>LNAP01000329.1_pt1 | contig 104437 bp, 61 predicted proteins | sample 602601 | NCBI WGS metagenome assembly LNAP01 (sample SAMN02440304, study PRJNA202911) | soil metagenome | biome: Subtropical and temperate rainforests or woodlands; isolation source: soil samples (1 kg each in a 20% v/v slurry with milli Q water) were... ... | reverse complement strand
GCCCCGGCCTGGGCGGCGAATTTGATCATCGCGTACTCGCCACTCACCTGATACGCCGACAGCGGCAAACGCGAGGCTTCGCGGATGTCGCGGATGATGTCCAGGTACGCGCCGGCCGGTTTGACCATCAGCGCGTCGGCGCCTTCCTGTTCGTCCATCAGCGATTCCCGCACGGCTTCGCGGCGGTTCATCGGGTTCATCTGATAGCTTTTGCGGTCGCCCTTCAGCGCACTGCCGCCGGCCTCGCGGAACGGACCATAAAGCGCCGAAGCGAATTTGGTCGAATAGGCCATGATCGCGGTCTGGCTGAAACCCGCTTCATCGAGCGCCCGGCGAATGGCCTGGACCTGCCCGTCCATGGCCGCCGACGGAGCGATCACATCGGCGCCAGCGCGGGCAGCGGCTACGGCTTGTTTGCCGAGGTTGATCAGGGTCTGGTCGTTGTCGACTTCGTGGTGGTGCAGCACGCCGCAGTGGCCGTGGTCGGTGTACTCGCAGAAACAGGTGTCGGACATTACGATCATTTCCGGCACGGCGTCTTTGGCGATGCGCGACATGCGTGACACCAAGCCATTGTCGCTCCAGGTATCGCTGCCATTGCTGTCCAGATGATGGGACACGCCAAACGTCATCACCGACTTGATCCCGGCCCGAGCGTAACGCTCGATCTCGCCAGCCAGCTTCGACTCGGGAATGCGCATCACCCCGGGCATGCTCTTGATCGGCACGAAATCGTCGATTTCTTCCTCGACGAAAATCGGCAGCACCAGATCATTCAAGGTGAACTCGGTTTCCTGGAACAGGCTGCGCAGGCTCGCATTACGGCGCAGACGGCGTGGACGTGCTTCGGGGAACTGACTGGGCATGGGTCTTCCTGAAATAACAGCGGAAAAGACGAAACTTATAGGGGGCGAAGCTTATGCCCTGCAAGGCGCGGCGCACAAACCTCGATCACTCAAGACTGCGTTGCCGCGGCGGCAACAATCCCCGCATTTAGCACAGAACCCTGTGGGAGCGGGCTTGCTCGCGAAGGCGGCCTATCATTCAACATTGATGTCGGCTGCCCCATCGCTTTCGCGAGTTCAAGCCCGCTCCCACAGGTTCAGTGCGATAACTCAGAGCGGTTGCTTAGGGATTTCTAGCCCGCGAATCACCGCCGGCCTTGCCAGAAAACGCTCCAGAACACGGGTAACATTGGGGAAATTCTGGATGCCGACCAGGTCGCCGGCTTCGTAGAAGCCGATCAGGTTGCGCACCCACGGAAAGGTCGCGATGTCGGCGATGGTGTAGCGTTCGCCCATGATCCAGTCGCGCCCTTGCAGACGGCCGTCGAGGACTTGAAGCAAGCGCTTGCTTTCATCAACGTAGCGATCACGGGGACGCTTGTCTTCGTAGTCTTTGCCGGCGAATTTGTTGAAAAAACCGAGCTGGCCGAACATCGGCCCGATACCGCCCATCTGAAACATCAGCCACTGAATGGTCTCGTAACGCGCCGCCGATTCCTGCGCCAGCAGTTGCCCACTCTTGTCGGCAAGGTAAATCAGAATCGCCCCGGACTCGAACAAGGCCAGCGGTTGGTCCCCCGGACCATGGGGGTCGAGGATTGCCGGGATCTTGTTATTGGGGTTCAGCGAGAGAAATTCAGGGGACAGCTGATCGTTGGTGTCGAAGTCCACACGATGCGGCTCGTAGGGCAGCCCGATTTCCTCGAGCATGATCGAAACCTTGACGCCATTGGGCGTTGGCAAGGAATAGAGCTGGATCCACTCCGGGTATTGCGCCGGCCATTTTCGAGTGATGGGGAATGCAGACAAATCGGTCATAAGGGGGCATCCACGGGAAAAACGGAGTGAAGATCATAATGTAGAGCTGCCGAAGGCTGCGATCTTTTGGCGTCCTCAGGGGGGCGCCGAAGAGAAAGATCAACAGATCGCAGCCTTCGGCAGCTCCTACAAGGAGTAAGGTGTGTGCCGTGTCCATAAATCCGCAACATCCAGTCGATAACCTTTTCCCAATCCGGTCAAGGTTGCCGTTAAAGTGCCTGGCACCTCACTCGGATCGAACCAAAGGGCTTCAGAGGACTCTGAGCATTGCCCTGCAGGAAACGGACCGGGTCAACGACATGGAATACACCCGATGCTGGGAGCTCGCGGTGTCAAGGTTTGTCAGCCTTAACCGAATACGCTGAAGATGACCTATTCGATGATGAACCCATTGAAATTCGCCCAACGCTTCAAACATCGCGCCTATATCTTCCTGCCCTCCCTGCTGGCGGTCAGCGCGTTGTTTTTGTCGCTTGAATCCAGTGAAAGCCGCGCCCAACCGGCGGACGGCACCCAGACGCTGGTATTCCTGCGCCACGCGGAAAAACCCGCCGGCGGACTGGGCCAGCTCAATTGTCAGGGGTTGAATCGCGCCATCGACCTGGCCACCTTGTTGCCGGAAAAATTCGGCAAGGCCAACTACGTGTTCGCCGCCAACCCGACACGCAATGTCGAGGAAGGCGAATTCGATAACTCCTACAGTTACATCCGCCCCCTGATGACCATCAGCCCCAGCGCGATCAAGCTCGGCTTGCCGGTGAACATCGAATTCTCGGCCAACGACACCAGCGACCTGGCGGATGAACTGCTCCACGACAAGTATCACAACTCGGTCATTTATACGGCCTGGTCCCACGGCTACCTGCCCGAGCTGATCAACAAAGTCGCCGGGGAAGCCATCGGCAAAAAACAGAACATTACCGATGACTGGGAATCGAGCGATTACGACTCGCTGTACGTGCTCACACTGACCTGGCACAACGGCAAGGCCAGCCTGAAGAGCCACAGCTACAAACAAGGTCTGGATAACGGTCAGGAGACTTGTCCGACGTAAGCGGTCGGGCGTTTGTCAGGGCCTCATCGCGGGCAAGCCTCGCTCCTACAGGGGATCTCACTGTAGGAGCGAGGCTTGCCCGCGAAGAGGCCAGCAAACCCGCCACCTAAACTTGCTTGTTAGCGCGCTCCCGCAGGTATTCAAGCACCGCCCCCCGCTCCCCGACAAACTCGATCCGCGAACCCTTCTTCTCCCGCTGAAACGCATACATCGGGTCGTAATATTCGCGCAGTAACCCTTCGATCCAGCTTCGGTGCAAATCCACCGCGCCGCTGTTCGCCTGTTCTGCCAGCGCATCTTCCATCAAGGTCAACATCCGCTGATGGCGTTCGCCGCCCAGCCTTTTCTGGACATTGTTCAGGCTCGCCAGCAAACGCTCGGAAAACAGCGCGAAGCCTTCATCGCCATACACTTCGATGAACTCGGCACACAAGTCCACCACGTAATCACGCAGAATCCGTTCGACACGCCCTTCCAGGCTGTCCTCCAGCCAAACCATCGGAAATTGCTGCATGCCCTGATACAGCGGCAACGGCAAGGCGCAACTGCCGACCATGCGGCTCTCGTCTTCCAGCACGAACTGTTCGATACCACGGGCACGCTTCTTCAGCACATCCACGGCCAGGCGGTTTTCAAAGTCGATGTTGGAGGGTTGGCCGGTGGCGCGTTTGCCGAAGCTGGAGCCGCGATGATGGGCGTGGCCTTCAAGGTCCAGCCCATTGCTCAATTGCGTGAGTACCTCGGTCTTGCCGGTGCCGGTCATACCACCCAGCAAAACGAAATCGCACTGGGCAATGGCCTGATCGAGCGTGTCGAGCAAGAAGGTGCGCATGGCTTTGTAGCCGCCACCGACCCGCGGATAGTCGATGCCCGCTTCGTCCTTCAGCCACTGCTGAACGATCTGCGAACGCAAACCGCCGCGAAAACAATACAAATAACCATCTGGATGCGCCCGGGCAAAATCGGCCCAGGCCTGGATGCGCTCGGCCTTGATCTCGCTGGCCACCAATTGATGCCCCAGCGTGATGGCGGCTTGCTGACCTTGCTGCTTGTAGCAAGTGCCGATCCGTTCCCGCTCGAGGTCATTCATCAGCGGCAGATTGACCACCCCAGGGAATGAGCCCTTGAGGAATTCGACCGGCGCGCGGGTATCCATCATCGGCCGGTCATTGAGGAAGATGTCGCGGTAATCGGTGAAATCGATGGACATCAAAACACCTCTACCGCGTTAGTCTGTCGCTCAACCAGTTCGCCGATCGGCTCAAGGGTCAGACCGAGTTCGGCTGCCACCATCAAAAACTGTTCATTGCCCTCAGGCGTGACCGCAATCAGCAGGCCGCCGCTGGTCTGCGGATCGCAGAGCACACGTTTGTGCATTTCCTGAAGCCGCCCGAGTTTGCTGGCGTAGCTGTCGAAATTGCGCAGCGTGCCGCCCGGCACGCAGCCTTGATCAAGGTAGTACTCGACACCCGGCAGGCGCGGCACCCGATCATATTCGATGCGGGCGGTCACGTTGCTGCCGTCGGCCATTTCTACCAAGTGCCCGAGCAGGCCGAAACCGGTGACGTCGGTCATCGCGGTCACACCGTCGAGTTTGCCGAAACGGCTGCCGGGTTTGTTCAGGGTGCACATCCAGTCGCGGGCCAGGCCGATGTCGGCATGGCGCAACTTGCCCTTCTTCTCGGCTGTGGTGAGGATGCCGATGCCCAAGGGTTTGGTGAGGTACAGCAAGCAACCGGCGGTGGCGGTGTCATTGCGCTTCATGTGGCGTTTTTCCACCAGTCCGGTCACGGCCAGGCCGAAGATCGGCTCCGGCGCGTCGATGGAATGGCCACCGGCCAGTGGAATCCCCGCCTCGTCGCAGACCGAACGCCCGCCACGAATCACTTCCCGGGCAATTTCCGGCGCCAGCACATTGACCGGCCAGCCGAGGATCGCAATCGCCATCAACGGATCACCACCCATGGCGTAGATATCGCTGATGGCATTGGTGGCGGCGATACGGCCGAAGTCGAACGGATCGTCGACGATCGGCATAAAGAAATCGGTAGTCGAGACCACGCCGCGTTCTTCGTCGATGGCATACACCGCCGCGTCATCGCGCGAGGCGTTGCCGACCCAGAGTTTCGGGTCCAGGTTTTGTGCGCCGCTGCCGGCCAGAATCACCTCCAGCACCTGGGGTGAAATCTTGCAGCCACAGCCTGCGCCGTGGCTGTATTGGGTCAGACGAATCGGCTCGCTCATCGGGTTACCTCATGAAGTCAATGCCGCCGATTCTAGCAGAGCACTGGTGCGACAAGGCGCTCCGCCTGGCACTGACCTTGTGGGCTCGCTCGCGAAGAGGGAGTGTCAGTCGGCATTGATGTTGTTTGGCACACCGCCTTCGCGAGCAAGCCCGCTCCCACATGAATTGCGCTGTCCCCTCTCCACAAAAGCTCTTTGCCACAGATCGGGTTACTCGTCTGACAGTCGACACCACTTTGGTGCATATCCCCGCCAGGTCCCTTCGCCCTGAAAACCACTCCTTCTGCTCGCCTCCCGAAATCCTTGACCAAAAGGACAGCAAAACTACCAATTCCCTCTATTTTTCAGAACATTGAACAAAACTGGTATGCCTTGTGCAAACGTTTGCGAGTCGCCGATACCGGCCTGTTCGCCACCTAACCGCGCAACCCCGTAGCACCGGGCTTTCGATCCGCACGAAAAGGGACTTTTAATGCATTGCACCTCCAATCGCGTGACTTGCTCACGCACTTTTGCTGTTTCCTTGCTGCTGGCCAGCGTTACAGGACTACTCAGCAGTCACGTTTTGGCCCAACCGGCCAGCGCCGAAGAATCCGCTCAGGGCGAAGCCCTCAGCCCTGAAGCGAGCCCGCCGAAAAAAGGCGCCTACCTGTCGGACTGGTTCAACCAGGACCTGACCGTCATCGGCAGCAAAGACATCAGCTTCGGCCCGCAACCGGCCGACGACATCTACCTGGAATATGAATACTTCGGCCGCAAAGGGCCGTTCGAGTTGTACGGCTACATCGACATTCCGAAGATCTTCGACATCGGCAACAGCCATGACAAAGGTGTCTGGGACCACGGCTCGCCGGTGTTCATGGAGCATGAACCGCGGATCTCCATCGATTACCTCGCCGGCCGCAGCCTCGCCGTCGGGCCGTTCAAGGAGTGGTACGTGGCGTTCGACTGGATCTACGACCATGGCAGCAACAGCGCCAATCGCGCCAACACGCTGTACAGCGGTCTGGGCACCGACATCGACACCCATTCGCGGGTCAATCTGTCAGCCAACTTCTACGGCCGCTACCAGTGGGAAAACTACGGTGCCAGCAACGAGTATTCATGGGACGGCTACCGCGCCCAGCTCAAATACATCGTGCCCATCAGCAGTTTCAGCAACGGCGCTTCGTTGACCTACATCGGTTTCACCAACTTCGACTTCGGCTCCGACCTGCACAAAGACAACCCGGCCCGCACCGCCAACGCCACCGTGGCCACCAACGTGTTGCTCTACGCCTTCACCCACTTGCGTTTCACCCTGGTCGGCCGTTACTTCCACAACGGCGGCAACTGGGACGACGGCAGCGAGTTGAATTTCGGCGACGGTGACTTCCGCGCCCGTTCCAACGGCTGGGGTTACTACGCTGGTGTCGGTTATCAGTTTTAAGGCTCATTTGAATAAGGAGGTTTTATGAAGGCAATGACCCGTTTTTCCCTGTCCGTTGGCTTGGCCATGAGCACCCTGCTCTCTTCTTCTGCCTGGGCGGTTGACACGCCGATCCAGCCGAAAGTGATGCTGATCACCATGTTTGCCCCCGAGGCGCAGAACTGGATCGATCGCCTGGAGCTCAAGCAAGAAGTGCGCGTACCGGGCCTGTCCGCCGAGTACCCGAATATTCGCTGCAATGCCCGACAGGTATGCCTGATGGTCACCGGCATGGGCCAGACCAATGCCGCGGCCTCGACCCTTGCCCTGGCGCTGTCACCGAAATTCGACCTGCGCAAAAGTTACTTCCTGATCGCCGGGATTGCCGGCATCAGCCCGCACCACGGCACCATCGGCACCACCGCGTGGGCGCACTATCTGGTGGAGTTCGGCACCCAGTGGGAGCTGGATTCCCGGGACGCGCCGAAAGACTGGCCGACCGGTTACCTGGGCATCAACACCAAAAGCCCGAACGAAAAGCCACCGCTGGACTACAAGACCGAAGTGTTCGAACTCAATCCGAAGTTGCAGGCCAAGGCGTTCGCCCTGAGCCACAAGGTTCAGCTGAGCGAGAGTAAGGAATCAGCGGCATGGCGCTTGAAATATCCGTCGGCCCCGGCCAATCAGCCACCGGTAGTGACCCAGTGCGACACGCTGGCGGGTAATACCTGGTTTTCCGGGACGCGCTTGAGCGAGCGCGCAGAAGTCTGGACCAAGCTGTTGACCAATAACGAAGGGGTGTATTGCACGACTCAGCAGGAAGACAACTCCACCTACGAGGCGCTGCTGCGCGCCAGCCGCGAGGGGCTGGTGGACGTCCGGCGTCTGGCGGTGGTGCGCGCCGGTTCCGACTTCGACCGGCCGGCGCCGGGCCAGAGCGAGGTGGATAACCTGCTCAAATACGCCGATCAAGGTGGGTTTGTGCCGGCGCTGGAGAACCTGTACCGCACGGGGAATCCGTTGGTGCAGGAGATTTTGACCAACTGGTCGGTTTGGGAGAAAGGTGTTCCCGAAGCTTGATCTGACAAAACACAACCCCTGTGGGAGCGGGCTTGCTCGCGAAGGCGAACTGACAGTCAACGTGGATGTTGAATGTGAAGCCGCCTTCGCGAGCAAGCCCGCTCCCACTTTAGTAGCATTACGGCAACCACCCCAGGCATGTTCAAGTCAGGCGGCGTAGCCTTACGCCAGGATCATCAGGAGTCAGGAACGCTCCAGTATCACGAGGCGCCCGGCTGTCGCCAGTCACTGTCACCGTCCGACAATTCGACTGAATTTTCGCCGCGCCTCGTGATCCCTCTATAACTACAGGGAGGAATACGGGTTTTATGAACAACGCAAAACTTTTCGTCATTGAATACACCCTTCATGGCCAGCCCAAGTCTTTCATTATCCGCCTAGACAAAATGGACAATGCAGAGGCTTGGCACTGGGCAAGTTGCGATGCCGGAGTAGGCCGGATCCCACGCTTTGGCCGTGAGAGGGTGCAAAAGACCAGCAAACCGCTGGCAGAGAAATTCGGCATCGAGAATGTGACCTGGCGACCCGCCAGTTGAGCGTCAAAAAGGAGGGGAAAGATTCAAACCGAAGTGGAGCCTGGACGGCTCCACTTTTTTGGCTGAACGGTCAGTGCTTTGCACACTTGCAGCCTTTGGTGGCGCATGCTTCGTCGTGTTCGTGATGTTTGGCGCAGGCTTCACAGCAATAGTGCTTGCCGTGACGCGCGATCGGATGTTCGCCCAGTTTGCAGGAACATTTGGGGCAGTCGCAGATACTTTCACTGTCGATCATGAGTCTGACTCCATTGTTGTGGTCGTCAAGGTGCCGCGGGTGCGCGACACCTGAAGCAAATGACCGCTCGTCCCCCAAACGGGTTCAAACAAACCCTTGGACGGTGATTGCTTACTAATGAGGGTAGTCGTGATGCGGCTACTCATGAATGAACACTGCCCTGTGGTGAGGGGAAGCACAGCACCTGTAGGAGCGAGGCTTGCCCGCGAAGAACGATGACACGTAATACCTGAAGAACCGCGGCGCATTCTTCGCGGGCAAGCCTCGCTCCTACAGGTTCTGCGTCCTGATTTACCGGCATTGGGGGCAAGCCCCCTCGCCACAAAAGCAACATCAATCAAATACGGAATTGCCCGACCAGTTGCCCCAGGCGCTGACCGAGGTCGGCCAGGCTGCGCGAGGTCTGGGCGCCGAGCTGGGTTTCGTCGGCGACGCTGTCTACGGCCACGGCGATCTGGTGCACGCTGCGGTTGATCTCTTCGGCCACGGCGGTTTGCTCTTCGGCGGCGCTGGCGATCTGGGCGTTCATCGAGTTGATGGTGCCGATCAGTTGGGCCATGGCGTCCAGAGATGCCCCGGCCTCGTTGGCCTGGGCCGACGTGCCGTCGCCGGCCTCGCTGGAGCGGCGCATGGCTTCGACCGCCGATTGGGTGCCGGCCTGCAAGCGGTCGATCATGCTCTGAATTTCCTGGGTGCTGATTTGCGTGCGACTGGCCAATGCACGCACTTCGTCGGCGACCACCGCAAAACCACGCCCGGCCTCACCGGCGCGGGCCGCTTCAATGGCGGCGTTGAGCGCCAGAAGGTTGGTCTGTTCGGCAATCGAACGGATCACCCCGAGCACGCTTACAATCGACGACACGTCTTTCTGCAGACTGTCGAGCGACACGCCGCTGCTGCGAATGTCATTCACCAACGCATGAATCTTCACAATGCTGCCGGCCACCACACGCTTGGCGGCCTGGCCTTCTTCGTCGGTCTGCTGGGCAGCGACCGCCGCATTTTGTGCACTCTTGGCCACTTCCTGGGCCGCCGCCGACATTTCGTTGATCGCCGTGGCTACCTGATCGGTTTCGTGACGCTGACGCTCCATGGCTTGATCCGAGCGCTGGGCCTGATCGGACACCTGATTCACCAGCCCGGTCAGTTGCGAGGTCATTTCAGTGATCTGCCGTACCAGACCGTGGATCTTGTCGACGAAACGGTTGAACGAGCCGGCCAGTTGGCCGAGTTCATCCTGGCTGGTGATAGTCAGACGCCGGGTCAGGTCGCCCTCGCCCGCCGCGATGTCGTCGAGGTTGGCTTTCATCAGGTTCAGCGGACGCAGAATCGTGTTGGCCAACAGCATTCCGGCCGCCGCGATCATTAGCAGCACCACCACGGCAATCCCGACAATGCTCAACACCACGCCTTGCATGCGCTCCTGGACCTTGGCCTCGACCACCGCCACTTGGGCTTCGATGCCGTCGAGGTTGACCGAGGTGCCGACCGCCATGTCCCACTTCGACAGGTACTCGGTGTAGCCGAGTTTGGGCACCAGCACTTGGGTGTTACCGGGCAGCGTCGAGCTGTATTGCAAGTAGTGAGTACCGTCCTTGGCGACTTTCACCAGGTCACGGTTGACGTAGACGCCGTTCGGGTCGCGGTTGTCCTTGAAGCTCTGGCCCACGCCTTCGGGGCTGTTGGCCTTGAACAGGCGCACGGTGTTGGAGTCGTAGCCGAAGAAGTAGCCGTCCTTGCCATAGGTGATGCTCGACAGCAACTTGATCGCCTGCGCCCGCGCTGCGTCATCACCGGGAGCGGCCGCGTCGTAGAGCGGTTTGATCGTGGTCATGGCCACGGCGACGTAACTTTGCAGGGTTGCCTTGGCATCGCTGAGCAGGCGCTGACGGGTTTCCTCGACTTCCTTGCGGGCCTGCTCCTGCAGAATGAACAACGTGGTCAGGCTGATGACCAGCGCAAAGAGCAGCACCGGGAGGACGGCAAGGGACAGGACTTTGGCCTTCAGGCTCATGCGCATGACGTTCACTCTTTTGATTTTGTTGGCGTGGTTAAAGGCTATAACGGCAGGCCAACGTAAAACTGTAGGAGCCAGGCTTGCCGGCGAAGGCGTCCTCGAAATCGCCTTCGCCGGCAAGCCTGGCTCCTACGGGAGCGAAATCAGAGAACCATCGCCGCCACCCAGCCAAACACCAGCAGCGGCAGGTTGTAGTGCAGGAAGGTCGGGACCACGGTGTCCCAGATGTGGTGATGCTGGCCGTCGATGTTCAGACCGGAGGTCGGGCCCAGGGTCGAGTCCGACGCGGGTGACCCGGCATCGCCCAATGCGCCGGCGGTGCCGACGATGCACACGATGGCGATCGGGCTGAAGCCCAGTTGCACGCACAGCGGCACGAAAATCACCGCCAGAATCGGTACGGTGGAAAACGACGAGCCAATGCCCATGGTCACCAACAGGCCCACCAGCAACATCAGCAGCGCGCCAATGGCTTTGCTGTGGCCGATCCACGAGGCCGAAGTTTCGACCAGCGTTTGCACTTGCCCGGTGGCTTTGATCACTTCGCCAAACCCGGACGCGGCGATCATGATGAAGCCGATCATCGCCATCATCTTCATGCCTTCGGTGAACAGATCATCGGTGTCGCGCCATTTGACGATGCCCGACACCGAAAAGATCAGGAAGCCCACCAGCGCCCCGATAATCATCGAGTCCAGCAGCAACTGAACAATGAACGCAGCGGCAATCGCCAGACCGGCGATCACCAGGCTCATGGGGTTGTACTGCACCGCGACCTGTTCGACTTTCTCGATTTTCTCGAGGTCGTAAACACGTTTCTTGCGATAGCTGATGAACGCCGCCGCGAGGCCAAACACCATGCCTAGCGCCGGAATGCCCATGGCATGGGTGACATTGATACCGCTGATGTCTACCCCGCTACGGGCGACGTTGGCCAGCAGGATTTCATTGAGAAAGATGTTGCCGAAGCCCACGGGCAGGAACATGTACGGCGTGATCAGACCGAACGTAATGACGCAGGCAATCAAACGACGGTCCAGTTGCAGTTTGGTCAGCACATATAACAGTGGCGGCACCAGCAACGGGATAAAGGCGATATGAATCGGCAAAATGTTCTGGGAGGCGATGGCCACCACCCACAGCAGGCCGATCAGCAGCCATTTGACGTTTCCGCCACCGTTGGCGTGCTGGCGATCGACCATGGCCAGAGCCCTGTCGGCCAGCGCATGGGCCAGGCCGGACTTGGCGATGGCCACCGCGAACGCGCCGAGCAAGGCGTAGGACAACGCAACCGTCGCCCCGCCGCCGAGGCCGCTATTGAAAGCTTTAAGGGTCGCGTCGATGCCCAAGCCACCGGTCAAGCCACCGACCAGCGCCCCCACAATCAGCGCGATCACCACATGCACGCGGGACAGGCTGAGTATCAGCATGATGCCGACCGCGGCAATTACTGCATTCATTGTTGTTACCTCAAAGCAGCGCGGTGAGGCAATCACCGCCAAACGGAATGAGTCCGGCCGGCAGTCTGTATGAGCACCGCCAGCGGATTAGGAGAAATGGGTTTTATTAGAGGGCGCGCACTGTGCCGGACCGCTGCCGCCTTGTCAAAGCCAACACCTGTAGGCGCTGCCGAAGGCTGCGATCTTTTGATTTTCAACGACCTCGATGACACCAGAAGATCAAAAGATCGCAGCCTTCGGTAGCTCATACAGGGTGTGAATCAGTGGCATAAGGGTATGAGTTGTGTCAGGCGACATTGATATTGACTGTGCCGCCGCTATCGCGAGCAGGCTCGCTCCCACAGGGTTAGCGGTTATCCGCAAAATTTGCAGGCAATACAGATCCAATGTGTGCGGGCTTGCTCGCGATGGCGTTGTGTCAGGCGATATCGATGTTGACTGTGCCGCCGTCTTCGCGAGCAAGCCCGCTCCCACAGGTTAAGCAGTGTTCTTTGGATCGGAGTCAGCGTTTGGGTAGCTCGATCGTCACTTTCAACCCGCCCCACTCGCTTTCCTGCAACTTCAACACCCCGCCCCACGTATCGACGATGTCGCGCACGATGCCCAAGCCCAAGCCATGCCCATCCGTCTGTTCATCCAGCCGGGTACCGCGGCTGAACACCTGAGTGCGCTGGTCTTCGGGAATTCCCGGCCCATCGTCTTCCACACTCAACTCAAACCCTTCAGCCGTTTCGACCACGCTCAGCCGCACCTCGGCATCCGCCCATTTGCAGGCGTTGTCCAGCAGGTTGCCGAGCAACTCCAGCAGATCTTCGCGATCCCACGGCAGTTGCAAACCGGCAGGCGCGCGGTAGCTCAAGTCGAGGTGTTCGCCGTGGATCATGTTCAACGTGGCTAGCAACCCCGGTAGCTCGGCATCACAATCGAACAACGCTCCCGGCAGTGCATCCCCGGACAGCCGGGCGCGGTTGAGTTCGCGATTGAGCCGTTGCTGAACCTGTTCCAGTTGCGCCTGCATGACTTTGCGCAACTGCGGGTGAGCATCGAGTTTTTCGCTGGAAACCAGGCTCAACAACACCGCCAGCGGGGTTTTCAGGGCATGGCCGAGGTTGCCCAAGGCGTTGCGTGAACGCTTGAGGCTGTCTTCGGTGTGGGCCAGCAAATGGTTGATCTGCGCCACCAGCGGTTCCAGTTCCAGCGGTACTTCTTCGTCGAGTTGCGAACGCTGGCCCTGCTGCAATTGGGCGATTTGCTCGCGAGCCTTTTCCAGGGGGCGCAAGGCGCGGCGCACGGTGATCCGTTGCAATAGCAAAATCAACAACAGCCCCGCCAGCCCCAACCCCAGACCGACCTGCTGCATGCGCCGAAAGCTCTCGCGCACCGGGGTGTAGTCCTGGGCGACGCTGATGGAAATCGCTTGGCCCAACCGGCGATAGTCCGAACGCAACACCAACAACTGCTGGCCTTCCGGCCCCAATTGCAGATTGCTATGCAGGCCAGGATGTTCAAGCTGCGGAAGCTCCTGATCCCATAACGAGCGGGAGCGCCAATGGCTGTTGGCGAAATCGATACGGAAGTAATGCCCGGAGAACGGTCGCTGATAGGCCGGTGACAAATGCCGCTCATCCAGTTGCAACCCCTGCGGCCCACGCACCAGCGCCACCAGCAGGTTTTCGCTGTCGTTGCGCAACCCGTCTTCGAGGTAGCGTTGCAACCCCATTTCGAACAGCCACAGGCTGGTTTGCGCCAGCACCAGGCCGACGATCACCATCACGCTGATCAGGCCCAGGCTCAAGCGGCGCTGGATCGACCTCACTGGGCTTGCCCGCCGAACAGGTAACCCTGACCGCGACGGGTTTCGATCACGCTGCGGCCGAGCTTGCGTCGCAGGTGGTTGACGTGAACTTCCAGCACGTTGGAATCGCGCTCGGTTTCACCGTCGTAGAGGTGTTCGGCGAGGTGGCTTTTGGAAAGGATCTGTTCAGGGTGCAGCATGAAATAACGCAGCAGGCGAAACTCGGCGGCAGTGAGCTGGATGTCCGCACCGTCGCGGGTAACGCATTGGCGACCTTCATCCAGATGCAAACCGGCGGCCTTGAGCGTCGGCTGATTGGCGTGACCGTGGGAGCGGCGTAACAATGCCTGGACTCGCAGGTGCAGCTCTTCGGGGTGAAACGGTTTGGTCAGGTAATCGTCGGCGCCGGTCTTGAGACCTTCGATCCGCTCAGCCCAGGAACCGCGTGCGGTGAGGATCAGCACTGGCGTGGCCAAGCCGCCGGCCCGCCATTGCGCCAGCACGTCGAGCCCCGGCAAACCCGGTAGTCCCAGGTCAAGGATGATCAGGTCATAAGGCTCGCTGCTGCCCTGGTACACCGCATCGCGGCCGTCGGCCAGCCAATCCACAGCGTAACCCTGCCGGTTGAGGCCGGCCATCAATTCGTCGGCCAGCGGCACGTGGTCTTCCACCAGGAGCAAACGCATCGGTCAGTCTTCCTTGTCTTTCAGTAAATGGCCGGTGGTGGCGTCGAGGTCCAGCTCGCGCACCATACCTTCGGCGGTCAGCAGCTCGACCTCGTAAATGTAGACGTCGTGCTTTTCCTCAAGCTCGGCTTCCAGCAGCTTAGCCCCGGGATAGAGGTCCAGCGCTTGCTGCAAGAGCTGCTCCAGCGGCAGGATCACACCTTGTTGGCGCAGGCGCAGGGCCTCGTCCTGATCCAGGTCGCGGGCCATGACCACCGAGCAAAATGCCAGGAGCGCCAGCGCTATCCGACTGCTGGCGCGCCGATTTAAACAAAACACCTTCATTACGTATCCTGATGATCCTTGAGAACCTGCCCGCTGACAGCGTCCAATTCCAGGTCCCACTCAAGGCCCTGCGGGTCGCGCAGTTCCACCTGGTAGATGTACTTGCCGTACTCTTCTTCAAGCTCGGTTTCGCTGATTTTGGCGCCGGGGTGTTTGGCCAATGCCGTGGCGTTGAGCTTCTCGAAGGACACAATGGTACCAGCGTCGCGCAGTCTCAGGGCTTCGTCGGGGCCGAGGTCGCGCGCATGGGCGAGGCTGGCGGTCATGGCGATGATGGAGGCGGTGAACAGGGCAGTCAGGATTTTCATGGGTGTCTCCGTATTTTTTTATGTGTTGCTACGAGAGCTACCTTAGTGATTCGAACTTAACTGAAACTGAATTGCCATCATTGATGATTGCAACGCGGCATCACTGACCCACACAAATCCCTGTAGGAGCCAGGCTGCCGGCGAAGGCGATTTCGAGGACGCCTTCGCCGGCAAGCCTGGCTCCTACAGATTGTGTGCCGCGCTGTCTGGTACGCGCTTATAATCGCCGCCTGCCAGACATCGAGACCGGTATGACCGCGATCCACATCAAGTTCCCTTCCCTGACTGTCAAGGCCGGCCCGCGAGCCTTGGCGCGCATCCGTGCAAATGGCTTGAGCGCCGCCGATGTGGGCACACTGCCGGGCGCTGCCGGTGGCCCGAAGGCGTTGGGGATTCAGGGGCTGGATCTGGCGCTGTTCGGCGAATGGCTGCCGGCGGCGCCCCGGGAGCGTTCGCTGATCGGCGCCTCGGTGGGTTCCTGGCGGTTCGCCAGCGCCTGCCTGCCGGATGCCGCCGAAGGCATCCGCCGCCTCGGTCATCTGTACACCGAGCAGAATTTCGCCAAGGGCGTGACCATGGCGCAGATCAGCCAGAGTTCCCGGCGCATGCTCGATGACTTGCTCGACGGCCGCGATGCCTCGATTCTGGACAACGCCCACTACCGACTGAACATCATGGTGGTCAAAAGTCACGGCCTGCTGGCGGACGATCATCGCGGTCGGCTGGGGCTGGGCCTGTCATCGGTGATCGCTGACAACCTGTGCGGGCGGGCGCGGCTGTCGCGGCATTTCGAGCGGCTGATCCTCCACGACCCGCGTCTGGCGCCACCGGTCAACGCGCTGAATGACTTCCCGTCGCGCTTCGTTGCGCTGGATGCCGGCAACCTGCGCCAGGCCCTGCTCGCCTCCGGTTCGATCCCGATGGTCATGCAAGGCGTGCGCGACCTGCCGGGTGCTGGCGCCGGGACGTTTCGCGATGGCGGACTGCTGGACTATCACCTCGACTTGCCCTACAGCGGTAACGACATCGTGCTGTATCCGCACTTCACTGATCGAGTGATCCCCGGCTGGTTCGACAAGACCCTGCCGTGGCGCCGCGCCTGTCCTGCGCGCTTGCAGGATGTACTGTTGCTGGCGCCGTCAAAGGAATATCTGGCGCGCCTGCCCTACGGCAAACTGCCGGACCGTAACGACTTCAAGCGCTTCATGGGCGATGCCCCGAGCCGGCAAAAGTACTGGCGCGTGACGATGGATGAAAGCCGCCGGATGGGTGACGAGTTTCTCGAACTGACCGCCAACGGTCGCCTCGGCGAGCGCTTGCTGACCCTCTAGTGCCCTGTCTCGCCAATACTGTTCCTTTTTGACGGTGGCTGTTGTCGCCATGCTGCGTTGCCGCTCCTCGCCATAGCGGGCTATGACTCGTCGCGGCGCCTTGCCTGACGACAACAGCCACTCGCCAAAAGAGGAACGTATTGGTGAGACAGGACACTGGTCAGTGTTTTCCCGCATCGCCAAACACAAGCTGGTAAACTCGCCACCTGCCCCTATCGCCGCGGCGATCGCCACCTGACAGAGCTGAACATCACTGTGGAAATCTTCAAAGAGTTTACCTTCGAGTCCGCCCACCGCCTGCCCCACGTGCCAGACGGCCACAAGTGCGGTCGCCTGCACGGTCACTCGTTCAAAGTGGCGATTCACCTGAGCGGCGACCTCGATCCGCACACCGGCTGGATCCGCGACTTCTCGGAAATCAAGGCGATCTTCAAGCCGCTCTACGAGCGTCTGGACCATAACTACCTGAACGACATTCCCGGTCTGGAAAACCCGACCAGCGAAGTGCTGGCCAAGTGGATCTGGAATGAATTGAAGCCCCTGCTGCCGGAACTCAGCGCGATTCGCATCCACGAGACGTGCACCAGCGGTTGCATCTATCGCGGTGAGTAAACCGATCTAAAAACAACGAAAATCCCCTGTGGGAGCGGGCTTGCTCGCGAAGGCGGCGGCACAGTCAACATCGATGTCGCCTGACACGACGCCTTCGCGAGCAAGCCCGCTCCCACAGGTGGAACTGCGTTTCGTCAGTGAATAATAAAACAGCCTTCAATGGTTGTTTTTTTATGCCTATGCTTCTTGGCTCGCACACGCCAAGAGGACGCTCCCATGGCTGACTGGCCGCTGGCTCAGACCTATCGCTTCAACGGGCATTCCGTGCGCTACGCCGTGCGTGGCGACGGTCCACCGTTGGTGTTCGTGCATGGCACACCCTTCTCTTCTTAGATTGCGCCGCACTTCATCACCACGCACCGGGTGCACTACTTCGATCTGCTGGGTTACGGGCAATCCACACAGCCGGACGGCGATGTGTCGCTGGGCGTACAAAACCAGCTGTTGGCGCAACTGCTGGAGCACTGGGGCCTGGAACGGCCAGACGTGGTGGCCCACGATTTCGGCGGCGCCACCGCGTTGCGCGCGCATCTGCTCAATGGCAAGGATTACCGCAGCCTGACGCTGATCGATCCAGTGGCGCTGTCGCCCTGGGGTTCGCCATTCGTGCAGCATGTGCGTCAGCATGAAGCCGCATTCAGCGGATTGCCCGATTACATTCAGCAGGCGATTGTGCCGGCCTATATTCGCGGCGCGATCAAGCGCGAGATTCCCGATCAAGAGCTGGCGCCCTATGTGCGGCCATGGCTTGGGGAGCCTGGGCAAGCGGCGTTCTATCGGCAGATCGCGCAGATGGATGAACGTTATACCCGCGAGGTCGAAGGGCTGTATCCGACGGTTCGCTGCCCGGTGCAGATTCTTTGGGGAGAGGACGATCAGTGGATTCCTATCGAGCGCGGCCGGGCGCTGCAACAGATGATTGCGGGGTCGCAGTTTCATGCCATTGCCAATGCCGGGCATCTGGTTCAGGAGGATGCGCCGGAGGTGATTGTGGCGGCGATATTGCGGTTTTTGCCCCTGCACAATTCCCCCTGAAAAAACCGAATCCATTGTGGGAGCGGGCTTGCTCGCGAAAGCGGTGTGTCAGCCAGCATCATTGTTGAATGTCAGGCCGCTTTCGCGAGCAAGCCCGCTCCCACATGGGTGCTGTGTTCCTTCAATTGCACCGCTTTCGTGCCCGCCACCCGCTAAATCTCCGTGCTCGACTATAAATAATTACGCCAGCTCAGCTTTGGCACGAGCACTGCAACACCCTCCGCGTCCTCCATCCAGCAAGGAACGCCATATGACGCAGAACGATTCGGGCAACGATTACCCCCTCAGCGAAGTCCCGATGCATGCCCGCAAGGGACTCGCCTCCACCGCCATGGTGCTACTGGGTTTTACCTTCTTCACCGCGACCATGTTTGCCGGTGGCAAGCTTGGCGTGGCGTTCAGTTTCGGCGAGATGATGGCGGTGATTATCGTCGGCAATCTGCTGCTGGGAATTTATGCTGCGGGGCTGGGCTATATCGCCTTCAAGAGCGGCCTGAACTCGGTGCTGATGGGACGTTTCTGCTTCGGCGAAGTGGGCAGCAAACTCAGCGACCTGATCCTCGGTTTCACCCAGATCGGCTGGTATGCCTGGGGCACCGCGACGGCGGCAGTGGTGCTGGGAAAATATTTCGAACTGAGCGAGGGCACGGTTCTGGGGCTGATGGTGCTGTTTGGCCTGGGCTTCTGCGCCACGGCATACATCGGCTATCGCGGGTTGGAGATTCTGTCGTACATCGCCGTGCCGGCCATGATGTTGCTGCTGATGCTGTCGATGTGGGTTGCGACGGTGAAGGTCGGCGGTCTCGAGGGCTTGCTCGCTGTGGTTCCGACAGGAACGCTGGATTGGTCGACCGCGATTACCCTGGTGTTCGGCACATTCGTCAGCGGTGCGACGCAAGCCACCAACTGGACACGTTTCTCCCGTTCGGCGCGGGTGGCGGTGCTGGCGAGCCTGATCGGCTTCTTCGTCGGCAACGGTCTGATGGTGTTGATCGGTGCCTACGGCGCCATCGTCTACCAGCAACCGGATGTGGTCGAAGTGCTGCTGTTGCAAGGCTTCGCCATGGCCGCGATGGCGATGTTGCTGCTCAACATCTGGAGTACTCAGGACAACACCATCTACAACTTCGCCGTCGCTGGCTGCAACCTGCTGCGCACCGACCGCCGCAAAACCGTGACCCTGGCCGGCGCGGTGATCGGCACGCTGCTGGCGCTGCTGGGCATGTACGACATGCTGGTGCCTTACCTGATTCTGCTGGGCACGGTCATTCCGCCAATTGGCGGGGTGATCATGGCGGACTTTTTCTTTCGCTATCGGGGTCACTATCCCCGCCTGGCGGATACGCAATTGCCCGCGTTCAACTGGTCTGGCCTAACTGCCTATGCGGTCGGCACGGTCGCCGCCTTCAACTCGCCATGGGTCGCGCCGCTGGTAGGGATTGCTGCTGCCGCGCTAACGTATGTGTTATTGACCGGCGTACTGGGTGTCCGTACCGCCGACGCGCCACTCCAAGATCTATAAGAAGGATTGCCTGATGCATATCATCAACGCCCGCCTGCGCAACCAAGAAGGCCTGCATGAGTTGCACCTGGAAAACGGCCTGATCCACAGCATCGCCCGGCAAACCGAAGCCCCATCACTGGGGCCTGACGACCTGGACGCTGGCGGTAATCTGGTGGTGCCGCCCTTCGTCGAGCCGCACATTCACCTCGATGCCACCCTGACCGCCGGCGAGCCGCGCTGGAACATGAGCGGCACGCTGTTCGAGGGCATCGAGTGCTGGGGCGAGCGCAAGGCGACCATCACCCACGAAGACACCAAGACCCGCGCCAAGAAGACCATCCAGAGCCTCGCCGCCCACGGGATCCAGCATGTGCGCACCCACGTCGACGTCACTGACCCGGAGCTGACGGCGCTCAAGGCGATGCTTGAAGTCCGCGAGGAAAGCCGTCATCTGATCGATCTGCAAATCGTCGCGTTCCCCCAGGAAGGCATCGAGTCGTACCGCAACGGTCGGGAGCTGATGGAAGAAGCGATCCGCCTGGGCGCCGATGTGGTCGGGGGCATTCCGCATTTCGAGTACACCCGGGATCAGGGCGTCAGTTCGGTGAAGTTTCTCATGGACCTGGCCGAGCGCACCGGTTGTCTGGTGGACGTGCATTGCGACGAAACCGACGACCCGCACTCACGTTTCCTTGAAGTGCTGGCCGAAGAGGCCCGCAGCCGCGACATGGGTTCGCGCGTCACCGCCAGCCACACCACGGCCATGGGCTCCTACGATAACGCCTACTGCGCCAAGCTCTTTCGGCTGCTCGGGCATTCGGGGATCAGCTTTGTCTCCTGCCCTACCGAAAGCATTCACCTGCAAGGACGCTTCGACAGCTTCCCGAAACGCCGCGGCGTGACCCGGGTGAATGAGTTGCTCGAAGCGGGGATGAATGTGTGCTTCGGCCAGGATTCGATTGTCGACCCATGGTATCCGCTGGGCAACGGCAATATCCTGCGGGTGCTCGAGGCTGGTTTGCACATCTGCCACATGCTCGGTTATCGCAATCTGCAAAGTGCGCTGGATCTGGTGACCGACAACAGTGCCAAGGCCATGAATCTGGGTGATCGCTATGGACTGGAACAAGGGCGACCGGCGAATCTGCTGATTCTGTCGGCGGACAGCGATTATGAGGTGATTCGCAGCCAGGGGTTGCCGCTGTATTCGGTTCGCGGGGGCAAGGTGTTGATGAAGCGGCAGATGCCGGTGGTTGAATTCAGTGGTCTGAGCTGAAACATCGTTGAATGTGATGGCCCCTTCGCGAGCAAGCCCGCTCCCACAGTGGATTTGTGATCGACGCAAAACTACTGTGAGAGCGGGCTTGCTCGCGAAGGCGATCTTGAATTCAACCCATCAACCGCGCCGTACCAAACAATCTGACCCGACTCAATTCGCCATCCATTTCTTCCAGCAAAATCGGCGCCGTGCCGCCAGGCATGACCACCTTCACTGCCCCGGCCGCCACCCAACCCACGCGCCACGCCGCACACGCCACCGCACTGGCGCTGGTGCCCGACGAGGCAGTCGGCCCTTCGCCACGCTCGAACACCCGCGCAACGATTCGGCCCTCGGACTCAAGCATCGCCCATTGCAGGTTCACACCCGCCGGACACGGCTGCCCAGCCCCGGTCGGCATGGCATAGGCAATACGCATCAAGCCTTGCGCCAATGGTGGCTCACGCATCTGCTCATTGCTCGGCAACGCGTCGGCATTCGCAAGCAGCGTCACGCAATGCGGATTGCCGATGCGCACAAACTGGCTGCGGTTCCAGACAGGATCAAGCGCTGACAACGGCTGCACATGGCTGACTTCACGATCATTCAGCGTCACGCGTTCAACCTCGCGCGCACCCACCGCTTGCGGCCCGAACGAAGGCTTTCCCAAATCCAGCCAGAACCCTTGCACACCATCGATTTCAGCGGGTTTCACTGAAGTCTCCAGCGGCGAAACCGCGTCGCTCTTGTCGTGATGAACCCGCAGCTGACAGGCCTCTTCCGGCATCAGACCTTGTTCACTCAGGGCCTGAGAAAAAATCGTCAGGCCATTGCCACTGCGCTCGGCCAGGGTGCCATCGGTGTTGACGATCAACAGGTCAAAGGGCGGCGACGATTGAAACGGTCCCACCAGCAGACCATCGCAACGATGCGCCTTGCTGCCGGGTGGTTGTGTCCCGGGAGCCCAGCCGCAGAATGCCTCGATGGCCGACAACGCCCAGGTCTCCCGGATTTGCGCGGCACGGCTGGCCTGTTCAGGCAGCTCGATACCGCTACCGCGCAGGGTGTCAGGCGCCACCACCGTGTAGATATTCCCTCGAGCATCGTACATCCGCGTCATGGCGCCCCCCTCTGTGAACAATTGATGCGTCGACAATATCGCGAAACAGCGGCTGGCTGTGCAAGGATGTCACCCTGCCTGACGGCAGCCCGCCCGGACGAGGTGATCGAACCCCTTGCGGTAGTTCACTGTCCCTTGGGGACGCGACGTTTTTTGCCAAGGATTGATATGACCAACCTCAACACCCAAGCCACCTTCGTCCCCGGACGTCTGGAACAGATGTCCACCCGTATCGCCTTCTTCATCGCAGGCTTCGGCATCGCGGCCTGGGCGCCGCTGGTGCCTTACGCCAAGGCGCGGGCAGGGCTGGATGAAGGAACCCTCGGGCTGTTGCTGCTGTGTCTGGGGGTGGGCTCGATTCTGGCGATGCCCATGGCCGGTATTCTCGCAACGCGTTTCGGCTGCCGTCGGGTGTTGAGCGGCGGCACCTTGTTGATCTGTGCGGCACTGCCGCTGTTGGCGACGGTGTCTACGATTCCGGCGTTGATCGCGGCGTTGTTCATGTTCGGCGCGGGCCTGGGCACGGTGGATTCGACGGTGAACCTGCAAGCGGTGATCGTCGAGCGGGCCAGCGGCAAGAACATGATGTCGGGGTTTCATGGGCTGTTCAGCCTCGGCGGGATCGTCGGCGCGGCGGGTGTCAGCGCCCTGCTCGGTTTGGGTTTTTCGCCGCTGGGGGCGATGTTGGTGGTGATCGTGATTCTAGTGCTGGCATTGCTTAAAGCCGCGCCGCACCTGTTGCCTTACGGCAGTGAAAGTTCCGGCCCGGCATTCGCCGTGCCCCATGGCATCGTGCTGTTTATCGGCGGGATGTGTTTCATCGTGTTCCTGGCCGAAGGCGCGGCGCTCGACTGGAGCGCGGTGTTCCTGGCGCAGGAGCGCGGGATCGACACGGCGTATGCCGGGCTGGGTTATGCGGCGTTTGCGCTGACCATGACCGTCGGGCGCTTGACCGGCGATGCCATTGTCCGGCGCCTCGGTGCTACACGCGTGATTGTGTTTGGTGGATCGACGGCTGCGGCGGGCCTGACACTGGCGACATTTGCCCCGAGCTGGGAAGCGGCACTGGTGGGTTATGCGTTGCTGGGGGCTGGCTGCTCGAACATTGTGCCGGTGCTGTACACCGCCGTCGGCAAACAGACCGTCATGCCGGAAAGCATCGCCGTGCCGGCCATTACCACGTTGGGCTATGCAGGGATTCTCGCCGGGCCTGCGGTGATCGGCTTTATCGCCCACGGCAGCAGCTTGAGTTTTGCCTTTGGGTTGATGGCGGTGTTGCTGGTGGCCGTGGCGATTGGCGGGAAGGTGTTGAAGGTTTAAAAGCTTCGCGGGCAAGCCTCGCTCCCACAAGGGCCTTCGGTGAACACAGCATTGGTGTACGACACAAATCCAAAGTGGGAGCGGGCTTGCTCGCGAAAGCGTTGTGTCAGGCGACGGCTTTATCGGCTGGATGTCAGTCTTCGCGAGCAAGCCCGCTCCCACAAGGATCTTCAGTGAACACAGATTTTGTGTACGCCAAAGGTCATGCGGGAGCGGGCTTGCCCGCGATGAAGTCAACTCGGTCTATCAGAACCCGACGCTGGCCTGCACAAAGAACGTACGCGGTGCGCCGACGTACATCCCCGAGTTGTTGTCGCTGGAGCGGGTGAAGTACTGCTTGTCGAAGATGTTCTTCACCCCTGCCCCGACTTTCAGGTTCGACAGTTGCGAGCCAAAGTCATACCCGCCACGCACGTTCCAGGTGACGTAACCCGGGATGTCGCCGTACTGGCCGTCCGCGCTGCCTTCGGTGATGTAGTTGCCGCTGAAACTGCCATCAGCGTTCACCGCGGTGCCTGGCGAGCGCTGTTTGGACTGAGCAAAGGCATCGAGGTTGTAGGTCCAGCGGTTGATGTCGTAACGCAGCCCGGCAGTCGCCACCTGACGCGAGTAGAACGGTAGGTCACGGCCCTTGAAGCCTGGAATCTCGCCTTCATAAACGGCGCGTGTGTAGGTGAAACCGGCGTTGGCGGTCAGGCCGTCGAGCCGAGGGTCCAGCGCCGCCATGTCGTAGTGCACCGAGGCTTCCAGACCCTGGTGCGTGGTGGCGCCGAGGTTGGTCCAGCCCACATCGTTGCTGATGTATTGCAATTCTTTATCGAAGTCGATGTAGAACAGCGTCACTTCCCCGCCCCACACGTCATCGTTGTAGCGCGTACCGATCTCGTAGGTCTTGGCCTTTTCCGGGTTCAGGCCATTGGCGGTGTTGTCACCCGAACCACCCTGACCGAGCTGGAAATATTGCAGGCTGCCGAAAGAAGTTTCGTAGTTGGCGAACAACTTCCAGGCCTCGGACATGTGATACATCACGCTCAGGGCCGGCAGCGGTTCGTTGCTGTCGATGCTGCGGCGCTTTTCCTGAACAGGTTTGCCGGCGGTGTCGAGAACCGGCCGATCGTGCCATTCGGTACTGATGCTTTCAAAACGGATGCCGGGGGTCACGGTCCAGTTGCCGACGTCGATCTTGTCATCGATGTACACGGCATGGGCTTCGGTGCCGCCGGTACGATCCTGGAACACATGACCATCGGAGGTTCTGGTGACCACCGGCTGATTGTTCACCAGCGCCAGGCGGCTCGCCTCTTCATGCATGCCTTCTTTCAGGTAGCGATAACCGACGCTGGCTTCCTGAGTGGTCGGGCCCAGATCAAACACATGGGACACCCGCGGTTCGATGCCGAAGGTGTAGTAAGTGCGCGGATAAGAGCTGAGGGTTTTCTGGTCGCGAGCGGCGATGGTGCTGCCACGGAAGCTGTCGGAATAGTAGGTCAGCACTTCGGCCTGGGTGCGGTCGTCGATCTGCCGAATCCACTTGAAGGACACGTCCTTGCGGCGGCCGCTGAAGTTGTCATGGTCACGATCGGACTGGAACGGATCGGCGTCGTACTGCTTCTGCGTCAGGCCGCCGGGCATGTCGGCGCTGGCGTCGTAGTAATGGAAATTGAGGCTGAAATCGTCCTGATCGGTAGGTGCCCAATGGGTCTTGAGGATCACGTCGTCGATGTCATTGCTGTTGTTGCTTTTGCGATAACCGTTGCCGTTCACCCCGGAATACAACAGCGCCACGCCCATGCCGTTATCGGCGGTGCCACCGAGAAACGCGGTGTCGATGTGTTTCCAGCCACCGCGCTGAGTGGTTTCCAGGGTGGTGCCGATTTCACCGGTGGCTTTCTCCGGGATCGCGCGGGTAACGAAGTTGATCACGCCACCGACGTTCTGCGGCCCATAACGCACAGACCCGGCGCCGCGCACCACGTCGATGCTGTCGAGGTTGCCGGAGGAAATCGGTGCCATGGACAGCTGCGGTTGGCCATAAGGGGCGAAGGCGGCCGGCACGCCGTCGATCAGCACGGTGGAGCGTGGCGACAGGCGTGAGGTCAGGCCGCGCACGCCAACGTTCAGGGAAATGTCGCTGCCGCCGGTGCCGTTGGCGTCCTGCACTTGCACGCCGGGTACACGCCGCAATACGTCGCCGACGTTCATCGCGCCCTGCTCGAGCATGGCTTCACGACGGATCACCGTGCGTGCGCCGGGATGGTTTTGCACCACGGCGGCGTCGGCATCGCCGAGCCAGTCGCCGACCACTTTGATGTCCGTCACGCCCAGTTCCAGCGGGCCGTTGGCGGCGGAAGTCGGGGCTGGCATCAGGGTCACCGAGCCTTCATCGATCCGGTATTCCAGACCACTGCCTTGCAGCAATTGGCGCAAGGCTTGTTCCGGTGAAAGATTGCCGTCGACTGCCGGAGCCTGTTTGCCGGCCACCAGTTCAGGGCTGAAAAAAACCTGCAGCGAGGTTTGCTGACCCAGCTGACTCAAGGCCTGGCCCAACGGCTGCGCCTGAATATGAATGGCATCGGCGGCGAACGCCTGGGGCAGCGCCGAGCTGACCGCCAGGGCGAGAGCGAGGGGCAGCCAGGATGTTTTGTTATTTTTAGCGATGGTTTTTTTCACGTCGAACATTGTCCTGTGGATCGCAAGAGTGTGCGGCTGTTAATGCAAACCAGTTGCAGTTGGACAAGAAGACGAAGAACTCGAAAAAAACCTGAATCTATCGGGCAATTATTTCCTGACTGCCGTCATCCAGGGTGCGGATGGCCACCGGCAGAATGCTCGGCAAGGCCTTTAGCAGTGCGTCGGTGTTGTCGGATTTGAACACGCTGGTCAGGCGTAGATTGCCCACTTTGGCACTACCAACCGTCAGCGGCTTTTCCCGATAACGCGATACTTCTTCGGCCACTTCGCTGAGGCTGGCGTTGTTGAACACCAGTTTGCCGCTGCGCCATGCGGTCAGTTCCGCAGGGTTGACCGCATAGGCGACGGCCACCTTGCCCTGGGCATCGACGCGAGTACCGAGGCCGGCGGTGAGACTGACGAATTCGTCGCCGTCGCCTTGAACCTTGACCGTGCCCTGCTCCACCGCGACCCGGGTTTCGGCGCTGTCGCGACGCACGTCGAAACGGGTGCCGGTGACAGTCACTTTACCGCTGCCCGCCTCGACCACGAACGGTCGGCTGCTGTCGTGCTCGACGCTGAACATCGCCTCGCCTTGCGTCAACTCGATGCCGCGACGATCCTTTTCATAGCGCACCTGCACCTGGCTGCGGCTGTTCAGATCGATCACCGAACCGTCCGGCAACGCCACATGACGACGCTCGCCAAGGGCCGTGGAATATTCAGCCGTGTAGGTCGCCGGAGGGTTCAAGCCACTGAACAACCCCAGGCCGAGCGCCACTACCAACACACTGGCGGCCACTGCATAACGCACCAACGGACGACGTTTGCCGCGGGCCGGCGAAGTTTCGCACAAGGCGTGCAAACGCTTGGCCGGCAGCAGATCGGCTGCCGCCCACAGGCTCTGGAGCATTTGATATTCGTCACGATGCTGCGGGTGTTCGTCCAGCCAGACCTCGAAACCTCGCCGCTCTTCGGCGTTGACGGCAGGCTCCTGCAAACGCACAAACCACCGCGCCGCGTCGTCGCGAACCGTTGTTTGCCCGCACGCACAATCACGAGTATCCATCATGGAAAGTCCTGTTGGGCCGGGGATGAAAAGGCGCACCGCATCATGGTTGTAACCCGTCCAGACGATCACGCAGATGCCGCAGGGTGCGGATCATATACTTTTCCACCATGTTCTTGGACAGCCCCAGGCGCTCGGCGATTTCGGCCTGGGTCAGGCCTTCGATCTTCTGCCAGACGAACACCTTGCGGCAGTTGACCGGCAGCTCGGTGAGCGCCCGTTCGATGGAGTCGGCCAACTGGATCGCGTGCATGAAATGCTCCGGGTCGCCGGACGACGACACACTGTGATCGATCGCCTCCGACTCCATGGCGCCCCGCCGATCCTCACGCCGATACCCGTCCACCGCAATGTTGCGCGCGGTCTGGTGCAAATACGCCCGAGGTTGTTGCACCGCCGCCGAATCGGACTCAAGCACCCGCACGAAGGTGTCGTGGGCCAGGTCCTCGGCCTGCTGACGATTTCTCAGGCGACGGGTCCAGGTGCCGATCAACTCTTCGTAATGCTCGAAAAAGCCGTGTCTGCGGGGCAGCTTGGGGGTCATTGCGGTGTGCTGTGTAGGGGAGGCGTGAATAGTAATGCTTCCTATTAACTGGAAGCAATGGATTCCCTCGATCCTCAGCGTCGGCTTTGTTGCCCTCGGTTTGCGGTTTCTCTGACAGATCAAGTCCTGTAATCGCGGTTGCTCAATTCCATTGTGTGGACTGTTGAGCCCGAAACCCTTCCGCCAACGTCAACTGACGACCGGTCGCAGAAACCCATTGTCACTAAATATTACTTACGTCATATTACATCCGTAATAAAGCACCGCTTCTCACAGGTATTTGTCCATGACCAGCATGCCCAGCCTTGAACCCGATCTTGCTACTGCGGTGAACCCACCCAAGCCTCCCCTGCTCAAACGGCTGGCCTTGTTAACCGCGGCCATCGCCGCCCTGGTGGTTATCGGGCTGTACGCAACCCATTGGTGGACCGCCGGCCGTTTCATCGAAGAAACCGACGATGCCTACATCGGTGGCGACGTCACGGTGATCGGGCCGAAGGTCGCGGGGTATATCGAACAGGTGCTGGTCACCGACAACCAGAAGGTCAAGGCCGGCGATGTGCTGATTCGGCTCGACGCCCGCGACTATCGCGCCAACCTGGCGAAGGCCGAGGGTGCGGTGGCTGCCGAAGAAGCGTTACTCGCCAACCTCGACGCCACCGAACAACTGCAATACGCGGTGATCGGCCAGGCCCGCGCCGGCATCGATGCCACCGGCGCCGAAACGGCCCGCTCGCGGGACGATAACGCCCGCTACAAACGCCTGGTGAACAGCAATGCCGTCTCGGTGGAAAGCGCGCAACGGGCCGACGCCACTTTCAAGACTGCACAGGCGCAGAGTGCCCGGGCTCAGGCCGAATTGCTGGCCGCGCAACGTCAGTTAAACGTGATCGAAACCCAGAAGCAGCAAGCACGCGCCGCGTTGATCCAGGCGCGGGCCGAGCGTGATCTGGCGCAGTTGAACGTCGGTTACACCGAGTTGAAAGCCCCCGTCGACGGCGTGATCGGCAATCGTCGGGCACGGGTCGGCGCTTACGCTCAGGCCGGTTCGCAACTGTTGTCGGTGGTGCCGGCCAGCGGGCTGTGGGTCGATGCCAATTTCAAGGAAGATCAGCTGTCGCGGATGACGCCGGGCCAGCGTGTGATCGTTCATGCGGACGTGCTCAAGGGACGTGAATTCCACGGTCATCTGGACAGCCTCGCGCCAGCCAGCGGTTCGCAGTTCAGCGTGCTGCCACCGGAAAACGCCACCGGCAATTTCACCAAAATCGTTCAGCGGGTGCCGGTGCGAATCCTGCTCGACCCGGCCGACGGCGTGCTCGGTCATCTGCGTCCCGGTCTATCGGTGACGGCCGAAGTGGACACCCGCGCCGAGCCTGAAACCCCGACCGTGGCCAGCGCGCCATGAACCGCGCCCTCGCCGCCCCCGCGCAGCCGTTCAATGCCGCCAACATGACGACGGCGACCAAGGTGTTCGCCTTCGCCACCATGTGCATCGGCATGTTCATTGCGCTGCTGGATATCCAGATTGTCTCGGCGTCGCTGCGTGACATCGGCGGCGGGCTCTCGGCCGGCGCCGACGAAACCGCGTGGGTGCAGACCAGTTACCTGATCGCCGAAATCATCGTGATTCCGCTGTCGGGCTGGCTGTCCCGAGTGTTCTCGACCCGTTGGTTGTTCTGCGCGTCGGCGGTGGGTTTCACCTTGGCCAGCCTGCTCTGCGGCGCGGCCTGGAACATCCAGAGCATGATCGCCTTCCGCGCCCTGCAAGGGTTTCTCGGTGGTTCGATGATCCCGCTGGTGTTCACCACCGCGTTCTTTTTCTTCACCGGTAAACAACGGGTGATCGCCGCCGCGACCATCGGCGCCGTGGCCTCGCTGGCACCGACGCTGGGGCCGGTGATCGGTGGCTGGATCACCGACATTTCGTCCTGGCACTGGCTGTTCTACATCAACCTGGTGCCAGGGATTTTCGTTGCGGTGGCGGTGCCGATGCTGGTGAAAATCGACCAGCCTGAATTGTCGCTACTCAAGGGCGCCGACTACCTGAGCATGCTGTTCATGGCGGTGTTTCTCGGTTGCCTGCAATACACCCTCGAAGAAGGCCCACGCTTCAACTGGTTCAGCGACAGCACGATTCTGACCACCGCCTGGATCAGCGGTCTGGCGGGATTGGCTTTCATCGGTCGGACCTTGCACGTGGCCAATCCGATCGTCGATCTGCGTGCCTTGAAAGACCGCAACTTCGCCCTCGGCTGTTTCTTTTCGTTCGTCACGGGGATCGGCCTGTTCGCGACGATTTACCTGACGCCGCTGTTTCTCGGCCGGGTGCGCGGTTACGGCGCGCTGGACATTGGCCTGGCGGTTTTTTCCACCGGGGTGTTCCAGATCCTGGCGATTCCGCTGTACGCCTTTCTGGCCAACCGCATCGACCTGCGCTGGATCATGATGACCGGCCTTGGGCTGTTCGCCCTGTCGATGTGGGATTTCAGCCCGATCACTCACGACTGGGGAGCTAAAGAGTTGATGCTGCCGCAAGCCTTGCGCGGGATCGCTCAACAACTGGCAGTGCCGCCCGCGGTGACCCTGACCCTCGGCGGACTGGCGCCCGCGCGGCTCAAACATGCTTCGGGGTTGTTCAACCTGATGCGCAACCTCGGCGGCGCGATGGGCATCGCCGCGTGCGCCACGATTCTCAATGACCGCACCAACCTGCACTTCACCCGGTTGGCGGAGAACCTCAACAGCACCAACGAAGCGCTGAATCAGTGGCTGTCCCAGGTCGGCAATAACTTCGCGGCCCTCGGCCAGAGCGGTGACATCGGCGTCACCGCCAGCCTGCGTCAGTTGTGGCTGCTGACCTACCGCGAAGCGCAGACGCAAACCTACGGCGACGCGTTCCTGATGATCATGGTCTGCTTCATCCTCGCCACGGCGATGGTGCCCTTGATGCGCAAGGTGCAACCACCGGCCGCGCCAAGTGCCGATGCTCATTAAGGCTTGCCCCCGTTGGGTCGCGAAGCGGCAAGCCTGGCTCTCCTACAGGGTCTTGCGTCGTTCGCAATAATTACACCTGACACAAAATCTGTAGGAGCGAGGCTTGCCCGCGAATACGCCGGCTCAGACACCCGAAATCTCTGAAACTAATCCGCTGCTGACTGCGCCCTCAACCGTCGCCCAATCACATCCAGCACATCGCACCCATCCCGTAACGGAATGGCGCAGAGCAAGGCAAAGTCACTGAGAATCATCGAATCGCATTCGACTGAGCCGCGCATGGACATGTTTTCGAGCACCTGCGTTACGGCACGAATTCGATAGCTGGCGGCGTCGGTCAGGATATCCAACGGCGCGTGGGTATCGACGAACAGAGTGGGCATGTCGGTGCAATTGCTGGTGAGCGCCATGAAGCGGCTTTTGGGGTGGGGAATTGGTTTTTCGTAGGGTGGATCGGGGTGAAGATTTTCCATTTGAGATGCTCCAAGGAAGAAATGGAGCTGCCTTAGGCCTTCCTACAGGCTAGGGTGGCAGCTATGCACGGGGTAGGAATATCGAGACCCTTAGAGCAAAACTCGACCACGCCGAAGCGTGCCCGCGCATAGCCGCCGCAACAGATATTACGGACGCACGTTAACGGCCGCAAACCAAGCATCGACGTCAATGTAGCTCTAACGGTATTGAAGGGTTCCTACACCCTGCCACTGAATCTTCAGTGACCACCAGAGACTATCGATGGAAAACATTTCGCACCAGTTCATGGAAACCGATACGAGTTGAAGGAAACTTCCGACGACCTTGTCCAGAAATTTCGCAGCATGTACGACCATCAACGTAACTAACCGATAGTCGTCCAAGTGGATTGATCTTCAAGGCTGGCTCTTTGAAGGTCGTCTTCCCACACAACAGTTGCCAAGCGAAAAACGTCTTCAAAAAATGCCCTGGTATTTTTCATCTTATCCCACCTATCAGGAAATGATGAATACACCTCAGAGTCATACTTCAGCAATGATTGGAAATCATAATTTCTGTCCTGAAGAGCTTCCTCCAGACATTTGTAGAGTAAAAATCTTTGCCGATATGATCGCTTTCTGGGTAGGCAATATTTGAGAATTAGCTCCTCCCTGCCCGTAGGATCATTAGGATCGAACCCCTCCAATTCCCCACCCAGAGTCTCTTCACGATCATAAATATCAAAACACCCCAAAAAATAAGAGAGTGCAGGGATATACGGCCGCCCAGTTCCAAGATCAATAAGAATTTTTCACTCTAAATTGGACATAAAGCAAAAAGAAAGCAAAAAGTGGACGGATTTATTTGTAGCTGTTCATCCTCCCAACTATTTTTTTTCGACAACAATTGAAAACTGCTGAATCTCTTCAGATACCTGTCGGAAATACATTTATATTCTTAACCTTTAAATCCACGAACACCGAATCAGCTTCCGCACATCCAATCAACTCAATAAATATTATTGACCCACCCACATCAACAACTGCGCCGCCCTCCATATCATTTGAAATCAAAGTCCCCGTCATAGTTACGATGCCATCCATCACTCCAATAGAGTGAGCGTTATTGAGCGAAGAGCAAGCATTCTCCCCCCAAACAAACTCATCATCGATTTCTAATTCGACATCATACTGTTCACCAACTTCCGGTGGGGCAGCACGCCAAACTGCGATTGCGGCCCCGACACTGGTTGAAAACCCAACTAAAACTTCTTTGGCAACAAGAATCACGAGATCTATGGTTATTTTCATACTTATTTCTTCAGTAATGGGACGCGGACAACGGTATTTTCAACGTTCATAACATTCTCCCTTAACTGGAGTATCCACTTCTCCTCGTGGTAATGATGCTTACTCGGCTTGCCACCCATTTCATGTGCCCCGTATCGAATGCTTCTCTTACCGTCCGCTGAAACCAATCTGTCAGAATCAGGAAGATTCGTCCTTGGATGATTGTTTGTATAGGGACCCTCACCTAAAAACTCTTCCCACCTATTGGTGGCATCCTGGGGTTTAACTGGCTTATTCGCATAAGTTTCTTCGTGATATCCCATCTGAGGCGTATCACGAGACACCTCCGGCAATTGAGGCTCCCCGTCAGCTACCGCCGTATCCGACGGATCCTGCTCTTCCACCGACGGCTTTTCACAACCATCGCCGCCGGGGCAAGTACTCAACCCCAACGGATCAACCCACCCCGTCGGATTCGGCGTGTATTGATACTGGTTCAGCCCACCCGCCAACTTGATCGGGTCCGGGGTCAGGTATCGCCCAACGTCCGGATCATAGTAGCGATGCCGGTTGTAATACAGGCCGCTCTCGGTATCGAAGTACTGGCCCTGAAAGCGCAGCGGCTGCTCGAGCTGCTCGCCCCCGCCCAGCGCCAGACGCGTGACTTTGCCGTAGGCGTTGTACTTCGCCGACCAGACAATCTCGCCACCGTAATCCGTCAGTTCCTGCGGTGTGCCGAGGTGATCGAGTTGGTAGTAGAACGGGCAGGCCTTTTTCGGGCCTTTGCCGTCGAGCATGGCTAACGGGCGAAAGCTGCCCAGTTCATCGCGTTCGGCGGTGATCTTGCCGTAGGCGTTGTAGCTGAAGGCGCGAGTGGCACCGGTAGGCAAAGTCGTCTGGATCAGTCGGCCGACGGCGTCCCATTGGTACTGGGTGACGGCACCGTGTTCGCCCTGACGGGTCGTCTGCCGCCCCAACGCATCGTAGGAAAAGCGCCGCTGACCGCCGTCCGGCAACGTTTCCTCGACCAGTTGGCCCAAGGCATTCCAGACAAACACATGCCGACTGGTGTCCGGGTAGCGGATCGACAGCAGCTGACCTTTTTCGTCGTAGTGATAGTGGGTGACCTGACCGTCAGGATCGGTCGCTTCCGTGATGTCGCCCTGGGCGTTGCGCTGGTATTTCCACACGGCTTGGCCGCGATAGCGCGCATGCAGGAAACCGTTGCGATACTCGTAGGCCGTTGGCTCGTCTTCCGGCGGAATCAGCGCCACCAACCGTCCGACTTCGTCGTAACGGTATTCAGTGAAGGCGCCGAGCGGATCCTGCTCGGCCACCAAGCGGCCCTGATCGTCATAGGCCTTGAGGTGTTCGCCACCGTCCAGCTCGACCTTGCGCACCAGCCGTGCACGGTCGTCGTGGACGTAAACCTCTTCGCTGCCATCGATGTTCTGGACGGTGACGCTGCCCTGGTCACCCCAGACGTAGCGCGTATCCATCTGCGAAAACGACGCCCAGTGCCGGATGCAGCGTGCCGCTTTGCCGGACCCTTCCCACGCCCAGAAGAAACTCGCCCCACCGGCCAGTTGCCGCTGCAGGATGACGTGCTGATCATCGTAGTCGTAACGCTCGCTATCGCCGGCGGCGTTGCTGGCCTCGATCAGTTGATCGCGTTCGTCGTAGTGGTAGCTGACCAGTGTCTGCTCGGTGCGCCAGGCCTCATCGAGGGTCTGGGCCGGGACAAAAACCTGATAATCGACGGCGACCAGATGGCTGCGCTCATAACGCAACAGCAAGGCACGGCCGGCGCCGTTGTCGAGGCGCTGGATGCGCTGCTGGCGGTCGCGGGTGATGCGCAGGCGGTTGTCGTAGGCGTCGCTGATCGCCGTCAGCCGACCGTTGTGGAAGTGGTAGAAACGCGCGTCGTCGCCAGTCTGGGCGAGGATCAGTTCTTCGGGTTCAGCGCCGAGATAAATCGCCGCGCGCGAGAGGCTGTTGTGGATCGCCGGGCGTTCATGGTTCGGTAATGGAAACGGGGTACGGCGGTTTTCGTGGTCGATCCAGATGACCTGATCGCCGTCGATTTCCAACCGATGGGCCAGCGAATGACTCCAGCCAAAACCCAGCCCGCAGTCGATCTCGGCGGCGCTGGTTCGATAGAGCCGGGTGAAGTTGAACGGCAGGATGCCGTCCAGCGAACCGTCGGTGAGGGTCAGCAGCTCTTCGCCGGTGACCATCGACACCGGGCAACCGTTCTTGCAGGTGGACGGCACGCAAGTGGCGCTGTCGCCATTGGGGTTTGTTGCCTGTTTCGACGCGTCGTCGTGGTATTCGTTTTGCTTGAGCGTGGTGTTGCGTTTGGCATCCCAGCGCAGTTGCATCCGACCTTTTTTCAGACCCGGTGCCACACCGCGTGCGGCGACTGCTTTGTACTGGTCGACGTACTTCATAAAGGTGTTGAGGATATTGAAAGTGGCCTCGACGAAACGCATCGCAAGGCCAGCCAACAACGCCCCGTACTTAATCCCACGAAGTGTGAGATAGGCCTTGGCGGCGGTTATACCGACTCGCGTGAAAGCCAGCGCTGAAGCAATCAGAATATCGATCAGCACCGAAACGGTGACTTGGCTGGTCACCTCCGCCGAGTTGCCGGCGATCTCGCTGGGTGGGAGCATTTCCAGCCAGAGACTCGCGGTACGCAGCAGTAAACAGAGCGCCGCTTCGTCACTCGCCAGTAGCTGGACTTTGGCCATGACCTCCGGCGCCGTCTCCGCAAGCCTGGCCAATTCATCGGCGCCGCTGCCCAGCCGTTCAGCGAACTTGCGGGGATCCTGAAGAATGTCCGAGAGCAGGCTGAGGCTGTCCCAAACACCGATGACCGCCGCCCAACTGCCCGCCAGCATGCCGTTAGCGGCGGCCGCAAAAGTCGACTGCGACCATTGTGGTTTGAACCCTTCCCACTCCTTGCGTAGCCAGCCCTCCAGCTCGGTGGTCAGGCCTTTGTAGGAATCAAAAAGCTCATCGATTTTCGAGGGTGCAACCTCACCCTGGACATGAACGCGGTAGAACTTGCCGGGTAAGCCTTCGAACTGCCCTTTGCCGTTTTCATCGAGCGTGACCGGCGTCGACTTCTCCCCATCCATAGCGATCACATCGACCTGAATATTCCCCAACGGAATGTCGTAAACCGATTCGAACTTGCTCTCGATTTCCAGAATCCCGCCTTTCGGGCACTGGACGACGGTGGAGATAAAGTCGTCGTCACCACTGCTGACAGCGGTGCTGGAACTTCCGAATCGGATGATCCGTTCCATGCCCATCAGTGACTGCAGATCCGCCACGTGGCGGGCCTGGTCGGCGGTCTGGCTGAGCCAGTGATTGAGCTGTTCGCGATAGAGCGAGAGGGTGTGCGAGAAGCTGTCGAGTTCCTGCTCGATGCGGGTAACGTGCTCCATCAATGCACCGCAAAGTACGGAGTTGCTGGAGAAAAGAAGTCGAACATGAGCAATCCCTCGCGCAGAAAATTAGGCGCGGGGACTTTGCGGGGGATCGATCAGGAAAGAAGTCGGGAAAGGTGGAAATAGCTGTAGGGGGATTCGCTGATTAACAGCGACTCAATAACGCGTAATCCTGGTGGGAGCGGGCTTGCTCGCGAAGACGGCAGCACAATCAATATTGATTTCGCCTGACATGCCGCTTTCGCGAGCAAGTCGGATCGCCGCACCGCCGCTCCCACAGGTTTTGCGTCTTAACTGACTGAAATTAGAGCCAGGGCGTTACGTCTGAGGCATTTTGCGAAAACCCACGGCCAGCCGATTCCAGCTGTTAATGGTGGAAATCGCCACGGTCAGGTCGACCATTTCCTTGGGGCTGAACTCGGCGCTGAGCAGCGCATAGTCTTCATCCGGCGCATGGGTCAGGCTCAGTTGGGTCAAGGATTCGGTCCAGGCCAGTGCGGCGCGTTCACGATCGGTGAAGAACGGTGCCTCTCGCCAGGCCGTCACGGCAAACAGCCGGCGTGGCGTTTCCCCACCCTTGATGGCATCGGCGGTGTGCATGTCGATGCAGAAGGCACAGCCGTTGATCTGTGATGCGCGCAGCTTGACCAGTTCGATCAGCGACTTTTCCAGCGGCAGCTTCGAGACGGCGGCTTCCAGGGCCATCATGGCTTTCAGGCCATCCGGGGAGGCGGTGTAGAAATCGATACGAGGTTGCATGGTGAGCTCCAATAACAGGTGAGGTTGGCGCTACGTTAATGCCGACCTGACGTTGTACAAATAGCCAATTATTGGGAAGTTGAGGATGCCAATCGGCCGGAAGATATTCAGTGATGGCTCAGGCCCCTTCGCGAGCAAGCCCGCTCCCACATTGATCTTCGCCGGACACAAAACCTGTGTTCACTGAAGATCTAACGTGGGAGCGGGCTTGCTCGCGAAGGGGCCCGAACAGACAACCAACACATCAGCCGCTACGTCTGCGCAACCATTGCAAAAACCCCTTTTTCTCCACCACCTTGGGTGTTTCCTGAATCAGCGTCTGAGCCGTATGCATCCGGTAATCGAACAACGCCTTCATCGCTTCGCTGATGTCATGCCGCGCATCCAGGCATGGCTTGAGGTATTCCTTCTCGATGCGGTAGAGCGTGCAAAATGTCTTGGCCGAAAAGTCGGCGAGCGCCGATTCATCGGACAGAATCCCGGCCTCGCCAATCACCTCACCCGGTCCCATGCGCCCGGCCTCGAATTTTTTGCCATCGCGGCTCAGAGCGACCGACACCACGCCGGATTCGATGATGAACAGGTGATCGCTCACCTCCCCCGCCGGCAGGATCATTTCCCCGGCGCGGAAGGTTTGCAGCTTCATGTTCTGGCTGAAGGTTTCTTTCTCTTCCTGACGCAGGGTCGAGAAGATGTTCGAGCTATCCAGCAACGCCCGCTGCCGTGACAGCGCAGCAGGCGCGTTGGGTTCGACGCTCGACAACAGGCTGACACCGGACGCCTGCAAGTGCCGGAATGCCAGGTCGAACAGCTGATTACGTACCATGCGTTTCTGATCCATGGAGACCACGAAGCCGCTGATTTCGTATTCCACGCCGGTGCTGCCGGAGCTTTTCAACGCCACGCACGGTGCCGGTTTGTTCAACAGAAAGCGGCAGCCCTGCATGGCCCGCTCCAGTGCATCGATCACCGTTTGCGGACGAGCGTGGGGGCTCACTTGCAAGCTGATCGAGACGCCGAAAATATCGCTGGGGCGACTGAAGTTGACGATCTTGGCCTTGGCCGCCAGGGAGTTGGGAATCACCGCCATGCTGCCTTGGGCGGTTTGCAGGCGCGTGGCGCGCCAGTCGATGTCGGTGACCCGGCCTTCGGTGCCGTCGATGGAGATCCAGTCATCCAGTTGATAGGGTTTGGTGGTGTTGAGGACGATCCCGGAAAACACGTCGCTGAGGGTACTTTGCAAGGCCAGGCCGACGATGATCGCCAACGCACCAGAGGTTGCCAGCACGCCCTTGACCGGCAACTCGAGCACGTACGCCAGGGCGGCGATGACCGCGATCAGGAAAATCACCGCGCCGAGCAAGTCCTGCAACAAACGCCCGGTGTGCCCGACCCGTTGCATCATCACCGCGCCCAGCAACACCGTCAGTGTGCGCGCTGCGAACAGCCACCAGCCAATTTGCAAACCGGTTGCCGCCAGGTGCAACGGCACGTTGTCGGCCCAGGGCGCCGGCTCCATGGGGTTCAAGCCTTCGTTGAACAGCAGTATGCTGAACAGCGCGAAAATCACCAGCCGCACCACCAGTTTCCAGTTGCTGCCGCTGGCCGTGATCAAACGCCACAATCCCAGATCGATCAGGATCAGAATCAGCGCGCTGAGCAACGGGTGATCGGTAAGCAGTGACAGCATCAAGCAACTCCAGCAAGGGCCAATGGCGCGAAGATCTCACAGTTGGGCACAGTGTAGGAGCAATTGATGTCTCCAGAACAACACAAAACACTGTGGGAGCGGGCTTGCCCGCGATGGCAATTATTCAGTCACTGTGATGTTGACTGATCGATCGCTATCGCGGGCAAGCCCGCTCCCACAGGTTATGTGTGTATGTGCTGTCAGGGTTTACTTGCTGTTGGTGAGGGTGTTGTAGCTGGTCATCAGGTTGCGGTAGTCCGGGATGTGGTTGGAGAACAAAGTCGCCAGACCTTCCACATCGTTGCGCCAGTCGCGATGCAGTTCACAGGCCAGGCCGAACCAGGTCATCAGTTGGGCACCGGACGAAGACATGCGATCCCACGCCGATTGACGGGTCAGTTCGTTGAACGTGCCGGAAGCATCGGTCACCACAAACACCTCAAAACCTTCGGCCAGTGCCGACAGCGCCGGGAACGCCACGCAGACTTCGGTCACCACACCGGCGATGATCAGCTGTTTCTTGCCGGTAGCCTTGATCGCCTTGACGAAGTCTTCGTTGTCCCAGGCATTGATCTGGCCTGGGCGAGCGATGTACGGCGCATCCGGGAACAACTCCTTGAGTTCCGGCACCAGCGGGCCGTTGGGGCCGGTTTCGAAACTGGTGGTCAGAATCGTTGGCAGCTTGAAGTACTTGGCCAGGTCGGCCAGGGCCAGCACGTTGTTCTTGAAACGGTCCGGATCGATGTCGCGCACCAGAGAAAGCAAACCTGCCTGATGATCGACCAGCAGAACGGCGGCGTTATCCTTGTCGAGACGTTTGTAGGAAGTAGTCATGGGGTAATCCTCGCTTTTTATCGATGCCGAACGGGCCGGCGGAAGTGAACTCTGATTTTTCGTTTAAACGTGGCCAGGCAAGCGTAGTCAGCCAAACCCGGCACGCCACAGCGCTACAACAATGATTTCAATCACTCATCCGGCCGAACCGGCCCGATTGAAAGTCGGCAAAGGCCTGGTGAATCTCCTGCTCGCTGTTCATCACGAACGGGCCGTGGCCGACGATGGGTTCATCGATCGGCTCGCCGCTGAGCACCAGCACCACGGCGTCGTTATTGGCTTGCAGACTGAGCTGATCGCCATCGCGCTCGAACAACGCCAACTGCCCTTCCCGAACCAGTTCCACACCATTGACCTGAACCGTGCCGCGCAGCACCACCAGTGCCGTGTTGCGCCCTTGGTGCAGATCCAGAGTCAGCGATTTGCCGGCGTTCAAGCGAACGTCCCACACATCGATTGGTGTAAAGGTCCGCGCCGGGCCGCTGTGGCCGTCGAACTCACCGGCGATCAAGCGCAGGCTGCCAGCGTTGTTCTTCAGTGGAATGCTCGGGATGTCACCGTCGAGAATTGTCTGGTAACCGGGCTCGGCCATCTTGTCCCTGGCCGGCAAGTTGACCCACAGCTGCACCATTTCCAGGGTGCCTCCGCTCTTGGCGAAACCTTCGGAGTGAAACTCTTCATGGAGAATCCCCGAGGCAGCTGTCATCCATTGCACGTCGCCGGGGCCGATCTTGCCGCCGCTGCCGGTGGAATCGCGGTGTTCCAGTTCGCCCTTGTAGACGATAGTCACGGTTTCGAAACCGCGGTGCGGATGCTGACCAACGCCACGACGCTCGGTGGTCGGGGTGAAATCGGCAGGGCCGGCGTGATCCAGCAGCAGAAACGGGCTGATGTGTTTGCCCAGGTTGTCGTAGGAAAACAGCGTGCGAACCGGAAAACCATCGCCGACCCAATGAGGTCGTGGGCTGGTGTAGATGCCGATGATGTTTTTCATCTTTTCCTCCAAATCTGTTGTGTGACGCCATGGACAAAGCTTAAAACCGGGGCCTTTGGTGCGCTAGACTGCAAAAATCAGCCTTAGCGTTCTATTTGGAGAACGATGGTGGAAGACCTCAACACCCTGTACTACTTCACCCAAGTGGTGGAGCACCGCGGTTTCGCCCCGGCCGGGCGCGCGCTGGACATGCCCAAATCCAAGCTCAGCCGACGCATTGCCGAACTCGAAGAACGCCTCGGTGTGCGCTTGCTGCACCGCAGCAGCCGGCATTGCTCGTTGACCGAAATCGGCCAGGCTTATTACCAGCGTTGCCTGGCCATGCGGGTCGAAGCCGAAAGCGCCGCCGAACTGATCGAACGCAATCGCTCCGAACCCCAGGGCCTGGTGCGCATCAGTTGCCCGACAGCGCTGCTGAATTCCTGGGTCGGGCCGATGCTGACCCGCTACATGCTCAAATACCCGCTGGTGGAGTTGTTCATCGAAAGCACCAACCGCCGGGTCGATCTGATCCACGAAGGGTTCGATATCGCGCTGCGCGTGCGCTTTCCGCCGTTGGAAAACACCGACATGGTGATGAAGGTACTGGGCAACAGCACCCAATGCCTGGTGGGGAGTCCGGCATTTGTGCAGCGCTTGTCGTCACCGGCCACGCCGGCTGATCTCAGCGGTCTGCCGAGCGTGCATTGGGGTGGCGCGCAGCGTGAATATCAGTGGGAATTGTTCGGTGCCGACGGTGCCAGCGCGCTGATTCGTCATTCCCCGCGGATGGTCACCGACGACTTGCTGGCCTTGCGTCACGCGGTGCTCGCCGGCATCGGCATCGCCCACCTGCCCAGTGTGGTGGTGCGCGATGAGATTGCCGCCGGCCGACTGGTGGAACTGGTGCCGGGCTGGACACCCAAGTGCGGGATCGTGCATGCGATTTTCCCCTCACGACGCGGATTGTTGCCGTCGGTGCGGACCTTGATCGACTTTCTGGGCGAGGAATTCAGCCATAGCGATATTGCCTAAGATCAAAAGATCGCAGCCTTCGGCAGCTCCTACCCGGGATTTTGTTCGACTGCGATATTGCGGCGTACATCGAATCTGTAGGAGCTGCCGAAGGCTGCGATCTTTTGATCTTTTGCGCTTAACAATTCTCCATTCATGACTTGCAAACAAAGTCTCAGCCCTGGCTCAGATCTGGGCTCAAATACTTGTCCAGCGATGACATAGCGTGCTGCAACTGATCGACGGCTTCGTCGATCAGCGCCAGCTCCCCCGCCTCCATGACGCGCTCCAGTTGTTCGCAGCGTTCGATCAAACGCACCGCCCGGACCATGCGCGCACCGCCCTTGATGCGGTGCGCCAGGGCTTGCAGGTCATGGCGATTGCCTCTGGCGTGCGCCTCGAGCAGATCATCCCGATCAACCCGGTTGGTCACCGCCAGTTCGCGCACCAGCTGATCGAGCAGTGTGCGGTCCGCACCGACGTATTGCTCCAGGCCACTCAAATCCATCTCGGACGCGGGTTGCTTTTCGAGCGTCTCGGGTGCTTCGTTTGCAAACCTGGACGCCAGCCATGCGCTTAAATCCGCCAGCAGAATGGGTTTGAACAGGCAGTCGTCCATACCCGCCTCCAGGCAGCGGACTTTTTCCTCGCGCTGCGCATTGGCGGTAAAGCCCAGAATCAGCGTCGACGCTAATCCCTGGGCGCGCTCTTCATCGCGGATTGCACCCGCCAGTTCATAACCACTGAGCCTGGGCATATTGCAGTCGGTAACCACTAGATCGAACTCATGTTCGCGCCACAGCTCAAGCCCCCGTGCGCCCTCTTCAGCCTCCAGTACATGATGCCCCAGGTGGCTCAGTTGCCATGAAAGCAACAAACGATTAGCCGGGTGATCGTCGACCACCAGAATCGTCAGTGGCCGCGTCGGCACCTGCACCCCGCTATCCACTGCCGCAATGGAAGGCAACCGTTGCAGTGCGATCAGCTCAAGGGTGATATCGACCTGTGTGCCTTGCCCAAGGACGCTGTCGAGTTGCAACTGGCCGCCCATCATTTCGCACAGGGTACGGCTGATTACCAGGCCCAACCCGGAGCCGCCGCGAGCTGACTGCTGGTTATTGCTGGCTTGGGCGAACGGGCTGAACAACCGTTGCCGATCGACGTCACTGATGCCAATGCCAGTGTCTTCAATGCGCACACTGACCGCCAGATGCTCCGGCGTCACGGGCGTGACCCGCAGCGTCAGGCTCACCTCGCCCTCACGGGTGAACTTGATGGCGTTGCTCAGCAGATTGGACAGCACCTGCTTGAAACGGGTGGGGTCGATCAACACGTCGCAATCACTGTGTTCATCCAGATCGATTCGCCACGCCAGCTCGTTCTGCCGTGCAAGGCCTTCGAAAACCCGGCACACCGACTCCACCAGCTCCCGAAGATTGGCGCGTTCAGGTGTCAGGGATAAATGTCCAGACTCAATACGGGCGATGTCCAGAATGTCACCGATCAGCGCCAATAATTGTTGTGCGGCACCGGACGCCACCTCAATGGCAAAGCGATCGGTGACGCCCTCGTCCGCACGTTTGAGGGCCAGTTCGAGCATGCCGATCAGAGCGTTCATCGGTGTGCGGATCTCATGACTCATGGTGGCCAGAAAAGTGGTTTTGGCGCGGTTGGCATCGTCCGCCTCGTTCTTGGCCTCCTGCAATTGCCGTAACCAGTGCTGGCGCTGACGGATTTGCCGGCGCTGCCAGGCGATCCAGCCCAGGGCGAGCAACAACAGGGCGCCAGCCACGGCAAACGCCTGAAGAATGCCTTGACGATGGCGTAGCCAATAGCTGTCATCCAGCACCACATCATGGCTCCAGCGGGCCACCAGATCGTCCATTTCCTGAGGCGAAATGCTCAGCAACGCCTTGTTCAGAATCGAATGCAACTCCAGCGCGCCGCGGTGCGTGGCCAAGGCGATACGGGCGGGTTGGTCGCCGACGGTGCTGCTGACGCGCAGACGATCCGGGTAGTGCCGAGCGATCAGGTAACGGGCGACGATCAATGAACTGAGCGTCGCATCAGCCTGCCCCTTGATCACCCGTTCCATGCCCTCGGCCGGGCTTTGCACTTCGACCAGGCGCACCTGCGGCGCCCGGGCCTGCAGGAACCCGAACAACGGATGACCACGATAAATCGCCAGGCGTTTACCGGCCAGATCGTCCAGCGTCCTTGGGCTGCCCGTCGTCGTTGCACTGACCAGCACAAATGGATTGCTGAGGTAGGCGCGGGTAAACAGCAATGCGTCTTCACGCTCGGTACTGGGAGTGACCACAGGCAACAGGTCGATTTCGCCGTCCTGGAGTTGCTCAATCTGCCGGTCCAGTGAGTGGCCGCGTTGCACCTCAAAGGTCAAACCGCTGCGCTGGCTGATCAGCGTCAGCAACTGCGCCGTCAACCCGTTGAACCGGCCTTGGGCATCGTAGAACGTCAGCGGCGCAAAGTTGTCGATCGCACCGACAGTGACCGTCGGATGCCGGTCCAGCCAGCGTTGTTCACTGGGGCTCAAACGCACCTGCTCCTGACCCGCCGCATTAGCCCTGCCGGCACTCCAGCGCACTTCGATGACCACGCGCTGTTCCATCGGAATCGCCGCCAGAGCCTTGTCGATGATGCTTTTGAGACGCGGATTGTCCTTCGCCAAAGCAAAGCCGAACGGATTGGCATCCAGACCGGAAGGCCCCGCCAGATGAACATTGTTGAGGTAGTTATTGTTGATCAGATAATTGGCGCTGATGAAGTCGCCGAGGTACACATCGTCTGGCCCGAACGCTACCGCTCCGAGCGCATCGAGTGCCGAGGGATAGAGTTGCAAACTTGCATCGGGATAAAAACCTTCAACGGTCTGCGCCTGCAAATAGTCTTCGACCATGGCGATGCGTTTGCCGGCAAGGTCGACGGGCATTCGCTCGTTCAGTCGGGTGACCAGCATGGGCTGATCTTCGGCATAGGCTCGGGACCGGGTTAGCGCGGGGTCGGCCGCTTCGAAGTTGTTCGAGGTTCCAAGCAGATCCAGCTCATGGCGTTTGAGGGCGTCCATGGCGGCCTCACGAGTGGCATAACGCAGCACGTCGATTTTGACATGCAGCAGTTGCCCCAGCAGCTCGGCGTAATCGGCCGTGATGCCCTCCAGTTCATCGCGGTGGCGCGTCACTTCGAACGGCGGGTAATCCGCCCCCGTTACACCCAGGCGCAGGGCTCGTTTATCGCGTAGCCATTGCCAGTCCTTTTCATCCAGCTTGACCTCAAAGCCCTCCACGGTGGAGCGCCCCAGCAGATGCAACCGCTGAGGCTGGTCGGCCAGTGCCGCTGAAACGTGCGGCACAAGGCTCAACATCAAGGCCAACAGGACGATGTGCACGGTCGGTTTCATTCAGATCAGATGATTGCGCTTGGCGAAGTCCCGCAGGTGCACCGCCGCGTTCACGCCGAGCTTTTCGATCAAGCGGGTCTTGTAGGTGCTGACGGTCTTGTGACTCAGGTGCATAAGCTCGGCGATGGCCTTGTTACTCTTACCCCGGGCCAGGTATTGCAGGATGGTCAGTTCGCGGTTGGAGAGCTTGTCGATCATCTGTTTTTCGCTGCGTTGCTGGGCGTCCTGCGATCCCGAAGGCAGCCGCGCAAAATAGGTATAACCGGTCATGACCGCATGCACGGCTTTGTGCAATTGGCTCAGGTCGTTGGTCTTGGCGACATACGCCATGGCTCCGGCGCGCATGCAACGCTCCTGAAAAAACAGTGGGTCCAGAGAGGTGAAAACCAGTACCAGACATGACCAGTCACTGGCCCTGATCCGTTCCAGCAGCTCCAATCCATCGCCGCCAGGCATGACCAGATCGAGTACTACCAGATTGAATGAATGTTCGTGGAGTAGCGATATCGCCTCGCTACCGCTGGACGCCTCAGAAATTCGTTTGAACCCTTCCAGCTCAAGTACAAGTCTGACTGCGGCGCGTACCACCGGATGATCGTCCACAAGCAGCACTTTCTTCATGGAGAAATCCTGTCCAAATACCCGATGATTGCACCACGACTGCACTCCGGATGTTGACGGACCGGACGCAACGGCTGCGCTAAGACTTTTGCACGACGGACAGGAAGAAGGTACCTGTCAGAAATGATAGTTCCGACGAGCGGCAACCCAGAATCAAGCAATTTGATGCTGATATCGCGCAGGCGCGGGGGGCTGTGAAGCTTCACCCGCAGGCGGATCGATGAGCGCCATCAGCCGTTGAATGGACACCAGATCCGGCCGCGCCCCGTGGCTCACCTGAACCTTTTGTTGAACCTTGTGTTTAACACCGGCGGCCGGGATCGGCGACAACTGCGCCGGCCGGCCATCGTAGATCAAGGCGTGGTGAACCTGGCCGTTATCGAGGAAGAACCCGAGCAGGTTCAATGCCCCATTCGCCAGCGACGCGTTGATGACCACCAGATCAAATGGCTCACAGGCGTACTCGATCAGGGTCAGCATCTCCACAAGGCTTTGTACCGGGGCCACCCGGTAATAACCGAGCTGATTGAACAGCCGCTCGGTTTTCATCCGGTGAAAATGCTGTTCGTCGGCGATCAGGATACGCAAGGTTTTGTTCGGCAAAATGGGGCCCCCTGCGGGGTGACAGATTCGTGGGGAGCAAGGCTACGCAAGACACATCACGTTTTCTGTAGGACTTCTCCTAAAATCCACGCGACAGTTGTACGTCGAGGCAGTAGGGCATTACTGCCCGCCAAACCGTCGAATATAGAAACCTTTCACCGCCTGAGTCAGCCCCATGTACGCCAGCAAACTCACCGGCAGGAACACGACGGCAGCGCCTGCAGTTTGAAGTAAGGGGATTGGCGTGTCCAAGACACGAAACTCAAGAAAGGATTGCAGCGTTCAGGTATTCAACTATCGCTCCGTGAGGAGCGATAGTTATCGATTGACTGTCGATAGATTGAATAAACCGTCGAACCTGTTGAATCAGTTCCTCGTCCGGTCTTTCGGCCGCCGAGGTTTCAATTTCAAGGACGACAACTGCAAAGGATCTGGTTTGTAATACTGATTCACGACGTTGCCGCCCCACAATACATAGCTGCCATCCCGGCGCCTTGCAGCAAAGGAAGGATCAGTATGAGGAGGTATCGGTGGTGGCGGAGGTGGATACTCGACATAAGGGAATCGCTTGATGGAATACAACTCGACCACATCACGACTCAAGTAACCGGCCAAATCCGGCGGCACCGGTGGAATTTCCCCTGCATCTTCCATCGCCAGGGTTGCTCCCCAAACAATAACGGCCCCGTAGACACCGCCTTGCGTTGCCACAACACCAAACGCACCGTTAGTGCTGTATACCCCGGTGACCAGACTGGCCAGCAATGCCTGTCGTGTCGCGGAACTCATTGCCCCTCCATGGGTGTTCATGCCCCAGACAACTACCTCATTGGTGCGCCCGTTTTCATGCTGGCTGAGTAGAAAAAAAGCGACGTCATTGGAATAGAGAGAGAGGATGCCATCGACCGTGATAATCCTTGAGCCTAGACGTGCATCTGAGACGTAATGCAAAGCCCCTGCTTGCTTTACGGCGCGCTTAATGTTGCGTTTAACGGTCTGCGTCAGTGACGCGCCACCGTAACGCGGGGCACCCCATGCTTCAGCCTGCCCCCGGCTATTGATGATGCAAAACGACCAGCGATTTGCTTTGCATACAATTACATCGCCCTGTAAAGCAAGCAAGGATGCCGATGTAGACATCAGCCCACCCTCTGCAACACGCCCCCAACTTACCGCTTTGCGACGAGATCGAGTGATCGCGCAAAAGGCCGTCGTCGAGGCGGTGACAGAGGCGACCCCACCATCGCTCAAAATTGAATCAAGCTGGGCTGAAGGGATCGCTCCTCCACTGTCAGCCACCCCCCAGGTGACAATTTCTCCGTGGGTACCAATCGCACAGAATGCGTTAGCGGCCGCAATGATCCGCTCGACAAAAACACCGTCCAACAACGCTCGAACAGTAGGGTTGATCAAGCCACCATTGGCCTGATTGCCCCAAGCGTAAACCTTGCCGCCTGTAGTACGCACAGCAAAAGCGTTTTGAGTCGCGTAAATCGCCACTGGCTCGTCGAACCATAATTTGCTTTGAATCTCGGGCGCAATGACGTTACCCGAACCTTGCCTGCCTATCGCTCCGATCCTGTCAGCGTTCCCTGTGACATTTTTGTAGATAAAAGCAAAACACTCTCTGTTGGAATATACCGACTTGATATCTGTCAGCTTCACAGAAACATTCGCGGGGATATTCTCGCCCCATACCAACAGTTGATTACCACCCTGAACATTCACCAATGCAGCAAAGTCCCTTTCAGTCGAAAAGAGTTTTGCCGCCGGGTTATTTTGCAAGAAATTGATGATACTTGCAGGGACTGGCAGCCCCCACCCTGCTTGCCCTTGAAAATAGAGACTTTGAGTCTCGGGATCAATCAAGCCAAAAGCACCACCGGTGGATACGAAAATCCGCCCGGAAGGTTCGGGGACATGAAAAGAAAAATTCCCATATTGTTTCAGATAACTGTTTTCATTTTCCTCGAGAGAAATACCTTGAAACCCCGATTCGACAAGCTTCTCGGATGAAAATGTTTCTACACCTGTTTCTCCGCTGGCTGCTACAGGAATGACTGAAAACTTTAGTCTTTTCCCGGCATATTCCAACTTCACCCTCAAATCAATGGCGACACCTTCCGGTGCTGGAATCGGCGTATCATTCAAGTACCATTGATATCGTGATGCCGCTTCCGGATTTTCATCTGTGTTTTCATATCTATAACTTCCACGAACAACACTTCCAATGACGACCTCACCCATAATGAGGACACCACTGGCTATGGGAATAGCTCTTTGATTCACGCCCATGACAATATTCTTGTCTGGAGTGAACTCCTCATTTTTGATATGCCCCCCCCAAGTAACGAAACTATTATTCTCTTTGCGTGCGGCAAAGGCAGCCGTGACATTACCGGCAGGTGATGGCGGTCCCTGGATCGTATAAATTTCGACCACGCCTCTGGTCAATGCGCTCTGCAGGGCCGCAGGAACAACTCCGCCATCGAAGGTACCCTTGCCCCAAGTCACGACGGCACCTGTGACCGCCCCTTGGTCGACAAGTGCCGCATAAGCACCGTTGCTGCAATAGATCTTGCGGATGTTACTGGCCAGGAGGGTCTGTTTGACTGCCGCCGGAATGGTGCCACCTGCAGCGGCCAACCCCCAGGAGATCACCGCCTTTATTCGCCCGTCGGACTGTTTGCTGACTAGCACGAAACTACTGTCATTACGTACCAGTTGGACTTCCCCACCATCATCCGTTTTAACGCGCGATGAAACCCGCTCAGACATGCTGCGAGGCGAAACAACAGGGGCAGATTGGAAAAGCTTTTCGATCTCCGTTCTGGTGTCTTCCTCAAGCAATTCTTGCGCGCTCATGGAAGATTCGGTCTCCGCCGCAAGGCTACTGCTCGCCGGAATGGCGCCTCCGCCATAGGCCGCAGCCCCCCACGCCGCAGCCTGTCCATCCTTATTGATAAAACACATGGCCTGCGCCGCCGCCGAACACAAAACAATGTTGCCTCTGGCCGCCAGGCTGGCGGCCGGTTCCGTCATCACACCGCCATGGGCCGCCAGGCCCCAGGTTACAGCTTTGCTGCGGCCTCGTGTGATGACGCAAAAGGCACTGTCGTTGGCAACAACGGTTTGAGCACCACCGTCATCGTAAATTTTCTCCAGTGTTGCCGCCGAAATGACTCCATTGGCGCCCCAGGCAATCACATACCCGTCGCCATCGATGGCACAGAAGGCCGTGCGTGAAGCCACGATGCGCTGTACTGTCATCGCGTTGAGATTGCTATAGATAAACGCCAGCGAAGAGCTGTTGGAGTAGACCGCTTTGATATCTTGAAGATCGGGAAGAGCCACAGGAATTCCAGGCCCCCACACCAGTAATTGGTTACCACCTCCCACCGGTACCATTGCAGCAAAACTGTTCAGAGTGGAAAACATGGTGATGGCCGGATTGTTATTGAGGTAGCCCGCCAGTTCGGGAGGTACGACACCTCCAAAGTTGGTAGCCCCTCTAACGGAGACATTCTGAGTCACCCGGTTTTTCAGTGCAAAAGCACCGGCAGTGGCAGTGAGCATCCGATCACTGGCGCCGTTGGCGTAGTACGCATACCTTCCCTGTTGCTTGAGATAGCTGTTTTCACTTTCCTCCGTCGTGATGTTCTGGTAACCACCAGACCCAACGGTTTTGATGTCGGAAAAGGTTTCAACACCCCTTTCTCCGGTTGACGACACGGGGATCACAGAGAATTTAAGCGCGATACCTGCATGTTCCGGCAGAAGCGTCAGGTCCACAGTTTCCGCGACAATCTCGTTATTCGCCGTCGTGTTGTACCAGCAAAAAATTGAATGACCTTCGAGGTTCTCCTCTGCATTCTGATAGAGATAACTACCACTGACAGTACCATCAACGTCGGGTTCTCCCATGATCTTGACATTTGTGACCGTGGGCATTGCACGCTCAATACTACTCATCACGAATCTCCTTTGATGAAGTTCTCTTTATGCAGCAACAAATCGTTGAGCAACGTTCATGTCACTCACTCGATGTAAGAAACCTCTCCGTTCAAGAAACCAAGGTCCGGGGCTCCAGCCCCTTTGGCCTCCAGGCCGCGATGTGTAGAGAGAAGTACCCAGTAAGGACCGGCGGAATAGACACAGACTGCCGGAGAAAGACTGAAGGTGCCGGCATTGCTTCCCCAGGAAGTGGCGGTGCGGTTATCCGTCACAGCGCAGAACGAACCATACGACGCACTCAGCGACACAACTTGATCGAGTCCTGCTGGAACTGTCCCGCCTTCGCCCGGTTCTCCCCAGGCCGTCAAAGAACCATCATGTTTCAACGCGCAGAACGCAGTGGTAGATCCTGCGACATGCTGCACATTCTGCAAGAATGCCGGGGCATTCCCGCCAAACCTGGAGTTGCCCCAGGCAAACACCAATCCATCCGCCCTTAACACCGCAAAAGCGGCGCTGCTGGAGACAATCAACGTCACATTGACCAACTGCCCTGAAAGTTCATCAGGAATGCTTCCACCATGCTCGGAAGAACCCCATGCAACGACGGTTCTGTTTGCTTTGAGAGCAGCAAATGCGCGGTTGCTCGCACAAAGCCGCATAGCCCCTTGGGCTGCGGAGACCTGCAACCCATCCGGCCATGTTTCTCCCCAACTGAACACTCGTCCGTCATTCAATAACGCACTGAAGTCGTTTGTAGCACCGATAACCTGAGTCACCTGATGCAGCAGCGGAGCTATGGCTGGAGGAATGCTCCCCCCAAAGTCCGAACTACCCCAAGCTACGACACTCCCGTCAGAACGCAATGCAACGAATGCGCCCCCGTTTGAAAACAGTTTTTTTACATTCGTAAGTTGTGTCTGGATATCGGCGGGAATCACTCCGCCATACTCGGGGGATCCCCACGCCTGGACAGTCGCGTCTTTTTTTATCACCGCATAAGCGAGCCCACCGGCGGCGGTGTAACTGACTCCGGATAGGCCCGGCGGTGGCAACATCTGAGATTGATCACTCCAGCCAAACAGACTTCCATCGTCCTTTGTTATGCAACCACTTCTGCGGCTGTCCTGACTGAATACACCCGTAATATTGGAGGGTCGCAGCACCATTCGGTCGAGTTCGGCGCCCTGGTTCTGCAAGACCACAATCAATGCCCGTTCAGGTTCTGTATCCAGAAAAAAGCGCCCGGACTGACCGCTGGACTCACCTGCATAGGTCCACAAAACAGTACCGTTTGCACTGAGCGCCGCACTCAACACACTCAGGTTTGCATGATAGTGAGGCCCCGTCTGCGAGCGACTACCGACAACCTGAAGTAAACGACTGGCCTTATCTTCGATGTCTACCCAGGACACTTTCGAAGGGCGGTCTACTACCCCGCTCCGCTTACGCAGATAAGCGACACTTGCACGGCCATTGACGATTGCCTTGACCTTGGCATTTGGAATGAAAAACTTCAGAGCGACTCCAACCTGAGTAACCGGTAACTCGATGGGCCCCTCAATCACCGGCGTACCCTCTTCAGACAAGCCGTGCCAGGTCAGAAAAACCCTGTCATTCACTTCAAAGCCAGGCCCCGGAGTTTCGACCTCCACCGTCACGTCCCTCTCTCCCAGAACGCTGAGATCAATCATCTTGGTGACCGGGTCAGCGTCCATTACGGTTGGTGCATCAAGCCGATTGCCTTTGAGATCAACGACCACAGAAACGGGTACAGAATAAGGTGCACGTGGGTCCGGACTGTTTTGACATTGATCCACTACGGTGTACTTAAAGATGAAGTTTGCGTTGTCTCCAGCCAGCTCAAAAATGTCGTTGAAGAGGTCGAAGCACACTTGCCCAAGTTCCGCCTCGGCCTCGCTGACCTGATGCGTATAATCCTTACCATTACAATCAAGCCAGATCATGTCAAAAGGTCGACAGTGGGGATAAGAAATGCAGACCAACACCCCTTGCTCGGCCCGTTCAATATCAATACCGTTTTCAAGTACATCCTGTGGCAACTTCAGTATAAGTTTTGAATGCCCCTCTTCCACAGGCTCATCAGCCTTGTCACCTGGGCGAACATTGTTGTACATCACCCGTAAAATCGGAGTTGAAACTCCGACATTTCGGCTTATCCGAGTTACGCTGTAGAAAATCTGGTTAATGCGATTACCTTGCAAGCGCAGTGGTGGGATCCACATCTCGACCTGCTTGTTTTTATCACTCGCTTCAATTGTTTTAGTGTCGACTAAAACTCCGTTAAGTGTGAGCCTACAAGTGTCATGTTCATTCATGTGAAGCCATGGATCTATGATAACCCGCTGCCCCCGAACATCGGACTCATATTGATCAATAGACAGGCAAATATCCGCGTCCGGTGCATAGACAGGTTTATTGGAACCGGGAAGACTAGGCCAGTCCAAAGCCATTACACTGTTTTTTGGCTTGCCTGGGGGGTTGGCGCTCATAACAAGTTCTCTTTGGGCCAATTTGGCACTTGGGTAATTAGAGAACCGGTGGAAGAGTCTCGTCTACTGTCAGATCTGATAGGTAATAATGCTTCTCCGACAAACGGTCGACTGACTCGCTCCCGGAAAAATAAAAACCCGCCATCTTTCGCAAGTAATGGCAGGTTGGTTTTATGTAAACGATTGGAGAATTACACGCTTATCAACTGGCAGTCGCCAACAACAAATCCATCACCGACCGCCCATGCCCACGCGACTTGCCATGGTCATACAGCGAGCCGGCAATTTCATCGGCGCGGATCGGCAGGATCGACAGCAAGGTATCGCTCAAGCCGTGGCTGGCCTGGCAGAAGCCCTGCATGTAGATGCCGGCCTTGCAACGCTCGTCGGTGATCAGTTTGTAGTGACGATCGACCTCGAAATCACCCAGGTACTGTTCCAGCGGCGCCAGCAATTTGCGGTGCATCTGGCGCTCGTAACCGGTGGCCAGCACCACGGCGTCGTAGCAGCGAACCGTGACTTCTCCAGTGGCGTTGTTGCGTGTCGCCAGCTCCATACCGCGCTCGGTAGCGGTGGCTTTTTCGACGGTGGTCAGGGTACGGAACGCATGGCGCGCGATGCCCGAGACTTTCTGCCGGTAGAAGATGCCGTAGATGCGTTCGATCAGGTCGATGTCCACCACCGAATAGTTGGTGTTGTGGTACTCGTTGACCAGACGCTCGCGTTCGCTGCTGGCCTGCTGGAACACCAGGTCAGTGAACTCCGGCGAGAACACTTCGTTGACGAAGGGGCTGTCATCGGCCGGTTTCAGGGCCGAGCCACGCAGGATCATGTCCACCTGTACCGACGGGAAGCTGTCGTTCAGGTCGATGAAGGCTTCCGCCGCACTCTGCCCGCCGCCGATGATCGCAATGTTCATCGGTTGGTTGTTCACGCACGGCTGCCTGGCCATGCGCTCCAGGTACTGGGAGTGATGGAACACCCGGCCGTCATCCTTGAGTGCCTTGAACGCTTCGGGAATGCGCGGTGTACCGCCGGCGCTGACCACTACCGAACGGGTGGTGCGCACATGCTGCTGACCTTGCGTATCACGCGAGATTACCCGCAGTGCTTCGACCTGCTGGTGGTGCAGCACTGGCTCGATGGCCAACACTTCCTCGCCATAGCGGCTCTGCTCGGTAAATTGCCCGGCGACCCAGCGCAGGTAGTCGTTGTACTCCATGCGGCACGGATAGAAGGTGCCAAGGTTGATGAAGTCCACCAGACGACCGTGGTGCTTGAGGTAATTGACGAAAGAATATGGGCTGGTCGGGTTACGCAGCGTCACCAGGTCCTTGAGGAAGGAAATCTGCAGTTCGCTCTGGGTGACCAGGGTGTTGCCGTGCCAGCGGTAGTCCGCCTGCTTGTCGAGAAACAGCACATCCAGCTCGCCCTGGCTCGGCCCGCGCTCCTGCAAGGCGATGGCCAGAGCCAGGTTCGAAGGGCCGAAACCGACGCCGATCAGGTCGTGAACGATGGGCGATGCAATTGCCTGTGTCATTTCCAGTGTCCTCTGGATGAACCCCGGACCAGCGGGGATAAAGCCTGGGTGACCTGACCGGCCTTGTGCGGCAGCAGATCGTCTGTTGAATAGGAACGAGGACAATGAAAAAAAATTTAACGAGGTCTGATTAAACGGTGCCGATCAATGGGCGTCCCACTGGCGCATGCGCACCCGGCAATGCTTCATGGCATTGACGATGTGCTTTTCCACCAGCGCCCGGGAAATCCCCAGGTGCTCGGCGATTTGCGGGTGCGACAAGCCGTCGATCTTGCGCAAAAGAAAACTCTCGCGACACAGCTTTGGCAACTCCGCCAGTGCGCGCTGAAGCATGTCCAGGCGCTGGCCATGATCGAGGCTGTTGTGGGGGGATGGCGTGAAGTAGCGCTCTTCGCTGTCGAGTACGTCCAGGGATTCGACCTGGCGCAAGGCATTGCGTCGGTGGTCGTCGATCACCAGATTGAGCGCGGTGCGATAAAGAAACGCCCGGGGTTGTTCGATCGGCGTGTCACTGGAACGCTCCAGCACCCGCAGATAAGCGTCATGCACCACATCTTCAGCCACCTGACGGTTGCCTAGCTTGGCGTTCAGGAAATACACCAGCTCGCGATAGTAGTTTTCCAACATGACTCCCAGTCCTTGAGCCAGATCTGCGCCATAAAAGAGATGGCGGCACGATGATGGCAGCGCGCAAGAGGCGTAATTTATAGTAATTCTCATATAGATTTAAAGCACTGGATCCATTTACTTGAGAAATAACCTCATTTGTCGACCTGTAACGCCATGTATCAACGCTTAAATTCCCGTTCGGGGTTCTCGTTTACAGGACAGCTTCCCGTGTCTGTCGGTCCACCGACAGCGTTCAGCGGCGCCGGTCACTGCCGCGCTCGCCGAGCGACGGGCCGATTTTTACCGGCTGGAACCCCGCATGAAACGTCCCCGCCCTACCCGACGCGCCCTGTTTGTCGCTCTGTGCCTGATCCCCGCCGCAGCCCTGGCCGCCTGGCAAGTGATCCCGCCGGGGCGTGAAAAACTTGCCACCGCCACCGTGACCCGCGCCGATATCGAGAACAGCGTGACCGCCCTCGGCACCCTGCAACCGCGACGTTATGTCGACGTCGGCGCCCAGGCGTCCGGGCAGATCCAGAAGATTCATGTCGAGGCCGGCGATCAAGTCAAGGAAGGCCAACTGCTGGTGGAGATCGATCCCTCGACCCAGAAAGCCAAACTCGACGCCGGGCGCTTTTCCATCGACAACCTCAAGGCGCAGTTGCAAGAGCAGCGCGCCCAGCACGACCTGGCGCAACAGAAGTATCAGCGCCAGCAGAACCTCAAGGCTGGTGGCGCGACCCGCGAAGAAGATGTGCAGACCGCCCGCGCCGAAGTCCGGGCGAGACAAGCGCGCGTCGATATGTTCGAGGCGCAGATTCGTCAAGCCCAGGCAAGCTTGCGCAGCGATGAAGCGGAGTTGGGTTACACACGGATCTACGCGCCGATGTCCGGCACGGTGGTCGCCGTCGGTGCCCGAGAAGGCCAGACGCTCAATGCCCAACAACAGACGCCGCTGATATTGCGCATTGCAAGGTTGTCACCGATGACCGTATGGGCCGAAGTTTCCGAGGCCGATATCGGCCAGGTCAAACCCGGCATGACTGCCTGGTTCACCACCCTAAGCGGTGGCAGCCGGCGCTGGAGCAGCACCGTGCGGCAGATTTTGCCGGTGCCGCCGCGCCCGCTCGAACAGACGCAGGGCAGCCCCACCAGCGGTCGCAGCGGCAGCGAACGGGTGGTGCTTTATACCGTGCTGCTGGATGTCGACAACGCCGACAACACCTTGATGACCGACATGACCGCCCAGGTATTTTTCGTCGCCCAGCAAGCGCAGAACGTGCTGACGGTGCCCACCGCGGCCCTGCAAAACGGCACCGCGGCGGATCGCCAGATCGCGCAAGTGGTGGCGGCCAACGGCGAGGTGCAGCGCCGCGAGATCCGCACCGGGATCAGCGATCGGTTACGCACGCAGATTCTCGAGGGGCTGGCGGAAGGCGATCACGTGCTGAGCGCCCCGCTCACCGGCAGCGGAGGCTGAATGCAAACGCCCCTGATTGACCTGCGACAGATCCGCAAAGCCTACGGCGGTGGCGACAGCCCCGTGGTGGAAGTACTGCGCGGCATCGACCTGTCGATCCATGCCGGCGAATTTGTCGCCATTGTCGGCGCTTCCGGTTCCGGCAAATCGACCCTGATGAACATCCTCGGCTGCCTCGACCGCCCCACCAGCGGCGACTACCTGTTCGCCGGGGAAAACGTCGCCGGCCTTGGCAGTGACGAACTGGCGTGGCTACGGCGCGAGGCCTTCGGCTTCGTGTTCCAGGGTTACCACCTGATCCCGTCTGGATCGGCCCAGGAAAACGTCGAAATGCCGGCCATTTACGCCGGCACCCCGGCGGACGAACGCCATGCCCGCGCGGCGGCCCTGCTCGAGCGCCTCGGCCTGGGCTCGCGCACCGGCAACCGTCCGCATCAGCTTTCCGGTGGTCAGCAGCAACGGGTGTCGATCGCCCGGGCCTTGATGAACGGCGGCCACATCATTCTCGCCGACGAACCCACTGGCGCCCTCGACAGCCACAGCGGCGCCGAAGTCATGAGCCTGCTCGACGAACTGGCCAGTCAGGGGCACGTGGTGATCCTGATCACCCACGACCGCGAAGTGGCCAGGCGCGCCAACCGGGTCATTGAAATCCGTGACGGCCTGATCATCAGCGACACCGCCACCAATCCCTCGGCCGCCCCGCGCACGGCCCGTCCCGGCGCGCTGCAAGCCGTGGACCTGCGCCAGCGCCTGAGCGCCGGCAGCGAGCCCAATGGCGCCTGGAAAGGCGAACTGCTGGACGCGGTTCAGGCGGCGTGGCGCGTGATGTGGATCAACCGCTTCCGCACCGCGTTGACGCTGCTGGGGATTGTCATTGGCGTTGCGTCGGTGGTGGTGATGCTGGCGGTGGGCGAAGGCAGCAAGCGGCAGGTGATGGCGCAGATGGGCGCCTTCGGTTCCAACATCATTTACCTCAGCGGCGCCGCGCCCAATCCGCGTACGCCGCCCGGGATCATTACCCTCAACGACGTCGCCGCGCTCGCCAACCTGCCCCAGGTGCAGCGGATCATGCCGGTCAACGGCTCGACGGCCGGCGTGCGTTTCGGCAACGCCGATCACACCGCTTATGTGGGCGGCAACGACACTAACTTCCCGAGTATTTTCAATTGGCCGGTGGTTCAGGGCGGCTACTTCACCCAGACCGATGAAGACAGCGCCGCCGCCGTTGCGGTGATCGGCCACAAGGTCAGGGAGAAGCTGTTCAAAGACCTGAGCGACCCGATCGGCCAGTACATCCTGATCGAAAACGTGCCGTTTCAGGTGCTCGGCGTGCTGGCGGAAAAAGGCTCCAGTTCCGGCGACTCCGACAGCGACAACCGCATCGCCGTGCCCTACTCGGCCGCCAGCGTGCGGTTGTTTGGCAGTCGCAATCCCGAGTACGTGGTGATCGCCGCCAAGGATGCACGCAAGGTCAAGGAGGCCGAGCAGGCAATCGAACAAACGATGCTGCGCGAGCACAAGGGCAAGCGCGATTTCGAGCTGACCAACAACGCCGCCATGATCCAGGCCGAGGCCCGCACCCAAGGCACGCTGTCATTGATGCTCGGTTCGATTGCAGCGATTTCGTTATTGGTTGGCGGCATCGGCGTCATGAACATCATGCTGATGACCGTGCGTGAACGCACCCGGGAAATCGGTATTCGCATGGCCACCGGCGCCCGTCAGCGCGACATCCTGCGTCAGTTTCTCACCGAGGCGGTGATGCTTTCGGTGGTCGGCGGTATCGCCGGGATCGGCCTGGCGTTGCTGGTCGGTGGCGTGCTGTTGCTCGGCAATGTCGCGGTCGCGTTCCAGTTGATCGCCGTGCTCGGCGCCTTCGGCTGCGCCCTGGTCACCGGTGTCATCTTCGGCTTCATGCCTGCCCGCAAGGCTGCCCGGCTCGATCCGGTCACAGCCCTTACCAGTGAATGATCGACCTATGAAAGTGCCCCTGACCCTTCTGGCCGCCAGCCTGTTGCTGGCCGCCTGCAGCACCCCTGCGTCGCGCCCCGACAGCGGCCTGCAACCACCCGCCGCCTGGCAATCGCCGGACACCGCGGCCGCTGCACACAGCAATCGGCAATGGTGGACGCAGTTCGGCAGCCCGCAACTCAATCGCCTGATCGAACAGGCCAGCGTGGGCAGCCACGATCTGGCCGCCGCCGTCGCCCGGGTGCAGCAGGCCCAGGCCAGCGCCACCATCGCTGGCGCCCCGCTGCTGCCCGAACTCAAGGCCGGCCTCAACGCCAATCGCCAACGCTTGCTGCATGGCAAGGGGTACAGTCAACTGGACGTCAGCCCTGATAATCGCTCGCTGAACTATTACGATGCGGAACTGAGCGCCAGTTACGAAATCGATTTCTGGGGCGGCAAACGGGCGGCCCGGGACAGTGCCCTGCTCGGCTTGCAGGCCAGCGAGTTCGATCGGGCCACCGTGGAACTGACCTTGCAAAGCGGCGTGGCCAACAGCTACACCCAGGCCTTGTCGTTGCGTGAACAGCAACGGATCGCCGAGCTGAACCTGGCCAACGCCCAAAACGTTTTGCGATTGGTGCAGACTCGCTACGACGCCGGCAGCGCTACCGCGCTGGAACTGGCTCAGCAAAAAAGCCTGGTGGCCGAACAGCAACGCAAACTGCCGCTGGTGCAACAACAGGCACGGGAAGCGCGGATCACCCTCGCCGCCCTGCTCGGCCAACCGGTGCAGGCACTGACGCTGACGGAGCAGCCGTTCGATCAATTGCATTGGCCGGAGATCGCCAGCGGCGTGCCCAGTGAGTTGTTGAGCCGTCGCCCGGACATCGCCAGCGCCGAGGCCAAACTCGCCGCCGCCCGAGCCGATGTGACCGTCGCCCGCGCGGCGATGCTGCCCAAGCTGACGCTCACCGCCAGCCTGGGCACCGGCGCCGACCTGGCCTCGGATCTGTTGCGCACGACTTTCTACAACCTATCCTCGGGGCTGGTGGCGCCGGTCTTCAACAATGGTCGCCTCAGCGCCGAGCGCGACAAGGCCACGGCACGTCAACAGGAACTGCTGGAAACCTATCGCGGGGCAATCATCAATGGCTTCGCCGATGTGGAAAAAGCCCTCAACAGCATTCATGGGCTGGATGAACAACGTCAGTGGCAAGGAGAAGAACTGAGCCAGGCACAGGCCGCTTTCGACATCGCCCAGAGCCGTTACCAGGCCGGCGCCGAAGACCTGCTCACGGTGCTGCAAACCCAACGCACGCTGTATGCCGCCCAGGATCTGAATGTGCAGCTGAGATTGTCGCGGTTGCAGGCCAGTATTGCGCTGTACAAGGCGTTGGGTGGGGGGTGGCAGGTGCTCTAGCTCTGCGTGAAATTCGAGACCGCTTTCGCGAGCAAGCCCGCTCCCACATTGGATCTGCGTCGTACACAAACCTCGTGCTCGATGGAGATCAAATGTGGGAGCGGGCTTGCTCGCGAAGAACGATAACGCGGTCTATCCGACTAAACCGGCCACCCCTTGACCTTCAAATGCCGCGCATACCACGGCCGTCGGGGCACTTTGCGCAACAGCTCGCTCATGTTGTCTTCATCGCCAAAGGTGATGCGCAACGCCAGCTTCATGGTTTCCGGGTCCATTTCCACCGAACGCCCCACCTGCAGACCCGGCGTCGTGCTGCAACCGTGGGTGTCCGGCCCGAGCCACGGATCGCCCACTTCCACCCAACGCCCCGGCGCAAACCACGGCACGCCGTTGACCTCCAGGCGGCTCAGTTCACCGGGGTGAAAACGTTCATGAGCGCGGAACCAGTCTTCGATGCGATCGTCGATCCAGCCGTGGAAACGCCAGAACACCGGGTTGACGTGGGACGAAAACGGATCGCCGAGAAAATCGTTTTCCGGGGCATACCAGCGCGCCGCGAAGTCGGCCTGATCCCGGGCCATCGGCACTGGTATCTCGTTGGACGGATCCCGCGCCACCGAGGCCCAGCGCATGTGCAGCCAGTCGTGCAGGCCCAGCTCGACCTCCGAGCCGAACTGGCCGAGGGTCAGCTTCGACAGGTAACGCGGATCCCGGTACTGCGACTCCCAGACCTGGAAGTTGCTGTGATAGGTCTCTGCGGCTTTGATATCACTGACCCACTTGGTGTATTCGTCATCGCCCTCGGTCAACCAGGTCGGCGGCAAGGCATTGCCATCGTGATTGTCGAAATAGCGCGCGAAGCCCTGGCGATCCCGCTCGAGTTCCGGTTGCGGCAGGGGGAACGCCAGCCATGAAGGCAACTCCTGCATGGACCGGGCGATGCCGAGCATGTGTCGGTGCATGAAGAAAAAATCGACACCCGAACCGTTGCGGTCCTTGCGCGGCCCGCGGGCATCACGCTCATTGTCCCGTGGGCCGGGTTGCCAACCGATACCGCGCAACGCTTCGCGTTTTTTCTCCGAGAGCTTGTGCCATTTGTCCCGGGACGCGTGCCAGAGCTGATGAAACAATCGATGCTCGGGGGACACCAGCCACGCCAGAAATGTCGGGTTGAGGGCGGTGCGCTCCCGCGCTTCGGGAAACCGGCGCTTGATGGCGATAAAGCGATTGTCGAGTTCGGGCAAACCCAATGGGCGATTCAGCCGCAGCACCTGGCCGCTGAACGTGCCGCTGCCGGCGTTGCCGAAAGCGGCCCAGACTTCGTCGAGTCTGGCCTTGAACTCATACACCGGCGCCACCAGCGGGGCGTCGGCGCGCATCAGTCGCCAGTACAGTTCGGCTCCATTAGCCGGTGCCAGATCGCCGATGACTTGATAGCACGGCTGGCCTTCCCCGCGCAGGTGAGTGCCGGTGTCCAGGCAACCGCGCAACCCTCGTCCGCGATGAGCGATGTCGAGAAACAGCTCCAGCCCGTCCTGCGGCAAGCCATCAAGCCCGGCATCGCTGCCGACAAAACGAATGTCCCAGATTCCGCGCAAGCTGTCCGCCAGTTGCTGCCCGGCGGTGCTGGCCAGGTCGACCGTGGCCTCCCCCGGCGTGATCGGTTCCTTTTCCCGGGTCAACTCACGATGTGCATAAAAAGCGGCAGGCACCGCAGCGCTCGTGAGCGCCAGGCCCGCCATGAACCAGCGTCGAGAAATCGTCATTGCCCTACCTGTGTCAGCCATGAAGCAGGCTTTATCCAAGCTAGAACGTTTGTTGTGGGGGGAAATTTAAGCGCACCAGACAGTGCTTTGTGGGGGGGCTTTCTGTGGAGAGAGGGCTTTCCTGTGGCGAGGGAGCTTGCTCCCGCTGGAGCGCGGAGCGGTCCTGATTTTTCTCAGACAGATCGCGTCTGCTGGATTGACGACTGCTTCGCAGCCGAGCGGGAGCAAGCTCCCTCGCCACAGGGAATCGCACAAGCCACTAATTTTTTCTGCCGGTCACTCGTTCTTCCCAGATAGCAAAGGCCCCTGCGCCTGCAACTCAACGGCGAACCTGACTGAGATGGCGATGACAAAAACACGTTCGAAAAAGGCCCTGTACCTCGGCCTGCCACTGGCCTTGGCCATCGGTGCCGGCGCAGGCTGGCTGGTCTGGGATTACGGGTTCAAGGACAATCCCGGCTACCCGGTCAAGGTCATGAAACAGGCCACCGAACTGCAGGGGCGGATCCTTTCCTTCGACAGCCACATCACCGTCCCCCTGAGTTTCGGCGCCCACGGCAACGAGGCCGACAAGGACGGTTCCGGCCAGTTCGACCTGATCAAGGCCAACCGTGGCCGACTGTCCGGCGCGGCCCTGACGGTTTTCGGCTGGCCGGAAATGTGGAACGGCCCGAACGCCCCGCACCGGCCCACCGACGGTTTCGTCGAAGAAGCGCGCAACCAGCAGGAAGTGCGCTACAAAATCATCTCCGGGCTGGTGCGCGATTTCCCCAATCAAGTCGGCATCGCCTACACCCCCGACGACTTCCGACGCCTGCACGGCGAAGGCAAGTTTGCGATTTTCATCAGCATGCTCAACGCCTACCCACTGGGCAATGACCTGAGCAAACTGGACCTGTGGGCCGCTCGCGGCATGCGCATGTTCGGTTTCAGCTACATCGGCAACAACAGCTGGGCCGATTCGTCACGACCGCTGCCGTTTTTCAACGACTCCCCCGATGCCCTCGACGGGTTGTCGGACATCGGCAAACAAGCGGTACAGCGCCTCAACGATCTGGGCGTGATCATTGATGTGTCGCAGATGTCGAGCAAAGGCCTGGAGCAAGTGGCGCAGCTGAGCCGCACGCCGATGGTGGCCTCGCACTCGGCGCCACGGGCCTCGGTGGACATCCCGCGCAACCTCAGCGACAAGGAGCTGCAGCTGATCAAGAACAGCGGCGGCGTGGTGCAGGTGGTCGGTTTCTCGCAATACCTCAAACCGCTGACCCAAGGCACACAGGACAAACTCAACGCCCTGCGCACGCGTTTCGATTTGCCGCCATTGCCCAACCTGGCGATGGCATTGATGCCGGGCGACCCGATCATCACCGCCTGGTCCGAACAGAAGCTCGGTCAATACGCCAGTGGCCTGTACGCCATTCTCGAAGAAGAGCCCAAGGCCACGCTCAAGGACCTCGGGGACGCCATCGATTACACCGTGCGCAAGGTCGGCATCGACCACGTCGGCATCGCCTCGGACTTCAACGACGGCGGCGGCATCAAGGGCTGGGAAAATGTCGGCGAAATCCGCAACGTCACCGCCGAATTGATCCAGCGCGGTTACTCCGAAGCCGATATCGCCAAGCTCTGGGGTGGTAACTTCCTGCGGGTCTGGGAACAGGTGCAAAAAGCCGCGAAGCCCACGCTGATTTCTCGCCAGGAACCAGTCAAGCCATGAATGACCGTCGGACCTTTCTGAAACAGGCCGGGATACTCGCCGCTGGCCTGCCGTTGGGTGCCAGCCTCGGCTCCCCGGTCGCCGCCGCGCAATCGCAAGCGCTGCCCCGGGACAAGTGGGTGCAATTGCGTCAGCTGTTCGACCAGGACCCTAACTACATCCACTTCGCCAACTTTCTGGTGACCTCCCACCCCAAACCCGTGCGCGAGGCCATCGCCCGTCACCGCGCCGCGCTGGACCTGAATCCCGGGCTGGCCATGGACTGGGACCTGGGCGTGACCCACCAGCGCGAAGAAAACGTGCGGCTTTGGGGCGGTCGGTATTTGCAGGCCAAACCGACACAGATCGCCCTCACCGGCAGCACCACCGAAGGCCTGGCGATGATTTATGGCGGCGTGCAGGTGCGCCCCGATCAGGAAATCCTCACCACGGTTCACGAGCACTATTCCACAAACAACATCCTGCATTTTCGCAACCAGCGCGATGGCACCCGCGTGCGCAAGATTCAGTTGTTCGAGCAGCCACAGTCGATCTCGGCCGATCAGGTGCTGGATACCATCAACCGCAACATCCGCCCCGAAACCCGCGTGCTGGGCATGACCTGGGTGCACTCGGGCAGTGGCGTGAAGTTGCCGATCAGCGACATCGGCGGACTCGTCGATGAACACAATCGTCAGCGCGACGACCAGGACCGGATCATTTACGTGGTCGACGGCGTGCATGGTTTCGGCGTCGAAGACCTGAGTTTTCCGGCGATGAACTGCGACTTCTTCATTGCCGGCACCCACAAATGGATGTTCGGCCCCCGCGGCACCGGCATCGTTTGCAGCCGCAGTGAAGAGCTCAAGTACGTCAGCCCGAGCGTGCCGACCTTCTCCGAAGCCACGAGCTTTTCCACCACCATGTCCCCGGGCGGCTATCACGCTTTCGAACATCGTTGGGCCGTGGATGAAGCGTTCAAATTGCACCTGGAACTGGGCAAGGCCGACGTCCAGGCACGCATCCATCAGCTCAACAGCTACCTGAAACAGCGCTTGCTGGAACAGCCGGGCGTCGAGCTGGTCACCCCGGTCGATCCGAAGTTTTCGGCGGGGTTCAGCTTCTTCCGGGTCAAGGGTCAGGATTGCGATGCCGTGGCTGCTTACCTGGTGCAAAACCGGATTGTCAGCGATGCGGTCAGCCGCGACGTCGGCCCGGTGATCCGCACCGCGCCCGGCCTGCTCAATACCGAAGCCGAGGTGGACCGCTTAATCGACGTGCTGGGCAAAAAGCGCTCCGCGTGAACCCTCGCTGCGAGGCACCGTTTTCCTTTAACCGAGACGACTTATGAAAACGCTCCATATTCCCTCCTCCCTGCGAACCCTATCAGCCCTGGCACTGACCGCACTGCTCGCCGGCCTGCTGCCCGGCAATGCCCAGGCCGCAAGCCCGCCAACTCCCGGCAAGGTGTTCAAGGACTGCAAGGACTGTCCGGAAATGGTCGTGCTGCCCGCCGGCCGCTACACCATGGGCACGCCAGCGGATGAAGTTGGCCACCAACCCGATGAAGGTCCGCTGCATGAAGTGACCTTCACCCGCCCTTTCGCCATCAGTCGTTTCCAGGTACTGGCCGGCGAATGGGACGCCTACGTGCGCGCCACCGGCAACACCCCCGCCGACTTCGATGATCGGCCGGGCCGTCGCTGCACCGCTGGCAAACCCAGCTTCAAACAGACCGCGCGCCACCCGGCCGTGTGCATGAACGTGGCCGAAGCCGAGGGCTACATCGCCTGGCTGTCGAAGAAAACCGGTCATGCCTATCGCATGCCCAGCGAGTCGATCCGCGAGTACGCCGCCCGCGCCGGCAGCACCGGGTCTTTCCCGTTTGCGTTCGATGAAGGCGCCGACTACCAGATCTCCAAAAACGCCAACACCTACGGCGCCGCCGACGGCTACAACTTCACCTCCCCGGCCGGCACTTTCCCGGCCAACGCCTTTGGCGTGTTCGACATGCACGGCAATGTTTATGAGTGGGTCGCCGACTGCTACCGCGAAGACTATGTCGGCGTGCCCAGCGACGGCAGCCCGTGGCTGGAGCAGAACTGCAAACGCCAGGTCATGCGCGGCAACGACTGGGGCGAAGCACCGGTGTTTTCCCGCTCCGGCAATCGCAACAGCAGCCTGCCCACCAGCAGCGGCGACTGGCTGGGGTTTCGTGTAGTGCGTGAGCTCTGAATCCCTTGGGGTAAGGGGCTTGCCCTTGTGGGAGCGAGCCTGCTCGCGATGACGGCGGCACCTTCAACATCAATGTTGCCTGACCCACCGCTATCGCGAGCAGGCTCGCTCCCACAAGTTTGCGCGGCTTTAGCTACCAGCATTAGGGCAAGCCCCTCGCCGCAGGTGTTGTGACTAACCGGCAATTACCGTCCGCGACCGTTTAAATAAAGTCCCCGACCATTCGTTTTCCTTAAGTACCGGCACTCCCTCCGCATCGAAGCAGGAATCCTCCATGACCAAGCCAACGCGTGGGGCGATCAACGAATTGTTCGCCCTGCTCAAGCCCTTCCGCCTGATTGTCTCTGTGTCCATCGTGCTCGGCATGATCGGTGGCCTGAGCGTCACCGTGTTGCTGGCGACCATCAACAATGCCCTGCATTCCGCTGACGGCCTGACCCGCACCGTGGTGATGATTTTCGCCGGGCTGTGCGTGCTGGCGCTGCTGACCTCAATTCTGTCCGACATCGGCACCAACTATGTTGGTCAGCACATCATCGCCAGGCTGCGCAAAGAGCTGGGGGAGAAAGTGCTGTCGGCGCCGATCGACCAGATCGAACGCTACCGCAGCCACCGATTGATCCCGGTGCTGACCCATGACGTGGACACCATCAGCGATTTCGCCTTCGCCTTCGCGCCGCTGGCGATTTCCCTGACCGTGACCCTGGGGTGCCTCGGCTACCTGGCCATGCTGTCGTGGCCGATGTTTCTGATGATGCTGGTGGCCATCGCCATCGGCACCACCCTCCAGGCCATCGCCCGGGCCAAGGGCATGCGCGGTTTCTACGCGGCGCGAGACTCCGAAGACGAGCTGCAAAAGCACTACAACGCCATCGCCGAAGGGGCCAAGGAACTGCGCATCCACCGCCCGCGGCGTCAGCGGATGTTCGTGTCCGGCATCCAGAAAACCGCCGAGAAAATCTGTGACACCCAGATCCGCTCGATCAACACCTTCGTCATTGCCAAGTCGTTCGGCTCGATGCTGTTCTTCGTGGTCATCGGCCTGGCACTGGCCCTGCAATCGTTCTGGCCCAGTGCCGACAAGGCCGTGATGAGCGGTTTTGTGTTGGTGCTGCTGTACATGAAAGGCCCGCTGGAACACCTGGTCAGCACCCTGCCGATCATCAGCCGGGCGCAGATTGCGTTTCGCCGGATCGCCGAACTCAGCGAACAGTTTTCCTCCCCGGAACCGCACCTGCTGCTGGAAGACCAGGGCTACAAACCCGGCCCGGTCCACAGCCTGGAACTGAGCAACGTGCGTTACGCCTTCCCGCCGGTGGAAGGCAGCGAGCCCTTCCGCCTCGGCCCGGTCAACCTGCGCATCGAGCAAGGCGACATTGTCTTCATCGTGGGTGAAAACGGTTGCGGCAAAACCACACTGATCAAACTGCTGCTGGGTCTTTATGCGCCCACCGAAGGCGAGATCCGCGTGAACGACCAGCCGATCACCGCCCTCAACCGCGATGACTACCGACAGAACTTCACCACGATATTTGCCGACTATTACCTGTTCGATGACCTGATTCAGGGCGACCGACAAGTGCCGCAGGATGCCACGCGCTACCTCGAACGCCTGGAGATCGCCCACAAGGTCAGCGTGCGCGACGGCGCGTTCAGCACCACCGATCTTTCCACCGGCCAGCGCAAACGCCTGGCGCTGGTCAATGCCTGGCTCGAAGAACGGCCGGTGCTGGTGTTCGACGAATGGGCGGCCGATCAGGACCCGACCTTCCGCCGCATTTTCTACACCGAACTGCTGCCCGACCTGAAGCGTCTGGGCAAGACCATCATCGTCATCTCCCACGATGACCGCTACTTCGACGTGGCCGATCAACTGGTGCGCATGGAGGCCGGCAAGGTCAAAAGCGAACTGCAACCCGCGTAATCGACGAGGCCGTGGTCGACCGGAAAAATAATTTTCCGGTTTGCCGCGGCCTCCTCGTCTTAATGAGATGAATAAGAACCATTACCAACTATACCTGCCAAGGTCTTAACCTCATGTCCGCATCCCGTTTCATGCTTCGACCTCTGACCCGCGCCCTGTTAATGAGCAGCACGACCCGCTCGCGCATGACGTCCACCGGCCTCGGCCTGGCGATAACCCTGGCGGTGACGCCGTATGTCCAGGCCCAGGAATGGACCCTGAACATCCCGGCCCAGCCATTGGCTCAGGCGCTGCAGACCCTCGGTCAACAGACCAATCTGCAAATCATCTACAGCCCCGAGAGCATTCAGAACCTGCGGTCCAGTGCCCTCAACGGCCGCTATCAGGAAGATGATTCGCTCAATGCGCTGCTCAAGGGCACCGGGATCCGCCATCAACGCGACGGCAACACGGTCACGCTGCTGGCGCCGACCACCGGCAGTGCGATGGAACTGGCACCGACCAGCATCAACGGTCAGCGGTTGGGCGCGACCACCGAAGGCAGCAACTCCTACACCACCGGCGCGGTGACCATTGGCAAGGGCGAGCACTCGCTCAGGGAAACCCCGCAGTCGATCACCGTCATCACGCGCAAGATGCTCGATGACCAGAACCTGAACACCATCGAACAGGTCATGGAAAAGACCCCGGGCATTACCGTTTACGATTCGCCCATGGGCGGCAAGTATTTCTACTCCCGGGGTTTCCGCATGACCGGCCAGTACCAGTACGACGGCGTGCCGCTGGACATCGGCAGCAGCTACGTGCAGGCCGATGCCTTCAACAGCGACATGGCGATTTATGATCGGGTCGAAGTGTTGCGCGGTGCGGCCGGGATGATGAAGGGCGCCGGGGGCACTGCCGGTGGTGTGAACTTCGTGCGCAAGCGCGGCCAGGACACCCCGCACACTCAACTGTCATTGTCTGCCGGCACATGGGACAACTACCGTGGCCAGGTCGACACCGGCGGCCCGCTGAACGACGCCGGCACCATCCGTGGCCGGGCCGTGGTGACCCAGCAGACCCGTCAGTATTTCTATGACGTGGGCGAACGCAGGGACCAGATCTACTACGGTGCGCTGGACTTCGACCTTAGCGACTACACCACCCTGGGCCTGGGCATGGCCTATGAAGACGTCGATGCCACTCCGTGCTGGGGCGGCTTGCCGCGTTACGCCGATGGCAGCGACCTGAAGCTCTCTCGTTCCACGTGCCTGAACACCGCCTGGAACAACCAGCGCAGCAAGCGGGCCACTTACTTTGGCGACCTGAAACACGAGTTCAACGACAACTGGGCGCTGAAGGTCGCGGGGGTTTACTCGAAAAACACCCAGGACATGGAATACGCCTTCCCCAGCGGTTCAGTACCGGTTGGCGCCACCAGCACCAGTACCGCGATGATCGGCAGCATCTTTGACTACGATCAGGTCGACTACGGCCTCGACGCGTATGTGGACGGCAAGTTCGACGCATTCGGCCAAGAGCATGAGCTGATCGTCGGTGCCAACGCCAGCCGCTCCCACAAGGACGACTTCTACGCCGTGGCCCTCCTGCCTCAAACTCAGAATGTGCTGAACCCCAACCATCACCTGCCCCAGCCGGATGAAAGTTTTTACCTGGCCAACGCCTCCCGGGGTGGTCCGGTGGACATGCGGATCAAGCAATACGGCGCCTACTCCACGGCACGCCTGAAACTGGCCGATCCGCTGACCTTCGTACTGGGCAGCCGCGTCAGCTGGTACAAGTCCGAAACCGATTCCGTCTCGTTCTGGCGCGGCGAAGGCACGCCGACAAGCTCCGAGGCCAAGGAAACCGGGCAAGTCACCCCGTTCGCTGCGTTGCTGTTCGACATCAATGACAACCTGACCGCCTATGCCAGCTACGCGGATATCTTCACCCCGCAAGGTGGCTACAAGACCATCACCGGTGCGACCCTCAAGCCATTGATCGGCCAGAGCTATGAACTGGGGATCAAAGGTGAATGGTTCGACGGTCGCCTGAACAGCGCCGTCAACCTGTTCCGCACCATCCAGAAAGACGCAGCCCAGGATGACCCGGCCTGCCCGGACAGCAGCTGCTCGCTGAACTCCGGCAAAGTGCGCGCCCAGGGCTTCGAAGCTGAAGTCAGCGGTGAAGTCATCGACCGTCTGCAATTGCTCGCCGGCTATACCTACACCCAGACCAAGATTCTGGAAGACGCCGATGTCAGTCTGGATGGTGTGTCGTATAACACCTATGTGCCGCGTCACTTACTGCGGGTGTGGGGCGACTATGCCCTCAGCGGCCCACTGGAACGCGTCACCGTCGGTGCCGGCGTCAATGCCCAAAGCAGCAACTACCGCACCTCGCCGAGCAGCGGCAAGAACATCACCCAGGCAGGCTACGCCGTCTGGAACGGTCGCATCGGCTACCGCATCGACGACACCTGGTCCGTGGCACTGAACGGCAACAACCTGTTCGACAAGCGCTACTACGCCACAATCGGTACCGAAGGTTGGGGTAACTTCTACGGTGAACCGCGCAACTTCGTGATGTCGGTCAAGGCTGACTTCTGATTGCAGCCCCAATGAAAACGCCCCGCCATTGCGGGGCGTTTTTTTGTGCGGGAAAAGGACGGTGGTTTAACTGAAAGTTCGAGGGTGTTCCAGCGGGCCTCTTCGCGAGCAAGCCCGCTCCCACATTTGATCTCAGGCGTACACAAATAGTGTGTTCACCGAAGATCCCCTGTGGGAGCGGGCTTGCTCGCGAAGGGGCCGGTACAGCCACCACAAGACCCACAGTCAGACCAATAAACAGGCGATGTTTAATCGACATCTCCCGCACACCCTATAGGCTGTAGCGCGGGAAATCTTTCTACCCAACGAGCTTGGAGGTGTCAGTGAATAACGCTTCAAGAGTCCAGACAATCATTTCAGCAGACCCCGCTCGATGGCGCCTACTCCAGCTTGTTCATTCCCTGGGGTTGCCGGATTGTTGGATCGGTGCAGGTTTTGTCCGGAACGCGGTTTGGGATCACTTGCACGGACGCTTCCCGTCCCCTATCGCGAGCGACGTCGATGTAATCTGGTTTGATCCATGTCACTGCACTCCCTCAGATGACAGGGCTTTAGAAGCAGCTCTGCGAGATTTGGACCCGACAGTCCTCTGGTCAGTAAAAAATCAGGCGAGGATGCATGTTCAGAACGGCGATAAACCTTACATCTGCACTACGGATGCAATGCGCTACTGGCCAGAGACAGCAACGGCAATAGCCGTCAGATTGCGCGAAGGAAACACCTGTGAGGTATCTGCCCCCTTGGGACTGGATGATCTTTTCAACCTGATCATCAGGCCCGCTTGGAGATTCACTGAAGAAAAAAAAGCGATGTACCAAGAGCGATTGAAGTCCAAGGGGTGGACGACAGCGTGGCCTCTACTCAGGCAGGAGTCAGGTCAACTTACAGAATCATCCAAATTTTGAACGATGACTTCTTTTTTGGTTTAACTGAAAGTTCGACGGTGCTCCTGCGGGCCTCTTCGCGAGCAAGCCCGCTCCCACATTTGATCTCAGGCGTACACAAATAGTGTGTTCACCAAAGATCCCCTGTGGGAGCGGGCTTGCTCGCGAAGAGGCCGGCCCATCCAGCACAAGAATCACAGTCGGACCGCTAAACAGGCACTGTTTAATCGACATCTCCAGACACTCACTCAGGCTACACATTCTTGCGCCGCTGCCTACGACTACGCCAGAATCCGCCGGCTTGTGCGCCTTGAGGCCGGGCTCTATCGTTTCCGGGTCGCTGACGAATCAGCGATCGGGTTTGGTAGCCCGGGTTAATCAAGGCGCACAACGCCGACGTTTCAAGCAGTTGACGCTTTTTCGTCTGCTGTTTTGTTATGGCGGTTGTGCGCAGGGCGCCCTCGGACGCGCTGGGTTCCCTTGATGCCCGGTCTACCAACCTGCGTACAGCCGCCACCCTAATGTTTGGTAGCAATAGGTCTGCGGCTCCATTTATCAAGGAGTTTCATCTATGTTCAAACCGACGCCTAATCCGCCGGAAACCGATCCAACTTCCCCCTACGAATCCCTCGATTCCAAAAAACTCAACGAAGCCGCCGATCGCGCCCTCGATTACTACCTCAAACCGGACATTCCCAAAGACACCAAGCGAAAGCCCAGCACCATTTACCATGTCGGCGCCGAGGTCGATAACGAAACTCTGCTGGTCAACGCCTGCGAAACCCTGGCATCAGCCAGCTTCGCCGGATTGATGGACATGCCACATCGCAACATGATGTTGGGGATTCAATCGGTGGTCATGCTCGGGGAGCTGGCGGTGAATCGGGTGCTGGATAACTTCGATCCGCGAGGCTAGCGAAGAACCTGTAACCGATCGTTCCCATGCTCCAGCGTGGGAACGATCAAAGAAGTTCTAGGGTGTTCTAATGGGCCTCTTCGCGAGCAAGCCCGCTCCCACACTGGATCTACTGTGATCACAAATTTTGTGACCAGCGCCGACCTAATGTGGGAGCGGGCTTGCTCGCGAAGAGGCCGGCCCATCCACCACAAACCTAACTGACGGGCATTATTCGCATTGCAGTTTCCATGCTCAACCCAAATGCCGACTCAGCGCCCGACTCAAGCTTTCATGCACACCCAACACATCCGGCATCACCGAAACCAATCTGAGCAAGTCATGAGTCAGCCCCGGGCAATGTTCGAGTTCGACACTCACCCCCTGCGCGCGCAGTTTATCGACGTAGGCCTGGCCTTCATCGAGCAACGGATCAAACCCGGCCAGCAACACAATCGCCGGCGCAACCCCGCGCAAGTCATCGGCCAGCAACGGTGAGAAGCGCCAGTCCAGCAAATCTTCGGGGTTGCGGGCGTAGTGTTGGTAAAACCAGTCCAGCGTGTCGTTCTCCAGCAAATACCCCTCACTGAACAACAAACGCGAATCGTGGGTGCGCGAGGCATCGGTGACCGGATAACACAGCAGCTGCACCTTCGGGACGATGGCCACGGTGTGTGGCTGAACCACTGCCTGCAAGGCCAGCACCGTCGCCAACGTGGCACCGGCACTGTCACCGCCGAACGCGACGCGACCGGCATCCAGCCCCAGGGCCAGCGCCTGTTCCGCCAGCCAGGACAAGGCGTCTTCACCGTCCTCCAGTGCGGTCGGGAAACGATGCTCCGGCGCCAGCCGATAGCCAACCGACAACACCGCGCACGGTGTACGTCGACAGAATTCGCGGCAGACACCGTCGTGTGAGTCCAGGCTGCCCACTACAAAACCACCGCCATGGAAATACACCAGCACCGGCATCGGCGCCGTCGCCCCGTTCGGGCGATACAAACGCAATGCCAGCGGCGCACCGTTCCGGGCCGTGGTGCTGACCTCCAGCACATCAATATCCTGGGGGGCATCCCAGCGCAATTGCGCGCTGGTTTGTTCGAAGATCGCCCGCGCCTCGGCCGGGGTCAGTTGATGCAGCGCTGGCTGGCCTGCGTCCTGGCCGTCTTGCGCCAGGTCGAGGAAGGCTTCCAGATCAGGGTGTAGCGACATCGAAAGAATCCTTATGTCCGTAAAAAAGGGGCGCGCCTGAGCAACGCCCCCCAGCAATGATTAAAACCCCGGCACTCAGCCCACCCGCGCCATGCAATGCTCGATCAACGCCTCAAGCTCGCGCTGATAATCCTGCATGAGCCGCTCCATGGTGCTGGCCCGATAACGCTGGCTGCTGTAGATGCAACGCAGCGCCAACTGGCCGTCGTACACCTGGCCGACAATCTCCAGCCAGTTGCCCAGATTGGCCTGCAAGCTGTAGTTGTCGCCGCTTTCTTCCAGCGCCGGCACCAGCAACGCTTGCTCGTCGAAGCTCTGGTCGAACTGCCCCAGATAGTTGAACGTCACCCGTGCCTGCGGCAGGTCGGCCAATTGGCGAGCCAGTTGCGGGCCGGCCAGGTGACGCAACACGCCATAGCCGATGCCCTTCTGCGGGATGGCCGCCAACTGCGCTTGCACGTTGACGATCGACGCACCGATGTCCGCGCTGTCGGGGGTGAGCCGTACCGGGAACATGCTGGTGAACCAGCCCAGGCTGCGACTCAGGTCGATGTTCTCGAACAGGTCTTCGCGGCCGTGCCCTTCCAGCAAAATCAGCGCCGACGGCTGTTCGCTCCAGCGGCACAACGCCCGGCTCAGGGCCGACAGCAGCAGATCGTTGATCTGCGTGCGATAGACCGCCGGCGCCTCCTTGAGCAACTGCTCGGTGTGCTCGCGGGACAACTTGAGCCGCGCCTGAGCCTGGTGACGCACCTGATTCTTGCCGCGACGGTTGTCGCACGGCAGGTCGATACCCGGCTGATCCAGTTGCTCCAGCCAGTAGCCCAATTCCTGCTCGGCAATCACCGGCGCCTGCGCCTGCAACGCTTCGGCAAACGCACGATAGCTGCTGGTGCGGATCGGCAGTTGCGGTTCGATGCCCATCACGCAAGCCTCGTAGGCCACCTTCAAGTCATCGAGCAAAATCCGCCACGACACGGTGTCGACCACCAGATGGTGGATGACCATCAACAGCCGCGCCTGGCCGTCCGGCAAGGCGATGTGCACCACACGCCAGGCCGGTCCATCGTCGAGTTTGAGGCTGCGCTGAGTCAGGTTGGCCAAGGCTTCGACCTGCTCGCTGCTCTCGACTTCACGACGCCACAACACCGACTCGCGGCGCTCGGTCGGTGCGGCATAGCGCTGCAACCAGCGCCCGCCTTCCTGACAGAAACGCAGGCGCAAGGTGTCGTGGTGGTTTTCGATCCAGCCCAGCGCCTGTTCCAGGGCATCCAGATCCAGCGTCTGACGCGCACTCAGCAAAAACGACTGGTTGTAGTGATGAGACTCGGCCATGCCCTCGGCAAAGAACCACTCCTGAATCGGCAGCAGATTGAACAGCCCCTCGCTGGCCACATGGGTCAGGTCCACCGCCGGTTGCGCGGTGCTCGCCTTCACCACGTCCTGTTCGACGATGCCGGCGATGGTCTGGTAGCGCATCAGATCGCGTAGTTTGAGGTCCATCTGCAGGGTCGGGTGGTTCCTGACCCGGGAAATCACTTGCAGGCTCAGGATCGAGTCGCCGCCCAGTTCGAAGAAGTTGTCGCTGATACCGACCTGCTCCACCTGCAACACCTGCGCCCAGATCTGCGCCAGCAATTCTTCCTGCTGATTGCGCGGGGCAACGTATTCCTCGCTTTTGAACTCCGGCTCGGGCAATGCCTTGCGGTCGAGCTTGCCGTTGGGGGTGATCGGGAAGGCACTGAGGCAGACGATCTGCGCCGGCACCATGTATTCAGGCAAAGTGCTGCGCAGACCGGCCTTGAGTTCATCACCCAGCTGCTGGCCGGCGTCGGTGACGACGTAACCGATCAGTTGCTTGCCAGAAGCATTGTCCCGGGCGATCACCAGGGCGTCGCTGACCTGCGCCAGTTGCCGCAGGCTGGCCTCGACTTCACCCAGCTCGATGCGGAACCCGCGCACTTTGACCTGATGGTCGATGCGGCCGACGTAATCGACCACGCCATCCTGGCGCAAGCGCACCAGGTCGCCGGTGCGGTACAGCCGCTCGCCGCTGGCAAACGGGTTGGGCACGAAGCGTTCGCAGGTCAGGTCCGGCCGGCCATGGTAACCACGGGCAACCCCGTAGCCACCGATGTACAACTCGCCGGCAAAACCGGGCGGCAGCGGATTCAGTTCTTCATCCAGCACATACAGGGAACGTGCGCCCACTGCCCGGCCGATCGGCGCATAGGCCGCTTCACACTGCTGGCTCACCGGCACTTTCCACAGCATCGGCGTGACCACGGTTTCCGTCGGGCCATAGCCGTTGGTGAAGTACTCGGGACGCAGCGCCGCCTTGACCAGTTCGAAGGTCTGGTCCGGCACCGCATCGCCACCGAAGCAATAGATGCGCACCGGCGGCGGTGCAATTGCGCTGGCCGCGGCGTACTCGGCCAGTTGCTTGAGGTAGGCCGGCGGGAAGCAAGCGATGGTCACGCCGTACTCGTGCAGCGCCTGATAAGTCTGCTCCGGCGTCCACAGGCAACCGTCCCGCACCACCAGCCGGCCGCCGCTGTACAGCGTACTCAACCAGCGCTCATGAGCACCGTCGAAGGCGAACGACATGAAGTGCAGCTCGCAACTGCGGGTGTCCATTTCATACAGTTTGGCGATGGCCTGACAGTGCATGCTCAGGGGTCCCTGGGTGACCGCCACGCCTTTTGGCCGGCCGGTGGAACCCGAGGTGTAAACCAGATAGGCCAGCCCTTGCTCCAGTACACGGCACACCGGCGCCTCATCGGCATAACGGGACTCGTCGAGCTGATCCAGCTCAAGGCGCAACAGGCCCTCAGGCGCCGGTAACGTTGCCCGCAGGCTGCTCTGGGTCAGCAGCAACGCCATGCCGGAATCTTCGACCATGTACGCCAGACGCTCCGGCGGATAATCAATGTCCAACGGCACATACGCCGCGCCGCTTTTGAGCACGGCGAGGAAGCTGACGACCATTTCCAGCGAACGCGGCAGCGCCACGCCGATCACCACCTCCGGCCCCGCGCCATGTTCGATCAGGCAATGGGCCAGACGATTGGCCCGTCGTTCCAGCTCGCCGTAGCTCAGGCTCAGCCCGGCGCATTGCACCGCAATGGCCTCGGGCTGACTCAGCGCGTGTCGACTGATCAGCTCCGGCAACAGTTGCGGCTGATGATCCGCTGGCGGCTCGGCGCTCCAGGTTTGCATCGCCTGCCATTGCTCGAGCGACAGACGCTGCAGGTTACCCAGGCGTTCGTCAGGCGCGCGCATCATCGCCTCAAGGGTGTTTTCCAGGGTCAGGCGAATACCCTCCACCGCCTCGGCACTGAAGTGGCTGCGCAGGTACAGGTATTCAATCGACAATTCGTCGCCGAGCGTCACCGCCAGGTCCATCGGCACGTTGGTCACGTCATGGCCGATGGATTTGCCGAAGCTCAGGCCGCTATCGTTGTCCTCTTGCAGGCGGTCGTCGATCGGGTAGTTCTCGAACACGATGATGCTGTCGAACAGCGCCTGCCCGCCCAGGCCGGACCAGCGCTGCACATCCGCCAACGGAGCCTGGGAATGGTCGCGAATATCCAGGTTGTAAGCCTGGATCCGGTTCAGCCAGTCTGCCAGAGGCTGATCCGGTTCCAGCGTCTGAATGATCGGCAAGGTGTTGATGAACAGACCCAGCATGTTGCCGACATTGGGCAAACTCTCGGGACGCCCGGACACCGTGGCACCAAAGGTCACGGTGTTTTTCCCGGTGTAGCGCTGCAACAGCAGCAACCATGCGCCCTGGATCAAGGTGTTCGGGGTAATCCGCAGATCGCGGCAGAACTGCAGCAGACGACCGGTCTGTTGCGCGTCCCAATGGGAGTAAATGGCGTTGTGGCCAGGCTCATCGGACACATGCCGCGGATGGATGGCCTGGCTCAACGCCGTCGCCTCGTTGACCGGGGCCAGCCGGGCTTTCCAGAACAGCTCCCGGGCGTCCTGGTCCTGGGCTTGCAACCAGGCGATGAAGTCGCGGTAGCGGCCGTTTTCAGCGCTGATTTCACCCTTGGCGTAGTGCTGGATCACCTCACCAAACAGCCGCGAGCTGCTCCAGCCGTCCATCAGGATGTGGTGACTGGTCCAGACCATCTGATACTGATCTTCAGTGCTGCGGATCAACAACACTCGCTGCAGTGGCGCATGGGTCAGCTCGAAGCCTCGCGCGCGGTCCTCGGCGGCCCGCGCGGCGATGTCCGCCTCGCTGGCGTCGCGATCGCGCCAGTCGAGCACCTGCAAATCGAGCGTCGCCTGACGCTGGACAATTTGCAGCGGTTTGGCCAAGCCATCGTGCCAATGGAAGCTGGTGCGCAGGATGGCCTGACGCTCGATGACCGCCTCCCAGGCCTTGCGGAAACGCTCAACGTCCAGACCGCCCACCGGCAAACTGATCTGGTTGACGTACAGGCTGGAACCATTGTCCGACAAGGTGTGGAACAGCATGCCCTCTTGCATCGGCGACAGCGGATAAATGTCTTCGATCCGGGACGGAGCTATCGGCAAGGCGTCCAGTCGGGCCTGATCCAGATGCGCCAACGGGAAGTCCGACGGCGTGACGCCGTGGCTGTCCGGCTGGCAGCAATGCTCGATCAGCAGCTCCAGTTCCCCGGCGTACTCTTCGGCCAAGCGTTCGATGGTCGAGGCGTTGAACATCTGCGTGCTGAACGACCAGCCGACACTCAACTCACCGCCGTATACCTGGCCGTTGAGCGTCAGCCAGTTACCCAGCAACGCATCGTCACTGTGCTCTGCGCCCTTGACCTCATCGGCCGGCACAAACAAGGCACCGCTCTGGCTATCGAAGCTGCCGTCGAACTGGCCCAAGTAGTTGAAGGTGATACGCGATGTCGGCAGGGTCCGCAGCGACGCCTGGCAAGCCTCGTCACCCAGATAACGCAGCACACCGAAACCAATGCCACGATCCGGAATTGCGCGCAGTTGCTCCTTGATTTGCTTGATCGAGCCGGCCAGCTCCTGGGTCGGGGTCAATTTGACCGGGAACAGGCTGGTGAACCAGCCGACTGTGCGGGTCAGATCGAGGCCATCAAACAGATCTTCACGACCATGGCCTTCGAGCTGAATCAGCACCGACGACTGTTCGCTCCAGCGGGCGATTACCCGTGCCAGCGCCGTCAGCAACAGGTCGTTGACCTGTGTGCGGTAGGCCGCCGGGGTCTGTTGCAACAGTCGTCGGGTCAAGGTCGGGTTCAGGCGACTGTAAAGCGTCAAGGCATGGCGGCTCTGCAGGCTGCCCTGGGGGTTATCTTGCGGCAGCGGCGCGCCGTCCGAGCGCTGCGCCTGCCAGTAAGGCAGTTGTCCAAGCAGCGATTCACTGCGGGCGTGAGTTTGCAATTGCTCCGCCCACTGCTTGAAGGACGTGGTCTTGGCCGCCAATGCCAACGGTTCGCCGGCCAGTAACTGGCGGTAGCTGCCCTGCAAATCCTCCAACAGGATCCGCCACGACACACCATCGACCACCAGGTGATGAACGATCAACAACAAGCGCTGCTCGCCCTCAGGCAAATCGAACAACACCGCGCGCAACAACGGGCCTTGTTGCAGATCCAGGCTGCGCTGGGCTTGTTCGGCGACGCGTTCCAGGTGGGCGGCATCGCTGACCGATTCCAGCCACAACGGCGACAGGCGCTGTTGTTCCACGGTCCGATAGCTCGCCGACCAGCTGCCTGGGGTTTGGGTAAAGCCAAGGCGCAGGCCGTCGTGATGATCGATCAGCGCGTGCAGTGCCTGCTCAAGCGTCGCGGCCACCAGAGGGTTCAACGGCTTGAGCAGCACCGACTGATTCCAGTGATGACGCTGCGGCAAGGGTTGTTCGAAGAACCATTGCTGAATCGGCAGCAACGGTGTCTCACCTGTCACCGGGCCTTGATCGGTTGGCGCCAGGGCTTTGCCGAGTTGCGCGACAGTGGCCAGCCCCTGGACGGTCTGCTGCTGGAACAGATCCTTGGGCGTGAAGCTGATGCCCTGCTGACGCGCCCGGCTCACCACCTGAATGGAGATGATCGAGTCGCCGCCCAGAGTGAAGAAGTTGTCGGTCACACCGACCCGCTCGAGTTTCAGAATGTCTTGCCAGATCCCGGCAATCTGCTGCTCCAGTGCGGTGCGCGGTGCCACGTAATCGCGTTGCAGCTGGTTGGCGTCCGGGGTCGGCAAGGCCTTGCGGTCGAGTTTGCCGTTGGGGGTCAGCGGCAATTGTTCAATGAACAACCATTGCGCCGGCACCATGTAATCCGGCAGGTGCGCCTTGAGTCCGGCCTTGAGCGCTTCGTTCAGATCGTCCTGCTGTTGCGGGCTCAGGTCGGACTGCGTCGGTACCACATAGGCCGCCAGTTGCTGGCCGCTATGGCCTTCCACCGCCAGCACCACGCCTTCGCGCACGCTGTCGTGAGCCAGCAGGCGTGCTTCGATTTCACCCAGTTCGATACGGAACCCGCGCACCTTGACCTGATGGTCGATGCGGCCGACGTACTCGATCACACCGTCTTCACTCAAACGGGTGAGGTCGCCGGTGCGGTACATCCGCTCGCCATTGCTGGCCAGCGGGTTGGGCACAAAGCGCTCGGCGGTCAGGCCCGGGCGGAACAGATAGCCACGGGTAATGCCGTCGCCGGCCAGGTACAACTCGGCGGCAATGCCAATCGGCGCGGCCTGCAATTGGGCATCGAGCAAGTGCGCGGTGGTGTTCACCAGCGGCCGGCCGATGTTCGCCTGGCCGCCGGCTTCGCGACGGGTGCAGGTCGAATAGGTGGTGTCTTCCGACGGCCCGTACAAATCGTAAACGTGCTCGACCGAGGTCTCGCGGTACAGCGTGTCCACCAGCGTTTGCTTGAGCGGTTCTCCCGCGAGGTTGATGATGCGCACGCCTTGCGGGATCTGCCCGGCACGCTGCAAGGCAGCGATGGCCGACGGCACGGTGTTGATCAGGCGCACCTGATCGCGCTCCGGCAGGTCCGGCAGTTCCAGGGCGTTGCGCGCCATGATGAACGAGCCGCCGCGGGCCAGGGTGACGAAAATCTCCCACACCGACAGGTCGAAGCACACTGAAGTCGAGGCCAGCACGCCTTGCAGGTCCTCTTCGCTGTACACCTCGTGCGACCAGTGGATCAACGCCTGCACGTTGCGATGAGCAATCGCCACGCCCTTCGGTTTACCGGTTGAACCGGAGGTATAAATCACATACGCCAGGTTGGCAGAATCAATCCGGCCCTCAAGGTTGTGCGGTGCCAGGTCAGCGAAGGCCTGACCGCCCGCCTCGATCCACACCACTTGGGCTTGAGTCTCGGGCAACTGCGATAACAAGTGCTGTTGGGTCAGCAACACTCGCGCCTGACTGTCGTCGAGCATGTAGGCCACGCGATCCGCCGGGTAGTCCGGGTCCAGCGGCACATAGGTGCCACCGGCCTTGAGCACCGCCATCAAGGCAATCACCAATTCGGCGGAACGAGGCATCGCCACGCCCACGCGGATTTCCGCACCGACACCCAGGGTTTGCAGATGACGGGCCAGTTGATTGGCGCGGCGATTGAGTTCGGCGTAGGTCAATTCGGCACCGGCATGCCGCAAGGCAATCGCCTGTGGCCGCGCTTCGACCTGGGCTTCGAAGCCCTGATGGATCAACGCTTGGGCCGGGTACACCGCATGATGGTCATTCCATTCGGCCAGGGTGCGCAGCTCGCTCGCCGGCAACAGCCCGATCTCGCCCAGCAAGCGTTGCGGTGCGTCGAGGAACTGGCGCAGTACTTCTTCCAGATGAGCGGCCAGGCCGACAATGCTGCGCTCGGCGAAGTGCTCGGTGAGGTAGTTGAAGTCCAGGCTCAACACCTCGCCGGCACCGGCGATCAGCGTCAGGCCGTAGTTGGTTTGCTCGCGATGTTCGAGACCGCTGAAACGCAATCCACCCGGATTGGCCTCCAGAGTGTCGGACACCGGGTAGTTTTCGAACACCAGCAAGGTGTCGAACAACGCTTCACCGTTGAGCGCGGCCAGGCGTTGAATGTCTTGCAATGGCGTCTGTTCGTAATCGCGCAGCAACAGGTTCTTGTCCTGCACGCTGCGCACCCAGTCGCGGACACTGCAGGTCGCTTGCGGGCTGGCGATCACCGGCAGGGTATTGATGAACAGGCCCAACTGTTGCTCGATACCCGGCAGGTCCACCGGGCGACCGGACACCGTCGCGCCGAAGGCGACGCTGCTTTGGCCGGTATAGCGCTGCAACACCAGCAGCCACGCGGCTTGCACCAGGCTGTTGAGCGTCACTTGCTGCTGACGCGAGAAACCGTTGAGACGCTGGGTAAAGGCTGCGTCAAAGGTCAGCTTATGCACGCCTTTGCCGGGGCCGGGCACGGTTTGCCCGTGGCAGGCCGAGGCCAACCGCGTCGGCTCGTCCAGTTCGGTCAACTGCCCGCGCCAGAAAGCTTGCGCCGCGTCCTTGTCCTGACGTTGCAGCCAGGCCAGGAAGTCGCGATAACGGCCCTGGGCACTCGGCACCGGATGCCCGGCGTAATCTTGCAGCACTTCGCCAAACATCCGCGAGTTGCTCCAGCCGTCCATGAGAATGTGGTGGCAGGTGAAGATCAGGCGATGACGATCATCGGCGGTGCGCAGCAGGCACAGGCGCAGCAGCGGCGGATTCTGCAAGTCAAAACCGCGCTCGCGATCAGCCAAGGCACGGGCCTCAAGCACCGCTTGCAGATCCGGTTCGGCGCGCACATCCACTTCCGGCATTTCCAGGGTCAGCTGGCGATAGATCACTTGCAGCGGTGTATCGAGGCCGTCGCGGCCCCAGATGAAACCGGCGCGCAGCACTTCATGACGGTCCACCACCCGCTGCCAGGCTTGCTGGAAGCGCGGTACATCCAGCCCGTCGATATCCAGCAGCATCTGATAGACGTAAGCGCTGGCATCAGCGTCGTACAAACTGTGGAACAGAATGCCCTGCTGCATCGGCGCCAGCGGGTAAATGTCCTCGATCCGCTGCGCGGCGATCGGCAAGCTGTCCAGATGCGCTTGGGACAACCCGGCCAACGGCACATCGGAAGGGGTCAGGCCGCCGCTCGGATGATTCAGGCAATGCTCGATCAACTCACCCAGCGCAACTTCATAAGCGCGGGCCAGGGCGTTGATGGTCGCCTCTTCAAACACGTCACCGCTGTAGGTCCAGGTCAGGCTCAATTGCCCCTGGTAGACGCGGCCGTCGATGGTCAGCCAGTTGCTCATCGGCGCCTGTTCGTCCTGCCCGGCGCCCTTGTCTTCGGTGGCCGGCACCCACAGGGCGCCTTCGTCGAAGTTGTTATCGAACTGCCCCAGGTAGTTGAACGTCACCTTGGGTTGGGACACGCCGCTCAGGGCCGCTTGCGCCTCATCACGTCCCAGATACCGCAGCAAGCCAAAGCCGATGCCTTTGTTAGGGATCGAGCGCAGTTGTTCCTTGATGCCCTTGATGGACGCTTCAAGGCTGGCCTGCGGGGTGAGGCGCACCGGGAACATGCTGGTGAACCAGCCCACGGTACGGCTCAGGTCGAGGTCGTCGAACAGGTCTTCGCGGCCATGGCCTTCGAGCTGCACCAGGGCGCTGTCGGAGGCGGTCCACTCACACAAAACCCGGGCCAGTGCGGTCAACAGCAAATCGTTGACCTGGGTGCGATACACCGCCGGCGCCTGCTGCAGCAGTTGCCGGGTGCGTTCGGCATCCAGACGCGTATCGACGCTGCGCTCGAAACGGTTCTGCAGTTGTCCATCAGGGTTGTCCAGCGGCAAGTCCGCCGGCGCTTCGGCCAGTTGCTCGCGCCAGTAATCCAGCTCGGTTTCCAGCCCGGCGCTGCGCGCATAACCTTGCAGGCGTTCACCCCAATCCTTGAACGCCGTGGTCTTGGCCGGCAGGCGCAACGGCGTGCCCGCGCTCAGTTGTTGATAGGCGGTTTGCAGGTCTTCCAGCAGAATCCGCCACGACACACCATCGACCACCAAATGGTGGATCACCAACAGCAGTCGCTGGCTGGCGTCGGGCAAATCCACCAATGCAGCACGGATCAACGGGCCGTCGCTCAGGTTCAGGCTGCGCTGCAGCTCCAGGCACAGCGCCGGCAACGCTTCGCTGTCTGACAACGTCACGGTGCGCAGCAGTGCGTGCGGCTGATCGACGGCGGCATGCTCCTGCACCAAATCACCGGCGGTCTGCCGATAGCGCAGACGCAAGGCATCGTGATGCCGTTGCAGATGTTCCAGGGCCTGCTCCAGCACAGCCGCTTGCAGAGGTTCGGCCGGGGTCAGCAGGATCGACTGGTTCCAGTGCTGACGCTGGGGAATGTCGGTGGCGAAAAAGTACTGTTGAATCGGGGTCAGTACGGCCGCGCCGAGCACATCGCCTTGCATCGCCTGCACCGCATCGCTCTGCTGCGCGACGGTGGCCAGGCGTTGCACGGTCTGGTGCTGGAAGATGTCCTTGGGCGAGAAACGGATGCCCGCCTGACGCGCCCGGCTGACCACCTGAATCGAGATGATCGAATCGCCGCCCAGTTCAAAGAAATTGTCGTTGAGCCCCACCCGCTCGACTTTCAATACGTCCTGCCAGATCTCGGCCAGGCGCTGTTCGAGTTCGCTGCGCGGTGCCGCGTAAGCCTCTTGCACCAGGCTCACATCGGGGTTGGGCAGTTGCTTGCGATCGAGCTTGCCGTTGGCCGTCAGCGGCAGGCGGTCAAGGAACACCCAGCTGACCGGCACCATGTAGTCCGGCAGGCTTTCCCGCAATTGCGCCTTGATCGAATCGCGCAAGCCGGCATGGGCCTCCGCGTCCAGTGGCTCGCTCGGCACAATCCACGCGGCCAGTTGTTGCCCACTGAGCCCTTCGACCGCCAGCACCACGGCTTCACGCACCGCGTCATGCTTGAGCAATTGGGTTTCGATTTCTCCCAGCTCGATACGGAAACCGCGAATCTTCACCTGATGGTCGATACGACCGATGTACTCGATCACCCCGTCACCGCGCAGCCGCGCCAGGTCGCCGGTGCGGTACAAACGTTCACCGGCCACAGGGTTGAACGGATCCGGAACGAACCGGGTGGCGCTCATGCCTGGCTGGTTCAGATAGCCCCGCGCGAGCCCGGCCCCGGCGATGTACAACTCGCCAATGCACCCTTGGGGCACCAGGTTCATCGCGTCATCGAGCAAGTACCACGACAGGTCGACAATCGGCTCGCCGATCGGGCTGCTGTGGCTCTGTTGCATGTCCGCCATGGACAGCGGGCGGTAGGTCACATGCACGGCGGTTTCGGTGATGCCGTACATGTTGATCAGGGTCGGCGCGCGGTCACCGAAACGCTCGAACCAGGGGCGCAGGCTCTGCACTTCCAGCGCTTCACCGCCAAACACCACGTAACGCAGCGCATGGTTGCGCGACGAGGCACTGGCCACTTGCATCAGCGGTTTGAACGCCGACGGCGTCTGGTTCAGAACGGTGACTTGTTCATCGCAGAGCAAGGTGTAGAACTCTTCCGGCGAACGGGTGACGTCGTGGGGCACCACCACCAGTTTGCCGCCGTGGAGCAGCGCGCCGAAGATTTCCCAGACCGAGAAGTCGAACGCGTAGGAATGGAACAGGGTCCAGCTGTCCTCAGGGCCGAAACCGAACCAGTGATCGGTGGCGCTGAACAGGCGAATGACATTGCCATGGGGCAACAACGCGCCTTTGGGCTTGCCGGTGGACCCGGAGGTGTAGATCACATACGCGAGGTTGTCTGCCGTAGTCATGCACGGCGGATTGGCCGTGCTGCTGTCCTGTGGAGGTTGATTCAGATCCAGGCAGGCCAGCCCCGGTGGAATCGGCAGCTGCGCCAGCAGATGTCCCTGGGTCAGCAACAGCTCGATCCCGCTGTCCTCGATCATGTAGCGCAAACGGTCGTCGGGGTAGCTCGGGTCCAGCGGCACATAAGCGCCACCGGCCTTCAGAACGGCGACAATGGCGACGATCATGTCCAGCGAACGCTCCACCGCCACGCCCACCCGAACATCGGGGCCGACGCCACGGGCGATCAGCTGATGCGCCCATTGGTTGGCCTGTTGATTGAGTTCGGCGTATGTCAGCCGTTGCCCGGCGAACACCACCGCCGGCGACTCCGGATGACGCTCGGCCTGAGCCTCGATCAACCGATGAATGCACTGGCTGACCGGGTACACCACCGGGCTCGGGTTCCAGTGCGCGAGCAGTTGCTGTTGCTGCGCGTCATCAAGCACCGGCAGTTGGGCAATGCGCTGGGTCGGGTCCTGAACGATCGCCCGCAGCAGATTGTGCCAATGCTGCGCCAGGCGCTCGATGGTCGCAGGCTCGAACAAATCGGTGGCGTACTTGAGCACCGCTTCAATGCCATGGGCCTGTTCGGTGGTGTTCAGTACCAGATCGAACTGCGCGGTTGCGCTTTGCCATTCCAGCGGCTCGATGCTCAAGCCGTTCAAGCGGGTCTCGACGCTGATGCGGCTTTCGGCCTGGTGATTGAACATCACCTGGAACAACGGGCTGTGACTCAGGCTGCGTCCCGGCTCCAGGGCTTCCACCAGTTGTTCGAACGGCAGGTCCTGATGCGCCTGGGCTTCCTGGGCGGTTTGCCGAACCTGGCGCAGCAGATCGACGAAGCTGGCTTGGCCGTCGACGTCCGCCTTGAGCACCTGGGTGTTGACGAAGAAACCGATCAGACGCTCGATCTCCACGCGCCCGCGGTTGGCCACCGGCACACCGACGCGGATGTCGGCCTGGCCGCTGTAGCGGTGCAACAAGGCCTGGAACGAGGCCAGTAACAGCACGAACAGCGTGACGTTTTCCCGTCGGGCGAAGGCCTTGAGGCCGTCGCTCAGCGTCGGGTCCAGAATCAGGTTGTGGCTGGCCCCGGCAAAGCTCTGTTCCACCGGACGCGCACGGTCGGTGGGCAGCTCCAGCACCGGCTGCTCACCGCCGAGCTTGTGTTGCCAGTAGGCCAGTTGACGCTCCTGTTCGCCGGCCTCCATCCATTGCCGCTGCCACAGGGCGTAGTCGGCGTATTGAATCGGCAGGGCCGGCAGCCCGGCGTCATGCCCGAGGTTGAAACCGGCATATAGCTGCACCAGTTCCTCGATCATCACCTGCAACGACCAACCGTCCGACACGATGTGGTGCAAGGTCAGCACCAGCACGTGATCCTGCGGGGTGACTTGCAGCAGCGCGGCGCGCAACAGCGGGCCGGTCTGCAAATCGAAAGCTTGCTGGCTCTGGGTCTGGACGAAGGCCTGGATCGACGCCTGCGGGTTTGCCGCCAGCTCAGGGCTCAGTTCGTGAGTATCCAGGGCAAACGATCCTGCGGGCAGGATCGTTTGCAGGGGTTGCCCGGCGTCTTGAGTGAACACCGTGCGCAAGGTTTCGTGACGTTCGATCAGCGCCTGGACGCTGCGCTGCAACGCGGCCACCTCCAGCGGGCCCTGCAAGCGCAGGGCCGTGGGAATGTTGTAGGCCGCGCTGTGCGGCGCCCATTGCCAGAGAAACCACTGGCGCTGTTGAGCGTAGGACAGCAACAACGGTTCTTCAGCCGTGCGCTTGAAAACCGGGGCAATGTCAAAAAGGTTGACGCCCTTCTGCTTGAGCAGAACCGCCAGAGCCTTTCTTTGCTTAGCCGAAAGTTGTCCTACCGACTCGATTAACTCTTGCACGCGTTGTTCCCCTCAAGAAATCAGTTTTTCCAGATCATCGAGGGATAGACGTTTGAGGGCCTCCAGGGATTTAGCCAATTCGTCCTGAACCGGCGATAAATCGACGCGCAATGCTTCGATGCGGGTGCAGAACGCTTGCAGGGTGTCGGCTTCGAACAGTTCCTTGAGCGGCACCTTGTCACCCAGGCGTTCCTTGATCCGGGTCACCACCAGCGTCGCCAGCAACGAATGCCCGCCCAGCTGGAAGAAGTTGTCCGTCAGGCCGACGCGCTCGACTTCCAGCACCTCTTGCCAGACGGTTGCCACTTCCCATTGCAGGTCGGTGCGCGGCGCTTCGTAACGCTGCAGCGTCGGATTGCCGCCCAGCGCCATCAGCGCCTTGCGGTCGAGCTTGCCATTGGGGGTCAGCGGCAGCGCGTCGATCACGTGCAGATGGCTTGGCACCATGTGCGCCGGCAAACGATTGGCCAGGGCCGCCCGCAGGCTTTCCACCCACGATAAACTGCCCGGCTGGCTCGCTACGACGTAGGCATGCAGGTGTTTACCCGCCGCGCCCTCCTGCGCCAGCACCACGGCTTCGCGCACCTCGGGCTGTTCCAGCAATCGGGTTTCGATCTCGCTCAGCTCGATGCGGAAGCCGCGAATCTTCACCTGATGGTCGGCGCGACCGATGTACTCAATCGTGTCGTCTGGCCCCTGGCGCACCAGATCGCCGGTGCGATACAGCCGCTCACCACGAGTGGCGAACGGGTCCGGTACGAAGCGTTCCGCAGTCAGGCCGGGACGCAGCAGATAACCTCGGGTCACGCCGGCACCGGCCAGGTACAACTCGGCCGCCAACCCTGCCGGCAACACCTGCAACTGACTGTCGAGCAGGTAGGCCACGGTGTTGTCCAGCGGCCGCCCAATGTTCGCCCGGCCGTTGGCGGTGCGCAGGGTGAAGGTCGAATAGGTGGTGTCTTCCGACGGCCCGTACAGGTCATAAACCTGCTTGACCGAGGTGCTGGCGTACAGCGTATCGACCAGCGTCTGCTTGAGTGGCTCGCCGGCCAGATTGATGGTGGTGACCGACGCCGGAATCTGCCCGGCCCGTTGCAGCGCGGCAATTGCCGACGGCACGGTATTGATCAGCGTCACGCGCTCACGGGCCGGCAACTCGGACAGCGCCAGGGCGTTGTCCACCAGTACCATGCAACCGCCGCTGGCCAGGGTGACGAAAATCTCCCACACCGACAGGTCGAAGCAAATCGAAGTCGAGGCCAGCACACCACGCAACTGCTCATCGCGGTAAACACCCTGCGACCACTGGATCAGCGCCGCGAGGTTAGCGTGGGTGATCGCCACGCCTTTGGGTTTGCCGGTGGAGCCGGAGGTGTAAATCACATAGGCCAGGTTCTGCGCCACGATCCGGCTGACCGGCGTCGTGGACGGATACCCGGCGAGCCATTCGGCACCCTCTTCGACCAGCAACACTTGAGACGGCAACGCCTCGGGCAACATCGCCTGCAACGTGGCTTCGGTCAGCAACACAGTCGCGCAACTGTCCTCGAGCATGTGCAGCAAGCGCTCTTGCGGATACTCCGGGTCCAGCGGCACGTAGGCACCGCCGGCCTTGAGGATCGCCAGCAGCCCGACCAGCATGTCCGGGGTGCGGCGCATGCACACGCCCACCCGCACTTCCGGCCCGACACCCAGCGCTTGCAGCTTATGCGCCAGTCGATTGGCCCGGGCGTCGAGGGTGCGGTAATCGAGGGTCTGCTCGGCGAACAACACCGCCGCGGCCTGCGGTTGGCGTTGTACCTGCGCGTCGATCCGCTCGACCACGTTGCGCGAATCCAGCGCCGTGATCGCAGCCTTGCCCCAGTCGACAGCCGCTTGACGTGGTGCGCCGTCCAGCAGTTGCAGCGCGCCCAGAGGCTGCGAAGCATCCGCCATGAATTGCATCATCAGGCCTTCGAGCTGGGTGCTCAGGTCGGCGATGGTGGCGTGATCGAAACAGGCCTGGTCGAAGCTCAAACCCAGGGTCAACTCGCGACCGGTAACCGCCACCAGCGTCAACGGATAGTGGGTCTGCTCCTGACGCGAGAGGGCGGAAAACTCGAGACCGGTGGCAGAGCCTTGGGCCAGCGCTTCGGCCATCGGGTAGTTCTCGAACACCAGAATACTGTCGAACAGCGCGCCCGCGCCCTGCCCCGCCCAGCGCTGAATATCGTAGAGCGGCGTGTGCTCATGTTCGCGCAAGACCAGGTTGAGGCTCTGCACCTGCTGAATCCACTGGCCGACCGGGATCTCGGCGGATGGCGCAGCCACCACCGGCAAGGTATTGATGAACAGGCCGATCTGCTGTTCGACACCGGGCAAGTCCGTCGGCCGACCGGCCACAGTCGCACCGAAAGCCACGGTGTCCTGGCCGGTATAGCGCTGCAACAGCACCAGCCACGCGGCTTGCATCAGGCTATTGAGGGTGACCTTCTGCTCGCGGGCGAAGCGGTTCAGGTCGCCGGTCTGCTGTTCGCTGAACACATGCTGGTAGTCGGCATAACCGCTGGCCAACGTCTGACTGACCGGCATGGCGCTGGCCAGGCGGGTCGGCTCCTGAAGGTCAGCCAATGCCGACGTCCAGAACTCGCGACTGGCCTGAGTATCGCGCTGGCCCAGCCACTCAATGTAATCACGATAACGACCCGGAGCCGCCGCCGGGGTCATGCCGGCATAGCGTTGCAACACCTCGCCGAACAACTGCGAGGTGCTCCAGCCGTCCATGAGAATGTGATGACTGGTGTAGATCAAGTGATGCTGCGCTTCAGCGGTTCGCACCAGCAACACGCGCAACAGCGGCGCGTGGTCCAGTTCGAAACCGGCGGCCAGATCCTCTCGGGCCAACTGATCGAGCGCTGCGTGAAGGTCATCACGACCGCGCCAGTCCTGTACGGTCATGGGCATCTGCACCGTCTGCCTTACAATCTGCACCGGCGCGTCAGCATCCTCGGGCCAGACGAATACTGTGCGCAGAATCTCATGGGCCTCCAGTGTCTGCTGCCAGGCCTGACGGAAACGCTCGGCGTCGAGCTGCCGCACATCGACCCGCAATTGATTGGTGTAGGCCGGGCCGTCCGGCTCGTTGAGGCTGTGGAACAGGATGCCCTGCTGCATCGGCGACAACGGATAGAGATCGCTGATATCCCGCGCCGGTACCGGCAACGCCGACAGTTGCGCTTGCGTCAGGCGCACCAGATTGAAGTCCGACGGCGTGACCCCGGCATGCTCACCGCCAGTGCAATGTTCGATCAGCCGTTCCAGTTCATGGCGATAAGCATCGGCCAGCGCCTGAATGGTTTGCGGACGGTACATGCCTTGGCCGAACGTCCAGCTCAATTCCAGCTCACCGCCGTAAACCTGGCCGTCGACGCTCAGCCAGTTGCCCAAGGGCGCATCTTCATTCTGATGCTCGCCAGTGCTTTCGGCGGTCGGCACCAACAGCGCGCCGTCAGCCGCATCGAACGCACCGTCGAACTGGCCCAGGTAGTTGAAGGTGATGCGCGGTGGCGCCAGCTCACGCAGCGGTTCGAAGCCTGCGAGGTAGCGCAGCACGCCGTAGCCGATGCCTTTGCCCGGCACGGCTCGCAGTTGTTCCTTGATCGCGCACAGCGAAATGCCCGGCTCTGCCTGTGGGGTCAGACGCACTGGAAACAGGCTGCTGAACCAGCCGACGGTGCGACTCAAATCGAGGTCGTCGAACAGGTCTTCGCGGCCGTGGCCTTCGAGCTGGATCAGCACCGAATCCTGTTCGCTCCAGTCACACAGCACCCGCGCCAGGGCCGTCAGCAGCAAATCGTTGATCTGGGTGCGATAGGCGGCCGGTGCCACTTTGAGCAGCGCGTGGGTCAGTGTCTTGTTCAGGCGTGAAGTGGCCCGAGCGGCTTGGCGACGAGTCTGGACGGTCTCGGGGAAGTCCCTCGGCAAGTCGCTGTTATCGCCCTCCAGCGTGCGCTGCCAGTAATCGCGCTCAGCCTTCAAGGCATCGCTTTGCCCGTAACGGTGCAGGTGTTGCGCCCAGGCCTGGAGCGAACTGCTTTTGCCCGGCAGGACCATCGTCTTGCCGGCCGCCAACGCGGTATAGGCTTGCTGCAAATCCTCCAGCAATACTCGCCAGGACACGCCATCCACCACCAGGTGATGGATCACCAGCAGCAAACGTTGTGTTGCGTCAGGCAGGTTCACCAGCACCGCGCGCACCAGCCGGCCCTGTTGTAAGTCGAGACTGCACTGGGCTTCGGTGGCCAGCGCGGGCAAATCGGCAAGGTCGTCCAGTGCCCGCACCCACAACAGGTCTGTATGGCGCTGTGCCTGGAATGTCGCCTGCCAAATCTCGCCCGTCGCCTGGAAACTCAGGCTCAGCGCATCGTGCTGCTCGATCAGGGCGGCCAATGCGTTGTGCAGATGGGTCGCATCGAGGGGGATTTGCGGTTGCAGCATCACCGACTGGTTCCAGTGATGACGCTGGGGAATGTCGGTCTGGAAGAAGCGGGCCTGGATCGGCAACAACGGCAGCTCGCCGCTGACTTTCTGCGCCACGCTGGCCGCCGGTTTGCTCTCGATCAGTTTGGCCACCGCCGCCAACTGGCCGATGGTCTGTTTCTCGAACAGTTGCTTGGGGCTCAGCTTGATGCCCTGGCGTTTGGCCCTGGCGATGATTTGCAGGCTGAGAATCGAATCACCGCCCAGCTCGAAGAAGTTGTCGGTACTGCCCACTAGCTCAAGCTTCAATACATCGGCCCAGATGGCAGCGAGCTTCTGTTCGATCTCGCCCACCGGGGCAACAAATTGCTGCGTCACTAGCCCCGGCGTCGGCAAGGCACGCTTGTCCAGTTTGCCGTTGGCGGTCAGCGGCAGGCGCTCCAGCACCACGATCTGCGCCGGCACCATGTACTCCGGCAGGCAGGCCTGTAACTGCTGGCGCAAGGCGTCGACATTCAACGCCAGGTCAGGTGCGGCCACGCAGTACGCCACCAGTTGCAGGCGCGCTTCATCGCCGTCCAGCGGCAAGGCCAACACCGCGGCCTCGCTCACGCCGCTTAGGCCCAGCACTACCCGGGCGACTTCCGCCGGCTCCACTCGATAGCCGCGCACCTTGACCTGGTCATCGGCGCGACCGATGAACTCCAGCGCGCCCTGACGGTTGCGGCGCACTCGGTCACCGCTGCGGTACACCCGTGCGCCGACAACGCCAAACGGATCCGGCAGGAAGCGTTCGGCGGTCAGCCCCGGCTGCCCAAGGTAACCCAGCGCCACGCTGTCGCCGCCGATGTACAGCTCGCCCGCCACCTGATCGGCGACCGCGTTGAGCACATCGTCCAGCACGTAGACATGCGCACCCGACAACGGACGGCCGACCGGCACGCTGCGGGCACCCGAGTCGAGATTCTTGAGCTCATGGGTCAACACACCGACCGTGGTTTCGCTCGGGCCATAGTGGTTGATGAACCGGCAGCCCGGCTTGAGTCGCCGCACCTGTTCGAGCAATGCCGGCGAGCAGGCTTCGCCACCGACGATCAGTGCATGCTGCGGTAGTACATCGGCGACCCGGGACGCCTGCATCAGCGCCGCCAAATGCCCCGGCACGATCTTCAACACGCCCACTTGGTGCTCAGCCATGTAATCGGCAAACCGGTCCGGGTCGAAGCCCAGCTCTTCGGGCAATACATGCAGCAAGCGACCGGAGCACAAGGCGCCGAACAGCACGGTAAACCCCAGGTCCGCGGCGATGGTCGAGACCAGCGCCATGCTTGCCGCAGGCTCCAGCGCCAGACGCTCCAGCGCACCGCACACATAACTGGCCAGGGCGCCGTGGCTCACCAGCACGCCTTTGGGTTGACCAGTGGAACCGGAGGTGTGAATCACATAGGCCGCTGTTTCCGCCGAGACGGTCAGCGAAGGTTTCGTCGCCGATTGGTCCTGCCAGCGTTCGGGGGCGAAGGCCAGCCCTTGGCAACCCGTTACCGCCAGAGTGCTTTCTCGCGCGTCGCCTGCGGCACACAGCAGGACTTTCGCCTGCGCGCCTGCGAGCATCTGATGCAATCGCGCGGCCGGAGCCTTGACGTCCAGCGGCATGTACACCGCCCCGGCCTTGATCACCCCTAACACACAGGTCAGCCATTCCAGGGAGCGCTCCATCAGCACCGCCACGGGCTGCCCGTTTTGCACGCCTTGCGCACGCAGGTAGTGGGCCAGGCGATTGGCGTCCTGATCCAGCGCCTGGAAACTCAATGTCCGTTCAAGGCAGCGTGCGGCCAGCGCTTCAGGCTGTACGGTCACCTGACGATCCCATTGCTGCAACACCGATTCCGCTGGCTGCCGTGGCGTCAGCGCCGTTGGTGCTGGCGTGGTTGCAAGACTGTGCAGCGGCGCCTGCGGGGCGCTCAGCAATTCGCGGAACAGGCCGAGCAGCGTCGGAATGAACCCCTCAATGGTCGAGTGCTGGTACAGGTCGCTGGCGTAGGTCATTTGCCCGTGGATCAGCGTGCCGTCATCAGTGATGTCCAGTGCCAGATCGAAGTGCGTGCCTTCTTTGTCCAGTGGATACTCGGTGACGCTCAGGCCCGGCAGGTTCATCGAGCGCTGGGTCTGCATGCCGACGTTCTGGTTGAACTTGGCCTGGAACAACGGGTTATGCCCCAGGGTTCGTTCGGGCACCAGTTCATCCACCAGTTGCTCGAAGGGCAGCTCCTGATGGGCCTGGGCACCGAACGATGCTTCCCGAACCCGAGCCAGCAAATCGACGAAGCTGCCGCGTTCATCGACCTGGCAACGCAGCACCTGAGTGTTGACGAAGAAGCCGATCAGCCCTTCGACCTCGGAGCGCCCACGGTTGGCATTGGGCACGCCGACGCGAATATCGCGCTGGCCGCCAAGACGCGACAGGAACAGCGAAAACCCGGCCAGCACCAGCATGAACAAGCTGATGCCCTGAGCCCGGGCAAAGCCGTTCAACTGCCGGGACAGGTCCGCACCGAAATCAAAACTCAGGGTCTGGCCTTCGAAACTCTGGGTCAGCGGTCGGGGGAAATCCGCCGCCACGTCCAACAGCGGATGTTCATCACCCAGTTGCTGACGCCAGTAATCGAGTTGCCGCTCGCCCTCGCCGGCCTCCAGCCAGCGGCGCTGCCAGATCGCGTAGTCGGCGTATTGCAAGGGCAACGCCGGCAACTGCGGTTCGCGCTCCAGGCTGAAGGCCTGATAACACTGCACGAATTCCTTGACCATGACGTCCATCGACCAGCCATCGGAGACGATGTGGTGCATGCTCACGATCAGCACATATTCATCGTCGGCCAGACGGAACAGGCTGGCCCGCAGCAATGACCCATGGAGCAAGTCGAACGGTTGCGCCGCCGCTTCCTGAACCTGCCGCGCCAGCTCGGTTTCACGTTCTTGCACGGCGACGTTCGACAGATCGACGCGTTGCAGTGGCACGCTCTGCTGGTCGAGGATGACCTGGCTCGGCGGGTCGTTGTCGGTCTGGAACACCGTGCGCAGCACTTCATGGCGCGCCACCAGATGATCGAAGGAACGCAACAGCGCGGCCTCGTTCAGCTGCCCGTGCAAGCGCAGGCCGGCGGCCATGTTGTACGCGGCGCTCTGCGGGTCGAGCTGCCAGAGAAACAGCAGACGTTGCTGGGCAAACGACAGCGGGATCACCGCGCAGTCGTGACGACTGACCGGCAGCGGCAGCAGGCTGAAGTCCTTGCCCTCCTCGCGCAGTTTGGCGAGAAACAGTCGACGTTGCTCCAGCGGCAAACCGACGAACCTTTTAGCGATACGCTCCGCCATATTGCCGCTCATACTTCAACTCCCTCCAAAGAACTCATGAACTGATCCATGTCGGACCAGTCGTTATCGCTTGCACCGCCGGCCAGCGCGGCCAGTTCCAGGGCCAGATCGCCCAGCAGCGGTGTCTCGAACAGGCTGCGCAACGGCAGCACCACGCCTAACTGGCTTTTGATCCGCGCGATCACTTGCGCGGCCAACAACGAATGCCCGCCCAACTCGAAGAAATGGTCATCGACACCGACCCGTGGCACTTGCAGCACCTCGATCCAGATCTGCGCCAGCGCCTGTTCGGTGTCGGTTTGTGGCGCGCGATAAGTGCTCTGCAATTGGCTCGGATCGGGGATCGGCAGGGCCTTGCGGTCGAGTTTGCCGCTGGGGGTCAGGGGCAGGCGCGGCAACAGCAGCAAGTGGCTGGGCACCATGTAGTCCGGCAGGTTCTTCTGCAGCGAGGTCCTGATTTGCTGACGCAGAATCACCTGCTCCGCCGCGCTGCCGAGCACGCTCTGATCGACCACCAGATACGCCACCAGTTGTGGCCCGCCGACCAGGGGCAAGGCCAGCACCACCGCCTCACGAATCCCCGGACATTGCTGCAACCGCGATTCGATTTCCCCCAACTCAATGCGGAACCCGCGAATCTTCACTTGGTGATCGACGCGACCGATGTATTCCACCGCGCCATCGTCCCGCAGTCGGGCACGGTCGCCGGTGCGGTACAGGCGCTCGCCGACCGCTAACGGATCGGCGATAAACCGTTGGGCGCTGAGCGTCGGTTGTCGGTGATAACCACGGGCCAGGCCCGGCCCGCCGATGTACAACTCGCCCACCGCCCCTTGCGGCAACAGATTCAAATCGTCGTCGAGCACGTACAGCCGGCGTTGCTCCAGACCGTGACCGATCGGAATGCCGCGCCACGACACCGCCTCGGCGGTCAACGTGCTGCAATCGTGGATAGTCGAAACCACCGTCGCCTCGGTCGGGCCATAAGTGTTGAGCAAACGCACATGGCCCAACCCGGCGCGTTGCCACAGGCGCAGCCCGTCCACCGCCATCGCCTCGCCGCCCACATGAATCTGGCGCAAGGCACCGAAGTGGACCGGCGGGTTGGCCGCGTAATCCTGCACCACCGAATACCAGTAAGCGGCCGGCAAATCCGCCAGGGTAATGCCTTGTTCGACGATCACTTCGTGCAACGTCGCGCTGTCCCACAGGCTCGCATCGCGCAGGACGACACAGGCGCCATGGCACAGCGGCGGGAAAAATTGCTCGACGAAACCGTCAAAGCTGCTGGTGGCGAATTGCAGTACGCGATCACCTTCGCGCAAATCGCTGTAGTCGATCGCCCGCGCGATGAATTCACTCAGCGCACCGTGACTGACGGCCACGCCCTTGGGCCGGCCGGTGGAGCCGGAGGTGTAAATCACGTACGCGAGGTTCTGCGGATCCACCGTCACTTGCAGGTTGTCTTGATTCGCAGCGGCGCGGTCCGGTAGCTGGTCCAGACACAGGCAATCGATGCCATCGAGCGCCGGCAAACTGCTCAGCAGCGGGCTCTCGGTGAGCAACAGTTTCAGTCCACTGTCATCCAGCACATGGCGCAAGCGTTCGGCCGGGGTGTGCGGGTCCAGCGGCACATAGGCGCCGCCGGCCTTGAGCACGGCCAGCAACGCCACGGCCAGTTCCAGCGAGCGACCCAACGCCACACCGACCAGCACATCGGGGCCGACGCCTTTGGCGCGTAACTGATGGGCCAGACGATTGCTGCGGGCATTCAGTTCGGCATAGCTGAGTGAGGGCGACTGATCGCCAACGAGGATCACGGCGCTGGCCTCGGGAGTGCGCGTCGCCTGGGCCTCGAACAGTTGCGGCATGCCGGGCAGCAGCGCCGGGATGGCGACGGGTTGAATCAAGCGCTCGCGCTCATCCGTGCCGAGCATCGCCACCTCGCCCAGCGGTTGTTGCGGATCACGGCAGACCGACACCAGCACGTTGTGCCAATGCCCGGCCAACGCGGCAATGGTCGGTGTGTCGAACAGATCGGTGGCGTAAGTGAACGCGGCAAACAGTTGCTCGCCCTCCTCTCGGGTGTCGAGCATCAGGTCGCTGGTAGCCGCATGCTGACGCCCGCTGCCGACCATTTGCTGCTCGCTCAGATAGCCGACCTGCAAACCGCAATCGAGGCGCACGTCCTGCAGATCGGTCACCAGCGGCTGGTGGTTGAACATCACCTGAAACAACGGATTGTGACTCTGGCTGCGGGCCGGTTGCAGGGCTTCGATCAACGCGTCGAACGGCAGCTCCTGATGGGCCTGGGCGCCAAGCGCCGCCTGACGCAGGCTCTGCAGCAGGTCGCTGAAGCGGGTCTGCGGGGTGACCTCGCTGCGCAGGATCTGGGTATTGACGAAGAAGCCGATCAAGCCTTCGGTTTCGCTGCGGGTGCGGTTGGCGATCAAGCCGCCGACGCGAATGTCGGTCTGGCCGCTGTAGCGGTGCAGCAAGGTCTTGAAGGCGGCCAGCAGCACCACGAACAGCGTCACGCCCTGGCGCTGGGCGAGGGTTTTCAGCGCCTGGCGCAGGGCGCTGTCGATGACTTTTTCCAGGCGCGCGCCCTGGTGGCTGGACTGGGCCGGATAGGCACGGTCGGTGGGCAATTCGAGGATCGGAGGCTCTTCACCCAACTGCGTTTCGCCCAACTGCGTACGCCAGTAATCGAGCTGGCGCTCGCGCTCCCCGGCTTCCAGCCAGCTGCGCTGCCACAGGGCGTAGTCGCGGTAATGCACGGTCAGTTCCGGCAAGGTCGGTTGCCGTCCCGACACCAACCCGTCGTAGGTGCGCATGAACTCGTCGATCAGAATGTTCATCGACCAGCCATCGGCAATGATGTGGTGCAACGTCAGCAGGAGCACGTGCTCCTGTTCGGCCAGGCGCAACAGGCGAAGGCTCAGCAACGGTCCCTGCTGCAAGTCGAACGCCTGAGTGGCTTCAGCCATCATGTGCTGCTGCGCCTGCGGCCAGCGCCGCTCTTCAGGCAAGGTGCTCAGGTCGTTGATCGCCAGTGTCAGGTCTCGGGGTTCGGCCACTCGCTGGAACGCACGCTCGCCCTCCTGGCCGAAGGTGGTGCGCAGACACTCATGACGCGCGACAAGCAGGCTGAACGCGCGCTCCAGCGCCTCGGTTTGCAGCGCGCCGCTCAGGCGCACCGCCATCGGCAGATTGTAGGCCGCGCTCTGCGGATCCAGCTGCCAGAGAAACCACATCCGCTGCTGGGCATAGGACAGGCCATCACGCTCATAGACCCCGACACAGGAGGTCATGGGAAGCTGCGCAAAATCGATGCCTTCGCGGGCCATGCCGGCCAGAAACAAGCGGCGCTTGTCCTGTGGCAGTTCGATAAAACGGCGGGCGAGTTTCTGTGCGTCTGCGGCATTCATGCATGGGGTCCTTGCTGATCGGCGGCGTGACCAGGAGGCCCGGTCGTATCAACAAGAACGAATGGCTGGCGCGATGATTTAGCGGTACAGACAAACGCGGCCAGTCAGTTGAGGTGCAGAACCTGTGGGAGCGGGCTTGCTCGCGAAGAGGGCGTGTCAGTCGACATTAATGTTGCCGGGCACACCGCTTTCGCGAGCAAGCCCGCTCCCACAGGTTCCGCACCAGGCATTAGACCGAGCAGTGGACAGCGCAACAAAAACGCCGAAGCCGGTGCAAGACCGGCTTCGGCGATTGGCGCGTCAGGGGCAAATCAGATCAACGCAATCCTGGGAATGCCCTTCGGCCATCGCGACAATCACCTTGCGCTTGCCTTCGAAGGGCGCGCGGGCGTGGGCCGAGAGCATGTTGTCGAGCATCAGCACATCACCCTCCTGCCAAGGAAAACTGATGGCGCAGTCATCAAGCACCGCACGAATCTCACTGAGCACTTCATCCTCGATGGGCGAGCCATCGCCGTAGTAGACGTTACGCGGCAGGTCTTCCTCGTCGACGATGTCCAGCAGGGTTTCACGCACCTCCGGCTGCAGGTTGGAAATGTGGAACAGATGAGCCTGATTGAACCAGACCATATCGCCGGTCACCGGATGGCGCGCCACCGCCTGACAGGTCTGGCGGGTGCGCAATTCTCCGTCGTCCTTCCACTCGCAAATGATGCCGTGGGCCTTGCAGTAGGCCTCCGCCACTTCACGGTCTTCGGTGTTGAACACTTGCTCCCAGGCCACGTCCAGCCCGTTGCCGAAATTGCGCACGTACATCAGGCCTTTGCTGATGAAGCGCTCGCGGATCGCGACAGGCATGCGCCGATAGACTTCCCGGCTGTCGGCAATCGGCGTTTCACCGCCCGAGGTGGCGGCGATCATGCTGTAGAACCAGATTTTCATCGGCCAGTCCCGGGAATAGGCCTGCTCGTTGTGCAACGGAATGCTCTGATGCGCCGGGTATTCGGTGGAGGTATAAACCCCTTGGGTGACGTTGGTGCGCGGCGTCGAACCGAACTCGTAATTGAGCAGCGGATGGCCGAAGCCGGCGGCGAATTGGCGGAACTGCTCGGCACCGTCCAGTTGGAACCCGCGAAACAGAATGCCGCCGTCACGCAGCAAATGCTCATCCACCAGTTCATTCAATTCATCGAACACCGCCAACAGACTGGTATTCGGCTCGGTCGCCTCCACCAACAGCGGCAAGCGACCCCGCGCCGGCAGCAACGGCCGAACGGCAAAACCCACAGCAACACCCATGACGGGCCTCCTGTTAACACTCAATAAAGTGAACCGCGCGCGCTAAAAAACCGGCGCGGCCAGCTGCGCATGACGTCGGTGATGGACTTCCAGATGATTCTTGATAATCCGCAGCACCTTGGCTTCATGCTCATGAATGAAGAAATGCTCGCCGGTCATCATGTCCACCGAGAAACTGCCTTGGGTTTCCTGGCTCCAGCCGATCAATTGCTCGGTGGTGGCCTTGTCTTCTTTGCCGCCGAGCACGTGCACCGGGCACTTGAGCAACGGGCGCTGCATCGGGCGGAAGCGTCCGCAGAGCATGAAATCAGCGCGCAGGATCGGCAGCGTCAGGCTCATCAACTCCTGATTGGCCAACACTTCCTCGCTGGTGCCCTGGAAGGTGCGCAGCTGATCGATCAACTGTTCGTCGCTCTGCGGTTCGGCGAAGCCACGGTCATAGTCACTGCGCATCGTCGGGGCCGCCGTGCCGGAAGCAAACAGCGCCACCGGCTCCGCAGCACCGAGGGCACGAAAGGCGTGGGCCATCTCGCAGGCCAGCAACGCCCCCAGGCTGTGACCGAACAAGGCGTAAGGGCCGTGCAAGGACGGCTTGTGTTCCCTGGCCAATTGCAGGGCCAGGGCGCGCATGTCGGTCTGCAAGGGTTCGTCGTAACGGGCGCCTCGCCCTGGCAACTCCACGGGCTGCAAGTGCAGCCACGACGGCAACTGGCGCCGCCAACGGCTATAGACCATGGCGCTGGCGCCCGAATAGGGCAGGCACAGCAGTGTCAGCTTTGTCACCGCACTTACCTCGATTGGTTATCTGTTTAGGAGAACGGATGAGGTGTGGCGAGAATTAGTCTGTGGGATGGATCTGTGGGAGCGACGGTTCGCCGGCAAATGAACTCTCTGTGGCTCAAACCGGTCAGCTAGTTAGACCCTCAGTCCCCGGAGCACTGCGGCAATGGCTGATCATCCCGAACGACAAAGCGCCATCGACGCTCACGGCATCATTGGCGACATGCGCAGCGCGGCGCTGGTCAACGACAAGGGCAGCGTGGACTTTTTCTGCTGGCCGGAATTCGACAGTCCATCGATTTTCTGCGCGCTGCTGGACAGTCCCGAAGCCGGCATCTTCCAACTGGCCCCGGACCTGCCCGACGCCCGCCGCGAGCAGATTTACCTGCCCGATACCAACGTCCTGCAAACCCGCTGGCTCAGCGATCACGCGGTGGTCGAAGTCACCGACCTGCTGCCCATCGGCGACAGCGAAGATGATTTGCCGATGCTGATGCGTCGGGTGCGAGTGGTCAGCGGACAAGCGACGATCCACATGCGCTGCGCCGTGCGGCATGACTATGCCCGGGCTCACACCAAGGCCCGCGCACGTGATCGGAGTGTGTATTTCGAGGCCACCGGCCAGCCAGCCATGCAGCTGTGTTCGAATCAATCCTTACGCATCGAGGGCCATGCGGCCGTCGCCGAATTCATCCTCGAACAGGACCAGAGCGCCGAGTTCCTGCTCGGCGGCGTTGACGATGCGCGCTTCAAGGAAGGTGCCGCCGCGCTGTGCCTGGAACGCACCTTGAAGTTCTGGCGCGACTGGATCGGCCAGTCCAATTATCGCGGTCGCTGGCGGGAAATGGTCAATCGCTCGGCCCTGGCCTTGAAGCTACTGACCTCGCGCAAGCACGGCGCCATCCTCGCCGCCGCCACCTTCGGCCTGCCGGAAACGCCCGGTGGCGAACGCAACTGGGACTACCGCTACACCTGGATCCGCGACGCCTCGTTCACCGTCTATGCCTTCATGCGCCTGGGCTTCGTCGAAGAAGCCAATGCCTACACCCGATGGTTGCGCGGTCGGGTCAGGGATTGTCACGGCAAGACCATGAAACTCAACATCCTCTACGCCATCGATGGCCGCCAGGAACTGCCGGAGGTCGAACTTCCACACTTATCCGGCCATGGCGGCGCGACACCGGTACGCATCGGTAATCAGGCCTACGATCAAATCCAGCTCGACATCTTCGGCGAGCTGCTGGACGCGGTGTACCTGGTCAACAAGCACGGTGAAGCAATTTCCCATGAAGGCTGGAAACACACCGTGGAAGTGGTCGATCAGGTCTGCGAAACCTGGCAGCAAAAAGACGTCGGCATCTGGGAAATGCGCGGCGAGCCGTATCATTTCCTGCACTCGCGACTGATGTGTTGGGTGGCGGTGGACCGCGCTATCCGGCTGGCCTCCAAACGTTCGCTGCCCGCCCCGTTCGCCCGCTGGGACCAGACCCGTCAAGCGATCTACACCGACATCTGGAGCAATTTCTGGAACGAAGAACGCGGGCATTTCGTCCAGCACATCGGCGGCACCGGCCTCGACGGCTCGATGCTATTGATGCCGCTGGTGCGCTTCGTCAGCGCCAAGGATCCGCGCTGGATCGCGACCCTCGAAGCCATCGAGAAAACCCTGGTGCGCGCCGGCATGGTCTACCGCTACCGCAACGACGACAGCCAGATCGACGGCCTGCCCGGCACCGAAGGCGCCTTCGCCGCGTGCTCATTCTGGTACGTCGAATGCCTGGCCCGTGCCGGCCAGGTGGAGAAGGCGCACCTGGAGTTCGAGCAATTGCTGAAGTACGCCAACCCGCTGGGGCTGTATGCCGAAGAGTTCGACAGCCATGCCCGGCACTTGGGCAACACACCACAAGCACTGACGCACTTGGCACTGATCAGCGCGGCGAGTTTCCTGAACAGGAAGTTGAGTGGCGAGAAAAACTTCTGGCAGCCTTGAGACCGAGTCGTCTTCTTCGCTACTACAGATGTACACCGTTCAACTGTGGGAGCGGGCTTGCTCGCGAAGGCGATTTCACATTCAACATTGATGTCGCCTGACACACCGCTTTCGCGAGCAAGCCCGCTCCCACAGGGGATCAGCTGTGTGGCGCAGGCTTCGGCACGTCGACGTTATCCAGCACCCGATTCACCGCCAGCTCGGCCAGCATGATGACCTGCTGAATCGCCAGGAGCGTGTGCCGCTGCGGAGCATCGACATAGGCGGCAATGTCGCTGGTCATGACGCTGGCTGAGGCCAGTGATTCGCAAACATGGGCCAGCAGACTTTCGTTATCCATATCCGGTGCAACCAGAAACATTTTGCTTGGCTTGCGGCCTTCGGTTTTTTTCGGGGTGGGTTTGAGGTAGTGGTCGAGCGCGCGTTCAGCGGCGTCGTGGAGTTTTTTCGAATCGAGGGATTCGTAGGGGGAAACGTTGTCGGTTTCTGGGGGATTGGGACTGTCTTTTATCATGGTGTAACTCCTGACATTCATGAAGCTCACCGCCGTCGTGACCAAACGATGGGTGGTGGGCGGTACGCAGGTTGGTCAACCGGGAAGTCAGGCACCCGGCGCACTCGAAAGTGCCCCGCGCACAGCCCACCGCGAAGCATACCGACAAGCGCACGAAAAAGCGCCGACATGCTCACGCTGGCGCTTGCACGCCTGACATTGCACGGGTGACCAAACCCGGTCGCTGAATTTGCAGCGACCCCCAAAGCCTATCGGCTCCCTTTCCTAACCTACAACCGCCAAAACTCGTCGGAAATATCTCCTTTTACGACGTTTTTTGTAGGACCGAGGCTACGCCCGATGAACTTAAACACGCACTGTCAGCCACTACTGTCCCTCCGTGGCGAGGGGGCTTGCCCCCGTTGGAGCGCGTAGCAGCCCCTTGAATGCACAACCCCATTCCTCCAGAAGCACCGCATTTGCTGGCTTTGCGGCCGCTGCGCAGCCGAACGTGAGCAAGCCCCCTCGCCACAGAACCAGGTAGGCCGAACCTACAATCACTAAACAAAACCAGCCCAATCAACACGCGGTAACTCATTCCTACATCCAGAAATACCTTGTTGCCAGCGCTTACATCCATCCCTACCATCCACGTCAACGGGCACAGCGGAGCTGTCCAACAAAACCCGAATTCAAGGAACCAGAATGACCCAGCGTATCCATCGCAGCATCGACACCCCACTCCGATCAGGCCTGAACCGGGATGAACTGTGGGAGGGCCATGACAAAGGCCTGATCAAATGCTGGGAAATCGGCCGCCAACGCGCCGCCCGCTTCCCCGACCTCGCCCGACAATGCCTCACTGGTGAACTTCCGGTGCTAGGCTGGAAAGGTGGCGTCAGCCGCAGTCTGAAAAAACTCGAAAAATACGGATCCCTCAAATACCTCGCCCAATGGCAGGGGTTGCGCGGGGAAGATCTGGATATTGATTTGAGCGCAGAACGGGCGTTGACCTGTTCCAGAACCAAAATGGTCGTGACGTTTACGCCGGACCGGTCGAAGTATTTCAATCAGGTGGCGGACGTGGAGGCCTGAGAGGAAGGCTCTACGACGATTTGAATCGTCCCTCAAGGCAATACTGGATCTGCTGGTGAGCTGACGGAAAACCGCTCGCGATAGGCTTGCGGCGTTACGCCCATGGCTCGCAGAAAACTGCGGCGCAAGGTCTCTTCACTGCCAAACCCGCATTGCACCGCGACCCGTTTGATCGGTACGCCGGTGTCGCTGAGTAGACGTCGCGCGGTCTCGACCCGAATCAGTTCGATGGCCCGCGCCGGGGTCTGGCCGGTGTCGGCGCGGTAGTGACGGACGAAGCTGCGCTCGCTCATGCCGGCCTGCAAGGCCAAGGTCGGGATGCCGAGCTCCTTGGTGAGGTTTTCGCTGATCCAGGCATGAAGTTCGTCGAAGCGGTTGCCTTCCTTTTGCAGGGACAGGGTCACGCTGAACTGCGACTGCCCCCCCGGACGCTTGAGAAACACCACCAGTTGGCGGGCGACGTCCAGGGCCATGGTTCGGCCGAGGTCTTGTTCGACCATCGCCAGGGCCAGGTCGATGCCCGCGGTGACACCGGCCGAGGTCCAGACCGGGCCGTCGTTGATGAAGATCGGGTTAGGTTCGACGTGCAGTTTGGGGTGCTGCTGCGCCAATTGTTCGCAGCGGGTCCAGTGCGTGACCACCCGCCTGCCATCGAGCCAACCGCTGGCCGCCAGCAAAAAAGCCCCGGTACACACCGACGCCACCCGCCGACACCCGGTCCCATGCTCACGCACCCAAGCCACCAACGGCTCGTCTTGCGCCGCCGCGTAAACGCCCCAGCCACCGGCAATGATCAACGTGTCGCTGCCCTGATCCGGCAGCGGCTCTGCCAACAGCGCCAACCCCGCCGACGACATCACCGCCCCGCCGCCGCTGGCAATCACCGACGGCGCATAGGGTTGCGGCAAACCTTGCTGGCGAGCGATGTCGTTGGCCGAGGCAAATACCTGCAACGGCCCGGTGACGTCGAGCAATTGCACGTTGGCAAAGGCCAGCACATGAATGGTTTTCGGGTTGTTCGGCATGTTTGGCGTAATTCGTGGGGTTATTGGCGTATGCGCCAAATCCTACGAGCCTACAGTGAAGCCGTCCACCCCAACCAGGAGAAAAAACGCCATGACGTTGCAGATCGGTTTTCTGTTGTTTCCACAGGTTCAACAACTGGACCTGACCGGCCCTTATGATGTGCTGGCCTCGCTGCCGGACGTGAAGGTGCACCTGATCTGGAAGGACCTGGTCCCGATCACCGCGAGCACCGGGCTGGTGTTGAAACCGACCACCACCTTCGACGATTGCCCGCCGCTGGATGTGATCTGCATTCCTGGCGGCAGCGGTGTCGGGCCGTTGATGGAGGATGAAGAAACCCTGGCCTTCATCAAGGCAAAGGCCGCCGAGGCGCGGTATGTCACTTCGGTCTGCACCGGCGCGCTGGTGCTTGGCGCGGCGGGGTTACTCAAGGGCAAACGCGCCACCACTCACTGGGCGTATCACGAGTTGCTCGGGGTTTTGGGAGCGATTCCGGTGAACGATCGGGTGGTGCGCGACGGCAATCTGCTGACCGGGGG
>LNAP01000370.1_pt1 | contig 104461 bp, 76 predicted proteins | sample 602601 | NCBI WGS metagenome assembly LNAP01 (sample SAMN02440304, study PRJNA202911) | soil metagenome | biome: Subtropical and temperate rainforests or woodlands; isolation source: soil samples (1 kg each in a 20% v/v slurry with milli Q water) were... ... | reverse complement strand
GGTGACTACTCACATCTGTACACTGATTTTCCATTTTCTAAGGGATAGGAGCAGCGTAATGAGAAATAATATAAATAAAAGAATGAACGAGATGTACCTACGCGATTGTTTTATGGCTTGGTTCGACGTCGCATTGTTATTTGGGGCTGTTGTTTTTGTGCTGATTGCCATCCTTGGCATAGTGCAGGAGCCTAATATCCGTCTTGTGCTTTATATCGCCAGCGCTATGTTGATACTTTTCAACACAGCTTCCGTTTTTGCCATGACCAGACACTTTAAAGAAGATAAAGAGTACATCTACGGTCTGGATATCAAACACCTCGATCTCAATCGAGCTGCCAAAAATCATCGCTAGGACAATATTATGAAAAAAAACTACACCCCGCCTAATCAGAGCATATTTGGCCAGATGTTTGACACGATCCTAGTGTTGGTTCTGGTGTATGCCAGCCTGATGATTCCTTTACTGTTCAAGGCTGAGGAGAAAGCCGAAGCAGCAGCTGAGGCAGCGACTCACGCTGTGCAATCTACCTGGGAGTCACTCGGGCAAAATGCAGTTCAGCAGGCGCAATGGGTAAAGCTAGGATATGACCCGGAAAAAGCCGCCACTTTAATCAACAGTCGTTTTGACTACACGATAGACCCTTTAATGTTGCTGATAACCATCGCTGTTGTCGCTGGCTATTTCATCTTCATGTTGAAAGTGTCAGATAAGCAATACCGTGAAGTCATCGCAGAGAAATTTGATAATAAATAGAAATTGCTCACAAGCAAAGGAGATCAGCTATGGAGTTCTGGGATATTTTGGTATACGCCGCCTGGAGTGCGTCAGCGATTATGCTGGTATGGATGGTGGTAGATGCGTTTATGATCTCTTCACAGTATGACGAAGAGTATTTAATGAGTTCGCGTGAAGGTGGCGAAGATGATGTCGTTCACGGCACGCATCTCGAAGAGGGGAACGTATAATGGCAACCGATAAAATAACGAGCGTTGGCAATAAGCCAATTGCCATGCTTAAGGTACTCAACCCATTTCATATATGGGCGCTGGGTGTCGGTATCGTGCTGGTTGGCGAGTTCATGGGTTGGAACTTTACAGTAGGTAAGGGCGGCGCTTATGCTTCTCTTATTGCCTGCTGGGTCATTGGTTTACTATATACCTGTGTAGCGATGATTGACTCTGAAGTAACATCCACGGTCGCTGCAGCAGGCGGGCAATACACGCAGGCCAAGCACATTGTGGGGCCGCTCATGGCTTTTAATGTCGGCTTGTACCTGGTGATGGCTTATACCATGCTGTGTGCAGCGGATGCGCTGGTGGTGGGCGATCTGATGAAGTCCGGGGCCGAGGTCATGGGATATGCCAATCTCGATACCAAACCCTTTGTGGTGCTGACCGTTGCATTTCTGGCCTGGCTCAACTATCGGGGCGTATTTGCAACACTGACGCTTAATCTGGTCATCACCTTTCTGGCTTTCTTGTCATTGATCGTATTGTTTTTTGCAGTTGACCCACTCAATCAAGGTGTGGTGCTACAACATGCCGGCTTGCTCACTGACTTGCCTTATGGCTGGATCGGTGTCATCGCTTCGCTGCAATTTGGTATGTGGTACTACCTTGGTATTGAAGGTACGTGTCAGGCTGCTGAAGAAGTACGTTCTGCCGGTCGTTCTATTCCGTTAGGTACCATGGGCGGCATTATGACTTTACTAGTAGCGGCAACGATTACCTGGTTTGTGGCTACCGGTTTAATGCCTTGGCAATATCTGGGTCAAGCTGTAACGCCGATGTATGACGCTGCAACATTGCTTGGAAGCACACAATTGCAATTAATGCTGTTTATTGCCACGGCTTTTGCGGCAACTGCTTCAGCAAATGGTTGTATCAATGATGCATCACGCGCATGGTTCTCACTGGCACGTGACCGTTATATGCCAGTGTTTTTTGGTGCAATTCATCCAAAATACCGTACGCCTTATCGTTCAGTGCTGTTCCTGGTGCCAATTGCAGTATCGTTTGCGTTCACCGGTTTGCTGGATCAGGTAATTACCTTCTCTATTCTGTCTGGTTTATTAGGCTACACATTCATGACTTTCAATATGATCAAGTTCAGAAAAATGTGGCCATTAGGCACGATTCATAGAGGGTACATTCATCCGTTCCACCCAATTCCGGCGATTACATTGCTGACCTTGTGCTGTGCTACCTATTTTGCGACCTTCCTGGGTTACGGTGCTTCACTGTTATCTATCATGGCGTTCTATATTCTGGCTTCAATCTGGTTTGTATTACGCAGGTACAAATTTGTGAAACGTGCAGACCAGTTCACAATGCCGTGGCCACGTCCTAAAGGTTATTAGTAGGATGTTAATTTAAGGAGGCTCTGATTAAATCGTCATTGCGAGCGAAGCGCGGCAATCCAGTGGTTTGTTATAGAAGAAATTCTGGATTGCTGCGTTGCTATGCTCCTTCACGCCAAACTTGCTACTTTAGTAGCTTAGTTTGATGGGGATGCCCTATACGGTTGCGCAATGACGGTTTGATGAATAAATCAGTCTCTCTTTAATAATATTGAGCTTTTAAACAAAACTGGCAGCGGCCTCAAGCCGCTGCCATATGTGAGGTTCAAATGAATATTGCGGTCTTAGTTTTGCTCATGACGATGATTGTCATCATGACCCGTAAACACAATAAAGATGTGCGTAGTAAAAAGCAGGCGCGTAGTTGCGTGTTTGATGAATGTAGTTTGCTGCTGCAAGAGCCACAGACAAGTGTGGATAAAGCAAACCTGCCCGTGTTATCTGGTAATTATGCTGGTTTTAAGGTGCATCTCAGTGTGGTTGAAGATACCTTAGGCTGGAGAAAGATTCCGCCGCTCTGGCTGCTGATTAAAGTGGTTGCGAATAACCCTAGCCACGGTACTTTGGATTTTATTGCAAGACCCGCTAACAATGAGTTTTACAGTCCATCCTGGCAGTGGGACGGCAGCATGGCAATACCGGCAGCATGGCCGCAGCATGCCATTTTAAAATACCTGAAACAACCGGTTGATATTGGTTTGCTGGACAAATATGTACCTGAATTATTTGCTGACACAAAAATGAAAGAGTTACTGGTCACGCCAGCCATGACCAGATTAACTTACATGATAAAACAGGGCGAGCGTGGGGAATATCTGCTGATGCGCAATGCTGTATATGACAATGTACCGGTGAGTAAAGACGTTGTAGAGAGCCTGTTAAAAAAGGCTATCGCAATTAGAGTCAATATGGAAAGCGCTGTTATTTAATAAGGTTAACTATGAAAACTATTACAAGTAATACCACGCAAAACGAAAGGCCGCTTGGCCCTATTTATGTATTGTTGATTGCCATATTTTTACCTGGCATGGGACAAGTGGTCAACAACACGCCTAAAAAAGGATTTTTTATGGCATGTTTCATGATTATCCTGGGTTTAATCACCTTTAACTTGGCTGAACCGGAGCGCTCCTGGGTGGGCAAGCTGGCTGGCGGAGTTTTCATATATGCAATCTCTGTCATCGATGCTTATTACTGGGCTAAATACCGTCAGGAGATATTCAAGCGTGATGGCGAGCCATTAGCTAAGGTTTAATTTTTATATGAAATTGGTTTTAGTATTCAGATTTTCTCCAACAGAAGAGCCAGGCTATCTGGAAACGTTTTTGAATGAACGCGGAATTCATTGGCAATTAATCAAGCTGGATGCAGGACAGACTGTGCCTGTATTTAATCAAGAGGTGGCTGCCGTAGCGCTCATGGGTGGCCCGATGAGCGTTAACGATGATCTGAGCTGGCGTGACCCGATAATCAATTTTATTCAGGCAGCCGTTGCTGCTGATGTTCCGGTGATTGGTCATTGCCTGGGCGGGCAGTTTCTGGCAAAAGCCTTAGGCGCTGAAGTGACTGACAACGCATGCTGGGAAGTAGGCTGGGGCGAGGTAACAGTAGAAGATGCCGCTGCTGCAGAATGGTTCGGCGGGCTGGAAAAATTTGATATTTTCCATTGGCATTATCAAACCTTCGGCATGCCTGCTGGTGCCAAGCGTGTCATTAGCAGCAAATACTGCACAAATCAGGCTTTTGTCTTTAATGGCATGCACATCGGTTTTCAATGCCATATTGAAATGACCGAGGCACTGGTCAGGAAATGGTGTGAGGACAGTAAGGACGATCTGGATGCAATGTCGATGTCTGAATCCGTGATGACTAAACAGCAAATCTTGTCAGATGTCCGCAATCGAGTTGCCGATTTAAATCATCTGGCTAAAGGTGTTTATCAGCGCTGGATAGCCAATGCCAGGCTGGATAGTTAACGCCTTGTGATTAAAGCTGAATAATTAAAGATGGATTAACAATATGAATTTGCCTGTGAACCTTTCAATTCTGGATGTGCAAAATTTGGCTGATACGCGCCAGATTGCAATTGACAGGGTTGGTATTAAAGCAATACGTCACCCGGTAACAGTTAAAGATAAAACCGGTGGGGTACAGCATACAGTGGCCATGTTTAATATGTATGTGCATTTGCCACAGCATTTAAAAGGCACGCATATGTCGCGCTTTATCGAGATATTAAACGAGAATGAAATTGAAGTTTCTGTAGAAAATATTCAAATAATATTGAATGAAGTCGCTAGCCGGCTGGAAGCCGAATCCGGTCATATTGAAATGACATTTCCGTACTTTATTAATAAATCTGCGCCTGTTTCAGGGGTGAAGAGTCTGCTGGATTACGAAGTCACTTTTATCTGTGAAATAAAGCATGGGCAGCATGATATTCAAGTGAAAGTGCTAATACCGGTTACCAGCCTTTGCCCGTGTTCAAAAAAGATCTCTGCTTATGGCGCGCATAACCAGCGCTCTCACGTGACGGTGACGATATCAATGCACGAATTTATGTGGATAGAAGACATTATCGCGATAGTAGAGGCGCAGGCATCATCAGAACTGTATGGTTTGCTCAAACGGCCTGATGAAAAATATGTGACCGAGCGCGCTTACGATAACCCGAAATTTGTTGAGGATATGGTGCGCGATATAGCGGGTGCGTTTAACCGTGAGCAGCGCGTTAAAAGCTACATTGTTGAATGTGAAAACTTTGAATCTATTCATAACCATTCAGCATACGCATGCATCTACAGTGAATAAGTCATGAATAATATTGTGGATATAAAGCCTAAAGACTCTTCGCATGTTTTGCCTGTGTTTAGTCTGCAATCCGCCGTAGCTATCAAAGTGAGCCCGATTGCGGACATCGTTGAGGAAATGCGGCAAGGCCGCATGGTGGTGCTGCTTGATGATGAAGATCGAGAAAATGAGGGTGATCTTGTCATGGCGGCACAGTTTGTAACACCAGCCGATATCAATTTTATGGCCAAACATGGGCGTGGCCTGATCTGTCTGACAATTACTGAAAAGCGCGCAAAACAGTTGAATCTAAAACCTATGGTGCAAAGAAATGGCACCAAAATGGGGACTAATTTCACGGTGTCGATAGAGGCGGCACAAGGTGTGACTACCGGCATCTCAGCCGCAGACAGGGCACATACGATACAGGCAGCGGTCTGTGCCAATGCTCGCTCTGTAGATATTGTCAGCCCGGGTCATGTTTTTCCTTTAATTGCACAAAACGGTGGAGTCATGGTCAGGGCAGGGCATACCGAAGCTGGCTGTGATATTGCAAAATTAGCCGGGCTTGAACCAGCCTCTGTCATTTGTGAAATCCTCAAAGATAACGGCGAAATGGCGCGTTTGCCGGATTTGCTGGAGTTTGCCGCAGAGCATGGCCTGAAAGTAGGCACGATTGCCGACCTTATTAATTATCGCAGCCAGACCGAGTGCCTGATTGAACGTGTTGCTGAGCGTGTGATTGAAACCGCTTATGGCCAGTTTAATTTAATAGCATTTCATGACTCGGCTGGCAGCGAAACGCATCTGGCACTGGTAAAAGGCAACATTACTGCTAACAAAAGCGTTCTGGTGCGGGTGCATGAACCTTTATCAGTGTTTGATTTGCTGGATGCAAGCAGTAAAAGCCATAGCTGGAGCTTGCCGCATGCAATGCAGCTGATTAGTGAAGAAGGTGCTGGCATTATTGTAATGCTAAGACGTGACGAAACAAGTGCAGATGTTATTGATGCAATCAAGTCAGCCGCGAAGGCTGTTAGTAATAAACATACACTTAAGGATTATGGCATTGGTGCGCAGATACTGCGTGATCTGGGCGTAGTGAAAATGCGACTGATGGCAGAGCCACGCAAGATGCCAAGTATGACCGGCTTCGGACTCGAAGTAACTGAGTTTGTAGCGTTCAAGGCTGATTCAATATCTAGTAGTTTGCTTACTGGTTTGTGCTGATTTCAGGCTTTATTTAAGCGCCGAATATTGATAATAAATTTCATGCAGTTAAATATAATTTAATTTAGTGAATTAATTAAATTATTATGTTAATGTTTAACGTGGGTAAATATTATTAATTTTTGATTAACTTAAGGGGATCTTATGAGTACTTCTATAAAGCCGGTTTTACTGGCCAGTTTGCTAATATCTGTATTAAGCGTGCCTTTTGCACAAGCGGCAGAAGAGGCCGCCGCACCAGCCGCAGCGCCAGCTTCACCGCATACCTTATCAACCAACATCGGCTTCTTTACTGACTACACATTCCGCGGTATTTCTTACACCAGAGAACGCGGTGTTACTCCCACAGCAGCGGAATCTATCTGGGCGTATGGGGCACCAACGTTCACAATGCAGCCCTATACGGCAACACAGTAGAAGTTGATGTTTACGGCGGCTACATCCGTCCACTCACTGACAATCTGAGTATGAATGTAGGCTTCCTGCAATTCTTCTATCCAGACAGCAACCACCCAGGTGCCGGTACAGCCTACAAAGGCGGCTCACCTAACACCACAGAACTGAATGCAGCGCTGACTTACAAATACTTCACCTTGAAGCACTCTTACGCGATTACCAACTTCTTCGGCATTAACGACAGATTTGGTGGCGACGGCGACACCCGTGGTTCTGGCTACACCGAACTGAACTTCAACTACAAACTACCAGTGGCTGATCTTAACCTGGCATTGCACGTAGGTCGTCAGACTGTTCGTAACTACTCACAGGCCAACTATACCGACTGGCTGGTAGGCGTGAATAAAGACTTCTCAATTGCAGGTAGCACCGGCTGGAACGCAGGCTTGAACTACACCACCACAAATGCTGATGACAACTGGTATGTAGACTCTAAAGGCTGGGAAACCGGTAATGATCGTTTAATCGGTTATATTAAACGTACGTTCTAAGATGATTTAATAATCTAGTTGCAATATATGCAGGCTGTACGCATAACGCGTGCAGCCTGTTTTGTATGTATAAAACCCCGAATATGAAAAAAATTTCCAACAGGTGCCAGTAGCGTTATGCGTCGATTGAGTAAGTCTGAACAGATAGCTCACATAAGGCTGCAACGCCACCGCTATAACGAAGCTATATCCAGACGTAATGTGGATGAAATTTGTGCATTTTTCACGCAGGATTATCATGTAGTAACAGCGCGAGGTCTGCAATCTCACGGTATTGAAGAACAGCGTAAGCGCTGGAGCGACGTATTCGCGCAGGATACTGTAGTGATTTACCGCAGAAATACTAAGGGCATACGTTTAAGCGAAGAGTCAGATGCGGCACAAGAGCATGGATACTGGGCAGGAAAGTATTTGATCAATAATAAGATCACTTTTGCAGGTGGAGTATATTCTGCTAAATGGCTTAAGCAATCAAACGGTCTATGGCTGGTTCAAGCCGAAATTTTCACTATGCTCAGATGCAGAGGCAATGCCTTGGATGCTGGCAAAGTAACGAAGCTATAAAGGTAGGCACGCAACCCCTCATTTCCAACGCTGGGAAATACAGCCAATTACAATCAAATAATGCGTAGTGTCTGAGAGTAGGGGCTCCCACTTATTGTCATATCATGCTGTAAAACATGATAATGAACAGCTAGAAGAGAATGTTTGGCTGTTTTACCTGTTTAGTAAAAAGATCACATCAATCTCTGCCTGCACATTGTTCAGTAGTGCCAATGTAAATATCATATTTGCCCGCATCGGTGAATGATATGGAGTGAACCATGAAAAACATGAAAGCGTTATGCAGTATTCTGCTACTTGTCGGAATTGCCATCAGTGAACTGGCGTTGGCAGCCCCCCGGCATGGTGGTGGCCACGGAGGACATGTGTACGCTGGACACCGGCATTCCGGGCATGGACATGTTGGAATCGGTTTATACTTTGGTGTGCCTTATGGCTATCCGTACTATCCGCCATATTATTACCCATACACTTATCCTCCGGTCATCGTGACACCGGCACAGCCGCCGGTTTACATTGAGCAGGCGCCACCATCCTCATACATTCCGCACGATATCGCAGCGCCGAGCGAATCTGATCATTATTATTGGTACCATTGTGATAAACCTGACGGTTATTACCCTTACATTAAGGAATGTCCGGGTGGATGGCAAAAAGTGACACCAACGCCACCTGCCCAGCCATAACAGGAGCATGAATTTATGCGTGTAAATTTAAAAGTTATCTCCGGTCTTGTGTTTATGCTATTCATCACGGCCTGCGTATCAGTGCCTAATGGGCCGAGTACTATGGCATTGCCCGGCAGCAATAAAACATTTGATCAGTTTAGATATGATGACGCTTCATGCAGAGGGTTTGCCCATGAGCAGATAGGTGGTACATCAGCCAATCAGGCTGCTGGCGATAGTTTTGTTAAAAGTGCGGTTACCGGGACCGTGATAGGTGCTGCATTAGGTGCCGCAATGGGTAGAGGGGGCGATGCCGGCGCAGGCGCTGCAACAGGATTATTCGTAGGCAGCATAATGGGCGCCGAAGCGGCTAATATATCCGCCTATGGTGCTCAACAGCGTTACGATAATGCTTATATACAGTGTATGTATGCTAAAGGGCATCGCGTTCCCGTATCGGGCCATATTGAACAGCAGGGGGTAAACCGTACGCCGCCAGCCAGATATATTCCGCCACCACCGCCACCCGGATATATTGCGCCGCCTCCACCAAGATAGATTAAAAACGTAAATATTCTTTATAGCGATTGTTATATTTTATGCACCATTTTGAATGGGCGTAGTTCGTATTTAAAAATTAATGGGTTACAAGTAATTGCTTGTAACCCATTTTTGTTAAATCCACGGTTTATTAAATAACATTTTCAGCTCATCTAAGGCGATATCAGCCTTTTTTAACAAGGCATCTTTATCTTTAAAGTAATGGGCTGGCTCATTGATATGTGCTGACTTGGCTTCTTCCTCAGCTATCCACTGCAGTCTTTTTTGAATAACGGCTAATTTGGCTTCCAGCCGTTCTATTTTGGTCTTAATAGATGCGTCATGCATTTTATTACTCCCGGTTGTTGTGCTGTTTTAGCTTGGCATTACATATTATGCCGACTTTACTAACTTTTAATAAGGTTGGCAAACCCCCCATGGCTTAGGGCTTGGGCTGCAATAATACTAATTTTGATTCAGATATTAATGCCTAAAGCTTGATAGCGGATCCAAAAATGCAATATTAATAGGCATGTTAGCGTGCCATTGCACATTAATGGTGCGTTCACAAAGTATACCAATTCATGGCTAGCTGATAATAAAAGTCTAATTTTTATTTATATTTCATATGCTTAATGTTCTAGTTTAATTCAGGCATACATATTGCTTATATAAACATGAAAATGCTTTATCTGGGTCATGCATGCTTTCTGTAATGTTGGTTGATGATGATTTTTTAAGAACTGCGCCGCTAAAGCAGTCGTTAACCGATGCAGGATATGAGGTCATCGCGCATTTATCCAGTACTGCTAATTTAGATGATGCAGTGCGTGAGTTAAAACCGGACATTGTGATTATAGATACAGATTCACCAAGTCGAGATACTTTGGAAAATCTCTGTGTCATGAATGAAACAGTGCCAAAGCCGATTGTTATGTTTACGCATGATGGCGACATTGAAAAAATGCGCGCAGCAACAAAAGCAGGTGTGTCTGCTTACGTGGTTGGCAGTTTGACAAGTGAAAGCCTGACGCCGGTGATTAACGCAGCGGTGGTTAGGTTTGAAGAAGTAAAGTCTTTAAGAGAAGAGCTGGGTGAAGCGAAACTGAAGTTGGCTGAGCGTAAATTGCTTGAGAAAGCAAAAGGTCTCTTGATGAAAAAACACGGTTTTGATGAGGATCATGCTTATGCAATGTTGCGAAGTATGGCGATGCGTCAGAACAAACGTATAGTAGTTTTAGCAAAAGAAGTGATTGAAGCCGCAACGAAGCTGCTTTAGTGACTGAACGATATATTTTTGATGCTGGATTCAATAAAAGATTCAGCATTAAGTAGTAAACGGAAATTGGCAGATAAAGCTGCCGCGGACAAAGGCGTCCTTGCAATGGTTATTTTTAATCAGCTGCAGGACGCCTTTTTTGTTTTCATGGCTTGGTTTTTTATATCTTGGTTTTTTTTATTTTAGGTGAGCGATATGGTTTTTAAAAATGACACAGGTTTTAAAAATTCAATTAAACAAGAACTTTCGCCAGAACTTACAGAGGTGCAGATCGGGTTTATTCCCTTAACTGATTGCGCCCCTCTTGTTGTCGCCTCGAAGATGGGCTTCGATAAAAAATATGGCATTAAGATCAATCTACACAAAGAGGCGTCATGGGCAGCCATACGTGACAAACTGATCAGCGGTGATTTACATGCTGCACATGCACTTTACGGCATGGTGTATGGGGTTGAACTTGGTATTGGTGGTCAGCAAAAAGACATGTCGGTACTGATGACGCTTAACCATAATGGCCAGGGCATTACCTTATCTAATCAGTTAAAGACTCAGGGTGTTAATAATGGCACCGACTTAAGCAGATTCTTGAAACAACAGGCTTCCAAGCTCACTTTTGCACAGACCTTTCCTACCGGTACGCATGTCATGTGGCTGTATTACTGGTTAGCCAGCCACGGCATTGATCCGCTACGTGATGTAAAGACCATAGTCGTTCCTCCACCGCAAATGGTGGCCAATATCACGACCAGCAATGTTGCCGGTTATTGTGCCGGTGAGCCGTGGAACGCGCGTGCCGTTTATGACAATGTCGGCTTTACGGTTGCAACCAGTCAGGATATCTGGGTAGATCATCCGGAGAAGGTGCTGGGCGTCACCGCCGAGTTTGCCGATCACTATCCGCAAACCTGTAAGGCCATGGTGATGGCAATGCTTGAAGCCTGCCGCTATCTTGATGTGATGGAAAACCGGCCGCAGGTGGCAGATTTGATTGCAGGGCCCGGCTTTATAGATGCACCTAATCAGGTAATACATGATCGCTTTGTCGGTAATTATGACAATGGCAACGGCAGAAAATGGCATGACGCTAACGCCGTTAAATTCTTCAATGACGGCAAAGTGAATTTTCCGTATCTATCTGATGGCATGTGGTTCATGACTCAGTTCAGGCGCTGGGGTTTATTGAAATCAACACCTGATTATATGGCAGTAGCAAGCAAGGTGAATCGGATCGATATTTATCAGCAGGCAGCTCAAGCGCTGGAAATTGCGGTGCCACAAGAGCTCATGCGCACCAGTCGCCTCATGGATGGCGTGGTGTGGGATGGACGTGACCCCGATGCTTATGTAAATCAATTCAGTATCAGATTTTAGCTGGGCTTAAATTTTAATCAATCTTAGATTTTAAAAAGTACAAGTTTTTAAATCCGGTTTAGAAATGAACACAAATTATCAGGTAGCAAAAAGGCTGAATCAACATGACAGGTAAAGTTTTTTTAGTAGGTGCAGGCCCGGGTGACCCGGAGTTGCTGACGTTAAAAGCTGTAAAGGTTTTACAACTTGCGGATGTGGTGCTGGTGGATGATCTTGTCAATGATGCCATTCTGCAGCATTGCCAGCAGGCGCGTGTGGTGAATGTTGGCAAAAGAGGCGGCTGCCAATCAACACCACAGAACTTTATTAATCGCATGTTAATCGCGCTGGCCGAGCAAGGACAGAAAGTAGTTCGTTTAAAAGGCGGTGATCCATTTCTGTTTGGTCGCGGTGGTGAAGAAATGCTGGCTTTGCGTAATGCGGGCGTTGAGTGCGAGGTGATTTCAGGCGTCACCAGTGGTATTGCGGTGCCGGCTAGTATGGGTATTCCGTTGACGCACAGAGCGTATACGCATGGCGTCACTATGCTCACCGGCCACACGCAGGATGGTGATCAGCTGGACTGGAACGCGCTGGTGGCAAGTAAAACCACACTGGTCATTTATATGGGCATCAAGAAAGTCTCTGAAATTGTCAGAAATTTGCTGGCAGCCGGCATGGAACACGATATGCCGACCATCGCCATTCAGCATGGCACTTTGGAAACAGAACGTCATGTCAGTGCACCGCTGGCCATGTTGCCGCTGGCAGTGCATCAGGAAAAGCTGCAAAGCCCGGCCATTATTGTTATTGGTAACGTGGTGCGCTTGGCAAGTAACAATAAATTATTAGCTACTTTAGAAGTGGCAGCATAGAAGGAGAGAATGGTATGAAAAAAATGAAATTAGTAGTGGTTGGTAACGGGATGGCAGGCATGCGCGCTGTTGAGGAGCTGTTAAAGATAGCCCCTGATATCTACGACATCACTGTATTTGGTGATGAGCCTTATCCCAATTACAACCGCATTATGCTGTCACCGGTTTTGGCGAACGAGCAGACCATAGACGACATTATTTTGAATAGCCGTGAGTGGTATGCAGAAAACAATATCACTTTATATACCAGTGCGCGTGTCAATAAAATAGACCGTAAAAACCGTTTGGTGTATACCGCTGATGGTACCAGTGCCGAATATGACCGCCTGCTGATTGCAACTGGTTCCAAACCATTCATGTTGCCGGTACCTGGTAAAGAGCTGGCAGGGGTGCTGGGTTATCGCGATATTAAAGATACCAACGACATGATAGAGACTGCTAAACAGTATAAACATGCAGTGGTGATTGGTGGCGGTTTGCTCGGGCTTGAGGCGGCAAACGGATTGAAAATCCAGGGCATGGATGTGACGGTTGTGCACAGAAATGAATGGCTACTTGATAGGCAGCTTGATAAAACTTCCGGCCTCATGCTGCAGAAAAGCCTTGAGGCTAAAGGCTTGAAGTTTTTGCTGCAAACCAATACCGAAAAGCTGATCGGTACTGATGAAGGTCGCGTCAAGGCCGTGCAGTTTAGTGATGGTTCAGAACTGGCTGCAGATCTAGTGGTGATGGCTGTGGGCATACGTCCTAATTTTGAGCTGGCACAATCTGCGGGCATACATTGCGATCGAGGTATTGTTGTGAATGACACCATGCAGACGTTTGACCCGCGCGTTTATTCAGTGGGCGAATGCGTAAGCCATCGCGGAATTTCTTATGGTTTGGTGGCGCCATTGTTTGAAATGGCAAAAGTGTGTGCGACACACTTGGCTAACTTTGGTATTGGACTGTACAAAGGATCTGTCACCTCTACCAAATTAAAAGTAACAGGGATTGATTTGTTCAGCGCCGGTGATTTTGAAGGTGGTGCAGATACTGAAGAAATAGTTTTACACGATGCTGTTGGCGGGGTTTACAAAAAGCTCGTCATCAAAAATGACAAAATCATTGGCAGCGTGCTTTATGGGGATACCACGGACGGTTCGTGGTATTTTCAAATGCTCAGGGATAGCAAACCTATCCACGAGATTCGTGATTACCTGATGTTTGGACAAGATTCATTGGGTAATACTGGCCATCAGGGCCAGAACAAAGCAGCAGCCATGACCAATGAAATGGAAGTGTGCGGTTGTAACGGCGTGTGCAAGGGTACGATTGTTAAGGCAATTCAGGATCAAGGCCTGTTCACCATTGATGATGTTAAAAAGCAGACCAAAGCTGGTTCTAGCTGCGGTTCATGCGTGGGCTTGGTCGAGCAGATTCTGGCAAGTACGCTGGGTGGCGGTTACGCGCCGCCATCTACCAGCAAAGCGATTTGCGGCTGCAGTGATAAAAACCATGAAGAAGTTCGCGCAGAAATCCGTACCCATAAGTATCTCAATATTCCGGACGCAATCAAAGGCATGCAGTGGCACACCCCGAATGGATGTGCAACCTGCCGTCCGGCATTGAACTACTACTTGCTATCTACCTGGCCACATGAGGCGGTGGATGATCCACAGTCACGCTTTATCAATGAACGTGTGCACGCCAATATTCAGAAAGATGGTACTTACTCTGTAGTGCCGCGCATGTATGGTGGTGTAACAACGCCTGACCAGCTGCGCAAAATTGCCGATGTGGCAGATAAATATGCCGTGCCGATGGTAAAAGTGACCGGCGGCCAGCGTATCGACTTGCTGGGCGTGAAAAAAGAAGACCTCGTCGACATGTGGAAAGACCTCGACATGCCATCCGGTTACGCTTATTCCAAAGGCATCCGTACCGTGAAAACCTGCGTAGGTTCTGAGTTCTGTCGTTTTGGCACACAAAATTCTACACAGATGGGCATTGATATTGAGAAGGCATTTGACCACATGTGGGCGCCACACAAGGTCAAATTTGCAGTTTCCGGCTGCCCGCGCAACTGTGCTGAATCAGGCATCAAGGACGTTGGCATTATCGGCGTAGATTCCGGCTGGGAAATTTATGTCGGCGGTAACGGCGGCATTAAAACTGAAGTCGCACAGTTCCTGTGCAAGGTGAAAACTCATGACGAAGTGCTGGAGTATTCAGGTGCCTTTATTCAGATCTATCGTGAAGAAGCCAGATACCTCGACCGCACTGTACATTGGCTGGAGCGGGTAGGGCTGGACTACGTGAAACAGCGCGTAGTAGAGGATGCAGAAGGCAGAAAAGCGGCTTATGAGCGCTTGCTGTATGCACTGCAAGGCGCAGTAAATCCATGGACTGAGCGTGTTGAAAAACGCGACCAATATAAAGAGTTCGAGACGATTTCAGTTTGATTGATTAGTTAATTTAAGGAAATACCATGAAAAGCAGTTTTTGGCAGGTTGGGCATAAACCAACATTATTCTCTTCATTTTTATATTTTGATCTGAGTTTTATGGTCTGGGTGCTGTTAGGCCCTCTGGCGGTGCAGATGGCAACAGATTTACAGCTGTCGGCATCACAAAAAGGCTTGATGGTGGCAACGCCGGTACTGGCTGGCGCGCTGCTGCGTATTGTCATGGGTGTTCTGGTAGACCAGATCAAACCAAAAATGGCAGGCTTAGTGGGGCAGGTAATTGTAATTCTGAGCCTGCTGCTGGCATGGCTCCATGGCATTCACACCTTTCAGCAGGCGTTATTATTAGGTTTGGGTCTAGGATTCGCCGGTGCGGCTTTTGCCGTGGCATTACCGCTCGCTTCGCGTTGGTATCCGCCTGAGCATCAAGGTACAGCGCTTGGTATTGCCGGTGCCGGCAACTCAGGTACCGTGTTTGCTGCCTTGTTTGCACCAGGTTTAGCGGTTGCTTATGGCTGGAACAATGTGTTTGGTTTAGCATTGATCCCGCTGGCAATTGTTTTTGTGATTTACAGCATTTATGCTAAAGACAGCCCCGATGCGCCACCTGCCAAGTCATTAAGCCAATACTTGGCAATTATGAAAGATAAAGATGCATGGTGGTTCATGTTTTTCTACAGCGTAACGTTTGGTGGATTTGTCGGCCTGGCATCATCACTGACTATTTATTTCAATGACTTGTACAATTTAGGTCCGGTTGCTGCCGGCTACTGTACCGCTGCTGCTGTTTTTATGGGCTCGCTGGTGCGTCCATTAGGCGGCACAATTGCTGATAGAATCGGTGGCGTCAGAACCTTGCTGGTCATGTATGCTGCCGCTGCAGTGTTATTGTTTATCATGAGTTTCGGTCAACCAACGTATCAATGGGCATTAGCGATTATTCTGCCGGTGATGGCGGCTTTAGGCATGGGTAACGGCGCGGTGTTCCAATTGGTGCCACAGCGTTTCCGTAAAGAAATCGGTGTGATGACTGGTCTGGTTGGTATGGCAGGCGGTATCGGTGGTTTCTACCTTGCTGCGAGCTTGGGTTATTTCAAACAGAACTTCGGCAGCTACCAGATTGGCCTGATTATTTTCTCAGCTTTGGCAGTGTTGGCCATGCTAGGGTTAACCGGCGTAAAAACACGCTGGAGAACTACCTGGGGCACTACAACCAGTGCTAAAGTTTAATCATAAGAGTCACTGATATGTCATTGAAATTCAGCACCGGTCAATCCAGCCTTAAGGGCCCCAGACCACGTAATGAAGATTACGTGGGTCTGGTAACCCCGGCTCGCGAGCAGTTGAGCGTTAAAGGCGCGATCATTGCCGTTGCCGATGGCGTGAGCGGCAATGCCGGCGGCGGTGAGGCTGCTGAAATGACAATCAGAACGGTAACTACAGATTACTACGCAACCCCTGACACGTGGGAGCCATTAGTTGCGTTGGATAAAGTGTTAACAGCAGCTAATCGCTGGCTAATTGCACAAGCCAATGCTAATAGCGATATGGCGGGTATGGCGACCACATTGTCTTTGCTGTTGTTACGTGGCCAGCGTTATTACGGGGCACATGTGGGTGATACGCGTATTTATCTTTATCGATACGGGTTATTGCAGCAACTGACTACTGACCATGTGTGGGATAGGCCGGATATGCGGCATGTCCTGAAACGCGCAGTTGGCCTCGATCAGCACTTGTCTGTGGATTTTATTGAAGGCGAGCTCAGACCTGACGATGTTTTTATCGTCATGAGTGATGGGGTCTGGGGTGCGCTGGATGAAAAAAACCTACAGAAAGCACTTACGCTTTATGATGACCCAGCTTTGCTATGTAATTATCTGACCAGGACTGCGCTTGAAAAAGGAAGCCAGGACAATTGTTCGGCAGTCGCAATCCGGGTGGCAGAACTCGGAGAGGATACACTTTCAGAGCTGATTGCCAGTGGCAGAAATTTAAAAGCACCTGATAAGTTAAATGTCGGTGACGTGCTGGATGATTTTGAAGTTGTTGAACCGCTGCATGAGTCGCGTGCCAGCCTGTTGTATAAGGTGCGGCATGTGCAGACACGCCAGATGTTTGTGCTGAAAACCCTGCAGCCGCTGTTTGCTGAAGATAAAGACACTTGTGCAACATTGCTGAATGAAGAATGGCTCGCAAAACGCGTGGTTTCGCAATATGTGCCGCAGGTGTTTCCGGTTTCAGTGGAAAGGCGCAGCAAGCTTTATTTCATTCTGAGCTGGCATGAGGGTGCCACTTTGCAGGAGCGTCTTGATAACGGCCATCACTTTACGATGGCGGGCGTGGCTAAAATCGGCATTGATATGATGCGCGGCATTGGTGCGTTGCACCGGCTCAATATCATTCATCGTGATATCAAGCCGGCCAATGTGCATCAGGCTAGCGACCAGCGTCTGCGTATTCTCGATCTGGGTATCGCGATTAGTAGTGGCATCGGAAAAATTGATGCCATGCAGAACCCGGGAACGCCGAGTTTTATGGCACCGGAACTGTTTGCCGGCGAAGTTGCGAATGCGAGTACCGATATTTACGCGGCAGGTGTAACGCTGTATCACTTGCTGACACGCAAATATCCGTATGGAGAAATCGAGCCGTTCCAACATCCAAAATTCGGCGAACCGGTACCACCCTCCAGATACCGGCCTGATACACCATACTGGCTGGAAAACATTATTCTGAAAGCAGTCGCTCGTAATCCTGAATCTCGCTTTGAGACCGCTGAAGAAATGCTACTGGCACTCGAATATGGCGAGTTGAAACCGATTCTGGCACCTGCGAGAACACCTCTGGTTGCCAGAGCCAGATTTGTAAAGTGGCAATGGATTGCTATTTTTTCTTTAATGTTGAATTTTTTATTAATTTATTTACTAATCATCGTCTGATTTGGGGCGATACTGAAATTTTACACAACTAAGGTTTTACACAAAGGATCAAACAAGATGAGTAACTGGGTAAAAGTGCTGCTGCTGGAGGATATTCCAAAACTGGGCGCGCGAGTGGTGCGTACAAAAGATGCGGAAATCGGTGTGTTTCGTCTGGCAGATGATCAGGTATATGCTATTAACAATAAATGTCCGCATAAAGGCGGGCCGCTGTCGCAGGGCATTGTCTATGGAGACAAAGTTGCCTGCCCTTTACATAGCTGGAAAATCAGCCTGGTAGACGGCAAGGCAGAAGAGCCAGATGTTGGCGAAACTGCCTGCTTTAAAACCAAGGTTGAAGATGGCTTTGTATATTTGGAATTAAAAGAGTAATCAATTGATTAAACAAACAAAATCTACCTGTTGTTATTGCGGAGTCGGCTGTGGCGTAATCATCCACTCCGAAAACGATGTGATTGTTGATGTGAAGGGCGATCCTGATCATCCTGCGAATTTCGGGCGATTATGCACGAAAGGCGCCACGCTGCATCTGACAGCCAAGCTGGATAACCGCCTGCTTTACCCGGAGATGCGTAGCCAACGCACCGAGCAGAGGCAGCAGGCGAGCTGGGACGAGTCGCTTGATTATGTTGCCGATAAGTTTGCACAAACTATTCAACAGTATGGCCCTGACAGCGTGGCGTTTTATATTTCAGGTCAGCTGCTTACAGAGGATTATTACGTCTTCAATAAGCTCGCCAAAGGCTTGATTGGAACTAATAACGTCGATTCCAATTCGCGCCTGTGCATGTCATCTGCAGTTGCGGGTTATAAAGTAACACTGGGCTCAGATGCCCCGCCAGCCTGCTACGAGGACATCGACCACACCAACTGTTTATTGATTGCAGGTTCAAATACTGCTTTTGCGCACCCGATTATTTTCAGGCGCATCGAAGATGCCAAAAAGGCGAACCCAGACCTGAAGATTATCGTAGTAGACCCGCGTAAAACCGATACTGCCATGTCTGCTGATTTGCATTTAGCCATTTTGCCGGGTACTGATGTTGCTTTGTTTAACGGCATGCTGCATGTGCTGCTGTGGGAGGGAATGCTGGATAACGCTTTTATTAAATCCAACACCACAGGTTTTGAGGCATTAAAAGATACGGTGCGTGAATACACGCCGAAAATGGTCGCTGACATCTGCGGCATTAAAGAATCAGATATTGTTACGGCGGCTAAATGGTTCGGCGCGGGACCTAGTTTATCCATGTATTGCATGGGCTTGAATCAATCAATACACGGTACCGATAAAAATGCTGCACTGATCAATCTACATCTGGCAACCGGACAGATCGGCAAGCCGGGCGCGGGCCCGTTTTCACTGACTGGCCAGCCTAATGCGATGGGCGGACGCGAAGTAGGCGGTATGGCTAACCTGATGTCAGGGCATCGCGACCTGTCCAATGCAGAACATCGTGCTGAAGTCGCCAAATTATGGGGCGTTGATACCGTTCCTGAAAAAGCTGGCAAAACCGCTGTAGAAATGTTTGATGCAGTAAAAGCAGGAGATATTAAGGCGATCTGGATCGCTTGTACCAACCCGGCACATTCAATGCCCGACCTCAATAATGTACTTGAAGCGCTGGATAAGGCAGAGCTGGTTGTGGTGCAGGATGCGTTTAACAACACCAGTACCGGAAAATATGCCGATGTGCTGCTGCCGGCAAGCACCTGGGGTGAAAAAGAAGGATCTGTTACCAACTCAGAACGCAGAATCACGCGCGTAAATCCTGCAGTCCCGGCACCTGCGGAAGCACGCCATGACTGGACGATTATGGTGGATTTTGCGCGGCGTCTGGAAAAAAAACTGGGCAAAACATCTACTTTATTTCCTTATGAAACAACAGAGGCTGTTTTTAACGAGCATCGTGAAACTACACGGGGCCGTGATCTCGATATTACAGGGTTAAGCTATACGCTGCTGAATGAACAAGGCCCGCAGCAATGGCCGTTCAAACCTGGAGATAATGCAGGCAAAGCACGCTTATATACAGATGGGGTATTTTCAACCGCTGATGGTAAAGCCAGATTCATCAATACAAGCTATAAAGCGACGGCAGATAAGATTGATGCGCGCCATCCGCTCCACCTGTTAACCGGACGTTTACGCGACCAGTGGCACGGCATGAGTCGTACCGGCACTGTGGCGCAGCTATTCAATCATGCTGAAGAACCTTTTATCTATATGAACTCGGACGATATGTCGCGCCGTTTGGTCAAAGATGGTGATATCGTCAAGGTCAGTAATAAACGCGGTAGCTTGGTGCTGCCGGTAAAAGCTTCTGATGATATTCAGGTGACGCAGACTTATATTCCTATGCATTGGGGTAGTGAGTTTATGAATGGCCTGGGCGTCAATGCCATGATGCCACCTGCGTTTGACCAGACCTCGAAACAGCCTGAACTCAAACATACGGCAATCAAAATTGATAAATTGACCTTGCCATGGCGCATGACCGTAATGCGCTCTATCAAAGACCTGTCATCACTGCAAAAACTGCGTGCATTGATGAGTCACTTTGAATATGCAACTTGCGGCCTGTTTGGCCGCCAGCAGCATGGCTATGTCGGCATGCTCGTATTCAAGGCCGCGAATGATGTGGCGCCTGACCTGTCGCTGATCGCTGAGATTGATGCCATACTAGGCATGACAGATGATATGCCGCTGCTCAACTATCAGGATGATAAGCGTGGCATCAGTAAACGTATTCTGGTTGAGTCTGTTGATACTGAAAATGCAGAAAAAAAGGTGACTGGCATTCGTTTAGTGGGCGAAACGATTGCGTCAGAATGGTTGAAAGAGGTGATGACTTCTGGGGAATTTACTGCTGGTGTCAGAAGATGGGCTCTGGCGCCATTAAGTGCGCCGCCATCCGGTCACTCAGGCAGAGGTAAGGTTGTTTGCAGTTGTCTGGATGTATCAGAAAATGAAATCATTGATGCTGTATCAAGAGGCGCTGATTTTATTACGCTGCAAAACAAGCTTAAATGCGGAACGCAATGCGGCTCATGTGTCCCTGAGTTAAAGAGATTAGTAAATTTGCATGGTAAGGCTTGATTGATTGCCACGTTCCGTAACGGGTAATGTCTTGAAATTATGGAATAGTGGGCTTTACAGCAAGCCTTGAAAAGCCCGACAATCTCTAAGGCTAAATCGCTCGCAATGACGGAAGGGCTAATCCATAATGCTGCCATTTTACATGTTCTATTTTTATTAATGCATCGCCGCCATTATGCAGTTGCGTCCGGATTTTTTAGCGGCATAAAGATTATCATCAGCTTCTTTTACTGCGTTATATTCGTCCGGCTCATCAGGCGCTGCTATCGCTACACCAATACTTACGGTAATTTTTCCGGCAACAGGATGCGGTGTTGTCTCTATAGTATGACGAATTTTTTCTGCTACTAAGCGTGCTTCAAAAAGTTCTGTATTCGGAAGTAGCAGCAAGAACTCTTCTCCACCATACCGCGCTGCGAAATCGCTTTCACGCAGTGTGGTTTTCAATATCTGCGCTAGTTGCTGCAGAACGCTATCGCCGATGCTATGACCGTGGCTATCGTTCACTTTTTTGAAGAAATCGATATCCAGTAACAGCACTGCGTAATTATTCTGGGAGCGCTTCATACTGATAAATTCGGAGTGTAGCCTTTCATTAGCAGATAGACGGTTATTTAATCCAGTCAGGGTGTCGTGCCTTGACAGGTGCCGCAGGTCTTCGTTGGCTTTAGATAATTCAGCTGTGCGTTCTGCTATTTTTAACTCTAATTCAGCATTCATTTCAATGATCTTTTGTTCCATTTTCTGGCGCTCAGTGATGTCAATAATGACGCTATGGGCACAAACAAAGTCACCTTCTTTATTACGCTGAATACGGCCTGAAATAATCACTGTAATTGGCTGATTATCAAGGCGCGATAACATGAATTCACCTTCAACAAAATTGCTGTCTTTAAAGTGCTGATAGAACGTGCTGAAGTCTTCATCACTATCAGACCAGCTGCCAATAAAGCTCTGTCCTATCATTTCTTCGGGTGTTGCAAAACCAAGTATCTGTGCCATCTTCTGGTTAGCATCTAACCAATTGCCATTGATATCAAGTGACTGATATCCGACAGTGAGGTTCGTGAACATATTACGAAATCTTTGTTCACTTTCTTGTAATTGCTGCTCTGCCAGATGCAAACTGGTTGAATTGATGCATATTCCAGAAAATTCAATCAGGTTGCCAAGTTTGTCGTAGATTGGCCCTCCATATGAATCTATCCAGCGGATATGCCCTGTGGGCAAGATGACTCGGTAAAAGGTTACAAAAGGATGGAGATTTTTGCCGGCCTCTTTTATAAGATCTTCCGCTGCTTTGAGGTCTTCCGGGTGCACAATTTTGCGCCAGCAATCAAAGCTAGGCTCATCAATTTCAGGGTTTAAGCCGAAAAGCTTGAATAACTGCTCAGTCCAGACCATTTTATCTGTGTCTATGTACCAGCGCCATGCGCCAGCACTCACTGAGCGTTCAGCTAATGTCAGCAACTCGTTGGTTGTTAACAGCTGTTTATCAACTTCTTCAAACTTGTTGTGTTCATTGTCAATTAACTTGTTATGCAAATTATAGCCCTTGCTTAGTACATAACCCATGAGCCAGGAGCACGCTAGAAAAAATGCTATCGCAGTAATGTTTTCATTCGATATATTGGCAATCCAGTATGGCGATGAAGAAATATAAAAGGCAGAAAATGCAGAAAGAACTGTAACAAGAAATCCTGGCTTGGTCCCGCAAAGATAAAAGGATAAAAATGTAGCGGGATAAAAAGTGATAAAAGTCAGCCCGAACTCGGCAGGCCATATTGTGACGCGGAGTAGCAATGCAATAAAGAAGATAATAATCGCGATAGCAAAGCGTAGCGGCAGCGATAGCTTTGCATGCATATCATTAAGATTAGGTTGCATTCCCATACAAAGCTTTCTTTATGGTGTTTTGATTAGTTAATCATATTCAATCTTTAAATAGCAAATCTTTTATTAAAAATGATTTATCTGAGTGTCTGTAACGGCTTTATGTGTATGGTTTATTAGTTTTTTATGATGATATTTTTTGGCAATAAACAGGCTTATGCATCTCTTTAATCTGTTTGCCGGTAACACTAAAACCCTATTTATTTATAGGGAATTATCGTAAAGTGTTAATTAATGTAAATTGTAAATTTATGTTAACGATAAACGATAGGCCAGCAAGCTGGTTTAAAAGCTGATAAGTAGATGGCGTGGCAGGAAAACACAGGGAAGATTGCATCATTAGCTAACAGTGGCGCTGTAGTATTTTGAACAACAAGATGATTTTCCCTGATAACAGAGTGATTAATAATGAGTGATTTACTAGATAAGCCTTTACTGAATAATGAGATTAAAGTTGAGGCCGATCATGTTAGCTTAGGCATGTATGTGTCTGCACTTGATATTCCATGGGAACAGTCTCGCTTTATATTTAAAGGCTTCTTGATCGAAGAAGATAAAGAATTAAAAGAGATCAGGAGAGTATGTAAGTACATTATTGTAGACAAAGACCGTTCGGTTATTGTCAGTTTTGAGCAATCAGCACTGCAGCCAGAAAAGAGCAAGCCGGTCGCACAGGGTGATTTACTGCAGCAGTTTCTTGCAGATGAAGCTAAAAACGGTAAGCCAATATCTGCTCCGGCAAAAGTGGCCGAGATCGTAAAGTCGGTTAAGCCTGTCGAAGTTCCGGTAAAGCCTACCGGTACGCTTGCTTCAATATTACATGCGGAAGCTGTTGTTGCATCTCAGGAAAATAAAGCAGCAGAAGTTATCGTTCCTGTTGCCAAAAAAAGATTATTCAGATCGATTATTTCCCCGCTGGTAGACCTGATAAGCGGTACGCCTAAAGTTAAAGAAAACTTTAATCCAAACAAGATACATCAATCCAAAAAGCATCTTAATACTTCAGTAAAAGAAGATATGCGGCGCATGCAATTGGCGAAGGATCTGCGTGCGGAGTTTGAATTCAGCAATAGCGAGATTTCAGATAAGATGACCAATTACGTTACCACTACATCTTTAGCGCAGGAAATGCCGGTTGCAAAAGTCACGCAGAGTAATTTTATGGATGTTACAAAGACTACTTTAGCGCTGGACATGAATGATTCGACATTACACGAATCAGTTAACGTTGCTAAAGAGGCTGTGGCCGATGTGGTTGATAGTATTACGCGTAACCCGGAAGCAATGCAGTTGGTGAATAACATCCGCAAGCTGGATGAGCATTCTTACCAGCATGCGATTGATGTGTCGTTGCTGATGGTGGCATTAGGGCGCGAGATGTGTTTGTTCAAAGATGATCTGGTGGAAGTCGGGTTAGGTGGCATGCTGCACGACGTAGGTGAGGTTAAACCTAAAGGTGTATCGAAAATCAATACCATCAAGAACATTACTAAGTTCAGGGTGTATAAGGATGACCATGTGCAGAATGGCATTAATATCGCCATGAAGTCCAACCAGAGCAAGATTGTCAGAGAAATTATCGCAAACCACCATGAGCACTTCGATGGTAGCGGCTACCCGATGGGCAGGAAAGGTGGCCAGATAGGACTATACGGAAATATGATCTGTATTGTTGATACCTATGTATCTTTGATTAATGGCCGTAACTGTGAAGTGGCTTTGCCGCCAAATAAGGCGCTGGATTTTATGTATAAGCAGAAGGGGCGATTGTTTCACCCACAAATGCTAGATCAGTTTATTCAGGTCATTGGCATTTATCCGGTGGGGACGATGGTCAGATTAAATACCGGTGATGTCGGTTTCATAATCAAACAGAACAAAACCAGGCGCATGAAGCCTGTAGTCATGGTGGCAATGAACAAGCACAAGGAAAAGCTGGAAACACCTGTCCATATTGATCTTATGAATCAACCCAAGAATAAAAAAGAGATCACTATTCACTCAGACTTGCCAATGGATGCATTTGGACTGGTAGTGGAAGACTATCTGTCTATGTAATGATGGCGTAATCACAAGACGCACAATTATTAGTTTTCCTGATCTTGTTTCTACATCAAGTAGTGTCATGCAATTGTTTGCCTAAAATTGCTCCTATTGGCAGATTTATAACTGCAGCAATCATTTAGCTGTTATATCCCCACCCATCCCACAATGTTATCCACAGAAATTGTGGAATCAGCGATTGCTGTAGTTATCACCCAAAGATAAACAGAACAATTCCAATAGAATGTAAGCCTGCTGAAAGGCTGTTAATCCAGGCACTTATTCAGATTAATGCGAATTTTTAATAAAATATTGCCCAAAATGGTTAATTAATTTTTAAAAATAAGCTCAGGTAAATTAAACTTGAGCTATAAATCTTAAAGGTTAGAGTAATGGCAGAAAAAGAATACGACGCAGACTCGGTAAAGGTACTCAGAGGGTTGGAGCCTGTACGTGCAAGACCAGGGATGTATACACGTACTGATTCACCTACGCATATTGTGCAGGAGGTTATTGATAACGCGGCTGATGAGGCACTCGGCGGCCACGCTACCAATATTCAAGTCACTATTTATAAAGATGGCGCGGTTGAAGTTTCTGATAATGGTCGCGGTATTCCTGTTGAGGTGCCTAAAGGTGAAACGCAGCCAGCAGTAGAACTCGTATTCGTACAACTCCATGCCGGCGGAAAATTCGATAAAGAGGATGAAAACAGTTCCTATCGCTTTTCCGGTGGTCTGCATGGCGTAGGTGTTTCTGTGACCAATGCTTTATCTACCCGCCTTGATGTGCAAGTGAAGCGTAATGGTAAGATTTATAGTCTGTCTTTTGAGAATGGCAACTGTGTCGAACCATTGACAGAAACCGGCAAGTGCCTGAAGAAAGATACCGGCACCACGGTTAAATGCTGGCCTGATCCTAAATACTTCGATTCACCCAAGGTTTCAATTCAGCAACTGGAACATCTGATTAAATCTAAAGCTGTGCTATTGCGCGGTGTCAGTGTGACGCTTTCAACTGAAGGCGCAGAAGGATTTGAAGAGCGCAGCTGGAGTTATGCAGATGGCTTACCGCAATATCTGGATGAATTGATCGGTGAGCGTGAAGTTGCTGACGATGAAATCCCCATCCCAATTATCTCAGATGAATTTTATCATCAGGAAAACACAGACGGCATTTCTAAAGGCGAGGGCGCTATATGGGCATTGTCGTTTGGTGCGGGTGGTGGTCGAGGTGAGTCCTATGTGAACCTTATTCCTACACTCTCTGGTGGCACACATGAAGCCGGTATGCGTAATGGCGTATTCGAGGCGGTTAAGTCGTTCATGGAGCATCACAGCATGATGCAGCGTGGCATCAAAGTCTCATCAGAAGATGTCTGGAATAACGTCTACTATGTGCTGGCTGCAAAAGTGCTGGACCCTCAATTTCAAGGGCAAACCAAAGAGAAGCTCACCAATCGTGATGCGATGAAGATGGTGGCTACCGCAGTGAAGCCGCTCATGGAAAACTGGCTGACCCAGAATGTAGAGCATGCAAAGCGTATTTCTGACCTCGTGAATCGTTCTGCAGCAGCCCGTAATAAATCCACACAGAAAATAGAAAAGCGTAAGAGCAGTGGCATCAATCTCATGCCTGCCAAGCTCACTGACTGTGAAGCGGCCGGCACGATGGAGGCCGAACTGTTTCTGGTGGAAGGCGACTCTGCCGGCGGTAGCGCGAAGATGGGGCGTAGCAATGAATTCCAGTCTTTATTACCGTTGCGCGGCAAGGTGTTAAATACCTGGGAAGTTGATGCAGGACGCATATTTGCCAATTCTGAAGTGCATGATATTTTCGTAGCGCTCGGTATTGAGCCGCACACGCTCAAAGATAACCCGGACTTTTCAGGCCTGCGCTATGGCAAGCTATGCATATTGTCGGATGCCGACGTCGATGGCTCCCACATTCAGGTGTTGCTGCTGACTATGCTGTTAAGGCACGCGCCTAAACTGATTGAGCGTGGCCATGTGTATATTTCACAACCACCGTTGTACCGCATTGATGTGCCCGCACATGGCAAGAACAAGCCGTTACGTAAAATTTACGTGTCAGATGATGCCGAAAAAATATCCATGATTGAAAAGCTCAAACGCGAAGGGATTGCAGAAGAACGGTTAGGCATCCAGCGTTTTAAAGGCCTTGGTGAAATGAACCCGGAGCAGTTGTGGGAAACCACGTTATGTCCTGATACGCGCCGCTTAGTACAGGTACGCTTGCCTGCAGGGGAAGTGGAAGGCGCGCTCAAGATGTTTGATATGCTCATGGCCAAGAATGAGTCAGCGGCCAGAAAAGAATGGATGGAGCGCCGTGGCAATGATGTGGAGGCAGATGTTTAATGGATACCAGTATGCAAGATAATAATAACGAAGAAAATGCAGTACCGATTGGGGAATATGCGGAAGAAGCCTACCTGGCCTATGCCGTATCTGTAGTAAAAGGACGTGCGCTTCCTTCGGTAGAAGATGGCCAGAAACCTGTGCAGCGTCGCATTCTGTACGCAATGAAAGAAATGGGGCTGGTATCAGGCGTCAAGCCGGTGAAATCAGCCCGTGTGGTCGGTAACGTATTGGGTATGTACCATCCGCATGGCGACAGCTCTGCATATGAAGCTGCCGTGCGTCTGGCGCAGGATTTTACCTTGCGCTACCCTTTGATTGATGGACAAGGCAACTTCGGTTCGCGTGACGGTGATGGCGCAGCCGCAATGCGCTATACCGAGATGCGCTTATCGCCAATTGCGGATTTGCTGCTGTCTGAAATTGACCGCGGCACTGTTGATTTTCAGAGTAATTACGATGGGGCGTTCCAAGAGCCGGTGATGCTGCCGGCACGCCTGCCGATGATGTTATTGAATGGCGCTTCCGGTATTGCCGTGGGTATGGCGACGGAAATGGTGCCGCATAACATGCGTGAAATTGCAAACGCCGTGCTGCACATTATGGATAATCCGCACTGCACCACGGCTGAATTTATGCAGCATGTGCCGGGGCCGGACTTTCCCGGCGGCGGCCAGCTCATCACGCAGACTGCCGATATCCTGTCTACCTATGAAACCGGTCGCGGTTCATTAAGGCTGCGAGCGCGATGGATTGTCGAGCCGATGGCACGCGGTCAGTGGCGTATCATCATCAATGAATTGCCGCATGGAGTTTCTGTGGAAACGATACAGGATGAAATCCTCGCCATCTCTAACCCCAAGCCGAAAAAAGACAAAAAGACCATAGATCAGGATCAGTTGCTGATAAAACAATCTGCCCTGAGCATGATTGATACTGTAAAAAGTGAAGGTAAGAAAGATGTACGCCTGATCATTGAACCTAAGACCAGCAAGGTTTCTAGCGATGAGCTAATGGCATTCCTGCTGCTGCATACCAGTCTGGAAGTGTCATGCCCAGTCAATATGGTGATGATCGGTACCGATGGTCTGCCTGCACAAAAGGGCATGGTGACCATCCTTAAAGAGTGGATTGCATTCCGCCTCAATGTCGTACGCAGACGTTGTCAGTTCGACCTGGACAAAATTAATAAACGTATCCATATTCTGGAAGGGCGCATGATCGCCTTCCTGCATATTGATGAGGTGATTAAGGTCATCCGTAATTCAGATGAACCGAAAGCGGATTTGATTGCCGCTTTTCAGCTCACTGAAATACAGGCGGAAGATATTCTGGAAATTCGGTTGCGTCAGCTGGCGCGGCTCGAAGGTTTTAAGATTGAAAAAGAACTCAAAGACTTACGCGAAGAAGCTGATGGTTTACAAACTATTTTGGGCAGCGATACCAAATTGCGCAGGCTGACCGCAAAAGAAATCAAACAGGATGCCGAGAAATATGGCGATGACCGTCGTACCCTGATTGAGCCGGTTGAGCGTGCGCAGGGCGGCCAAAAAGCTTTTGTGGTAGATGAGCCAGTGACCATTTTATTATCCAAAAATGGCTGGGTCAGGGCAAGGCAAGGCCATGGCATAGAGCGTGACGCCATTACCTGGAAAGCGGGTGACAGTGAGTTTGCCGTGATTGAAACGCGCACGGTGCTGCCGATTGTATTGCTGGATACAAATGGCCGCTGCTACGCATTCGATGCGTCAACGGTACCTGGTGGCAAAGGCGATGGCATACCTGTCAGCTCAATTATTGAAGTGCAGAACGGCGGTAAGTTAGTGCATGCGCTTTCCGGTAAGGACGAAGACAGATATTTGTTCACGACATCAAATAGTTACGGCTTCGTTGCGCCGTTGAAAGGTCTCGTGGCAAGGCCTAAAGCCGGTAAAGCCTTCATGAAGCCGGAAGATAACGCGACTATCCTGCAGCCGATTAAGCTCGATGCGAGGACGCATGTTGCAGTTACTTCGTCTGAAAATAAGCTATTGGTATTTCCGCTGAGTGAAGTGAATGAATATCCGAATGGCGGTAAAGGTGTGCGCATGATGGATATTCCAGACAAAGCGTCATTATCCCGTGTCGAGCTGAGTGATGGCCTCGCAGCTAATATCTGGGTTAAAGGAAAAGCCAAACTCATTGAAGGTGAAGCCTTGACTAAATATTTGCAGAAACGCGCCAAAAAAGGTCATGCGGTGCAGGATAGCAAGCCTGTAGTTAAGAAACAGCCAAGCCTGTTTTAATCTCTACGGTGTCAACGCCCTCTGCCAGTTGCGATGCTGGCTGAAAGCCATTGGGTTGATAAACGTAGTTAATACCCCGTTACTTGTGGCGGGGTGATTTACATTTGGAGTAGTAGATTTGACAGGAACCCCGTCACAATGGGTCGTTAAGCATGTGCCATTAATCCGAAAAGGGGGTAAGGTGCTTGATCTTGCCTGCGGTAGCGGTCGACATGCGATCTGGCTTGCCGGGCAAGGTTATCAGGTTGATGCGGTAGACCGTGATGCGCAAGCTGTGGCTGGCATGCAAGGCATGCTGAATATCAACATAAGTATCGCAGATATTGAGACTGGTAATTGGCCTGCAGCAGACCAGCGCTATGATGGAATAGTGGTTAGCCGATATTTGTTCCGGCCACTGCTAAACACGCTTGCCGCAATGCTTAATCCTGATGGTGTATTAATTTATGAAACATTCATGGTCGGGAATGAACGTTACGGCAGACCAAGCAATCCGGATTATTTATTGCAGCCTGATGAGCTTAAGACGGTTTATGAGCCATTGCTGAGAATATATGCATTTGAGCAAGGCAAGTTTGATGAGCCAGTTCCAGCGATGACGCAACGCATTTGCGCTATTAACAGTCGCGTTTAGATATGATTGACAATTGCATTCGTCTGGAAAGACTTGGATGGAGTGCAAATTTTTATTGGCTCACACGTTTTTCACTATCGAAAGTTTTGTTTGCCAGCAATGCTAGCTGCAAGCGATCATTAACCTTGAGTTTTTGGAAAATGACAGACAAATGGGCTTTTACCGTGCGATCTGCAATATTAAGTTTATTCGCTATGATTTTATTGCAATCGCCGCTGGCAACCAATTCTACAATTTCGCGTTCACGCGGGGTTAAGCATGATATTTTTTCGTGCTTTTGACCTGTTTCATTTTTTGGCGAGTTCTTTTTAGTCAGTTCTTCTAGACGTTTTAAACGTTGTAATAAATGGGGTAACCCTGCACTTGAAATCCAAACACCACCATCTTGTACTGTAGTAAAAATCTGGCGGATCTTGTCAGGTAATAAGTTTGATTTGCAGCTGCCGGAAACGCCGGCGGCGAGCGCTGATAGTTCATCTTCAGTAGTGAGTTCTACTGCAATAGCCAGAACTTTAAGATTTTGATTGATACGTTTTAAATCGCTGATGTTATGCATATTCGCAAACCCATCAGCCTCCGTATCTATCAGCACTAAACCTTTTTCTGAGGTTTTAGCTCTCCATAATAAGTCTGAGAAATCGGATAGCAATAGCGATTCACCATTTTCTAGCAATATATTCCAATACAGGTCAATCAAAACTGGATTTTTGCTAACTAGAAAATTCATTGCTGCGCCTTTATTTATACTTTGTCCAATAATAGCTATGCTGACAGTAGATCATTGTAAATAATTGTTAATATGGCTAGCCGCCAATAGGGTGGTACATATGCTAATTATTTTCCATGTTATTATCAATTGCAATAATTAATAGAAAGGTATCGCAATGCCTTACGTTAGCAGAGATGCATCTGGCTTGGTCACGGGGATTTTTTTAAAGTCGCAACCGAATGTGACGGAGTTTTTGCCTAACGACCATCCTGATATTCTTCGTTTTTTTGGCGGTGTACTTCCTCAAAATATTACAAATCATGCGTTAATGGATTTAACGCAATCTGATATTGATTTTATCCGCGTGATCGAAGATTTGGTTGATATTCTAGTCAATAAAAATGTGATCACTTTTACAGATCTTCCACCAAAGGTACGTGAAAAAATTGTTAATCGACTTGATGCACGGGGGCGACTGGCTGGTACTAATGACATTGTCGTCACAGATAATGGAATTTTCTAGATAGTTCTTTCCAGATGTTATTTCAAAGAGATTAGTTCAAACAATCATTTGCTCAACAATTGACCTTGCTAAGGAATATGATGGCTGACAGTGCAATAAAAAAAGATGTCTGGGATATACCTAAAGACGCATTACTACCTGATGACCCACTTACTAATTGTTTAGTCTTGCTGACGAGAATTCAGCATCGTCCATTTTCGGCACAGACATTAATTGCAGGATTGCCGCTTGAGTCATCACGGCTAACCCCTGAGCTTTTTCCGCGAGCTGCAGCACGTGCTGGTTTGAGTGCTCGTGTTGTTAAGCGCCCACTGGAAAAAATTGCCGATATTACTTTGCCAGTTGTATTGCTTTTAAAAGATGGCGAGGCAGCCATTTTATTGCGTAACGCTAAGAATGGATCTGTCCGATTATTGAGCCCGGAGGCTGGGGCGGGCGATACTGAGGTGCCGCTGGCGGAAGTTAATGCGCAGTACACGGGTTTTGCTATATACACCAACCCGGCTTTCCAGTTCGATAACCGTTCTGATATCAGTTTTGTTCCACGCCCAGAAAGCTGGTTCTGGGGTACAGTCAAGCACGCATGGCCAATCTACAGTGAAGTATTAATTGCATCATTTTTGATTAACGTTTTTGCGCTCGCTATTCCATTGTTTACGATGAACGTTTATGACCGTGTTGTCCCGAATCAGACATTCGGAACGCTATGGGTTTTAGTCATCGGGGTGGCCGCAGTCTATATTTTTGATTTTTTCATGCGGACCTTGCGCGGCTATTTTATTGATATTGCAGGTAAAAAAATCGATATTATTTTATCCGCAAATATTTTCGAGAAAATTCAGGCCATCCGAATGGAGGCACGTCCACAATCTGTGGGCGCAATTGCAAGCAGTGTTCAGGAGTTTGAATCTTTCCGCGAGTTTATTACTTCAGCCACTATTACGACAGTGGTTGATCTGCCGTTTCTGGTGTTGTTTTTGTTAATAATATGGTGGCTTGGCGGTTTGGCTGTTGTCCCTATTCTGGTGGCAATACCTTTAATTCTGATGGTTTCTTTCTTTGTTCAGCGGTCTTTGGCCGTGGTGGTTGGTGAAACGTTCCGTACCTCCTCACAACGCCAGGCGACCTTGATCGAGGCCCTGACTGGGCTGGAAACCATTAAGGCAATGGGTGCAGAAGGCCCTATGCAGCGCAAATGGGAACAGCAGATTGGTCACCTTGGTAAGCTTAGTTTAAAAGCGCGCGTGCTTTCTCTGTTAGCAACAAATTCCGCAGCGTTTTTTCAGGCAATGGCAACGGTCAGTGTCATTGTTGTAGGTGTGTATTTGATTTCTGAGAAAGAAATGACGATGGGTGCCCTGGTTGCATGTACATTGCTTGCTGGCCGTGCGCTTGCACCATTGTCGCAGGTGGCCTCTTTATTGACGCGGTTTCATCACGCCAAAGCAGCACTTGATGGCATTAATCGTATGATGGCGTTACCAGTTGAACGTGAGCCAGGTAAGAGTTTTGTAACTCGTAACACTTTCAAGGGCGATGTTGAATTCAAGAACGTTAGTTTCAGTTATCCGGGGCAGCAGATAAAGGCTTTGCAAAATGTTTCTTTCCATATCCGAGCAGGAGAAAGAATCGGTATTCTGGGACGTATTGGCTCTGGTAAAACTACTATTGAAAAGCTCATTCTGGGGCTGTATCAGCCAACCGAAGGTTCAATCTGGATAGACGGTGTTGATATCAGGCAGATTGATCCGGCAGAGTTGCGTAAAAATATTGGTTATGTGCCGGATGAGCCTTTGTTATTTTTTGGCACGGTAAGAGACAATATTGTTCTAGGCGCACCTTATGTCGATGATATTGCTGTGCTGCGGGCTGCAGATATCTCCTGTTCATCCTATTTTATCGATCGTCATCCACAAGGTTTCGATATGCCTGTCGGTGAGCGTGGACTCGGTTTGTCTAGTGGTCAAAAACAATCCATCGCTATCGCACGGGGGCTTTTGCTTGATCCGCCAATACTATTGTTAGATGACCCTAGTAATTCACTGGATAACCGTAGTGAAGAGAATCTTAAAGCAAAGCTGGCGCAGCATACGCAGGGCAGAACCTTAATACTCATTACGCATCGGGCTTCTATGCTGACTATTGTAGATCGCCTGCTAGTCATTGATAACGGACGTATTGTTGCAGACGGACCTAAGGAGCAGATATTGAAAGCATTATCAGGAGGGGGCTTAAATGTCGCAAAAGACTGATTCAAGCTCAGGAAGCAAGTTATCAAAATTAACTCAATTTTTAGAGTTAGGTACAAAAAAGCCTCAATTTGTCAGTAAAGATGATATTGATTTATTGTCAGACAGTAATGCTGCGTTGTTTCAAGCGCCACCATATCTTGGCTCGATGATTATTCGCGGCTTTCTCGCATTTGTATTTGTTTTTTTTATTTGGGCTTACTTTGCTGAAATCGACGAAATTACTGTAGGTGAGGGGAAGGTCATTCCATCAAGTCAGGTACAAGTGATACAAAATCTTGAGGGTGGTATTGTCTCTTCAATCCCGGTAAAAGTAGGGGATCTGGTGCAGAAAAACCAGATTGTAATGAAGCTCGATCCTACGCGTTTTTCTTCATCGATGGATGAGACACAGGCAAAGCGTGATTCGTTGCTGGCGAAGGTTGCACGACTTGAAGCCGAAGCTACGGGTAGAGTGTTTATAGCCCCCGCAGATTTACTTAAAAGTAATCCACAATTGGTCAATGAAGAGAAGACTCTCATGATGTCTCGCCAGCAGGAGCTTGATACTGCAATGACAGTATTGCGTCAGCAGGCAGACCAGCGAACTCAAGAAGCAGGAGAGATGAGAGCACGTTATCAACAGTTGCAACAGAGTCATGACATCGTGGATCAGGAACTCAAGATCAGCAAGCCGATGGCAGCGCAAGGTGTAATGTCTGCAGTTGAGATTCTGCGTCTGGAACGTCAGTTAAGTGATGTAAAGGGGCAAATGGATGCTGCACGTTTAGCTATTCCTCGTCTGGAGCAGGCTGCGGCTGAAGCACGTTCTAAAATCACTGCCTCGATCGCAAAATTCAGGTCAGACGCTGCTGCAGACTTGAATTTAGCGCGCGCAGAATTGGCTGGTACCAGTGCCGTTAGCATGGCGGTACAAGACCGGTTAACTCGTACAGAAGTGCGCTCTCCGGTAACCGGCGTTATAAAACAACTTAAAGTCACAACGGTTGGCGGTGTTATTCAGCCTGGTATGGAATTAATGCAAATCGTACCGTTGGAGGATAATCTGTTAGTTGAAACGAAGATCAGACCTTCAGATGTTGGTTTCATTACCCCAGGACAAGATGCGACCGTTAAAATTACTGCCTATGATTTTTCTATTTACGGCGGACTTGAAGCTCAGGTTGAGAATATTACGGCAGATACAATTATCGTTGAAAAAGGTGATAGATCTGATAGCTTTTACATTGTGCGTGTTCGTACCAAGTCAACAAAATTCAGTGGTAGCAAAAAGCAACTGCCGATCATGCCGGGTATGGTTGCATCTGTTCATATTCGCACCGGTAAAAAGACAGTCTTAAATTATTTGCTTAAACCTATCATTAAAGCAAGATATGAGGCGATGCGCGAGAGGTAGTTTATATAAGCTTTATATGTTGCAACTTAAAAAGGTAACTATAAGGCTTGTGTATTTTATTTAAGAGAAGCTGATTTATTCATAAAGCCGTCATTGCGAGCCTTGTAGTGCGTGGCAATCCAGTGCTTTTAAGGTCTTGTGTATAAGGTTTCACATTGATCTTTGGGCTGGATTGCCGCGTCGCGTTGCTCCTCGCAATGACGGAATAGTTCATGGCAAACTCAGCGCTGTACATAATGACGAATCTGTTGTCATTACGAGCCCGCAGAGCACAGCAATCCAGAAACTTTAAAGGTTCTTTATGACGATTTAATCAGTATTTTCCTAGCTGGAGCGTATGGTAATTGGCGATGGTTTTGTAAGATCTTCATCGTAAGGGTGTGATTGCAGCCGGTATAGATTCATTACGCGGTTCACATATTTTTTTGTTTCTGGATATGGAGGCACGCCGCGGTATCTATCGACGGTTTTTTCGCCAGAATTATAGGCTGCCGCAGCCAGTGCTACATTGCCCTGATAGTACGACAATAGCCAGCGCAAATATTTGATACCTCCCTTAATGTTTTGCGCAGCATCAAAAGCATTTTTAATATTGAATCGATCAGCAGTGTCAGGAATCAATTGCATTAATCCCATGGCATTCTTCGGTGATCTGGCACTCACATTAAAATTAGACTCAACCGCAATAATTGCTAATACCAGTTTGGGGTCAATATTATGTCGAGCAGCAATTGTATCAACGAGATCGATGATCCAACGTTTAGTATTCGGTAAATTCCTGAGTTGGTGTTCAATTTCGTTGGCGTTGCTCTGTGTGGAGGCTTTAGTTATTGCCGCGCTATCAGGTAGAACTTCGCCAGTAACACATGGTGGCAGCTCTGATGATGTCAGACTGCTGGTATCCAGCATGTTTAGCGCTTCTGCGTGGCCTTGACTACTTGCCAATGAAAAAAGTGCTGCAGCAAAAGTCTGATTAGTAGTTACACCTTTACCAAACCTGTATAGCATTCCTAGCCGATACTGCGCTTCTATACTGCCAAGTCGAGACGCTTCACAATAATTTACTGCTGCCTGCCATGCAGATTCTGGGTTGTTAAGTGTTTTTTCGTAGTTTTTTGCGGCTGATAATAGCGCCTGGATTTTTGGAGGTTCGTCAAACTTGTCGGATGTGCTCATGGACGCATCGGCAAAAGCTATGTTTGCCTCTATAGCTAAAATAGAAGCGCATCCCATGCAGGTAATAAAGATTCGGTATCTCATCGACTCGAACTCCTTGCACAACAGCTTACGCCTGATAAATAATTTTTGATATAGCGTAAATCCAAATGCTAATATTTGAGTGACTTGTATAGATAGACTATAAAGTGAAAGATTCATTCCAGCATTTAAATGCTTTAAAAATGATTGAATTTAATCTATTGTTTATTATATGTTTTTTGGTAGTTATTAAAATTAATAGTCAGTTGCTATCTATTAACACATTTCGACTTCAGCAGCTTCCCGCCTAGTACCAAGGTACTATATAAACAACCAAGCTGTTGCTCTACCATCACTATAAATCATGAGGTTTATTATTTTAATTAACTACTATTCATGCAGTTTATAAGGAGTGCATCATGGCAATCGAGAATACAACAACAGTAAAAGCCGTAACTTCAGGAACACAATTATCTTCAGTCGGCACCGTTAAAACAGTTGTTGGCTTAGTCAAGGCTGTTGACACCAATGGTGTTGAACGCGTACTACAGGTAGGTGACAAAGTATACGCTAGCGAAACCATTATTACTTCTGCTGATGGTGGTGTAATCGTTGAATTCCAGAATGGCAGCTTCCTTGATTTGCCACGTTCAGCACATATTATGCTGGACCCTGAAATATATAGCGCCAATGCTGCAAAATCGATTGAGCAGGAAGCGTCGGACGAAGCTGCACGTATTGCCAGAGCTATTGCTGAAGGTAGAGATCCGAATGCCGAAGCTGCCCCAGCTGCTGCCGGTGGTGAAGCCGGTGATGAAGGTACAACAACACCGCTGGTTATTGACTTTGATAATACGCAGGGTAATGTCAACAGTGGCTTTCCTACAGGGCCTATCTCTTTGGCGTTTCCTCCAATGCAGGAAGAACTGCCACCAGTGCCTGAAACTTCGGCTGCAATTATTCAAACGCCGCCAACTGTTGATGTGACTCCGCCTGTTTATGTTCCTCCAGGTCAAACACCTCCGCCTAATACAGCTGTAGATGGTATTGTTTCTCCTGGTCAGGTTTTTGAAGAAGGTCTGGATCAGGCAGGTGATGGTAATGATGGTACAAACAAAGACACTGATGCTGAAATTGCCCTCGGTGGCACAATTATAATTACTGATCCTGAAGGTTTGGCTGATATTGCGAGCATCACTATTGGCGGAGAGGTCTTTGCTATAGGCGGAGGCGGACTAGCAGCACTTGTTGGCGAAGAAGTTGCCGGCGCGAATGGTACGTTGAAAATTACTGCTTATGATGGCAATGGTACTTTTACATATAGCTACACGCTGACCTCAAATACTACTGATGGGACAGGTGATGAAACTGATACATTTGCCGTTACGGTTACTGATCAAGCTGGCTTGAGCGCAAGTTCCAGCATTGTTATTACGATTATTGATGATGTGCCACTTATCGATATTACTGCGGGACCAACAGTAGGTGAACTGAGTGTGATTGAAGCAAGCGGCAGCGGCGAAGGGAATGAAGCAACCGCTAGTATTACGCCTCCAGTATTCACTTATCTTGCAGGTGCAGATGGTTTGAATACTGTAACTACAACCTACGCACTGACCTTAGCTGGCGGCACAGCTACTTCTCTGGTAACAACAGACGGCAACCATCCGATCACGCTGGTCGTTGATTCTGCGAATCAGATCAGCGGTCAATATGACAGTAACGGCGACACAGTGCTGGATGCGACAGCATTCACGATCACATTGTCTGGTACGACTGTTACCTTGATTTCAAATGTTGCACTAGAACATGATAATACCCAAGGTGGTGCTGAAGATAACGATCTTGATATCAGCACTCTGATCAATGTGACAGCTACCATTACTGTGACAGATAACGACGGTGACGTTGTGACAGATAATGTAAGTACCACCAGCCCGCTGTCACTTGAGTTTAACGACACTGATCCTGCGATCACCAACGTAGTTGCTCCGACATTAAGCGCACTTGCAGTAGTTGAAGCGAGCGGAGTTGGCGGTCAAGCAACAGCTACGATCACAGCCCCGACCTACACTGCCACAGCGGTAGACGGCAGTGACGGCGGTGTAGTGAGCTACGCCCTGACTTTAGCTGGCGGCACAGCGACTGGTCTGGTGACCACAGTTGGCGGCTACCCGATCACCTTATCCGTATCTGGCGATGGTCAGACTGTGACCGGTCTTTATAACGGCAGCAATGTCGCGTTCACGGTTTCCCTCTCAGGCAGCACAGTCACCTTTACCTCAAACGTTGCGTTGGAACACGACAACACCCAGGGTGGAGCGGAAGACAACACACTGGACATCAGCAGCCTGCTCAACGTCACTGCGACTATCACAGTGACAGACAATGACGGCGACGTAGTGAGCACCAATGTGAGCACTACTGGACCACTGTCACTTGAGTTTGGTGATACAGATCCAGCTTCGCTCACACCAACAGCTATTCACATGATTGACTTGGCTACCTCACCAGCGATTACGGAAAACTTGCATTTTGCTTCTGGCGCTGATGGTGTGCAAACTGTTAGGTTTACAATTACAGATGGTGCACCTGCATATGAAGCTGGGACGACAACTCAGCTTAGCTTCAACGGTCAGCAGTTATATCTGCATTATGGCCAGACCGCTGGTGTTATTGACTACACTATTTTAGTGGCGACCACTTCGTCTGCACTAGCGCCTAGCGGAGTTCCCACAACAAGTAGTACTGTGGCCTATTGGATTGATATTGATCCAGTAGCTAACACTTATACAATGCACTCTAATGGCGTGATTAGTAACGGTTCTGAAACTACGGCAACTGATTTAAGCAGTGTTGGTGGTGGTAATGTCGTGGCAAAAGCTATTACTGACATTGGTGATACAACGCAAGACGTACTGTTGACAACGAAAGCTGGTTTGACTGTGAATACCAATGCCAATGTTATTGGTATTGGTGCAGGTCAGAGCTTTAATACTACTGATGGCATCCGTATTGATTTTACTAACGGTACCGTTGCGGGTAATGGCGGTAATGCAGTCTATACGGCTGATGGCTCACACAATCTTACTACTACATTTAAGCAAGAGATAAGTCTTACTGCTGGGGCAAGTAAAGCTGATATTACGATTAAGGCTATTCTGGCAGAAGCAATTGATGATGGTGTGTACTACGGTGATGCAGCCGGTGAGTCTTCAGTCTCAATTACAGGTGTGCGCGTATATAGCGGCACGCTGGCTCAAGTTCAGGCTGGCACCGCTACTGAAGTATTGGATGACACATCTGTAGGCGGGATTCTACTGGATTATGACATCAACCCTGACGGAACTGTAAGCATTACTGGTCTGCAAGATGGATGGACATTCGTAATTGAAACCACTAATAGTTTTAGTGCATTGCAAATTGATTCTCAGGGCACAACTGGTAACTATAAGCTTGGCTCGTTCTCTTATGGAGAATCAAGTGCTGGAGACCCGGTGGATCTTTCATACAATATAACTGGTGTTGATGGTGATGGTGATACGGTAAGCGGTACGATAGAGGCTACGCTTTACCCTGCCAGTGCAACACAGAGTGGTTTGAATGATCTTACCCCTAACGATAACTTCACTGGTACCAATAATATTGATTATCTGTTAGGTAACCTTGGTGATGACATTCTTAGTGGTCTTGGCGGTGATGATGTATTAGTTGGCGGCGCGGGTATAGATACTCTGACAGGTGGTTTAGGTGCAGATCGCTTCGTGCTCACCAATGGCGATGGCCCGGATATCATTACAGATTTCACTGTTGCGCAAGGAGATGTTCTGGACATAAGTGATGTTCTTGCTGGTGCTGAAATTACTGCTGCTGAGTTTGCATTGTCTCCTGGATCGTTCCTAAGTTTCGTTCAGTCTGGAGCTGATACAAATGTAGTACTGGATTTAGATGGTGCAGTTGGCGGCGCTACTCAAATTATTGCTACGTTAGAAGATGTGAGTGCCGCTACTTTGAATATAGAGACTTTAATTGGTAGTGGTCAAATTGATTACACACCATAATATTTAAAGAGTCGTTGTAAGCTTGTTCAAAACAGACGCCATTATGGCGTCTGTTTTAATTTTTACCGGATGGGTTACAGGCATTATCTTTTATGTTCCGAATGAAAAGGCGGGCGATTAAGTAGTGCTTATGCTTTGCTTGTCGCTGAGTCATAGTCAGTATGTTTTGACAGGGCAGATAGCTTGTTAATAGGGTCGTTATTAAGTGATGCTCTAACTACCTGAGATTTGAAAAGAGTGGTTTAGGGTTTATTTAACTTTATCGAGTTATTTGTGTCTCATTTTTACAACAATTTACATAATTTAACAAAATTTTTACAGTGTAAATTGCATACATACAAATAAAGATTTAAATTAGAAGTGACCTAATAGAAATACATAAAACAAATTAAAAAATAAGGGGTAAAACGTGAACAAGAAACTGATTATGTTGGCAGTACTATCTGCATGTCAGCTAGGCTCTCTGGGCGTTGCAAATGGTACAACGATTTCAGAGGCGGTTAATCAGACGATCAGATCAAATCCAGATATCCTGATTGATGCAAATCGAAAATTATCAATTGATCAAGCGGTTAAGCAGGCTGAGGGTGGCTACTATCCAAAAATCGATTTTAATCTGGGTTACGGTAATGAGTGGAGTAAAAACATTACAACACGACCTAGATCTGGGCATGATGACACACTAATAAGACGTGAGTCAGGCTTGACACTTTCTCAGATGATATATGATGGCTCTGCAACTAGCAGTGAAGTTGATCGTTAACAGGCACGATTAAGCTCTGCGTCACGTAAGGTGATGGGTACTTCTGAGCAGATAGGTTTAAGAGCTATTGAAGCCTACTTAAATGTACTGCGTCGTTCTGAGTTGCTGAAATTAGCCCAGGCTAACCTTGATGTGCATGATAAAACATTTGGCCAGATTAAAATCCGCAGTGAAGGTGGTATTGGGCGTAAAGCCGACTTGGATCAAGCGCAGGCCAGGCTGTCACTTTCTCAGGCTAATGTAGCTTCTGCAGAAGCAAATCTACGCGAAGCAAACATTGCATATAATCGTGTAATTGGGGTTATGCCTGATTCCTTGGTTAAACCAGAAGTGGTTGAAGCGCCGACAAGTGTTGATGAAGCATTAAATGTATCTCTGGAAAGTAACCCGATTCTGCGCTCTGCAATGGCTGATATTGAAGCTGCGCAGGCACAGAATAAGACTGCTGAGTCTTTGTTAAAACCACGTTTACACTTAGAGCTTGGTACTAGCTTTAATAATGATCTGGATGGTGTTCATTATAAAAATAATGATGCTTACGCGATGTTGCGTATGCGCTATAACCTGTTTAACGGCGGTTCAGACGTTGCCAAAATTGCTGAAACTAGTATTCAGATTCAAGAGGCCACCGAAGTTTTTCACCGCACGCAGCGTCAGGTAGAAGAAAGCTTGCGCTTGTCTTGGAACTCTATGGTTACAGCACAGGATCGCCTGCCAAAACTTCTGGCAACTGCTGAAGCCGCAGCACGTACTCGCGATGGTTATGCACAACAGTTTAACCTTGGTCAGCGCACATTGCTTGACTTGCTGGATTCAGAGAATGAGTTGTACATCGGACGTTCAAACTATCTTGATGCTCAGTATATTGATTTGTTTTCCCGTTACCGTTTAATGGCAGATATGGGTAAACTTCTTGGTACACTTGGTGTTGATCCAAGAGAAGAGTCAAAAGAAGTAGCAGCAAAATAATTTTATATAAGGTAATGATAGCGAATGACGCTTAATGCTTTAGTAAGTGAGATGCTTAAACTTCCAGAGTAATTTTTAAAAAACCGGATTTAAAGCTCCGGTTTTTTTATGTGTGTTTATTTACTTAAGTTTTGAAAATATACTCAAATAGACAATGTCACATCGCATCACATCAGGATTCATTGCACCGTGTCTACGTCTAGTCGTCGTAGCTTGTCTGTTGAGTGTGTCGCTCTTACTGCCAGCTGTAGTTGGCGATAGTTTTAATGTATCTATTTCGGATAAGCAGTATTCAGCAATTGAGGCAAAGTATAAAGAGATCGGCCGCAAACGTGTAGCTGGTTGGGTGCAGCTGGTTTATTCCAGCCAGGGTAAATCTACCAGAGAGAAACTGGTGCTTGTAAATGATTTTTTTAATCAGAATGTGCTGTGGGTTTCAGATTATGATCATTATGGTGTTCAGGATTACTGGTCTACTCCGCTTGAAACGATTGCATCCGGTGGCGGGGATTGTGAAGATTTTTCAATTGCTAAATACTTTACATTAATAGCGTTAAATGTACCGATGGAGAAGCTGACAATTACCTATGTTAAGGCTGATACTCCTAACCCCATAAACCGTTCGCACATGGTGCTGACGTATTATGAAAAACCTTCAGCAGTACCATTGGTATTAGATAATCTTAATCCTGAGATTAAGTTGGCTACAGAACGAAAAGACCTTGCTCCTGTGTATACGTTTAACGGACAGGGATTATGGCTGGCGAAAGAACGTGCTGCAGGTAAAAGTGGGTCAAGCAGCGCAAGTAATATCGCATTGTGGCGTGAAATGACGTCGCGTATGGGTAGGGAGTTCGAGTGAAACATGCAAAGGAATCAAGATGACGTTACTTAAGCAGCTTTTAGCGATGATAGTCTTGCTTTTTACTATGCTATTTATAGGTTCATTTTCACTTAGCATAGAAAATACACGCAGTTATTTGAATAATCAATTACGCACAATCTCTCAAGATACAGCGACATCGCTAGGGATGTCACTGTCCCCGCATATTGGCGAACATGATTATGTGATGGTGGAGCGTATGGTCAGTGCTGTTTCAGATAGCGGTTACTATCGCCAGGTTCTCATTACGGATGTTGAAGGCAAAACCATCATTAATAAAACGCAGCAGGTTAATCTGGATGACGTGCCGCAGTGGTTTATTAATATGTTCACACTTGACACACCACAAGGAGAAGCCCTGATTATGGCTGGCTGGCAGCAGGCTGGCATGGTTAAGGTTTTAGTGAACCCCGGGTACGCCTACATGGCGTTATGGTCTAGTGCAATACAGTCTTTCCTATGGTTTGCCGGAATGTCGGTACTTGCGTCTGTGTTAGGGGTGATTGCTTTACATTACATTCTCAATCCTTTACGCATGGTTGAGGCACAGGCGCGTGCAATCTGCGATCGCGAGTATCCAATCCAGACCAAGCTGCCGTGGACTATAGAGTTGCGCAGTGTGGTTGAAGCGATGAACCGTATGACAAACAAGGTCAAGCAGATGTTTGAGGAGCAGTCGGCATCCATTGAGCGTCTGCGTACAGAAAACTACCTTGATAGTTTGACTAACCTCGCTAACAGGCGCTATTTCGATATGCAGCTTAGCCATCTTATTAAAACGGGTGAGCATGGCGCGGTTATTCTGCTGGAACTGAAAGACTTCAAAGAATACAACAGGAGCCGCGGGTTTCAGGCTGGCGATGAATTGTTACGCAATACAGCAAGTTTTATTAATGCAATCTGCAAAGCTCAGCCAAATCAAGAGTACTTTGTGGCACATTTATCAGGTGCAAGTTTTGCCATTGTGATCAGTAATGTCGATGAACAGGAAGCAAGGGATCTAGGTGACAGAATAGCTCGTTCATTGCCTAGATTTAAAGAGCGTGGACTGGTTGAATCTGATGAAGTCGGGCACGTTGGTATTGCACTATTCAGCAATGAAAGCTATGGCGAGGTGATGTCTGCGACAGACCTGGCACTGCGTACTGCCCAGCAGGCAGGCCCGAATGCCATGCATTTGGTGGTGCCATCCAAGTCTGTAGCAAGTGTAGTAAATACCTCAACCCATTGGGGTGAAGTGCTCAGAGAGGCGTTACAAAACAATCGTTTATCTTTATTAATGCAGCCGGTAAAGGATTCTGCAGCCGCTATACTGCATTATGAAGCGCTAATGAGGTTGACCGATGCAAACGGAGTAATGATTCCGGCCATGATCTATACGCAAATGGCTAACAGGCATGGTCTGGCGATGGATTTCGACAAATTGATGGTTGCTGAAGTACTGTCAAGATTGGTTGCCAAGCGTTATGGCGATATTCCAATAGCCGTTAATATTTTTCCATCCAGTGTGCAAAACAACGCTTTTGTTGATTGGCTCTGCTCAGAACTGGCGAAAAATCCGGAGGCTGCTTCACGGTTGCTGATTGAAGTGCCGGAGTACGGTGTACTTGAAAATATTGAAGCGTTGCGGGAGTTTATTAAAAAGCTCGCGGCTTATGGCACGCGTGTTGGTCTTGATCACTTTGGCCGCGGATTTACTTCGTTTGGTTACCTCAGCAAGCTCAAGCTTGATTACATTAAGATTGATGGTGGCTATGTATATGGCATTGTCGATAACAAAGATAACCAGTTCCTGATTGAATCTGTAGCCAAGGTTGCGCACGGTCTTGATATTAAGGTTTATGGCGTGTCAGTAGAGGATGCCGATCAATGGAAATTGCTGATTGATTTACATGTGGATGGGGTGCTGGGTTACGGAGTAGGCCGCCCGGAAGATATTTAAATGATGACTGTCGTATCAGCTAACGCAACACTTAAATTTGTACATTTATCTATGAGGATTATGTTGATCATTGGTTCTTCTTTTCAAGGCATGCTATGGCAATAAAATACATGTCAATGAGTCCGTTTGCCAGATACACCTGGACTTCCATCGGAATGCTGATTGCTATCGCAATTTATTTTGTATCGCATGTACTGCTGGAAAAAAAGATCGATTATGCCAAAGGGATTCGCTATCAATCTGTTTTGCTGCTGACGGAGTATCGTCAGTCTCTGGATGAACAGAGAAGAATGGCGTTAACCTATGTTGCGACAGGTAATCCGGTTTATAAAAAACAGTATCAGAATATTCTGGATATCCGCGAAGGTAATCAGGTTCGCCCCGAAAGATACAATCAGCCTTATCTGGGTTTTGTGATCAAAGAGAAAATGTCATCAGAGCGACCAATAGCGTTGCTGGAGTTAATCCGACAAGAAGGATTTTCAGAGCAGGAGTATCGTAAGCTCAAACAAGCGGATTCCAGATTTGTTGAGGTAAACGCTACTGAACAGAATGCAATGCAGTTGATTGAAGCTGCCGGTTCAAATGTTGATATCAGACGAGCCAGAGCGACCCAGATGCTGCAGAATGAAAGCTACCAGCAGGCAATTGCCAGCATCATGAAGTCAATTAACGATGTCAGCACAACAGTCACTGAGCGTAGCCTGAATGCGGCAAAGTCTGCAGAGACGTTTTCTGCAATTTTGAAAATTCTGGCTATATTATTTAGTTTTGCGTTTGTATTTACTGGCAGAAAAGCTTATCTGGCCTTGAAAGCGCAGTTGGGTGGCTCAATCGACGAGGTGCAGAAACACGTTACCAGAATAAGTAATGGAAATTTATTGCATGCCGTAACTGTTACAGATGAAATGGACAATAGTGCGCTGGCATGTTTAGCAAGAATGCAGGCTAGCCTGATCGAAAAAAATCGTGAACAGAAGAGATCTGAAAAATACGAGCATCTTCGTAATGTTATTTTCGAGCAACTCGCGAGTGATGAGCCCTTGCCCAATATTCTAAAAGTGATTGTACGCGGGGTTGAGAAGCTTAACCCTGAGATGACCTGTACGGTCATGCTGCTAGATACAGAGAGTAAATTTTTCAGTAAGTGCGTTGCAAGCGACTTGCCAATCTTTTTCAGAACTGCCATCAGCCGCGTAGAAATCGGTGTGGGTTTTGGCTCATGTTCTGCGGCGGTATTCACCGGTGAGCGAGTTGTTGTTGATAATATTGCTACGCATCCATATTGGATTACGCTTAAAGATATTGCGGCGCAAGCGCGATTTGGTGCTTGCTGTTCACAACCAGTTCGCTCATCGTCTGGCGAGTTGCTTGGCACGTTTGCGATTTATCACCATGAACCGCATGAGCATAGTAAGTTCGATCTTTCTATTCTTGAGCAATCTGCCCGGCTCGCAGGTATCGCGATTGAGCGCAAGATGATTGAACAGAATCTGCAGATTGCTGCTATCGCTTTTGAATCTCAAGAGGGCATGTTAGTGACCGATGCTAACCGGGTAATACTCCGGGTAAATAGTGCTTTCACCCTAATTACTGGGTATTCCGAAGATGAGATTATAGGAAAACATCCGGGCATGCTCAGTTCCGGTCGCCATGATATGGATTTCTACGCGAACATGTGGGAGAGTATTGTCAACACTGGCTCATGGGAAGGCGAAGTTTGGAATCGGCGTAAGAATGGTGAAGTTTACCCGGCACACCTGACTTTTACCGCGGTAAAAGGTCGTGACGGTACGACAGTAAACTACGTTGCAACATTGGTTGATATTACTTCGCGTAAGTCAGCTGAAGAAGAGATTCAGCATTTAGCTTACTATGATTCACTGACTGGTTTGCCGAATCGTCGACTGCTGATGGATCGCTTAAGCCAGGCATTGGTGACCAGTGCCAGAGGCAAAGGTGGCGGTGCGATTCTGTTCCTTGATCTTGACCACTTTAAAACGCTTAACGACACGCTAGGCCATGATGTCGGTGATTTACTATTGAAGCAAGTTTCTGAAAGACTGACTTCGTGCGTACGTGAAGGTGACACGGTTGCCCGTATTGGCGGCGATGAGTTTGTCATTATGCTGGAAGGTTTGAGTGACTCTATATTTGAAGCAGCCAGACAAGCAGAAATTATCTGCGAGAAGATTTTGGGCGCGCTAAATCAGGCATATCAGCTGAATAGTTACGAATATCATAGCACCACCAGTATTGGCGCCACCTTGTTCAGCGGCCATGAAGTAGGCTCAGATGAGCTTCTCAAGCAGGCAGATATTGCCATGTATCAGTCCAAGACAGCTGGGCGTAATGCAATACGATTCTTTGACCCGGTCATGCAGGAAGTCATCAATAACCGTGCTGTACTAGAGCGGGAGCTGCATAAAGCCTTTGATAATGAGCAGTTCCAATTGCACTATCAACTTCAGGTCAATAATTTAGGTCAGGCACTAGGCGCAGAGGCGTTGATCCGCTGGATGCATCCTGAGCGCGGCATGGTGTTGCCTTTCCATTTTATATCGCTTGCAGAAGAAATCGGCCTGATTTTGCCAATCGGTAAATGGGTGATCGAAACTGCATGTGCGCAGCTGAAAATATGGCAGCAGAGTGCGTTTACCAAAGATATCGTATTGTCAATTAATGTCAGCGCCAAACAGTTCCGACAGCCTGACTTTATTGAGCAAATACAGGATGCAGTGAATCGTCACGGCATTAATCCATCATTACTAAAATTAGAGCTTACTGAAAGCCTATTACTCGAAGATGTAGAAGAAATTATTACTACCATGACCACGCTGAGAGAGATTGGTGTTCAGTTCTCACTGGATGATTTTGGTACTGGCTATTCATCATTAATGTATCTTAAACGCCTGCCATTGAATCAGCTGAAAATCGATCAATCTTTTGTGCGTGACTTGATCACAGACGTCAGCGATCAGGCGATTGTACATACCATTATTGCGATGGCAAAAAGCTTAAGTCTGGATATTATCGCTGAAGGCGTAGAGACCGAGGAACAACTGCAGTTCCTGCTCAACAAGGGCTGTACCTGTTACCAGGGCTATCTGTTTAGCAGACCTCTACCAATCATGCAGTTCGAAGAATTGCTGAAAATGCGGGGTTATGAGGCGGAACAGCTAGCTGTATCGTCATGATTCGTAGCTGAGATTAGCGCTACCAGCAGGATTGAATTTGCTTTCAGCTAACTCAATCCAATGCAGTTAGATTTTCTTTTCCAGTGCATCCCATCTTGCTATTTTATTTTCTATTTCTGCAGTAATTTCGTCTAAACGTGCTTGCAGTTTTTTTATTAAATCAGCATTGGAATAGTTCTCAGGTTTTGCAAGCTCTTCATTGATACTGGCTTGTTCTGTTTCAAGTTTATCAATAGCAAGCGGTAGTTCTTCCAGCTCTTTCTGTTCTTTAAAGCTAAGTTTCGATGGCGCAGGTTTAGATGCAGGCTGACTGGTACTGGCTGACGCAGCAGATTGTTTGGCTTTTGCCAGCTGTGCATTATTGATCGCTTTTTCATCCTCGATACGTTTTTGCGTATAACGTTGCCAATCGTCATAACCGCCGCCGAATTCAGTCAGTTTGCCGTTGCCTTCGAACGCAATCACCTGTGTTACAGTATTTTCGAGGAAGGCGCGGTCATGGCTTACTAAAAATAAGGTACCGTTAAAGTCTTGCAGCAGGTTTTCCAGCAGTTCAAGTGTGTCAATATCCAGATCATTGGTTGGTTCATCCAGCACCAGAATATTGGCAGGTCTTGCGAACAGACGCGCTAACAGCAAACGGTTGCGTTCGCCGCCGGAAAGTGATTTGACCGGGGAGCGTGAGCGCTGTGGCGGGAACAAAAAGTCTTCCAGATAGCTGATGACATGTTTGCGTTCGTTGCCGATTTCTACAAAGTCAGAACCCGGGCTAATAGTGTCAGCCAAGGTCGCTTCTTCATCTAATTGCTCGCGCATCTGGTCAAAGTAAGCAACGCTTTGTTTACTGCCGCGTTCAATATGGCCGGGCTTTTCTTGATTGATAGCCGTCGGCATATCGGGCTCAATCTCGCCCAGAATAAGCTTGAGCAGGGTGGTTTTGCCGATACCGTTCGGGCCAAGCAAGCCAATTTTATCGCCACGTAAAATACGCGTGCTGAAGTCTTTAATCAGCACTTTGTCGCCGTAACTTTTGCTGACATTTTCCAACTCGGCGATCAGTTTACCGCTACGTTCACCGGCATCCACATTAAGCTTTACATTACCCTGACGTTCGCGGCGTGCGGCACGTTCCAGACGCAGCGATTCCAGGCGGCGTACGCGGCCTTCATTACGTGTGCGGCGTGCTTTGATACCTTGGCGTATCCATACTTCTTCTTGCGCCAGGAATTTATCAAATTTCGCGGCATGGGTTTCTTCAACTGCTAACAACTCTTCTTTTTTAGCCTGATACTGCGTGAAGTTGCCGGTAAAGTCTGTCAGTTTGCCACGATCCAGTTCGGTGATGCGTGTTGCAAGCCTGTCCAGAAAGCGTCGGTCATGGGTAATAAACAATACACTGCCGTTAAAACCTAGTAATAAATCTTCCAGCCATTCAATTGCGCTCAGATCCAGATGGTTGGTTGGTTCATCCAGCAGCAATACTTCAGGCTCCGCAACCAGTGCGCGACCTAATGCCACGCGCTTGCGCCAGCCGCCGGATAGCGTACTGATAAGTGCATCTGCATCGAGATTCAAGCGGCTTAAAACCGCCTCAACACGCGATTGTGCTGCCCAGCCATTATGCGCATCAAGATCATGCTGCAATGCTTGCATACGTGTCATGAGTGCATCAATATCTGCATCTGGCATGCCCATGTCGTGCGTGACCTGATGATAATCTACAATGGTTTGCTGTAAGTTGCCCAGACCTTCAGACACTGCTTCAAAAACTGTATGTGTTGCGTCCAGTTCCGGCTCCTGTGGTACATAGACGACACGTGCGCCAGGGTCGCGCCATACCGTGCCGTCATCCAGTTTTGAAGTGCCCGCAATGACTTTGAGCAGGCTGGATTTACCGGCACCATTACGGCCGATCAGGCCAACGCGTTCGCCGGCATCAAGTTGAAATGATGCATGGTCGAGCAGGGCGTGATGGCCGTAGGCAAGTGAGGCGTTATCTAAGGTAATGTACGGCATGTGTAACTTTCAAATATTTTTTGTATGGCTGCGGCTATTGCCAGCATTAAGTGTTTTAAAACTGCTAATTCTTGCCCAGCATGGCTCTGATGTTAGCCATTTTGGATTTACCGAAATCTTTACTGGCTTCCGGGTCTTTATTGAACGGATTGCCAAAATGGCGTACGTCATCTTTTGGGATTTCTGAAATGAAGCGGCTAGGTTCGCATATTTCCATTTCACCGGCACGTTTACGCTTTTTGCACCATGAAATATTCAATGATTTTTGCGCACGTGTGATGCCAACGTACATCAGGCGACGTTCTTCTTCGATCTTGCCATTATCTACGCTTTCGCGGTGTGGCAATATGCCTTCTTCACAGCCGATCAGAAATACGTGTCCAAACTCGAGGCCTTTGGAGGCATGCAGTGTCGATAATTTTACCGCATCCGGTTCGCCATTTTCGCGGCCTTCAAGCATGCTCATCAGGGTTACCATCTGTGTTAATTCCAGCAGGTTTTTACCGTCTGTTTCATTACCATATTCAGTACTCGGCTCACCTTTTTTAGTCAGCCAGCCAATAAAATCAAGCACGTTAGCCCATTTAACTTCGGCTGCACGCTGTTCTTCACTGTCATATAGAAATGCTTCATATTGAATTGCTGCCAGCAAATCATTTAATACATCACCCGCCGGGTCACGCACGGCTCTATCCTGCAACTTGTTGATATATTGACAAAAATTAAGTAAATCTTCCAGCTGTTTGTTGCCGATTTCACTTTGAAAGCCGCCTTCAAATGCTGCGGCAAATAAAGACATATGGTTTGCACTGGCATACTCACCCAAGCGTTCCAGCGTAGTATTGCCGATACCTTTTTTAGGTGTGGTCGCAGCGCGGATAAATGCAGGATCATCGTCTTCATTTGCCACTAATCTCAGGTAGCTGATCAGATCCTTAATTTCAGCTTTATCAAAAAACGATTGCCCGCCCGATACCGTATAGGGGATTTTCTGGTTGCGTAAATGCTGCTCAAGAATACGCGCTTGATGGTTGCCACGGTAGAGGATAGCGTAATCTTTATAATAGGTGCGGTTTTCAAACTTGTGCGCCTGCAGCTTCATTACAACGCTTTCTGCCTCATGTTCTTCGCTCATGGCTGCGGTAATCTGAATCATGTCACCGGTGCCATGGTCACTCCACAGTTTTTTCTCGAACAGTTTCGGGTTGTTGCTGATCACCTGATTTGCAGCACGCAGAATACGCACGGTAGAGCGGTAATTCTGCTCTAGCTTGATGACTTTCAGCTTGCTGAAGTCGGCGGTGAGCTGACGCAGGTTTTCAACATCGGCACCGCGCCAGCCGTAGATGGCCTGGTCATCATCACCCACAGCGGTAAACTGGCCGCGCACACCGGTCAGCATTTTAACCAGCTTGTACTGGCAGGCATTGGTATCCTGATATTCATCAATCAGCAGGTATTGCAGTTTACGCTGCCATTTATTTAACGCTTCTTCATGCTGCTCAAATAATTCAACCGGCAGTTTGATTAAGTCATCAAAATCTACTGCTTGGTATGCTTTAAGTGTTTGCTGATATATCTGATACACCTTCGCTGCAGCTACGGTAAGGTCTTCATCTGCCTGCGCTTTTGCCTGATCCGGATTAATGAAAGCATTTTTCCAGCTGGAGATCTGCCACTGCGTCTTGCGCAGCAGTTGTTTATCGGTTGTCGCTAGTACGTCAGCCAGAATCTTGAAGCTATCGGATGAATCAAGAATAGAAAACTGTGGCTTATAACCAAGCAGTGCGGCCTCGGCGCGTAGCATTTGCAGACCCAGCGAGTGGAATGTTGCAATAGTCAGGCCCTTGATGTTTGTACCCTGCATCAGTTTACTTACACGCTCCTGCATTTCCAGTGCGGCTTTATTGGTAAACGTAATTGCGGCGATTTCTTTAGGGCTGTAATCCGCTTCCTTAATCAGGTAACTGATTTTCTGGGTAATCACGCGGGTTTTGCCGCTACCGGCACCCGCAAGTACCAAAAGCGGACCATCAAGATATTTTACTGCCTCGCGCTGAGGCGCATTCATTGAGTTGAGCATTACGGGGTCTTACTGTGCTGTGTCAGCTGTGCTGTCGTTATCTGAAGCGCTATCTGAGCTACTTTCTGATTTATCTGCTTGTTCTGCTTGTTCTGGTTGTTCTGGTTTTGTGTGAGCCATCATCTCAACTCTGGAACTTGGCGATTCCAGACTCACGCGGCCGATAGCGCCACTGCGGTAATCGGTAAGGAAAGCAACAGCCGTTTTTTCCATGTCCCATAGCCCATCATGGCGTTTGTATGAGCGGCGTTTGGCAATTGCTTCCAGCAAATCCACACCATCCATCTTGGTCACGTCCAGCTTCATTGCATCCAGTTTATAGCGTACATTAAGCAGTGCCGGGTAGGTTTTGAGCAAATTGTTGGCTAAAAACGTTGCTACGTCTTCGTCAATGACCGCGTTGCGGCCAATCGCATGGCTGGCAGCCAGCATGTAGCCGTCTGATTCGTAAGCAATTCTAGGCCACATCATGCCTGGGGTGTCAGTGATGCTCATGGTGTCGTCAATATCAAAACGCTGCTGGCTTTTCGTCACGGCAGGTTCATCGCCTACCTTTGCCACGCGGCGGTTGAGCAGGGCGTTCATGAGTGTAGATTTGCCTACGTTTGGAATGCCCATAATCAGCATGCGCAATGGTTTTAAGTGTGTTCCACGGTGTGGTGCAATTTTGCGGCAGATTGCAGGAATTTTCTTGACGTCACCGGGCTTTTTACATGAAAGCGCTACCGCTTTAGTATTGGGCTGGGCATTAAAGTAATTAAGCCATGCTTGCGTGATGTCCGGATCAGCAAGGTCGGCCTTATTTAAAATTTTAAGCTGCGGGCGCTGGCGGAACAGGCGCATCTCGTCAATCATTGGGTTGTGGCTGGCAGCAGGTACGCGCGCATCCAATACCTCAATCACCATGTCGGTAAACTCCATGGTTTCTTCGGCTTTCTTGCGTGCTTGGGTCATGTGACCCGGATACCATTGAATCGCCATCTATTTCATTCCCTCATTAATTCTGACTTTGTTGCCTGCGCCTGGCGTATGAATAATGCGCTTTAGCGTATATATTCTACGGACAAGCCAAATACTGGTTCGCCGTACAAAAACGTACCGTCTTCGGCTCGCCTTCGTGTCTTTTTTGATTTTGAAACGGAGGCAAGTTTTTACTAGGGCGTATTTTAGCATTTAGCGCCCCGATTCAAATTTTTATCTGCGTTAATCAGTGAGAATCAGCGGCCAAATTGTTTTTGATTTAAAATGCGCGTATGACACTTATCCCAGAAATAAAACCTAATCAATCCACAGAGCTGCTTAAAGAGCTGCATATTCTTACGCGTGATGGCAAGCTGAATCAGGATAGCCGCCGTAAGCTGAAGCAGGTCTATCATCTGGTTAATTTTATTGAGCCCTTGTTTAATGATGTATTGGCGGGTAATCCAAACCCTGTTCTGGTTGATCATGGGGCAGGAAAGTCATATCTAGGATTTATTCTGTACGACCTGTTGTTAAAGCAGTTAAGCGCAGGCGAAGTGATTGGCATCGAATCCCGTGCTGAACTGGTAGAACGGTCGAGAACACTGGCTGCGCAGCTTGGATTCGAGCGCATGCGTTTTGAACATTTGACTGTGGAAGAGTCGATTACTTCGCCGACTATTCCAGAGCACGTAGACATTGTGACAGCATTACACGCATGTAATACCGCGACGGATGATGCCATTCAGTTTGGCCTGAAAAAGCATGCTAAATATATGGTGCTGGTGCCATGTTGTCAGGCCGAGGTGGCTGAGGTTTTAAGAAAACATAAAAACGAAAGTTTTGCTAAAACGCCGTTGAGTGAAATCTGGCGACATCCTATCCATACCCGTGAGTTCGGCAGCCAGATCACCAATGTATTGCGCTGTTTGCAGTTGGAAAGCGCGGGCTACAGCCTTACCGTAACCGAGCTGGTAGGGTGGGAGCACTCCATGAAAAACGAATTGATTATTGCCAAATATACCGGTCAGCCACGTAAGAATGCGCAAGATAGATTAGATGCGATTTTGAATGAACTGAATTTAGATGAATTACAAAACCGTTTTTCCGTTTAGTTTTTCGGTAATAACAACACGCCGGACGCTATAAAAATCTATCCAGTAACTTTCTGGAGTGCTTATCTAGCTGCTCTATGTTATTAATCATGAAATTGACGCCGTTTTTATCGGTAATAAGCAGCCTGTTGTTTTTAAGCCGCCATATCTGGTCTTCAGCTTTAAGGGTAAGCTGCGTGTTGCCTTTGTCTGTCATTACATTCCAGATGCTGGGAGTGGCGAAGCTTGATACCTGATTAATGCGCTGAATTACCGGCATGAACTCGCGCTGCACAAGCTCTGTTTGGATCAGCTCTTTTATTTGAGGCGGCATATCTACTAAGCTAGGGATCCATGCCAGCTCGTGACCTTCCTGACTAATGATAGAAAGCCCTTCGTCAGGCGCAGAGATAGGAAAAGCGCGCACGAGATTAATACCATCAAATACAGTGCCATCGCTATTAGTAAATTGCAATTGGCCAGCGGCATTACGCGCCAGCTTGAAATCTATATTAGAGTTGATTGTTGACATTGTTATGCACTCGCTTCTTTATTGGCGATTGTTTCATTGCTGACCACATCATCCAGATCAGTATCTACATTACGTGCCTGGGCCTGATACAGCCGGTAGTAAGCGCCTTCGCTCGCCATCAGTTCGTCATGGTTGCCAATTTCTACAATCTGGCCTTGATCCATCACCACCAGTCGATTAGCTTTATGAAGAGTAGACAGGCGGTGGGCGATAGCAATCGTGGTGCGGCCATGCACTAGATTATCTAATGCTTTCTGGATTTCTTTTTCAGTTTCCGTGTCTACTGAAGCCGTTGCTTCATCAAGAATCAAAATGCGCGGGTCTATGAGCAAAGCGCGTGCAATCGAGATGCGCTGGCGCTCACCGCCGGAAAGTCCGTGCCCGCGCTCACCTACCAGAGAGTCGTAGCCGTGCGGCAGGCGCAGAATAAATTCATGTGCATGGGCAGCACGTGCTGCGGCAATGATTTCTGCACGAGTAGCATCTGGTTTGCCATAAGCGATGTTTTCGGCAATGCTGCCAAAAAACAGGAACGGCTCCTGCAGTACCAGACCAATGTTGCGCCTGTATTCTGATATCGGTAAAGAGCGGATATTGACACCATCCAGACTGATAGAGCCTGCGCTGACATCATAAAAGCGGCACATCAGGTTAACCAGGGTGCTCTTGCCTGAGCCGCTGTGACCAACGAGGCCGATCATTTCCCCCGGTGCTATGGTCAGGTTTAAATCCTTGATCACGGTGCGATTGCCATAGCGGAAGCCCGCAGAACGGATTTCAATTTTGCCGGAAACTTTATCCAAGTGAACTGGATTGCTTGGTTCCGGTACGCTGGAAACATGATCAAGAATATCAAAAATACGTTTTGCACCGGAGGCGGCTTTTTGTGTGACTGAAACGATACGGCTCATGGAGTCAAGGCGTGTGTAGAAGCGGCTGATGTAAGCCAGAAATGCCGTCAGTATACCGACGCTGATTTCATCTTTAGATATCTGCCAGATACCGAACGCCCACACCAGAAGCAGGCCGATCTCTGTGAGTAACGTAACGCTGGGAGAGAACAATGACCATATTTTATTGATGCGGTCATTCACTGCCAGGTTATGCTGGTTAGCTTCGCGGAAGCGTGTCGATTCTCGTGCTTCCTGTGCAAAAGCCTTCACTACGCGTATGCCCGGGATGGTGTCGGCCAGCACATTGCTGACTTCAGACCATACTCGGTCTATCTTTTCAAAGCCGGTGCGCAGTTTATCGCGCACGATATGTATCATCCAGGCAATAAAAGGCAGCGGCAGCAAAGTGACCAAGGCCAGTTCAGGGTTGATGGAAGCCAGAATCGCAGCCGTCATGATGATCATGAGTACATCGGTTGCAAAGTCTAAAAGGTGCAATGACAGAAACACGCAGATACGGTCAGATTCCGAACCAATACGCGCCATTAGGTCGCCGGTGCGTTTGCCGCCGAAATATTCAAGCGAAAGTTTGAGTAAATGGTCGTAAGTGATGGTGCGTAAATCAGCCCCTATGCGCTCACTGACTAGTGCCAATATGTAGGTTTTTGACCAGCCAAGGCTCCATGCCAGAAGGGCAGAGCCTAATAGCCCGCCTAGCAGTAGCGCAACCAGATCGGTATCTATAGGTACGCCGTTCTGATAGGGGATCAGCACCTTATCCATGAGCGGAATGGTTAAATAGGGAGGTACCAGCGTTGCAGCTGTAGATGCCAGCATCAATAAAAATCCTGCCAGCAGTTGCCATTGGTAGGGTTTGGCAAAGCGCCACAGTCTGAAAAGTGTCCATGTAGATGGCGGGGTGTCAATTTCGCTGCTGCATTGCGGGCACTCGTCCTGCTCGGCAGTCAGCGGATATCTGCATTTGGGGCAGGGTTCGGTAGCTTCGACAGGCGCCGGTTTGCCACTGATGAAGCTGGCGCACTGCTGCTCGAACTGCTTGATAAAGCGTGCGTATGAAGTGTCGCTAGTCAGCGTGTAACACCAGCTAGCTATGCGCAGATGATGTTCAAACAATTCCAGCTTGTAGACGCCGGCATGGTCATGCTGAAGTAATTTTAAGTCTGGTCGATAAACGTACTCATGCACCGAAACATTCGGTATATCTGCATGCGTTTTGCTTGGGCAAAAATATACTAATCGCCGGTTGGTAATAAGCAATAAATGTTCTGTAAAATGTAGCTGTTCATCAAGGTTAATCTCTAGCCAGGCCTTTAGTTCTTCGGCATTTTCAAGATGCGGTTGAACGATTGATTGCCAGAAATTCGGTAGCAGTCTACTGGATGGGGTTGGGGGTAATATTTTGCTGTTCACAGGTACCGAGTTTACTACATTCACAATGCCTTACAAAATAGTTAAAAAGCTAGTTGTAAGTCAGATGCAAGTTTCGTGTAGTAAGCGGTACAATTTATTGATTGATGAAGTTCTTAAAGATTTTAGCGCTACGCGGGCCGAATATCTGGACATATCGCCCTGTGCTAGAGGTATGGCTCGACATTGGTCCTTTGGAGGACTCACCTTCAAATCTTATCCCCGGATTCTACGAAAGATTGACTGCATGGCTGCCTTCACTGGCAGAGCATCGCTGTGGCATCGGCGAGCCTGGCGGTTTTTTGCAGCGCCTGCGTGAAGGTACGTGGCCGGGGCACATTCTTGAGCACGTAACCCTTGAATTGCAAACGCTGGCTGGCATGCAGGGCGGGTTTGGCAAGGCGCGCAGTACATCTGTACGCGGTGTTTACAAGGTTGTAGTGCGTTCCCGTAATGAAAAAGTGAGTATCGCAGCGCTACATGCAGGTCGTGATCTGGTCATGGCTGCAATCGAAGATAAACCATTTGATGTCAAAGCGGCCATTCACCATTTGCGCGAACTGGTAGATTCACATTGTCTGGGTCCAAGTACGGCTTGCATTGTTGATGCAGCTACTGCACGTAACATTCCCTCAATTCGCCTGACTGATGGCAATCTGGTGCAGCTTGGCTACGGCGCACGTCAGCACCGGGTATGGACTGCGGAAACTGATCGCACCAGCGCGATTGCCGAAGGTATCTCGCGTAACAAAGATTTAACCAAGCAGCTGTTAACTAGCTGCGGCGTGCCAGTGCCGGAAGGCAGAATTGTAGAAAGCCCTGAAGATGCCTGGGATGCAGCTGAAGATATTGGTATGCCCGTGGTTGTTAAACCAACAGATGCTAACCATGCGCGCGGCGTTTCTACCGAGCTGATGACACGTGCAGAAGTAGAGGCAGCTTATCATCTGGCAGATGCTGAAGGCAGTGAAGTGCTGGTCGAGCGTTTTGTGCGCGGCAACGAACATCGTTTATTAGTGGTTGGTGGCAAGCTTGCAGCTGCTGCGCGTGGAGAGACGGTTTCTGTGTTGGGTGATGGCGTTGCAACTGTTCGCGATTTGATTGATCAGCAGGTCAATTCAGACCCAAGACGCGGAGAAGAAGAAGAATTCCCGCTAGATGTGCTACTGGTAGATAAAAACCCGGCAGTAAAATTTGAAATTGAACGGCAGGGTTATACCGCCGATTCAGTGTTGCCAAATGATGTTTCAATTATCGTTCAGCGTAACGGTAACGTAGCTTTTGATGTCACCGATATTGTCCACCCTGAAGTCGCGGCAGCGGTTTCACTGGCGGCACGTGTTGTTGGCCTTGATATCGCGGGCATTGATTTGGTAGCTGAAGACATTTCCAAACCGTTGGATGTACAGGGTGGTGCGATTGTTGAAGTAAACGCCGGGCCTGGCTTGCTCATGCACCTGAAGCCAGCAGAAGGTCAGCCGCGTCCGGTAGGTAAAGCCATTGTTGACAACCTGTTTGCAGACGATGAAACTGGCCGTATTCCTGTTGTTGGCATTGCCGGCAGCCGCGGTAAAACGCAGGTTGCAAAAATTCTGGCGAAATTTGTTCACTTAAGCGGCAGTCACGTCGGCCTTGCTTGCAGTGATGGTTTATTTTCCGGTAAGCGACAGATTGAGAAGGGTAATTGCGCTACTTGGACAGATGCACAGAAGCTATTAATGAATAGCAAAGTAGAAACTGCTGTGATAGAGAATAGCGTTTCGACAATTCTGGCAGAAGGTCTTGGCTATGATCGTTGCCAGGTCGGCGTTGTAACTAATATTCAACCAGAAAAGCATTTTGGCGAGTTTTATATCGAAACGCCCGAACAGGTCTATAACGTATTGCGCACTCAGGTCGATGTGGTGCTTGGCGATGGTGTTGCCGTCCTTAATGCGGAAGATCCGTTAGTAGCACAGATGGCAGAGCTATGTGATGGTGAAGTGATATTCTTCGCTACAAATTCTGAGCTGCCAGTTATTCGGAAGCATCTCAAGCAAGGTGGCCGTGCTGTGCTGCAAAAAAGTGGTGGCCTGATTCTGGCGTCATCGCTGTGCAAGATTTTATTAACGAATCCAGCTGCCAGACCTATTTCAACACATAATATGCAGCCCTTGCTGGCGGCAGTTGGCGCAGCATGGGCGCTTGGTATTTCTCCGGACTTAATAAGCGCTGGCGTTAAAACATTCAGTCTGGAACAGGTCGATGCTTAAAAACGCTGATGCAGAACATATTATTAGCGGCTTTAAATATTTGGTAATAATTAACACAAGGAAAACTGTTTAATGGAAGTATCACGCATACGTGCGCTACGTGGCCCTAATTTATGGAGTCGTCACACGGCTATTGAAGCTGTGGTGTCCTGTAGCGATGAAGAGTGCAAAATTGACAGTATTGATGGTTTTGAAGCGAAATTGCGGGAGCGCTTTCCTGAAATAGGCGGATTGCAGTTGATGGGTCATACCGGGCCGGTGTCTATGGCTCATGTGCTCGAAGTTGCGTCGCTTGCCTTGCAGGCAAAGTCGGGCTGCCCTGTTACGTTTAGCCGTACAGCTGCTACGCAGCAAGCTGATGTATTTCAGGTCGTGATTGAATATAGCGAAGAAGCCGTTGGCCGGCGCGCACTGGAGTTGGCAGAGCAGCTATGCCAGGCTGCTGTAGAGAATAAGCCCTTCGACCTTGCAGCTGCGATAGCAGAGCTTAAAGATCTGGATGAAGATGTGCGGCTTGGCCCGAGTACCGGTGCAATTGTGGATGCAGCGGTGGCGAGAGGTATTCCATACCGCCGTTTAACACAGGGTAGTCTGGTTCAGTTTGGCTGGGGTAGCCGTCAGCGGCGAATTCAGGCAGCAGAAACGGATCGCAGCAGCGCGATTGCAGAAGCTATTGCGCAAGATAAAGAACTGACAAAAAAACTGCTGGATGCCGCCGGGGTGCCGGTACCTGTCGGGCGTGAAGTATTAGATATTGAAGATGCATGGCGCGCAATGGCTGAGATAGCAGCACCCGTTGTGGTCAAGCCTAAAGACGGTAATCAGGGCAAGGGTGTTACTGTAAATATCAGCACCCGCGAACAACTTAATGCTGCCTATGCAGCTGCCAGTGCTATCAGTGATGAAGTACTGGTTGAAAAATATATTCCCGGCAGCGATTTTCGCCTGCTGGTAGTCGGTAATCAACTGGTTGCCGCAGCCAGGCGTGAGCCACCACTGGTGATTGGTGATGGCACAAATACTGTTCAGGCTTTAGTTGATCAGGTTAACAGTGACCCGCGCCGCGGCTCTGGACATGCAACATCGCTAACCAAGATTCGTATCGACGATATTGCTGTTTCGTGCCTGGCTGAACAGCAGTTGACATTAGATTCTGTTGCCGGCAAAGGTGTGCGTGTCATATTACGTAACAACGCCAATTTAAGTACCGGCGGCACGGCAACGGACGTAACCGATGATGTTCATCCGGATTTGGCAGCCAGTGCAGTAACTGCTGCACAAATGGTGGGCTTGGATATCTGTGGCATCGATGTGGTGTGTGACAGCGTGTTGCAGCCGCTCGAAGAGCAGGGGGGCGGTATTGTTGAAGCGAATGCAGCGCCAGGTTTACGCATGCATTTGCAGCCGTCTTTCGGTAAAGGCCGACCGGTAGGAGAAGCCATTGTTTCATCCATATTTGCGCCAGGTGATAACGGACGCATTCCTTTAGTCACTGTTGCCGGTACCAATGGTAAAACGACTACAGTGCGCCTCACCGCACATATTCTGGGTTGCCAGGGTTTGCGGGTTGGCATGACCAATTCAGATGGTGTTTATATTCAAGGTAAACGCATTGATACCGGCGATTGCAGTGGCCCGAAAAGTGCGCGTAATGTGCTGATGCACCCTGATGTTGATGCGGCAGTCTTTGAAACGGCGCGTGGCGGTGTTCTGCGTGAGGGATTGGCATTTGACCGCTGCAATGTTGCCGTTGTTACCAATATCGGCGTTGGTGATCACCTTGGTTTAAGTTTTATTACTACGGTTGAAGACTTGGCTGTTGTTAAACGCGTAGTCGTGCAGAACGTTGCGCCGGACGGTATGGCTGTTCTTAACGCAGCAGACCCGATGACTGTGGCAATGGCAGCTGCGTGTCCGGGTAGCGTTACATTCTTTACTCATGATCGTGAGCATCCTGTTATGGCAACGCATCGTGCACAGGGGCATCGCATCGTATATGTAGAGAACAACCAGATCGTAGCTGCACAAAATCACGATGAACAACGTTTTGATCTGGCATCAATTCCAATTACCAGAAATGGTGCTATCGGTTTTCAGGTAGAAAATGCCATGGCGGCCATTGCCGCTGCCTGGGCTTTGCATGTGGACTGGAAAACGATACAAACCGGCGTCAGCACTTTTGTAAATGATGCCGCAACCGCGCCCGGAAGATTTAACTTTTTCGAGTATCGCGGTGCGAATGTCATTGCGGACTATGGACATAACCCAGATGCGATACTGGCACTTGTGTCTGCTGTTGAAAATATTCCTGCAAAAAAACGTTTGGTAGTGATCAGCGGGGCAGGAGACCGTCGTGATGTTGATATTATGCGCCAGTCAGAGATCGTCGGTGACGCGTTTGATGAAGTGATCCTGTATCAGGATAAATGCCAGCGTGGCCGTGCAGATGGTGAAGTGTTGCAGCTTTTGCAAAACGGCTTGTTAAATGCTAAGCGTGCCAAGAACATCGATGAAATTCGCGGTGAGTTTTTGGCTATTGATACTGCACTGTCACGATTAAATGAAGGTGATTTGTGCCTGATATTGATTGATCAGGTAGATGAAGCCTTGGCACATATTGCCCAGCGTGTAAAAGAGGGGTAAGTTTAGAGTTTTATCATTTAGATTTTACACAGCAAGGTATTGACTGTAAAAAAATACTCCACAGCAATGTCATATCTTTACTGCGTAATTTATACGAATGATACCAGTCATAATTAGCTTAAATTTAGTTTAGTTACACACATAAATCAGCTAATAGAGGCTTTTCGATAATTCGTGACGAACGGCAGTTAAGCGGCACTTACCGGACATCAAGGTTTTTTTACAAAAGAGGCATTAACCAATATTACTGCCTATGTAACAAGCTTGGGTGAGATGCATCGCCTGATCAAAAATAATATCGCTGAAAATCATCATATAAAAACCTGTTGAATGCTTTATTTGCATCATTCATGAATCGATTATTAAGGAGTAGGAACTACCTGCTTCTTAATGAACCGTTATAGTTCAAGACGTCTTACAAGATTAGACATCGTATCTAATTTTCAGTCTTATGGGTTTCACTGCAAGATTGGCTGTTATCAAACCCAATCTATCCCGCTTCCACAGCACCCCAACCTTTTGCATCCTGCCAGTACCTACTCCTTCGCATAGCAAATTCATTCTAGAAAACAAGAGCGTCTGTATGGACGTTAGAGCAAATAAGCCATCCGACGGCTTATGTACGCCAGTGCACGGAATACACCATTGTAGTCTGGGATACTTGTTTGAAAGTTAAGGTACTAGGTGCCTCAATTCATACAAGGAGAAATACATGGCTCAGTCAATACATTTACCAACGGCAAAAACAAATTACTTTTTGTCGTTGCGCTTAGCACCTGCATTTGCGACCTTGCTGCTGCTTAGTGCTTGCGCTTCAACGCCACAGCCCCCGACTTCTGATTTGCAAGCCGCTGAGCAAGCAATTGCAAGTGCAGAGCGAGCACGTGTCGCTGATTACGCCTCGGTCGAGCTGAGTGCTGCGCGCGACAAACTCTCTGCGGCCCATAGCGCAGTACAAGAGGAGAAAATGGTTCAGGCCCAGCGCTTCGCCCAACAAGCACGAGCTGACGCGGAATTAGCTTCTGCCCGGGCTGAATTAGCTAAGGCTCGTGTGGTTAACGAGCAGATGCAAAAAGGTACCGACACACTGAAGCAGGAAATGCAGCGTAAGACAGGAGATCAATAATGAAAACACCAATTAGTAATACTAGAACGCTGATAGCCACCGCAGTAGCATCTGTGATTTTGCTTGCATGCTCATCTACGCCAGTCCAGCCGGAAGGCATCAATACTGCGCGCAGTAAGTTGACTCAGTTGCAGTCTGACCAGCAGCTTGCAAGGCAGGCACCAGTTGCGATTAAGGAAGCGGAAGACGCGGTACGTGCAGCCGAGGAACCTCAGGCGGACAAAGAAAAGGGTGCACACCTGATGTACATCGCAGAGCGCAAGGTTGATATCGCCCAAGCACTGGCGGAAAGTCGCCTGTTAGTCGACCATCGTACGGTCTTGAGTCAGCAACGTGAGAGCGCACGGCTAGACTCGCGTACACAAGAAGTTGATATCGCACAAAGTAAGGCCGAAGCCGCTCGTATGGAGACATTAGTTGCTAAGCAGGAGGCCGATAGTGCCCGCAGCAAGGCTGAATCGGCACGTATAGAGACATTAGCTGCACAGAAGGAAGTTGATAGTGCCCGTAGCGGTGCAGAAGCTGCACGCTTAAACACATTGGCAGCGCAACAGGCGTCAGCCGATGCACAACAGAAGACTGCTGACTTGCAGCGCCAGATTGCAGAACTGAATGCCAAACCCACCGAGCGTGGCCTGGTTGTGACGCTAGGGGATGTGTTGTTTGACACTGGCAAGGCTGAACTTAAGAGTGGTGCGGCGACAAACCTCGCCAAACTCGCTACCTTCCTCAACCAGTATCAGGACCGTTCCGTGCTTATCGAAGGTCACACTGATAGTATAGGCAACGAGGACTACAACCTGGGCTTGTCGCAGCGACGTGCAGATTCGGTGAAGGTCTGGCTGATGAAGCAGGGTGTTAATTCAGATCGCCTCGTCACATCCGGCAAGGGTGAAGTTTCGCCAGTCTCTGGAAACGATAGCGCCTCTGGTCGCCAGTTGAACCGCCGCGTTGAAGTCATTATAGGAAATGCCGGCGCAACCCCGGAGTAAAAACACCGGCAGTATATTTTCCGCCATTAACATCTTGCCTGGGCTGAGTTTTTAACTAGTCTGATTCAAGCATGAAAATACGCGCAACAATTCTGTGGTGTTATGAGGGTGTTGTTGTTGAACTATTCAGCTTTAAGTGGCATTAGATAAAGCATGTCATTGCTTTATCTATTTTTTAAACAATTTAATAAAAAATGGAGCCTTATGAAATCTCTCATTAAAACCACACTCGCCATAATAGCTTTTGGCTTAATATCGACTGGTAGTGCTCATGCTGCAGAAGCAAATGCTAACGCAATTTTAGAAAAGCTTAATAATAACTGGAATCAAGCATTCAATAATGCAAATGCAGCGTTGCTTGCCAGTATGTATGCAGAGAGAGCTGTGCTATCTCCGGGCAACGGCAAAATATTGAATGGACGCACAGAAATTAAGAATCTATTCAAGAGCTTTTTCGAGGCAGGTTTGAACAATCATAAGATAGAGATAGTTACCGCCGGCGGCGACGAGAAATCTCTGTATCAGGTTGCGAAGTGGAGCGCCAGTGGTGCTGAAAAAGATGGTGTTAAAGCAACTTATAGTGGGGTAACTACCAGTACTTACCAGAAGGATGCTAACGGTAAGTGGGTAGCTAGCTCTCATATATGGAATGCCGGCAATTAACTTCATTATAGTTCGTACCTTGAATTAAGACGATTTATTCACCCGATCATCACCGATCGAGTTTTTTCTATCTTAACTTTTAGTATTTTAAACAGTATGGTATTGGCGACTTTGTTGATGCAAGGCGTTGATCATCGCTGCGGCATTTTCTGGAGGTGCGAATTGCGTGATGCCGTGACTTAAGTTGAAAATATGACCATTTCCATGACTAAAGCTTGCAAGGCTTGCAGTAACTTCGTGTTCGATTGATTGAGGATTGGTAACTAGAATCACTGGACCAGGATTACCCTGCAATGCTGCATCCTAAAGTATATAATTTTTTTGCTTAAGAGGAGTTAAAAATAATAATTAAAATCAATATGTTGCATACTAGGTTACTCTAACCAAATCTAATCAACAGCACAAATACAGCACACACCAATTTTTTTAATTTTTAAAAATGCTCCAGAAGCCTTATAATACAAGGCTTGGGAGATTAGCTCAGTTGGTAGAGCAGTGGACTCTTAATCCATTTGTCGCGAGTTCAAGCCTCGCATCTCCTACCAAATAAATCAAAGGTCTATGCGTAAGCATAGGCCTTTTTCTTTTTTGACGTGCCCTAGTCGCCACTCAATTTATCCCGTTAGCTGACAGACCAGATTTAAACCTACTTTTTAATTATCTGTTATGTGGGATACCGCACACAGTAATTTGCCACCTCTCGTTATACTCAAAAAAAGTTTTTTCATTAACATTTTGTATTTACTTAATAAAATAATAAGGGTTATCCATGAAATTAAAACTAATATCCGCTGTTGTAGCTGCTGCCATTACAACCTAGGCACCAATAACTTCTGCGCGTGAAACGGTGGCACTCCCGTATATTTTTGGTGTAGGTGATATTGAAGGTCAGAATAGCGGCATTGATGCAACAGGGGCTGGGTTACTGACTATCAATCCTGATGTTAACGTTAACACGCTTAACGACGTGGGCGGAGGTATTACAAGTAACATTAACAATGTGGCGAGTATTTTGTTTACTGGTAACTCAACCGTCACCGGCTTTACTGGCACTAGCTCGATTAGATTTATTGATATTACTGCAGGCGCAAACGCAACAACAACCAATTTTAATGGCAACGTTTTTACGACGCAGTTTAATTTAAGCGGTACCGGTACCGTTAATTTCAATGGCAGTGTCAATCCTGGAATTGTTGCGGCAAGTACTAATTTTGCCGGTGATGGCTTTATTAATATTGCAGCGAATCAGTTGTTTAATAGCGCCCTTACTACTAACACTGCTAATACGGGCACTTTGACACTCAATGGTGGTAGTAGCGTTATAGGTGCTATTGGCGGTGCTAATGGATTAAAACAAATTAATGTGGTCGGTGGTGACGTTTCTGTCACCGGGGCGATTCAAGCACAGCAATTTGATTTAGGTATTAATACCTTAACTATGACCGGGGCATTGACGACTAACGCAGCGGGTACTATATCGACGACGTTAGCCAGTGATGCTGTATTTGGTAATATTGTTGTAAATGGAAATTCAGCTATCAATGCCGGTGGCGTTACCGTGATTCCTACTGTAACGGGCGCGCTAACGAACGGAACCATTTATAACATCGTATCAGCACCTTCAGGAACTGATAATGCCGTAGTCAATGTCATTAATAATAATCCTCGCTACACATTTGCAGGATTGCCTACAACACTCGGTAATGTAGATATACAACTTACTGGTGTTGCCCCATTGGCAACCTTGGTTACTGCCCCTGGCGCTTTGGCGATAGCTCCAATATTGGATGTAAACGCACCTGTAAATTCTGATTTAAGAACTATTCAAGACGCTATAGCCGTGTTGCCTAACGCTGCAGCTATTAATAACGCACTTACACAACTTGCCCCAGGCAATACCAATCTGGCAGCTCCCTGGATTTCTGGGCAAGCAACAAGAATGTTTCAAGATCACTTGATGGCGCGCATGGATGAGGTTCAAGCCTATTGTTGTGACACGGCTTGCGATCCTGATAAAACACGTACCGAACAAAAAACACATGAGTGTGCAGATACCAAGCAACACAGTAATTTGTGGGGTAAAGCTATTGGCACTGTGGGCAATCAAGATGGCAGAAACAACATGAGTGGCTATGAGACTGAGGCCGTAGGTTTGATGCTAGGCTATGATGTGCCACTTGGTAATTATTCCCGAGCAGGGGTGGGTGGAGGATACATTAATACCTCTATTTACGACAACGGTTCACCGGCAAGAACCAAAGTAGATTCTTATCAAGCGACCGCGTATTTTGAATACGCACCTCAACCTTGGTTCGTGCAAGCAGCTTTAACCGCCGGTGTCGACAAATATGATGGCAACCGTTTTATTAGCTTTCCAGGCATCAATCGTAAAGTCAGTGCAGATTTTAGTGGCCAACAATATACGGGTCTTGTTGCCATTGGTAAACATTTTTACATGAATGAAACTACGATTACTCCACTAGCTTCATTACAGGCGTCACGCATCAGCGTAGATAGTTATAATGAAAAAGGTGGTGGCGATGCCAGTCTGCGTGTAGATAGCCAGGATTATGACTTTGTGCAGTCAAGCCTGGGTGTGAAAATGGAACGTGTGATTCAAACTTCCAGTGGTGCTGTGTCACCTGAAATACATGCCAAATGGCTACATGATTTCAACTCAACAACGATGCATCAGAATGCAACGTTTGCGGGTGGCGGTTCTTCATTCAGTGCTCAAGGTATCAAGCAAGATCGTGACTTATACAATGTAGGTGCTGGCTTCACGATGATGTATTGCAATTGCGAAGATAATGCCTGGTCTGTGAAAGGTCTATATGACTATAAATGGAATGATAGTGATTACTCATCACATCAAGTATCTCTGATTGCAAACCTGAAGTTTTAAGATTTACCCGAGTAAATGCATCGTCAGTATTAATGCAGAGAAATCTCCATTGTTAAAATGAAGGTTTCTCACCTCTGCAAATAGATATACTTAAAACACGCTAGATCAGGTTTTAGTTAGACGATGTAAATCTGATTGTTTTGAGCTGTTATTTTCCTCTGATCACCGAGGTTTTTATGAAACGCTGTAATACCCCGCCCGCAATCACCGCGGCTTTAGGGCCCATTTGGTGTGGATGTACGGAAGTTGAAACAGCAGGTTCGATAATAATTTATAGACTTTGTACATGGCTGCATGTATATAATAGTTGAACGACATTTTCAGAGGCTGCATTATGCAAACGCATTATGTTTTTATTGATTATGACAATACGCATGTGGGGAACTCTATCCTCATCAGCAAATGCTCACAAAAACTGATCATCAAGATTTATTTGGGAGCACATCATAATGTGATCCCTCTCGCTTTGGCATGCGCCTTACAACCGCTAGGGACAGATGCTGAATATATTCAGTTTGATAATGGGCGGCGCAATACTATTGATTTCAATATTGCTTTTCAGTTGGGTGAGTTGGCAATCCAGCATCCAGATGAACAGTTTTCGATTCTGAGTAATGATCCAGGATTTGATAAGATTGTTACGAACTTAAGAGAAAAAGGCATCAATTGTGCAAGATTCTCCGATATGACGAGCTTTTCGAAGCATCTTATCGAACCTGCTACTGTCATCAGAGATATGTCATTGCCAGATAAAGTTATCGATATCAAGGACACTCAGAAGCGCTAAGGTTGTTTGAAAGCGCCCTCGGGGGTTTTATAGCTTATTTTTCTTCTGCAGTTCTAGATCTTTCAGAAATTCTGCAATATCCCATTCGCAGCCACCGCAGCCTGAGAGCGCTCCCGTCCATCTGGAAATAGCCTCCATATCCATACCTTTCTCAAACAGGCTTTGAATATTGCTGCGTCTGGTGCCACTGCACGAGCACATCACTTCATCTTCCAGGTCGGCATTCTTCGTGTTCATGGGTTAATATTTTGGTTACGGTGCTATTGATTGGCCTTATTGTAACATCGTGTATTTATCGAGCGTATTAAAGACAAAAGTTACACTCTTCATGAATACCCATCATCAGGATGATACGCTGATGACCAATAAAAAACTCTACGCTATTGTCGATAATCTGGAAGAAGATGTGCGCGGTGTGCAAACGCCGCTGCAACGTCTGGAACATATTTGGCATTTATTGTGATTTCAATTTTTTCCTTTTTCAATGCTGGTATTCCTTTGCAGCTTAATGCACCGGCTTAATTAGTTTTATGTGGTTGTGGTAGTTAGGGCAAAATCAGACTTAAAACGCTATCGCCAAACTGCGGTGTTGTAGTTGTTTGATCGCAATGAGTAGTTTTTATATTTGCAAGCGAGCATCAGTCAATATATGGAATCTACAGATTTCAGCTGGTACTGTTGTCAGCTAGGTGCATTATTAATGTTATGATTTATCCAAATACTCAGAGTTTATTTACGGCATGAAAGCTAACTTTTATACGCGGAATGATTTAGTCAGAATAGCTGGTTTGGCTATTTGCTATGCATTTTTAGCCAGGCTGGTTCTTACAGTATCTACCGCAAATGGTAATGCCACTATTTTCTGGATCCCCGGAGGTCTGGCACTGGCTGCATTGCTGGTTTGGGGCTGGAAATACTGGCCTGCAGTTTTTCTGGGCGCCTTTGCTGCCGGATTAATGGTAAATGACCCAGCCGCGGTTTCATTTTTTATCGCGACAGGCAATACGCTGGAAACCTTGCTGGCCGTCTGGCTATTTCATAAATTTTTAGGCGATAAGCTCAACCTTAATCAACCGCGAGACTTTTTTTACCTGGCTTTAGTCGCGATTGCCAGCTCTTTGATTAGTGCATTGATCGGCCCGTTTACACTTTTAATGGCGGGTTATCTTACTTGGCAAGTAATAGCAAGCAACATACTCCATTGGTGGCAAGCTGACACGCTAGGGATCCTGCTAGGAACCCCGCTTTTTTTAATCTGGAGAAATTTTCCTCACGACTGGTTTTCTGGCAAGGGTCTGGTTGAGACCGTAGCTTTAATAGGTCTTACTGTACTAACTGGTCAGGCCGTATTTTTAAACTGGACTCCAATCTCGGGTCAGATGGCACTTGGATACTGGATTTTTCCGATTGTGGTTTGGGGAGCGGTTCGTCGCGGTCAGCATGGAGCCTCGCTTATTGTCTGCATAACGGCTGTGCAGGCATTGTATGGCGCTACGCAGGGCAAAGGTTTATTTGCACACGATATGCTGGAAACTGGATTGCAGAATTTCTGGTTTTATATGCTGGTACTTACTTTTGTAGGCATTGCATTAGCGATTTTTGTTGAGTCACGGACAAGAGCAAAAGATGCATTAAAAGATGCCGAAACTAAACTTAAAACAATTTTAAACACCATACCCGATTTAGTCTGGCTTAAAGATGCTAATGGGGTATATCTGGCATGCAATCCGCGCTTTGAAAGTTTCGTTGGTAAGAAAGAGCATGAAATTATCGGCATGACCGACTATGATTTTTTTGATAAGGAGCTGGCTGATTTCTTTCGACAGCATGATCTTTCTGCCATTCAAAAAGGAGATGTCAACGCTAATGAGGAAGTCATTACTTTTGCAAGTGATAATCACCAGGAGACTCTGGAAACAACAAAAACTCCAGTCTACGATCATAATGGCAAATTAATAGGTGTACTTGGAATCGGTCACGATATCACTAAACGTAAGAATGCCTTGGCTGAGATTCAGAATTATGCAAATTATGATCAGTTAACGCAGCTCCCCAACCGCCGTTTGTTCCATGACCGCCTAGAGCAGGAAGTTAAAAGAGCGCAACGTGAACATTACCTCATCGCATTGCTATTCATTGACCTGGATCGGTTTAAGGAAGTGAATGACACACTTGGACATGAAATAGGTGACCAACTGTTGATTGAGGCGGCGGCAAGAATCAAGCTGTGCGTGCGTGACTACGATACCGTTGCGCGTCTTGGCGGTGATGAATTTACGGTTATCCTGTCAGAATTGCACAACATATCGGATATAGGGCGCATTGCACAAGGCATCATTGACAAACTTACCGAACCTTTCATTCTGAGTGACCGCGAGGTGTTCATTTCTGCCAGCATTGGCATTGCGATCTACCCGGATGATGCATTAAGTGTTGCAGACTTGATCAAACATGCGGACCAGACCATGTATGCAGCCAAGAATGATGGTCGAAGCTGCTTCCGCTTCTTTGTAAATACCATGCAAGTTGCTGCGGAGAGGCGCATGCGGTTTAGCAACGACCTTCGCAATGCTCTTGATGAAGGGCAGCTCAAAGTCCATTATCAGCCTATCGTTGAGTTAGCTACAGGTAGCATACACAAAGCTGAGGCATTACTGCGCTGGCATCATCCAAAACTGGGTTATATAGACCCTGGCGAATTTATACCTATTGCCGAGGATAACGGCACTATCCGCGAGATCGGCGATTGGGTATTCATGCAGTCGGTCATGCAGGTGAAGAAGTTAATATCAGTACACGGGCTTGATTTCCAAATTAGCGTTAATAAATCTCCTGTGCAATTTATGCGGGATGACCGCAGCCATGACTATTGGATTGATGAGCTGGAGGCTATGCAATTGTCCGGAAATTCAATAGTTGTTGAGATTACCGAGCGACTATTGATCAGTAATGATGCCAAAATTAACAAGAAACTGCGCGCGTTTCATGAGGCCGGTATGCAAGTGTCTATTGATGACTTTGGTACCGGCTATTCATCACTAGCTTATCTTATACGCTTCGATATAGATTATCTCAAAATTGACTATTCGTTTATCAGCAACCTGGCACCAGGTGCACCCGAATTCGCTTTATGTGAGGCCATTGTGGTGATGGCACATAAGCTAGGCGTAAAAGTGATTGCTGAAGGCGTGGAAACTGAACAGCAACGCGATCTTTTGGAAAAGATAGGGTGCGATTATGGGCAAGGGTATTTGTTCTCCAGAGCGCTGCCACCTGAGAAATTTGAGGAATTGCTGCTAGAAACTAGGTAGATGCGGTAGTTAAGACAAGTTATGGATGATAGGCTAACTGGTTTCTTTGTTAAGATTTAGCAATCAGCACAAGGATGCTGCCAAGCATCATCACTAAACAGGCAAGTAATTTTCTGGTGATATGTTTTTCATTAAACACCTTGTAGCCAACAAAAACCTGAATAACCATGCCTAACTGAAATAGTGCTAGTGCGTAGGCAACCAGCATTTCAGATAGGAGTAACAGCGTGAAGTACTGCATGACGTAGACCATGACGCCAATCATAAAAATAGTATGAATATGCTTTTTTGATGCTTTCAGGTCGACGCTAACGCCTCCTGTCACAAATATTAGATTGCTTAATAATACGAGTGGTAATCCTATCAGTGACCAGAACACCAATGTTCCTAACGGCCCGCCATCAATGGCGGAGTTTTTCAGAAAAATTGTGCCGATAGAGAATAATGCAATAGAAACGAAGCGTGCCTGAACGCCTTTATCTTTCAATAGGCTGAATATTCTGTTGGCACTTACTGTTTTCGCTGGGGGTGTGAGAAAGAAACTGCCGACAATGATGACAAGCACACCAATTAATCCTTGAACACTTGGAATCTCGTTGAGAAATACAACAGCGAGTAACAGTGAAAAAATGACTTTGTAGGCGTTAAGTGGCCCAAAGACGGAGAGATCTGTTTTAGATAAAGACATTACCAGAAACATCCAGCCGCCAACATCTAGAACCGATGCCAGCAACACATTCAGCCAGAATGCATGACTTAGTTCGCCTATGTTAATCAATCCTAATAACGGAGCTGCTAGAAGGCTCAAAACGAAATAAGTCGTAGCGACAATATAAAACGGATGCAGACCTGTATGCGATAACTTTTTTTGATAAACGTTAGCGGTGATGGAAAATATTAAACGGCCAAATATGTAAGCTAATTCCACTGCGATGAGGTTTTCGGTATTTTTTATAATGACCGGATTTTAAACCAGTAATGTAATAATACTGTAATCAAAATTTGGACTAGAGTCACCGGTTGCTTTTAATTCAGGAAAATCCAGGTAACTGGCTTAATAAGCGCATGGGTCATTGGTATGGTTAAAGTTTCTACGATCGGTAGTTCCTGAGCCATGCCAGTCACTTAGCGTGCCTGTCCCCACCTAACCCACAAAGTTATCCGCAATTATTGTGGAGTCATTCGCTGTTTTGGCTAGCTTGGCCGCTAAATTTACCGTAAGTAAAATGGAGTATGATTACCTTACTTAATAATTTTATATAGGAGATCAATTATGAAAGTATTTGTAAGCATATTGTTAGCTTTTGCTTTTTTCTCCAGCTCGGCTTTTGCTCAATATAATTGCCCGCCCGCGACAAATAACGCTGGTGGCTGGCTGCCGCCGGAATGCCAGAGTAATCTGAGTGGAGATGAAGGCGTTATTGACGCTATCAATAAGACTGAATCAGGCGACGCTTCTGGCGTTGGTGCTGTAGCTGGCGCGGTGGCCGGTGGTGCAATCGGTAATGTGGCAAGTAAGAAAAACAAAACGCTTTCTACAGTCATTGGCGCAGTTGCAGGAGGCGTTGCTGGCCATTATGGTGAAAAATATCTGAAAAAAACTGCACACTGGGAGGTGGTAGTGAAGCTTAATTCAGGTGCTACACAAACATTCAAGCTTGATGCTGAACCTGACTTTAAAGTAGGTGACGCGGTGATCGTTAGCGGTGATGCTGTGTATAAAAAATTACAATAAGCTGATTGTCGGTCTTGGCTAGTACAGCTTGGCCGCGTTAGTTTTTCAAAAATAGTAAGCTCCTGCAAGTTTATACTGCAGGAGTTTTTTTATTTTATTAGCTATTAGTAGGGCACTGGTCTGTACTGAACTCAACTGCTTAATGCAGAACTGACTAGAGGGGCACGGCCAGAGATTTAATATTATCAATAATATTTTCTTGGCCCACCTTTTGTGCAATGCCCGAACGCACCATTTTTTCCATAATATTAGTACGGATTTCACATATCACTAGTCGCGTATGATTTCGCTCGCAATTTTTGATTAATTCTTCAAAAGCCTGCAAACCTGAGGCATCAATCACCGGTACGTTTTTCATGCGTAACACCAAGATGTCAGCATGGGTGTGGGCATGTTCCAATGCGTTCATTAAGCGCTCTGTTACACCGAAAAAGAACGGGCCTTCCATGCTATAAACCGCTACATTTTCCGGTAATATAAAATGCTTATCGCCGGTTTCCTGAACCAGTTCTTCGATAGTCTGATGTTTGATGCTGACCGACTCACTCATACGCTTCATAAACAATAGCGCTGCCAGCATTACGCCGATATTGACTGCGGCCACCAGGTCGGTAAATATGGTGAGTAAAAATGTAATCAGCAGTACTACTACATCTGCTCGCGGCGCGGTGCGAACCATATGTGAAAAACGATGCATTTCGCTCATGTTATAGGCTACTACAAATAATATTGCAGAAAGCGCGCATAACGGAATATGTGCGGCCAGCGGTGCAAACACCAATACAATGATAATCAGAGTTAAGGTATGCACGATACCGGCTAATGGCCCCGTTGCGCCATTGCGTATATTGGTTGCTGTGCGTGCAATGGCACCAGTTGAGGCAAACCCGCCGAATAACGGAGAGAAGATGTTGGCGATACCCTGTCCAACCAGCTCCTGATTGGAATCATGTTTGGTGTTGGTCATGCTATCGGCAACCACTGCTGATAGTAGTGATTCAATAGCCCCTAATAATGCAATGGTAAAAGCCGGGCCAATGAGTTGTAGCATTTGTGAAAAACGGATCGGCAAGAACTCAAAACTGGGCAGGCTTTGCGGAATGCCGCCAAATGCAGAGCCAATTGTCGCAACGCCTTTAAATTCAAAACTTGCCTGTATAACAGTAGCAACCACCATGGCAATGAGGGGCGATGGAATGCGTTTAAAAATTCTTGGTGAGTAAATCACCAGTAGCAGTGTTAATAAAGCCAGTAACGTTGTTTCAAGATGCAGGCTAGGGAAGGCAACGGTTAAGTCCCAGATTTTTTCATGAAAATGCTCTGCGCCCAGTTCCGGTTTGAGGCCAAAAAAATCTTTCCATTGCCCCACCCAGATAATGACGGCAATGCCGCTGGTAAAGCCAACAATTACCGGGTCCGGGATGTATTTAATAACTGCTCCGAAGCGCACCAGCCCCATAATCAGCAGGATGACACCTGCCATTAAGGTTGCCATTTGCAAGCCGGCGATGCCGTATTTAGCGGTGATACCTGCCAGAATCACAATGAATGCGCCGGTCGGGCCTGATATCTGTAAACGGCTGCCGCCCATGAGTGAACTGATGCCACCGGCAACAATTGCGGTGTAGATGCCTTGTTCCGGTTTTGCACCGCTTGCGATAGCAAAGGCCATGGCTAGCGGCAGTGCCACGATACCGACGATAATCCCTGCTAACAGATTGTTAGCCCAATGCGGTTTTTTAAATAAACCTGCGCGCTTGGCTTCCAGAAAGGCAATCATTGCTTAGACTCAATATCCCTGATTTCAAGCATTGATATTAGCACTCCGAGACAGTGACCTCAATTGCTGTGAGACTTAAGCATTGAATTTTATTGTAATAACCACTTTATTTATTACTATTGGTTTTATTGATTCATGACACGATTCAGTAAAGCAGATGGCGATGGCATGATAAAATTCGCGTCTATGATTGAAAGTAAACCGATACAGTTAATCCCCGCAAATTTTGAAGCAGCATTACAGGCTTGCATGCTTGCTGATCGCTACACTCTGCGTCGCAAGATGCAGGAGGTGCGCGTTCTGCAAAAAGCAGGTGATGAAAAGTCACAGGCAAAGGCGCAGCGCCTGATGAATGAAATCGCCCAGAAACTGAATACTTCACAGAAAAAATACCAGCAGCGTCTGACGGCATTACCAAAGCCTGAATATCCTCTGGAATTACCGGTTAGCGGCAAGAAGGATGAAATTTCTGCTGCCATCATGAAAAATCAGGTGGTGATTGTCTGCGGCGAAACCGGCTCCGGTAAAACTACGCAGTTGCCTAAAATCTGCCTGGAGCTTGGCCGTGGTGTTTCCGGTTTAATCGGCCATACCCAGCCACGCCGCATTGCTGCGCGTTCAGTAGCTAGTCGTATTGCACAGGAGCTCAATAGTCCGCTAGGTGAAGTGGTTGGCTATAAGGTACGTTTTAACGATAAGCTGTCAGAATCCAGCTATGTTAAATTGATGACCGACGGTATTCTGCTCGCCGAAACACAGGGCGATAAGTTCCTGAATGCCTACGATACTATCATCATCGATGAGGCACATGAACGTAGCCTCAATATCGATTTTCTGCTCGGTTATCTCAAACAGCTTTTACCAAAACGCCCGGATTTAAAGATTATCGTCACCTCTGCTACGATTGACGCAGACCGTTTTTCAAAACACTTTAACGGTGCGCCGGTAATCGAAGTGTCCGGTCGTACTTATCCTGTTGAAATTCGTTATCGCCCGCTGGGCGCGGCAGGCTTCCGTGCCAGGGAAATGGCTGAAGCAGAAAATGCACAGTTTGATCTGGAAGACGAAACCATCTTTGGCATTGCACGTAAGGCAAAAACCGAAGCGCGCTGGCTGGAAGAAGATGACGAAGAAGAGGCGATTGAAGAAGCAATTCTGGATGCGGCGGATGATTTACTGCGTCAGGGCGATGGCGACATTCTGGTGTTTTTGCCGGGTGAGCGCGAGATTCGCGATGTTACTGAGCATTTACGCAAATATCAGGGGCGTTCAGCCAAGCTCAAGCATATTGAAGTGCTGCCGTTGTTTGCGCGTTTGAGCATTGAAGATCAGCAGAAGATTTTTAAGAGTCACAGCAGCCGGCGCATCGTGCTGGCGACCAACGTGGCGGAAACCTCGCTAACTGTGCCGGGCATTAAATACGTGATTGATGCCGGTTTGGCAAGGGTTAACCGATACATCACGCGCGCCAAGGTCGAGCAGTTACAGATCGAAAAAATCAGTCAGGCAGCGGCAAAACAACGTGCAGGTCGTTGCGGCCGTGTTTCTAACGGTATCTGTGTACGTCTGTATTCTGAACAGGATTTTGACGGCAGGCCAGAATTTACCGAGCCGGAGATTCTGCGTAGTTCTCTAGCTGCGGTCATTCTGCGCATGGCAGCATTGCGTTTAGGTGACGTGACGGAGTTCCCGTTTATTGAAGCGCCAAGCTCCAGATTGATTGCCGATGGCTATTTACTTTTGCAGGAGCTAGGTGCAGTTGATGCGCGACGCCAGATTACCGAAACCGGTTTGCAGTTAGCCAAGCTGCCGCTAGACCCGCGTGTCGGGCGCATGATTCTGGCAGCTAAACGTGAGCATTGTTTAAGGGAAATTCTGATTATTGCCAGTGTACTGAGCATACAGGACCCACGCGAACGGCCGATGGATAAGCGTGAGGCAGCAGATAACGCACATGCCAAGTTTGCAGGTGAAGGCTCAGACTTTATGAGTTACCTCAAATTGTGGGATTTTTTCGACAATGCGCTGAAAACGAAAAAATCCAATAAGGATTTGCTCAATCAGTGCCACAGTAATTTTCTGTCGTTCCTGCGCCTTAAGGAATGGCGCGAACTGCATGGCCAGTTGCTGGATATTGTGTCTGAGATGGAATTCAAGCTTAACGAAAAAGAAGCGAATTTTGAGCAGATTCATAAAGCGCTGCTCGCCGGCCTGCTCGGTAACATCGGTTTTAAAGATGGTGAAAGTGAATCTTACGCTGGCGCACGCGGCATTCGTTTCTTTGTTGCCCCAGGGTCAACACTTAAGAAGCAGCGTCCGAAATGGGTGATTGCAGCAGAGCTGGTTGATACCAGTAAGCTATATGCGCGTTGTGTCGCCAAGATTGAGCCGGACTGGATAGAACCTTTAGCGCGAGGCCTGACTGAAAGTAATTATTCTGACCCGCGCTGGGATAGAAAAATGGGCATGGTCAATGCGTGGGAACGCGTGAGCCTGTATGGCCTGACGATCATACCCAAGCGCCGTGTGCATTACGGGCCGATTGACCCTAAAGAGTCGCGCGAGATTTTCATTCGCGAAGCATTGGCTAATGGCGAATTCGACACACGAGCTGCTTTCTTTACTGCCAATGAGCGACTGATTGCCGAGGTAGAGGAGCTGGAGCACAAAGCCCGCCGTCAGGATGTGCTGGTAGATGAACATCAGCTGTTTACCTTTTATGATGCTAAGATTCCTGCTGATATCTACAATGCCGCCAGCTTTGAAAAATGGCGCGAAGAAGCTGAAAAAGCAAATCCTAAGTTATTGTATCTGACGCGTGATGACCTCATGCGCCACGGCGCAGATGCAATTACAGCAGTGCAGTTTCCGGAAAAAATATTGCTCGACGGTGTTGAGGTAACGCTCAAATATCGCTTTGAACCAGGTCATGTGCTGGATGGTGTCACGGCGACGATTCCGCTGGCGTTATTAAATCAGCTGAATCCGGTACAAACGGAATGGCTAGTACCGGGTATGCTGCGTGAAAAGCTTACCTATCTGATCAAGGCGCTGCCTAAAACTTTCCGCCGTGTGTGTGTGCCGGTACCTGAGTTTGTGACCGGCTTTCTGGAAAAAAACAAAGCGGGCGAGGGCTCGATTAAGCCGACCCTGGCTGTCTATATTCAGCGTGAAACCACATTAAAAATCTCCGCTGAAGACTGGACCGATGAAACACCGGCACATCTATTGATGAACTTCAGTGTTATTGATGACGCCGGGCGTGAGCTGGCAATGGGGCGCGATTGGAATGCGCTTAAAAAACAACTAGGTTCTGCCGCACAGCTTACTTTCCGCAATGCGTCACCGGATATTGAAAAAACCGGCCTCAAGCAATGGGATTTTGGTGATCTGCCCCAAACCCTGAGTTTTGAACGTGATGGCTTGAAAGTGACTGGCTATCTGGCGCTGGAAGATGACGTCGACACAGTTTCAGTGAAGTTGTTTGATACTGAGCGCGAGGCAGAGCAAAGCCATCGCAAAGGCGTGTGCCGCCTCATGCGTTTTGAACTCAAAGAGCAAATGAAGCAGCTGGAAAAAAGCCTGCCGAATTTCAACCAGTATGCGCTGGTTCTGCGTAACGTAATGTCGCCGGATGACCTGCGTGATGACATGGTCACAGCGATTGCGGACCGTGCCTTTATTGGTGAGGATGATCTGCCGCGAACCAATGCTGATTTTATGAAATTGAAGCAGCGAGCAAGAACACGGCTGCCGGCAGTGACTGAGGCTGTTGCAAGGCAAGCGCAGGCAATCGCTACGGAATACCAGTTGCTGACCCAGAAACAAGGTCAGATGGCAGCAACCGTGAACCGCTTAAAGCGCGATCTGGAGCAGCAGATCAATCTGCTGGTATATAAAGGCTGCTTTAGTCAGACGCCGTGGGAATATCTGCAAAACATACCGCGTTACCTGAAAGCATTAAGATTACGCATTGAAAAACACCCGGCTAATCCCGAGCGAGACGGCAAGAATGCCGGCAGTGTCGGTTTGATCTGGCAAAAATGGCAGGATAAAATCAACGCTTTGAACCAGGCGCATCTGGATATTCCGCAGCAGTTGCTGGATTTTCGCTGGCTGATTGAAGAGTTGCGTGTATCGCTGTTTGCACAGGAACTGAAAACGCCTTTCCCGGTTTCGATTAAGCGTCTTGAAAAAATTTGGCAGGACATGCGTTTTTAGACACTCATGCGGCCTGATAACCCCACTCAAAAACAGAATCACAGCTTTGCTCACTTGTCTGAACTGAGCTTAAAGGCAAATAGCACTGATCAGCATTTCAATATCCGAATCAGCCGTAATACGTTGCTTGCAATAATATTTTCGCTTTTATTGCATGCGTTGATTTTTTTTGCGGTGCCGCAGATCAAGTTTGATACGCCGCCAACGGCCCCAGCGAGCGCTATTCAGGTAAGTTTGGCGCCGCCCATAATACCTACGCAAGTGATTGAGCCGATACAAGAATTACAGCAGCCTAGTCCTGAACCGCCTCCGCAGGTTAAACCACCTCCATCCGTAGTGCCTAAAGTAATTGCACAGAAACCGCGTCCGGATAAAACATCGAGTTTTGTCGTGCCGCAGCCACCTGAGCCTGCAGTAAAAGCTGAATTGGATAAGCGTCCACTTAAGGAACCTCAAGCTAAAGAGTTGCCTGTAGAACAGCAGTATACTGACATGGCATCTTATGTGAAGGCAATGCAGGCAAAACGACAGGATTCAGAAGCTGTTGCGGCGCAGATTAATGCCGAAGCTGCAGCCCGCGAGCGTGGACCATCAGAAGAGCAATTGCGCGAAGAGCGTATTAAGAAAAATCTAAAATATGGCACAAACGGTATTTTTGAAATTACCAGTTTGGGTCAGCGCAACGCGACATTTGCCTTTCGAGGCTGGACTAATGATTACAGCGCTTCAAAACGACAGTTTTACGAGGTAGAAGCAAGCGGTGGGCAGGATGTGCGCTTAATCATGATACGGCGCATGATTGCATTGATACGAGAGCACTATGATGGTGAGTTTCAATGGGAGTCGCATCGTCTAGGCCGCTCTGTCACGCAGTCAGCACGTCCGGAAGATAATGCCGGTCTTGAAGACTTTCTGATGATGGAGTTTTTCGGCTCTAATTATAAGAGCACGCAGTATTAAGCAAACGCGGATTTACTCATAGAGCCGTCATTGCGTATCCGTAAAGGGCGTCTCCATCAAACTAAGCTACTAAGACCGCAGGGGGTCTTCTCCGCAGAATATACCTGGTAAAGCTGATTATTCATGCGCGAAAGTAGCAAGTTTGGTGTGAAGGAGCGTAGCGACGCGGCAATCCAGATTTTTTTAGAAACAAAGTGCTGGATTGCCGCGCTTCGCTTGCAATGACGGTTAAATCAGCATTTATCTAAATTCAGGTAACTTGTATTTAGGCAACTGAATTAAATGAGCCACCTGAACGTATTGCCAGACCAATCAGCTTTTTTCTTTGCCTAAAGCTTGGCGATATTCTTCGAGTTTTTCTTCATAGTTCTCAGCATCACCATACTCCAGAAATCTGGCATAGCGTGAATGGGTACCTAAAATTTTTCTGGCATGTTTAATTGGGCAGAAATATTGCTCAGTTCTGCCAATGACCTCACTGACGTAGGCGATCATGCCATTGCCATAGGCGCAATATGTGCAGTGAAATTTTTCTATAAAATTCAGATAGTTGAGCTGTTGTCTATCGTAGACGATGTAATCGCTGCGGCGAACTTTTTTTATACCGTAAATAGGGAAGCAGGTTAGTTGAAAGAAGGTTACAAAGAAATCTGTAATTAACAACGGAATAATCATGGAATAAATGATAGGGCCGGTAAGCAGATTCTGCGGTCTGTAGGTAACAAGCCAACGAAAGAAATTTGTTTTTAAGCGTTTATGCGTTTCTTTAATTGATTGTTCGAATTCGACGCGCTTACCTTTAATCTGGAAAAACATGCTGGTTTGCTGTTCGTTTAATGCGATGCGCAAATCGTCTTCAAGCTCTGTGATTTGATTAAGTATTTCTTGAATACGATCGTTCATTTACTTTCCTTTTTTATTTGTAGCTCAGTATAACGCCAACTGAAACATTATATGTATTGCGTTAAATATCCGCTTATTGCCAGTAATTTTTGTAATTGGCAAAGAGTATACAAATCGGTATACTCGAAAATAATTTTATAAATATTAACTGAAAGCTCTAGCAATGCTCAAATCAAAAAAATTGGTAAACTCTCTGCTGGCGTTAAGTACTATGGTTCTTGCGGCATGCGCAGGAGTTGGCAGTAAGCACATAGCAGATAGTAAAGAGTGGCCAAGTTACGGGCGTGATTATACAAATCAGCGTATGTCACCACTCACACAGATCAATACTCAGAATGCTGAAAAGCTTGGTTTGGCATGGCAATTTAAAACCGGTGTTGCTGCTACTTTTCAGGCAACGCCGATTGTGATTGACGGCATTATGTATGTGGCTTTGCCGTATAACCATGTAGCAGCGCTTGATGCCAAGACTGGTAAAGAACTGTGGCGCTATCAGCATGAACGTAAAGCCAACTGGAAAATGTGCTGTGGTCCGGCCAGTAGAGGCGTTGCAGTGAGTGATGGTAAGGTGTTTATCGGCACTGTAGATGCAAGATTGATAGCGCTTGATGCTAAAACCGGCGCAAAAATCTGGGATATCAATGTTGCCGATGATACTGCGCTGACAGAAAATACCAGTTCTTTAAGTAAGGCTGACGCTAAAAGTCAGAAAGATAGTTATGGCGGCACTGGTATAGGCATTAACATGGCGCCGGTGGTTTATCGCGGCAAGGTCATCGTAGGGGTAACCGGTGTGGGTTATGGACTGCATGTGGATACGCCTAGGCTAGATGCCCCCTTAGGTGCGGTCATTGGCGTAAGCGGACTTTACGGCCGCCCCGGATTTCTTGCTGCATTTGATGTGAATAGAGGTAACCGTGTCTGGCAGTTTGATACGATTCCGTCACAAGGCTGGGAGGGTGTTTTTGCCGCTACAACTTCAGATGGTGTTCCACTTAACCGAGACATAGCCGCAGAAAAAGAAAATGCAAAAAATCACCCGGATGCATGGCGTTATGGTGGAGGGTCTGCCTGGAGCACACCGGCAATTGATATCAAGACTAATACATTGTTTTTCGGTACTGGTAACCCATCACCGCAGATGAATGATATTTCACGTCCGGGTGACAATTTATATACTGTGTCATTAGTTGCGCTGGATACTGAAAGCGGCAAGCTTAAATGGCATTATCAGCAGGTACCACATGATGTCTGGGGTTATGACCTGGCTAGCCCGCCGGTGCTGTTTGATTATGTGAAAGATGGCAAGAAGATTTCTGCAGTTGGTCAGGCTGGTAAAACTGGCTGGTATTACGTGAACGATAGAGCCTCGGGTGCGTTACTCATGAAATCCGAAGCTTTTGTGCCGCAAAAAAACCTGTTTGCTAAAGCCACAAAAGAGGGCACGGTACTTTACCCAGGCATTCTTGGTGGTTCCAACTGGAGCCCAAGTGCTTTGGATGATAAAACGCAGACTGCCTATGTTGCAGGTATTCATGCGCCAATCAAATATACGCTGGTTGAAGAGTCGGCAAAGGATGGTTTGCCGCCAATTCGTTATGCTTCATCTGAGCCTACCAAAGACCCAAGATGGGGCACAGTTTCTGCAATTAATCTAACGACCGGAAAAATCCAGTGGCAGGTAAAAACAGAGCAGCCCTTGATGGGCGGCGTTCTGGCAACCCGTGGTGGCCTGTTGTTCATGGGTGAGGGCGATGGTAGCTTTAATGCATATAATAGCAGCACTGGTGATTTGCTGTGGCAGGACAAAGTAAACGCCGGTGTAAATGCCCCGCCAATCAGTTATGAAATTGATGGCGTGCAGTACGTGGCAGTGGTAGCCGGCGGTAATGCTATTTTTGGTTTTACAGCCGGTGATAACATTCTGGTATATACATTAAAGAAATAGAATTTGAAAAATGGTGTCAGCAATGTTTAAACGATGGTGCTTGGTTTTTTGTTTGGTGTTTGTATTCGCCGCATGTGACAGCAAATATAGACATAACCCATTACCGAATACATCAAACGTGGTTATTCTGGGCGATAGTCTCACTTACGGTACCGGTGCCGGCAGTGGTGAGGATTACGCCAGCATACTCGCCAGAAATACTGGCTGGAATATCATTAATGCAGGTGTGCCCGGCAATACTTCCTATGATGGCTTGGCGCGTTTATCTCAAATTCTGGAAGCGCATGAGAGCGGGGAGCAGAAGATTGATCTGCTGATTGTGGAACTTGGCGGTAATGACTTTCTAAGGCATGTGCCGGAGCCTGAGACAGTGAACAACCTGAAATCTATATTGAGTCAGGCTAAAGCTAAAAGTATAAATACTGCGTTAATTGCGATCCCCAAGTTTAGCCCGGTAGGTGCTGCATTCGGCGCGCTTTCAGATCACCCGCTGTACGAGCAACTGGCGGAAGAAACCGATACGCCGCTGATTGAAGATCTGTTTTCTGATGTATTGGCAAAAAACAGCCTGAAAGCTGACTCTATTCACCCCAATGCTGAAGGTTACCGACTTGTGGCAAGCGAATTGCAAAATGCGCTAATAGATTTAGGTTTCCTGCAAAAGAATTAGCACCTACGTGTGCTTTATTTTCAGGTAAAGCACAGTGCAAGCCAGAATCAGCGTAATGCAGTTGGCAATAATAATCGGCCAGCTATCAATCATCAAACCGTAAATCAGCCAGCCAAGCACGCCTAAGCTGAACAGGCTGTACATGGGCAGTGAGATCCCTGATAAATCACGTGTTTTCAGCGAGTGCAGTGCCTGTGGTACGAATGCTACAGTTGTAAGCAATGCTGAGCTGTAGCCTATGAAGTCAGTGGTATTCATTGCATTTCTTAATACTAATAGTGGTTCAGATAGTCTTCTGGTGATTTTAATTTGTATTGATTAGCGCTTGAATAAACGCTGTACCGGGATGACGACCATCAGCGCAAGTGCTCCGGCTGCAACACCAAACAAGCCGTTTAACAATGTTGGCACCAGCCATTGCATGAAGCCATTACTCATTGTGGTTGCGATGTGTTCGATCCAGTGGTGAATGACTGGTATACCATGGGTCAGTATGGCACCACCTACTAAAAACATGGCAGCTGTACCTACTACAGACAGCGTTTTCATCATGTAGGGCGCAAATTTCAGAATACCAAACCCGAATTTTCTTTTTAATGAGGCAAGCAGCGTTTCACCTTTGCATTGCGCTAAATACAGGCCACCATCATCCAGCTTAACAATGCCCGCTACCAAGCCATAAACACCGACTGTCATAATAATTGCAATGCCGACAAGTACCATGACCTGATTGCTGAAAGTCGCGGTAGCAACCGTACCCAGTGTAATCACAATGATTTCTGCCGAGAGTACAAAGTCTGTGCGAATCGCGCCTTTGATTTTATCCTGCTCTGTTTCCGCAGTTACGATTTCATTCGGGTTGGTTGTCTGCTGCGGATCCAGATGTTTGGCTTCTTCATGCAGGAATAATTTATGATACAGTTTCTCTACGCCTTCAAAGCATAGGAACAAACCACCCAGCATCAAAAGTGGTACAACCGCCCATGGAGCAAGTGCGCTGATGGCGAGTGCGAGCGGTACCAGAATGACTTTGTTAACCATGGAGCCTTTAGCCACAGCCCAGATGACCGGCAGTTCACGGTCTGCATGCACGCCGTTTACCTGCTGAGCATTCAGAGCAAGGTCATCACCGAGTACGCCAGCAGTTTTTTTCGCTGCAACTTTTGTCATGACGGATACATCGTCCAGTATCGTTGCAATATCATCAATCAGGGTTAAAAGACTAGCGCCAGCCATAAGTAAGATTTCCTGTGAAGGTTTTTTGTGCTGTGAATTATAACCAATGAATGTTTAAACAAATCTTTTAGATCAAAATATATCTTATGAGTGTTAACCGTTATACAGACATAAAGTGTGGACTATAATCAAACGAATATGCAGCTCAAAAAAGGTACTTAATATGAAAGATCAAAATAACGATCAGTGGACGCTGGCAATTCAAGGCATGACCTGTGCATCATGCGTAGGCCGCGTTGAGAAAAGCTTGCTCAAAGTTCCGGGCGTAGTCACGGCAGAAGTGAATCTGGCACTTGAAACTGCACAGGTGACTGGTTCCGCTGAAGCGCTTACACCTGATAAGTTGGTGGCAGCAGTAGTCGCTGCCGGTTATCAGGCACAACCGCTGAATCTGGATTTGGAACAGCCGGCCAATATGGTAGAAAGCCAACAAGCCGATTATAGCTGGTGGCCAACTGCGGTAGCTGCTTTGTTGTCTTTCCCTCTGGTGCTGGGCATGGTTGCTGAGTGGTTGGACTGGTCATTCTGGCAGGGCCACGTTTCCGGCTGGCTGCAATGGGCACTGGCAACACCAGTGCAATTCTGGCTGGGCTGGCGTTTTTATAAGGCCGGCTGGCATGCACTTAAAGCCGGCGCCGGTAACATGGATCTACTCGTGGCAATCGGTACCTCTGCAGCTTATGGTTTAAGTGTTTATCTGCTTTTTAATACAACACATGCCGAAATGAGCCATCTCTATTTTGAATCATCGGCCATTGTGATCACCCTGGTTTTACTTGGTAAATGGCTGGAAACACGTGCCAAGTCAAAAACAACCGAGGCGATACGTGCGCTGAATGCTTTGCGCCCGGAGCGTGCCAGTGTAATTCGCGACGGTCAGGAGCTGCAAATTCCTATCGCATCCGTGATATTGGGTGATCTGGTTATGATACGTCCGGGAGAGCGTGTGGCGGTAGATGGCGTTGTCAAGCAAGGTGATAGCCAAATTGATGAGTCTTTAATCACTGGCGAAAGCCTGCCGGTTACAAAAAAAGCTGGAGATAAAGTGACAGGCGGCTCTATCAATGGTGAAGGATTGTTATATGTTACGACAACCGCTCTGGGCAACGAGTCTGTGCTGGCGCGCATAGTACGCCTGGTAGAGTCTGCGCAGGCTAAAAAAGCACCTATACAGCGCCTGGTAGATAAAGTCAGTGAGGTTTTTGTACCCGTAGTCATCGTGATCGCCTTTATTACATTACTTGCCTGGGGATTCATTGGCGGAGATTGGCAGGTGGCCATTCTTAATTCGGTGGCTGTGCTGGTCATTGCCTGCCCATGCGCGCTTGGTTTGGCAACGCCGACTGCAATTATGGTTGGTACCGGAGTGGCAGCAAGGCACGGCATCTTGATTAAGGATGCTGAGGCACTGGAGTTGGCGCATGCCGTAAAAACGGTCGCTTTTGATAAAACCGGCACCTTGACAGAAGGGCACCCGAAACTGGTTGAATTAGTGTCTGTAGCTGATAATGACAATCAAGTGCTGACACTGGCTGCCAGCCTGCAAGCCGGCAGTGAACATCCGCTGGCAAAAGCTGTTATTAATGCGGCACATGAAAAAGGTCTGTTATTGCAGTCTGCAGAGGATGTGCATGCAGTTTCAGGCAAAGGTTTGAAGGGCAAAGTAGCCGGACTTGACTTGGCTTTAGGTAACGCCAGCCTGATGCAGGATCTGGCAATTGATGTTTCCAAATTGCAGGTACAAGCTACTGCCTTGCAGACTGAGGGCTATAGTGTGTCATGGCTATGTGCATTGGATGGCCAACCGCGCTTGCTCGCTATGTTCGCTTTTGGCGACACATTGAAACCAACAGCGGTTGCTGCTGTTGCCAGATTACAGCAGCAAGGTATCTTAACTGTGCTGATCTCCGGTGACAACCAAGGTAGTGCAGCTAGTGTTGCCGGTAAATTGGGCATTGATAAATTCTACGCACAGGTATTACCTGAAGATAAAGCAAATATTATTAAACAACTAAAAGATGGTGCAGGTCTGGTGGCGATGGTTGGGGATGGTATTAACGATGCTCCGGCCTTGGCTGAGGCGAATGTTGGTGTTGCCATGTCCAGCGGTACCGATGTCGCCATGCATGCTGCCGGTATTACCCTGATGCGTGGTAATCCGGCTTTGGTCTCTGATGCGATAGATGTTTCTCGACGTACTTATGCCAAAATAAGGCAGAACCTGTTTTGGGCCTTTATTTATAACGTGGTGGGTATTCCGTTAGCGGCGCTTGGTTTTTTGAACCCGGTAATCGCCGGCGCTGCAATGGCTTTGAGCAGTTTTAGCGTAGTATCTAATGCGTTGACACTTAAATTATGGCGACCAAAAGCGGATGAGCAGGCAGATAAGTAGATTACGTTTATCGCTGATGAGTTGCTTTCGTCATGATCAAGCAACTCATCAGAATTATATTTGAATTAAAATTATTTCTTTTTAAGCGGCAATATTCTTGTCAGCGTGTCATCTTTTCTGATGTGGTGATGGTATAACGCTGCCAGTACATGGATAGCTATCAGGTAATAGCCTATTACACCGATAGTTTCGTGAATTTCTTTCAGCGATTTTGCCAACTCTTTGTTTTCACCTATCAGTGCCGGTAACTCTAAACCAAAAAATGGAATCGGCTTTGCGGCGGCACTTAGCATTAGCCAACCCAATATCGGCATCGCGATCATTAAGCCGTAAAGTGCAAGATGTCCTAGTTTTGCAGCAAGATGCTGTATCGGTGATAGTCCCGGCGTGATGATAGGGGTAACGGATGTTACTCTCGCATATATGCGCAATGTAACTAGTAACAATACGCTTAACCCCAGCATGAAATGTAAGGTTTTCAGTGCTTCGCGCGGGTCGCTGCCTTTGGGGAAAAGTTCGCGTAGCTCAATCGCGGCATATACCGCAGCCATTAATAAAAACATTAACCAATGTAGCGCTATAGATAAGGTGCCATAGTGTTGATTTGTATTTTTCCAGAACATGATGACCTCACCGAGAATTGTTGATGTTGTAATGTGGCTATTATAATGCGAGAAAATTAGAATAACAGCAGTTAAATTGTTAGTTTCTTATTAACTCACATATTATGTGAGTTCCTTAATTTTCATTCAGTTTTAAGTTATCCGGTTACTAAGAATAATGGTTGTAAAGTTTTTAGATTAAATACAAAATGCTTTATATAGGCTGTTGTTTATACTCTTAATGGCAGCGTATCCATAATTAAAAATAAGATATGACCTTTACGCGACGCCATTTATCACTAATGACTCTAAATGCGCATAATCCGATTAGCCTGCGCACCCTTTTCTTACAAATAGTAGGGGTGGTAATTGCGTATTATGTGACTGGCGAGCTAGGTACTTTTTTGGCTATTCAGCCCGGTTATGCAACTACTGTCTGGCCACCTTCAGGTATTGCCCTTGCAGTTATTCTTCTTTTTGGTTACCGTGTTTGGCCCGGAATTTTTATTGGCTCGATTCTGGTAAACTACGCTACAAACTTAGCCGGTGGCAGCTCTGCATTCACGACTAGCTCAATCACGATAATTTTGGCCATAGCGTTCGCTGCTGTGTTACAGGCAATCGCCGGTGCCTACATGGTGCGCCGATTTGCCAAATTTCCTAATAACTTAGCAACTGAGAAAGAAGTTTTTTCTTTCATGTTCTATGGTGGCGCATTAAGTACTTCAATAAACTCGACTATATCTGTGACTGCGCTGCTGGCATTGGGCCAGGTTTCGCCAGATAACTTTATTACTAATTGGCTGTCCTGGTGGGTTGGTGATGCCATTGGTGTGTTTATTTTTGCGCCGTTGATTCTGATCTGGATGCTGCGGCCAGTTGAGGCCTGGCAGAATAGGCGTTTTGTAATTTCATTGGCGATGACTACGACGTTTGCATTGATAACAGCAATCATGATTTATGCATTGAATCAGGAAAAGAGGCACATTGAGTTTGAGTTTGAAAAAGACTCTATTGCAATGGGGCTGTCATTAGAAAAATCTCTCTCGATGCACATAGGTGTTTTGACTTCTCTTAAAAGTTATTTTTTATCTTCAGATGATGTAAATCGGGCAGAATTTCGAACTTTTGTAGATCAGTCACTGCAGGATTGGCGCGGCGTTCATGCGCTAACCTGGAATCCATTAATAGCTTCTTCTCAAAGAGATGCTTTTGAACAGGCAGTGCGCAGCGAGGGGTATAGCAATTTTCATATTACAGAACTTGGTAGTGCTAATCAGCTTATAAAAGCAGCAAGCCGTGCGCAATATGTACCGGCACTATTTATCGAGCCTTATGCAGGCAATCAACAAGCATTGGGGTACGACATATCCTCTGAACCGCTCCGGCGTAAGGCTATGGAGCGCGCAAGAGACACAGGCGACGTTGCAATAAGTTCACGTGTGCGCGTGATAACTGGAGACGCCAATGAGTTTGCTCATCTCGTCTTTATGCCTGTTTACAGGAATGGCTCTTCTGTTAGAACGGTAACTGAGCGTCGACATGCCATCGTTGGATACGCTATTGAAATACTGCATGTGGGAGATGTTGTCAAAAATGCCTTTAAGTATACCAACCCTTACAGGCTTTCTTACCGCATTCTGGATAAAGGAGTGTTACAGGAAAATAAGATCATTTATGACAATGTTGAAAAGAACCAACCGGCAAGGCGGTTCAGGCAACAAGAGTTTTTTGGATGGGACGCATTTCCTTCACGAAGCTTTGATTTACAAGTCGCTGGTCGCATATGGCAGTTCGAAATCATACCTAGTCAGGAATACATAGCAGCACAACATTCAAATAGTTCTATATTTATTTTACTGGTCGGATTGCTACTCTCCAGTTTGGTCGGTTCTTTAGTGATGATTCTTTCTGGACGCGATAATGTACTGCAGAAGCTTGTAAAAAAGCGTACTTTTGAATTGCAGGTAAGTTATGACCAGCTGGATAAACTATCAAGACAGGTGCCTGGTGTAATTTATCAATTCTGGCAACATCTTGATGGGAGTTTTAGTTTTCCGTATACAAGTATGGGTATTAAGGATGTATATGAGCTGACGCCTGAACAGGTTAAAGACGATGCTTCAATTGTATTTTCTATGGTTCACCCCGATGATTTTAATGGATTTGAACAATCAATCAAGGATTCAGTTCGCAATATGACCCTATGGCGGTATGAATACCGCGTTAATCTGCCGGCAAAAGGCGTTCGCTGGTTATTAGGCCAGGCTAATCCAGAACGGCTGGAGGATGGCAGCGTATTGTGGCATGGCTATGTTATGGACATTACAGAGCAGAAGCAGGTAGAAGCCAGACTGCGTATGTTATCAACAGCCATTGAGCAAAGCCCGGCATCAGTCGTTATTACGAATTTAAATGCTGAAATTGAGTATGCTAACCCACGCTTTGCTGTGGTTACCGGGTATTCTGTCGCAGAGGCTATTGGTAAAAATCCGCGTGTATTACAGTCCGGACTTACCGATAATCAGGTTTATGAAGAAATGTGGAGGAAAATTACCAGAGGCCAGAATTGGAGGGGTAATTTCGTCAATAAACGTAAAAATGGCGAGGTTTATTATGAAGAAGCCTATATCTCGCCTGTACATGATGTTGATGGCGTTGTAAGGCACTATGTCGCTGTTAAATTGGATGTGAGCGAACGTAAAAAACTGGAAGACTCGCTTCGCTCTGCTGCGCAATATACAAGAAGTTTGATCGAATCCAGTCTCGATCCGCTGGTTACAGTCAGCACAGAAGGGAAAATCACCGATGTCAATGCTGCTGCAGAGAATATCACAGGGGTAAATCGTGCTGATTTAATCGGTACCGACTTTGCAATCTATTTTACAGATCCCAAAAGAGCGCGTGAAGGTTATGAGCTGGTGTTCTCGCAAGGTTCTGTCACTAACTATATGCTGGCAATTCAGCACGCCAGCGGCATTGTCACTGATGTGCTCTACAACGCTAGTGTATATCGAGACGAAAAGGGTGACGTATTAGGTGTCATTGCCGCAGCACGTGATGTGACAGATATTAAGCGCATGCAGGAAGAAATGCGCCAGCTTGCATTTTACGACCCGCTTACCAGGTTGGCGAATCGGCGTTTGCTCATTGATCGTATGGATCAGGTCATGGCTGCAAGTAAGCGTAGCGAATGCTATGGCGCGCTTATGTTTATTGATCTGGACAATTTTAAACCGCTTAATGATACACATGGTCACGAAGTGGGTGATTTGTTACTGATCGAAGTAGCAAAGCGGCTTAAGCATTGCGTTCGTAAAACCGATACAGTGGCACGTATCGGTGGAGATGAGTTCGTCGTGATGTTATCAAAACTTGAAAACGATAAAACGAAATCGATAAAACATGCTGGAAGAATTGCAGAACAAATTCGGACATCGATTGCAGAGCCATACCTATTGAAAGTACACAGCAAACAGAAGCTGCATAGTAAAGAAATGTCAGAATTGACGGTCGAGCACCGCTGTTCTGCCAGCATTGGTGTGACAATGTTTCAAGGTGATGATTTAAGTCAGGATGAAATTATGCGCAGGGCAGATGATACGATGTATCAAGCCAAAGAAACTGGGCGAAATCGAGTGCTTTTTTATGAAGCTGAGTAATCAACATGCAACCAAACTGTATAGATAGGATTTAATACTATGCATGGTGCGTTTGTTTCACGATTGAATTATTTGTTCATTTTTATGCTGGTTTGCCTGATGATTGCTTGTGGCAAGAGTGGTGACAATACATATGAACCCGTTACTGATTTTAAAACTGTTAACGAGCCAAATGAGTATGTAATAGGTATCCATCCATTACATAATCCGCAGCGATTGATCGCGGTTTATGGACCCATTGTTGATTATATCAATCGCAATGTTCCGGACGCACATTTTAAGCTGGAAGCCTCCCGCAACTACGCCGAATTCGAAAAAAAACTATATGCCGGTCATTTTGCATTTGCGATGCCAAACCCTTATCAAACCTTGCAGTCATTGAAACATGGCTATCATGTGTTTGGTAAGATGGGTGACGATAATGTATTCCGCGGCATTATCCTGGTGCGCAGAGATGGTGGTATCAAAGATGTTGCTGACCTGAAAGGCAAGGTAGTGGCATATCCATCGGCTACGGCTTTGGCAGCCACTATGTTGCCCCAATACTATTTGCATACGCATGGTATAGATGTTAATCGTGACATAGAAAACCGCTATGTGGGATCGCAGGAATCTTCGATCGAGAATGTGCTTCGCGGTCATGTGGCTGCTGCTGCCACTTGGCCTGTACCGTGGAATGCTTTTTCAGCGGCACAGCCTAAAAAGGCTGCTCGGCTTGAGGTGAAATGGGTGACTGAGCCCTTGGTCAATAATGGATGGGTGGTGCGTCAAGATGTGCCCCCTCACATTACTGCTAAATTTTCACGATTACTATTTAATTTGCAAAATAGCAGTGAGGGCAGGCTGATGTTAAGTAATGTCCCTATTTCACAATTCGAACCTGCCAATGATGAAACATATCGTCCGGTTAACGTGTTCCTTGAAAAATTTTCTAAAACTGTACGTGTCATTGATTATTGACCAGAAAGCGATCGATGAATCTTTTTCAATCATTCTCTAATCAACTGCATCTGCAATGGAGCAAATCTATTTACCGGCAGATGGCCTGGTCGTTTTCGTTTGTTTCAATGCTGATTATTTTAGGTTTGGGTTTGGTTCTTTACCTTTATGAACGTGATGCGCAATATGAGCAGGGTGATCAAATTGCTTTTGATTTAGCCCGTAGCGTGGCTTACAGCAGTACCTCATGGGTGCTGGCGAATGATTTGGCTGGCCTGCAGGAAGTTTTACAAGGGGTTTCCCAGGCAAAGGATATCAAATTCGCTTCTGTACATGCTGTTGATGGTGAAGTCTTGGCATCTACCAGGCCAGAATATGTCGGGCATATGTTTGTTGATACGGTCAGTCAGCGTTTGATTGCTCAGCCGATAGCGCAAAAAATGCTTTTAAACACATCAAACCTGATTGATGTTGCTGTACCTATAAAATCCGGTAATCGCCATGTAGGCTGGGTACGCATTGAAATGACCCGGGATACCGTCAATGCTGATTTGCAAAAGCTTAGTATTTCCGGCTTTATTATTGCGCTGCTTTTGTTAATAGCAAAGATCACAATCGCGGCAAAACTAGCGCGCAATATGACGAGTGGACTGGGTAATCTGGTGGAGGTTGCTTATCATATAGAGCAAGGGTTTCCTTATCAGCGTGAAGAGATTTACCGGCTTGATGAAATTGGGGTGCTGGCACGGCACTTATACCGCATGCTGGATAAGCTGGAGCAGGAGAAAAATGCCAGACTGGAAAAAGAAGCACAGTTGATGTCGTTTTATTCATTGGATATGGTAGGTCTGGCGGTAACTGCACCAGATAGAGGCTGGATACGAGTTAACGATTATTTATGCAGAATGCTAGGTTATAGCGAGCAGGAGTTGCGTAATATGACGTGGGCGCAGTTGACTTATCCTGAAGATTTGGCCGTCGATGCAGAGCAATTCAGCCGTTTGCTGGCCAATGAAGTTGATGGATACAGCCTGGAAAAACGTTTTGTCTGCCGTTCCGGAACTGTTATTCCTACTAAACTCGTAGTGCGCTGTGTACGCAAACCAAACGGTGAGGTTGATTATGTGACGGCAATGGTTGAAGACATTACTGATCGCAAACGTGCGGAACAAGAGTTAATTAAATATAAAGACCACCTTGAAGACGAGGTGCAGCAGCGTACAGTGGCATTGGTATTGGCGCGCGAAGCTGCCGAGATGGCAAATCGTGCCAAGAGTACATTTTTAGCGAGTATGAGTCATGAACTGCGTACACCTTTAAATGCAATATTGGGTTTTTCCAGCCTGATGCGTAAAGATCCCTCTCTGACTGTATCTCAGATGGAAACATTGAATATTATTAATCGCAGCGGCGAGCATCTGCTTAGTCTAATTAATGATGTGCTGGATATGGCGAAAATTGAAGCCGGTAATGTACAGGTTGAACATTTGCCGCTGGATCTTGGTTCGCTCATGCGCGATGTTGTCGATTTGATGCATGTTAGAGCGCAGGAAAAGGGTTTAAAGCTGGAAGTTGACCAGACCTCAAAATTTCCACGCTATATTAAAGGCGATGAAACTCGGCTGCGTCAGGTGTTATTGAATCTGATAGGTAATGCCATTAAATTTACCAAGCAAGGCGCTGTCACTTTGCATTTGGGTACAAGAGAAAATGAGCTGCCGCATCTGGTTATTAAAGTGGCGGATTCTGGTATAGGCATAAAAGCTGAAGATCAGAAAAATATTTTTGAGCCTTTTGTTCAGGTTGGGGAGCCTAGTAACCAAAAAGGCACTGGGCTGGGTTTGACTATCACGCGTCAGTATGTCGAACTCATGGGTGGACGTGTGAGTGTCAACAGTGCATTGGGTAAAGGCTCAACTTTTCAGGTTGAAATTCCATTGGATTTGGCAGATGAAGCTGAAGTGGTCAAATTGACTGGCAACGCGAGTGGAGAGATCATTGGTCTAGCTCCCGGTCAGCCTCAATACCGCATTCTGATTGTTGAAGATCAGAAAGAAAATCAAATATTACTCAGCCAGTTGATGACGTCCGTTGGTTTCTCGGTCAAGATTGCTGATAACGGTGAGCAGGGGGTGCAGGTTTTTCAGAGTTGGCAGCCGCATCTGATCTGGATGGACAGGCGCATGCCGGTTATGGATGGACTTGAAGCGACCAGGCGTATTCGTAAATTGCCAGGTGGAAATGACGTTAAAATTATTGCAGTAACAGCTTCAGCGCTGCTTGAACAGCGCCAGGAAATTCTTGATGTCGGTATTGATGATTTTGTGCTCAAGCCGTATCGATTTAATGATATCTATGACTGTATGATCAGACATTTGAACGTGCAGTATATATATGCGGATGCGCAGACTGAGAGCGTGGTTCAAGATTTGACAATAAGTGCTGAGGCTTTACGCGTGTTGCCGCTGGAGTTAAGGACAGAGTTGCAGACGGTGCTGCAAAGCCTGGACAGCGAAAGAATTAACGTCGTGATCGAACAGGTAGCGACTTATGATGCCGAACTGCATAAGACACTGCAGCGTTTGGTGGACAACTTTGATTATCCCGCCATCCTGAAGGCATTGAAAACTGATTAAGTGAATATTGCATAATGGAAAAAATAATAAAAAACAAAGCAAAAATCCTGGTGGTAGACGACACCCCCGCCTCCCTGAAGCTGCTCACTGATATCATGAAATCAGAAGGCTACGATGTCCGTTCCGCCATTAGTGGCGAACTCGCGCTCAACGCAGCGGCAAGTAATCCGCCAGATTTGATATTGCTGGATATCCGCATGCCAGAGATGGATGGGTTTGAAGTATGTAGCCGCCTTAAATCCACACCCGCGACCGAGGATGTCCCCGTTATTTTTGTAACGGCTGCTTCTGAAACTGGCGAAAAAGTGCATGGTTTCGAGCTGGGAGCTGTTGATTACGTCACCAAGCCATACCAGCGCGATGAACTATTGTCACGGGTGCGAGCGCATCTGGAGTTACATCAATTACGTCATCATTTATCTGAGATGGTGGATGAGCAAACTGCTCAGCTGGTAGAGAGTGAGAAAAAGCTTAAAAAGAACCTGCTTGATTCAGTAGCGGTACTTGCTGCGATTGTTGAAATGCGCGATCCCTACACAGCAGGCCATCAGCGCCGTGTGGCAGAAATTGCGGTTGCTATCGCCAACATCATGCAGCTTACACAAATGCAAATCGAAGGTATTCACTTGGCTGGTGTTGTGCACGATATCGGTAAAATTCAGGTGCCTGCCGAAATTCTGGTTAAGCCCGGCAGTCTCAGCGATCTTGAATACATGTTGATCAAAGCACATTCACAGAATGGTTATGATTTGCTTAAAACTGTAGATTATCCGTGGCCAATTGCCCAGATTGTGTTGCAGCATCATGAAAGATTAGATGGTTCCGGTTATCCGCAGGGGCTGAAAGGAGATGAAATTCTATTGGAAGCAAGGATTATCACGGTTGCTGATGTTGTTGAATCCATGACCTCTCACCGGCCATATCGCCCCAGTTTGGGTCTTGATGCTGCGCTGGAAGAAATCGAGCGTAATCGCGGAGTACTATATGATCCATTGGTTGTAGATGCTTGCTCCAGGCTTTTCCGTGAGAACGGCTATAAACTGGCTTAGCTAGTCTGAAATATATAAGGCATCTAAAGGTGAAGATAGAATCGCATATTTGGAAGATAGAATGGAATGACGGGATGAGTGTAGGTATCCCTGAAGTTGATGATGACCATAAACGATTTGTCACGCTTATTAATGCCTTCAATCAATCGATTCTGGATCGTATGGATTTGAGTGAAATTAAAAAACGCCTCGAGCATGTGATTGATGATGCCGCAGAACATTTTGCACATGAGGAGAAGCTATTTAAGGAATGGCAATACCCCGATGCGGATGAGCATGCAAATAAACATGTTGAGACTATTGCTGCCTATAAGGCGGTTTTGGACAAGTTTGTATCTTATGATTTTGCGTCGGAGTGGATTGAGGCCGGACAATATGTAAAAGATCTTCTGATTGGACATTTGATAAACGAAGATATGAAATATGCAGAGTTTTACCAGAAGCACCTTTATGATGGTGATGTACCAAATTTATTAGGCAAAAAGTCTTCAGGTGAAAATTCTGAGGTGCAGAAAGTCTAAGCAAGGTTCAAAAATGAAAAAAAGCCCTGAGATTAGTCAGGGCTTTTTTGAATTTGGCTCCTCAACCTGGGCTCGAACCAGGGACCTACGGATTAACAGTCCGGCGCTCTACCAACTGAGCTATTGAGGAATCGTTGTATCACTCGGAATTAAGTCCTTGCTGTAATGCAAGACTTGAAATTTTGGCTCGGACCTACGGATTAACAGTCCGGCGCTCTACCAACTGAGCTATTGAGGAATCGGTGAAGGCGCTATAATACTGACACAGCCCCATTTGGTCAATCACTAGTAGGCAATTTTTTGGATAATTTTAATGAAAAAAAGCAAAAAATATTTAATCGGGTTTGTTGCAGTAATTAGCGTATTGATTGTTATACCTTTTTTTATTCCAATGCGCACTTACCTGGATAAAGCCGAGCGCATGGCTAGTGAGCAAATAGGTGCTCCTGTGACGATAGGTTCTGGTCGATTGCTGTTAATTCCTACGCCGCGTGTAGTAGCAAAAGATATATCGGTTGGTAAGCAGCAGGAACTCAAGCTTGAGGAGCTTTCTGTTATTCCAACACTAGTTTCTTTATTATCAGAAACTAAAATCATTGAAATAAAAATTACTAAGCCGCTAGTTAAGAAAGAGGCTTTGGATCTTGTAGCTACGCTATCTAAAAACGACAAAGAACCCAGCACTGCACCAGTTGCCGTTAACGTTAAGCACGTAACCATTGATGATATGCAGTTGGATTGGCCGGATATGAAGCTGCCGATTTTCAATGTGGATATGTATTTGACAAGTGCGAATACTATGGAATCATTAAAGCTGGAAACGGTCGATGGTGTTTTAAAAGCGGATGTAACGCCAAAAGATGAAGGGCATTTAATCCTCATCAATGCAGAAAAATGGACATCGCCGGTAGGTTTGCCTTTATTGATTAATAAAGCGACGCTTGAGATGTATCTGAAGGGCACTCAGCTTGATATTCCCAAAATTGACCTGGCGCTATATAACGGTACATTAACCGGTAATGCGGTATTGTCATGGACTAAGGGCTGGCGTATTTCCGGTAAGCTGCAAGTGAATAATATGTCTGTGAAAGAGCCTAGCAGGCTGGTAAGTAAATCAGTTTATTTAAGTGGTAATTTATCTGGCGATGGTGGTTTTTCTGCTGCTGCAAAAGATGCGTCTTCATTGACAGATAATCTTCATTTAGATTTTAAATTCAATGTAAAAAACGGTGTGCTGCACGGCTTGGATCTGGTGAAGCTGGCTAGTCTGTTAACTAAACAGAGTGGCGGTGGCGAAACACAGTTTGATGAATTTTCAGGCGTTTTTAATGTAAAGGGCAAGCAGTATGCTTTGCGTGACATTAACATGCGTTCAGGTTTATTGGCTGCATCAGGCCAAGTGAAAGTTAAGCCTAATAAGGAGCTTGACGGTGTGGTGGAAGTCGAATTGAAAAAAGGCGTTAGCTTGGCAGCGATACCGCTGCAAGTTTCCGGAACAGTGGACAAGCCGTCTGTGTTCCCTACCAAGGCTGCAATGGCAGGTGCTGTGGCTGGCACTGCTATTCTGGGGCCTGGTGTCGGTACCAGTTTGGGTATTAAAGCGGGCGGGGCAGTAGATAAAATTAAAGGTCTATTTCAAAGTGATTAATCGTTGAAAATAGACCTTTAACAGCGCTGATTAAGTGAATCTCTTATTTGAGTGCGCGCTCAATACGGTCAAGTGCGTTACGCAGATTATCCATGGAAGTTGCAAATGAGATGCGGAAGTAGCCTTCTGCACCGAATGCAGAGCCTGGTACTACAGCAACATCAAATTCTTCCAGCAAGTAATCAGCCAAAGCCATATCGGTAGCCGCTGAAATTTTGCCTGCTTTGAACAAGCTGTCAATTGCGCCGCGTGCATCCGGAAATGCGTAGAAAGCGCCGCCAGCCATCAGGCAGCTCAGGCCAGGCATACTGTTGAAACGGTCAACAACATACTTATGACGCTCGCGGAATGCAGTCACCATAGGCACGATGCAATCCTGTGAGCCTTCTAAAGCGGCTTGCGCAGCAACTTGTGAAATTGAAGTCGGGTTGCTGGTAGATTGTGACTGTAGAATTTCCATTGCTTTGATAATGTAAGCAGGGCCTGCAGCATAGCCAATACGCCAGCCCGTCATGGAGTAAGCTTTAGAAACGCCATTCAATACGATACAGCGGTCTTTGAGCGCTGGTGTCGCGTTCAAAATGTTATAGAACTTGTTGCCGGTCAGGTTGACGTGTTCGTACATGTCATCGGTTGCCACAAATACGTGAGGGTGTTTCAATAATACTTCACCTAACGCTTTTAACTCATCCAGCGTGTAAACCGCGCCGGTAGGGTTGGAAGGTGAATTGATCATGAACAGTTTTGTTTTTGGTGTGATCGCCGCTTCCAACTGCTGCGGGGTTAGTTTAAAGCCTTGTTCGATGCCGCATTCAACAATTACAGGCACGGCTTCAGCAACCAAAGCGATATCAGCATAAGATACCCAGTAAGGTGCAGGTACGATAACCTCGTCACCTTTGTTCAGGATTGCCAGACACAGATTGAAAATAGTTTGTTTGCCGCCAACGCCGGCAATCACTTCGTTAAGCGCATAGTCGAAGCCATTTTCATTTTTGAACTTGGCGACAATGGCTTTTTTCAGGCCAGGAGTACCTGCAACGGCGGTATATTTGGTAAAGCCAGCGTCAATCGCAGCTTTGGCCGCATCTTTAATATGCTGCGGAGTATCAAAATCAGGCTCACCTGCGGCAAGGCCAATAATGTCACGACCTTCAGCTTTATATCTACCGGCTTTAGCAGTAATTGCAAGCGTAGGGGACTCTTTTATGGATTGAACGCGTAGTGATAATACTGAAGAAGGGTTTGCATGACGTTGCCAAAATATGCTTCCTTAAAACAATTTATATGCAAATGGTTGAATATCCGGCATTTTACGCATAAAAATCATGAATAGGAATAACAAACATAGTGATGGCTGCTATATATGTGAAATAAAAAAAGCCCCGATAATTTTCGAGGCTTTCCAGGGGGTTATTTGATACTTAACTTTGCGTTTTAGCACTCAGTGTCGCAGCCAATCATCTGGCTGAATTCAGCCGCCAATTCCTTATTAATGTTGGTAAGTGCAAGATTGATGCTACGCACACCTTCTTTATCGCCGGCAGATTGCGCTATCACGCCCAGTCTAATCAAAGAATCCGTGTTGTTTGGGTCCAATGCAACGGATTGTTCATAAGCCTTTTTGGCTTCCATAGTTTTGCTTAGGTTTTCGTGTGCAAAGCCTAGCTCATACCAGGCGTCAGTATTTTTAGGGTCGATAGTCAGCCACTTCTCTGCCACCTGTGCCAACTTTGGCCAATCACTGGCTAATTCGGGTATGGCAATCTGCATAAAAAACGGTTTGTTATGATCTTCTTCTTCCCAGAAGGCTTTGCCAGTAATCGGGAATTTAGTTTCAACCGGCAGTTTCTCAAGATCAGCTAACCATTCAATCGGCAATGAGTAAAAGTAAGCCGGACGGCCTGGCGTTTTAAATGTGTTGATTCCCAGCAGATTGCCTTCCAGATCGAAAATACCGCTGCCGCTGGCGCCCATCAGAAATTTAGCGCTGCTTCTGATCACACGGCCACCATCAAATTCGTAAGTGGTTTTAATAACTCCAGCCGAAGTCAGTGCGTTTGGTACACCGTTAGAGTGGCCGATAGCCAGCACTTCCTGGCCTCTTGTAATTTCGTTACCTTTGCCTAGTGGTGCGGGTTTAAGCGGCAGGCTTTCAGTTGCCACGAGACATAAATCATGCCAGCGGTCAGCTTGCACCGATGTAATGGTGTAAGTATCTTCACCACGTGATATCCAAGGTTGCTTGGTGCTGCGGAATATGTGGCAATTGGTAATCACTTTGTTTTCACTAACGACTACGCCAGAGCCGTATGAAACGCCGCCTTTGTCGTTGTAGCCGCGTATCATCACTACGGATTGAAGTGATGCCAGTATTTTTTGTTGATCAAGCGCTAATGCTGGCTGTATATAACTCAGCGTGAGTATTAGCAAAATAAATCCGCGCATATGAATCTCCAGGGCTAAGGTGTTAGTTTTTTTCTTAAAATTCAGAATCTGCAGCAACTTGCTCGTTGCTGATAATATTCCGAAATACTTGAATCTCTGCTAAATGACCCAATATATTTTGCAAAGTTCTGAGTAATGATTCAGTAATTAAATCAACAATTTAAAACTAAGGCGTTTTACTTGCTTTACTGGTAAAATTTAAGGCTAACTTTTTAAATAAGCGCAACGTGTTCGTTACTTTCCCCAATAGCAAATATCAGCTTTATCAGCCATTTCCACCGGCAGGCGATCAGCCGCAGGCAATTGAAAAGCTGACGCAGGGTATCAATGACAACTTGAAATTTCAGACTCTGCTCGGTGTAACTGGCTCGGGCAAAACTTTTACCATGGCTAATGTAATTGCGCGCACAGGCCGTCCAGCCATTGTCATGGCGCCGAATAAAACGTTGGCAGCGCAGTTATATAGTGAGTTCAGGGAGTTCTTCCCTAATAACTCGGTTGAGTATTTTGTCAGTTATTACGATTACTACCAGCCCGAGGCTTACGTGCCATCACGTGATCTGTTTATTGAAAAAGACTCCAGTATTAATGAGCATATTGAGCAGATGCGGCTTTCGGCCACCAAAGCATTATTGGAACGTGAAGACAGTATTATCGTAGCCACGGTTTCCGCGATATATGGTATTGGCGATCCTTCCGATTACCACGGTATGGTGCTGCATGTGACACAGGGCGAGAAAATACCCCAGCGTGACATGATTACGCGGCTGGTCGGTATGCAGTATGACCGCAATGAATTTGATTTTTCTCGCGGCACGTTCCGTGTGCGTGGTGATGTGATTGACGTGTTCCCGGCCGAAAATAACGAAACCGCCGTGCGTATTTCGATGTTTGATGACGAGATTGAATCCATCACTTTATTTGACCCGTTAACCGGGCAGATTTTTAACAAGATTCCGCGTTATACCGTTTACCCATCCAGCCATTACGTGACGCCGCGCGAAACTACAATTCGTGCGATGGAAAAAATCAAGCATGAGCTAAAAGACCGAGTCGATTTTTATATTAAAACCGGCAAGCTGGTAGAAGCCGCGCGTATTGAACAGCGCACCCGCTTTGACCTGGAAATGCTCAATGAAATCGGCTTCTGCAAAGGCATTGAGAATTACTCTCGCCATTTGTCTGGCCGTAACCCGGGTGATCCGCCACCGACGCTGATTGATTATCTGCCGGATAATGCATTGATGATTATTGATGAAAGTCACGTGACGGTACCGCAGGTCGGCGGCATGTATAAAGGCGACCGTTCGCGTAAGGAAAATCTGGTCGATTACGGCTGGCGACTGCCTTCTGCTTTGGATAACCGTCCGCTCAAGTTTGAAGAGTTTGAGCGCATCATGCGTCAATGTGTGTTCGTTTCAGCCACGCCGTCTGAGTATGAAAAAAACCATCAGCAGCAAGTGGTGGAGATGATCGCGCGACCAACCGGCTTGATAGACCCTGAAATTATTGTGAAACCGGCGGATACACAGGTCGATGATTTGCTCGGTGAGATTAAAAAGCGTGTTGATATCGGTGAGCGCGTATTGGCGACCACACTTACCAAACGCATGGCAGAAGATTTAACCGATTATTTAAGTGAACATGGTGTTAAAACCAGATACCTGCATAGTGACATTGATACGGTAGAGCGTGTAGAGATTATCCGTGATCTGCGCTTAGGCGAATTTGATGTGCTGGTAGGCATCAACCTGCTACGTGAAGGGCTGGACATCCCGGAAGTTTCTTTAGTAGCCGTGCTGGATGCTGATAAAGAAGGCTTTTTGCGTTCCGAGCGCAGTTTGATTCAAACCGCAGGCCGTGCCGCACGTAACCTGAACGGACAGGTGATTTTTTATGCCAATAAAATCACACGTAGCATGAAGCTGGCAATGGATGAAACCGAGCGTAGAAGAGGTGTGCAGCGGGCATTTAACGAAGCGCATGGCATTGTGCCAAAAGGCGTTACCAAGCGTATTAAAGACATTATTGATGGCGTTTATGATAAAGATGAGGCGCTGCGTGAGCGTAAAGCGCTGCAGGATCAGGCTAATTACGAATCGCTGAGTGAAAAACAAATCACCAAAGAAATGAAACGTCTGGAAAAAGCCATGCATGATGCCGCCAAAAATCTTGAATTTGAGAAAGCAGCTGATTTCAGGGATCAGCTCAAAAAACTCAGAGTCAAGTTCTATGGGGCAGAGATGCCGGATCTGGTTTAAGTAGGTTTGTCAGATTGAATCTACAAAATTAGATGTTATTCAGGCCAAAACAATTGATTTAATTAAATATTGTTTGATTAATAGCTGGCTTTTGTCTATAATCCCGCGCTTGCTTGAACCAATGTGTTCGGCAAGCATTTTTTTACCTTGTCACACTGCATGTAAGCAGGTGGCTTTTATCCAAAAGGAGTGTCTATGAGACATTATGAGGACCAAAGCGAGCAAGTGCCTGCGATGATCGAGCGTTACCGCGCACTGATCACCAGCAACGGCGGTGCAATTCACCGTTTAGAAGACTGGGGCCGTCGTCAATTGGCTTATCCAATCCAAAAAATTCACAAAGCACACTACGTGTTGATGAATATCGAATGCAACCAAACAGTTTTAGAAGAGTTAGAGCATGGCTTCAAGTTCAATGATGCAGTATTGCGTCATTTAACAATGGCTACTAAAACTGCTGTTACTGCACCTTCACCAATGATGAAAGAAGAGAAATCTAAATCAGTGTTGAGTAAAGATGCAGCTCCAGCCCCGGCTGCTCCTACAGAGGCAGCTGCAGCTTAATTGAATAAGCTGGTGCTTCAGGCTGAGGTGGTTCAAATTGAGCCCCTACGCTACACACCAGCAGGCATACCGTTGTTAAGTGTTATTTTGCGACATGCTTCAGAACAGGTCGAAGCTGGCATGAAGCGAAAAGTAGAATGTGAAGTCAATGCGGTTATTTTAGGAGACCTCGCATTGAAAGGTTTGAAAGCCGGCGCGCAGATCATAGCGCAAGGTTTTTTAGCCAGACGCAGTCTTAAAAGCACACAACTGGTTATGCATATTAATAATATAGAGTATGTAAGCGCAGCTTGCATAAATTAGAAAGTTTAGGAGTTTAAAATGGCAAGAGATATGTATAAACGCCGCCGTTACTGCCGTTTTTCAGCAGAAGGCATCAAAGAAG
>LNAP01000090.1_pt1 | contig 104467 bp, 107 predicted proteins | sample 602601 | NCBI WGS metagenome assembly LNAP01 (sample SAMN02440304, study PRJNA202911) | soil metagenome | biome: Subtropical and temperate rainforests or woodlands; isolation source: soil samples (1 kg each in a 20% v/v slurry with milli Q water) were... ... | reverse complement strand
GGCCCTGTCCCCATCACTCAGGAAACGTACCAGGTTGCGCAGTTTTACCTGGTAATCCCCTTCCTCCGTCCCTGGACGAAACTTGATTTCTTTAACCTGGATCTGCTTCTGGTTTTTCTTGGCAGCGGCAACCTGTTTCTTCTTCTCGAAGATCGATTTGCCGTAGTCCATCAGCTTGCAGACAGGTGGTACTGCATCGGCGGAAATTTCCACCAGATCCAGTTTGGCCTCTTCAGCCTTAAGAAGCGCGTCTTCAATTGACACAATCCCAAGCTGCTCACCCTCAGCCCCAATTAAACGAACCTCACGTGCCGAGATATTCTCGTTGATCGGGGCCTTCGGTGCAGCTCGTTTATCTTGTCTCATTTCACGCTTAATAGTAATTACTCCGAATCATGGCGACCACGCCGGGAAACCGCTTGTGCGAGGAACTCAGCGAATTGGGCGACCGGCATCGAGCCAAGGTCAGCACCTTCACGTGTACGCACAGCGACAGTTTGCATTTCGACTTCCCGATCTCCGATAACCAAAAGATAAGGAACCTTGAGCAAAGTATGCTCGCGGATTTTAAAGCCGATCTTTTCATTTCTCAAGTCGGACTTGGCACGAAACCCGCTTTCAGACAGAGTTTTTTCTACTTCAAGGGCAAAATCTGCCTGTTTGTCAGTGATATTCATGATCACTGCTTGAGTAGGAGCCAGCCAGGCCGGAAATGCACCTTCGTAATGCTCGATCAAAATCCCGATGAAACGCTCGAAGGATCCGAGAATTGCACGGTGCAACATGACCGGATGCTTGCGATTGTTATCTTCCGAGACGTACTCGGCACCCAAACGGATAGGCAGGTTGAAATCGAGCTGTAATGTACCGCATTGCCACACACGACCGAGACAATCTTTCAGCGAAAACTCGATTTTCGGACCGTAAAACGCACCTTCGCCCGGTTGCAGGTCGTAAGGCAGGCCCGCACTGTCCAGCGCTGCGGCCAATGCGCTCTCGGCGCGATCCCAGAGATCATCGGAACCGACACGCTTTTCCGGACGAGTCGAGAGCTTGAGTTCGATGTCCTTGAAGCCGAAGTCCGCATAGACGTCCAGGGTCAGCTTGATGAACGCCGCTGACTCTGCCTGCATCTGCTCTTCAGTACAGAAGATATGCGCATCGTCCTGAGTAAAGGCACGCACGCGCATGATGCCGTGCAGCGCACCGGATGGCTCGTTACGGTGGCAGGCACCAAACTCGGCCAGACGCATCGGCAACTCGCGGTAGCTTTTCAGGCCCTGATTGAACACCTGCACGTGGCATGGGCAGTTCATCGGCTTGATGGCGTAATCGCGGTTCTCGGACTCAGTGGTGAACATGTTCTCGGCGTAGTTGGCCCAGTGTCCGGACTTCTCCCACAGGGAGCGATCAACCACCTGCGGTGTCTTGATCTCCAGATAACCGTTCTCACGCTGCACTTTGCGCATGTACTGCTCAAGCACTTGATACAGCGTCCAGCCCTGCGGGTGCCAGAACACCATGCCCGGCGCTTCTTCCTGGGTATGGAACAGCCCAAGACGCTTGCCGATCTTGCGGTGATCGCGTTTTTCGGCTTCTTCGATGCGCTGGATATAAGCAGCCAGTTGTTTCTTGTCAGCCCACGCCGTGCCATAGACACGCTGCAGCTGTTCGTTCTTCGCATCGCCGCGCCAGTAGGCGCCGGACAGCTTGGTCAGCTTGAACGATTTCAGGAAACGAGTGTTCGGCACGTGCGGACCGCGGCACATGTCGACGTATTCTTCGTGGTAATACAGGCCCATGGTCTGTTGCTCGGGCATGTCTTCGACCAGTCGCAGCTTGTAGTCTTCGTGACGGGCGGTGAACACCTCGATCACTTCGGCACGCGGCGTGACCTTCTTGATGACGTCGTAGTCTTTTTCGATCAATTGCTGCATGCGCTGCTCGATCGCCGCCATGTCATCAGGCGTGAACGGGCGCTCGTAGGCAATATCGTAATAGAAGCCGTCATCAATAACCGGGCCGATCACCATTCTGGCAGTCGGATACAGCTGCTTGACTGCGTGGCCGACAAGGTGAGCGCAGGAATGGCGGATGATTTCCAGGCCTTCCTGATCCTTGGGCGTAATAATTTGCAGCGTTGCATCGTTTTCGATCAGATCACTGGCGTCGACCAGCTGACCGTCAACCTTGCCGGCAACAGTGGCTTTGGCAAGACCTGCGCCAATGGAAAGCGCAACCTCGGCTACCGAAACCGGGTGATCGAAAGAACGTTGACTGCCATCGGGAAGAGTAATGGTGGGCATGGCGCCTCCTCTCCTAGTGGTGACCCCTACCAAAGGTCACGTGGGTTGGGATGAGCCAGTAATTGATCCGGTGGTGTGCCTGCCTCACAGTGGCAGGAGCCGTTTCGGGCGACCTTGAACCGAACCAGATGACTGGATTGGACTTGAAAAATGGACCTGTTCAGGCCGGACAATCATTCAATTGTCACCGACCAGCGAATCTACAGGACGCGCATCCTAACACAGCTGGGCAAAATGACATGCACGCGCGCAGAAATGAATTCCATGAAGGCGCCCGGTCAACGGATTTGCATCCCGCGCTGAACTGGCGCGACTGATCGCCGTCAGATGGTCGGAGAGTCCGCACGAGTCTCTACCGTCCGTATAAAGGAGAACGTCATGAAGCTGTTACGAATTCTGGCCCTGCTCGCCCCTGTTGCCCTCGCCATTCCAATGAGTGCCCACGCGAAGATGGATCCAGACACACGCGACATGTTCATCACTCAGTGCGCTACGACTGCCGGGCAGAAGCTGGATGCCAAGTCGGCCAAAACCCATTGCGAATGTGGCGCCAATCAGGTCGACAAGAATTTCAGCGATGCCGAGATTGCTCGACTCAAGGACTCCACCAAGGCGCCCGATGAGAAATTGACCGCTCGACTGCAGAAAGTCGTCGCGGACAACTGTGTTCAGACAAAAAAATAAAATTATTTTGTCGATGCGGCGAGTATGGGATGGCACAGCTGTGCAGCACCGGCTGACTCGGCTGAACCCCGCGTGGTATGTGGCGTGCACGTGTAGTCCGATAGCAAAACAGGCGCCTTTGGGCCCTCATTTTCAGGACGCTATAAACGCCTAATGCCATTCATATTTGCGACTAGTACTCAATCTTCTTACCGAAATGACTCCACATTCCCACAATTGGACTATGATAGCCCGGTGTGCCCAGTTGGCCTGAGCAGCACGTACTACTGAAAAATTATGTTCTTGGAGATACACCATGTCTAATCGCCAAACCGGCACCGTAAAATGGTTCAACGATGAAAAAGGCTTCGGCTTTATCACTCCACAGGGTGGCGGTGACGACCTGTTCGTACACTTCAAAGCTATCGAAAGCGACGGTTTCAAAAGCCTGAAAGAAGGCCAGACCGTTTCGTTCGTTGCTGCTAAAGGCCAGAAAGGCATGCAAGCAGAACAAGTTCGCGCAGAGTAATATCCACGCGATCAAAAAAACCCGTCTCGCTAGACGGGTTTTTTTATGGGCGCAATTCCTGCGAAATCAGCCGCAGTTGACCCGAGCGACCCTGCCGCCCGCTTCAGTATTGAGGTTGACCCGGTCAGAACGGTATTCCAGGGTCACCATGTCGTTGGGACCGATGAAGCGTGCATCTTGCGCACCGGCCTTGCTCTTGGCTTGCGCCAACAGCGCAGCAGAAGCCTGCTGGCCAACGGCGAACTGGGCAGCGGCAGCATCACAGCGAGTTCCAGCCGCTGCGGCAACCGGCGCGGAAGGACTTGATTCAGACGAGTTTGATTCAGGATTGCTGCTGCAACCGGCCAGCAACGAAACAGCGACAACCAAACCCAGTGATGCGGACTTCCACGGCATACAGCCTCCTTTGACATAAACGTAACCAGAACCCTTGCGACAGCACGGCTACACGATGGTTGCATTATGCAGGTCAGGCGATTCGCAGGTTCCAGGCCTTTAAAGAGGCGCAGTGTGCCCGAGGGCTTCCGAACAGGCGCAGGCAAATCGTCACCAAATATTAGTAAACGTCTACGTAATCCAGACGCGGATCGGCCCAGTTATCTTTCAGGGCGGTGTAGACCTGCATGACCCAAACGCTATCACTCGCTGCGATAGGGCCTACACAGCCCGACCCTGCGGACCACGTTTCCAGACGAAACAACAACCCGTCAATGTTCGCCCCGCCTACCGAATCGGTGGAAAGCCAGGCCATGCCGTTTTTGCTGACGCGCAACTGGTTGTGCACATTGTCGTCGCCCGATGCGAGCATCTGGCGCACCGCATCAAGGGTGAAGCTGGCGGGATCGTTGAGGTCGATTTGCACGGTATGTGTCCTTGGAAATTTGCAGGAAGTTTGCCACGACCCAGACCTCATGCCTAAGTAGCAGTGCCAAAAAACGCCGAAAATGGTTAACTGCGCGCACGGTTGTCCGTCCTACAAGTAATGGGCGGTGCTCCGGCTCTGAATTCAAAGAAGACGAGACAGTCATGGCAGTCGTTTCCATCGATGCGAATATCAAGGCCAAATGGCCGCAAGGACAATGCGCACATAGCCCAGGCAGCCCGGAAGAACTGGCAATCATTGCCATTGATTTGCTGGTCAAGGAACTGGGCACCGAAGGCGCCCAAGCCTTCGTAGGTCAAGTGCTAGGCCGTTATCCGACCCAGCAAGATAGCTAACGCTTATTTCAATCGGGCGAGTCGGCTGGTGAGCAAATCGAAAAAGCCCTGTGCATCGCCGTTTTCGATCCAGAACACGTTCTTGTCATGCCCGAGCGTGTCGTACCAGTCGGCTACCGTCTGACCGAAACCGACGCCCTCACGGCTGTCGACCGCGACGTTGATCTGTTTGCCCGTGAACAGCTCCGGCTTGAGCAACCACGCAATTACGCTGGCATCATGCACCGGCCCGCCGGGCAGGCCGTAATGGATCATGTCCGCCTTGACGTACTCATTGAGAATGTCGCCCACCAGCTTGCCTGCCCGATTATTCAAGGCCGCGATCTGCGCCAGGCGCGGTTCGCTGGTGAGAATTTTGTGAGTCACGTCCAACGGCAAATAGGTCAGCTTCACACCACTGGCGAGCACAACCTGTGCTGCATGCGGGTCGGCGAACAGATTGAATTCCGCGACCGGCGTGATATTACCGCCGTTGAAATGCGCCCCGCCCATTACCACGACTTCCTTGATGCCCTGGGTAATTTCAGGGGACTGAACCAGCGCCAGGGCCAGATTGGTCTGCGGGCCGAGCATCGCCACGGTGATGCTGTGGGGCTTGGCTTTGGTCAGGGTCTCGATCAGGTACTCGACCGCATTGCCCTGTGCCAGGCCTTGTTTGGGCTCATGCACCGCAACACCGGGCAAGCCTTCCTGGCCGTGGATGTTCTCGGCATAGATCGGCGTGCGCACCATAGGCTTGGAAGCCCCGGCATAGACCGGTACCTCTTCGCGCCCTGCCCACTCCCGAGCCAGCCGGGCATTGCGCGAGGTCTTGTCGATGCGAACATTGCCCGCCACCGTGGTGATCGCCAGCACGTTCAATTCTTCGGGCGATGCCAGCGCCAACAGCAATGCCACAACATCATCGGCACCCGGGTCGGTGTCGATGATCAGATCGCGTTTTTCGGCGGCATGAACGGCGGTTGCGCTTAGAAAAGACACAAGCAATAGACTCCGAACCAGCTGTTTAATGAGACACAGATGCTGCATGAGAAACTCCCTGTTTCAGGTTTAGTGTTTGCAAAGAAAGCCGCCGATCAAAAGACCACGCCAGCGACCAAAGCGATGTTGCTGTACGGCTGACATTCCCCCGTGCGCACGATGGCCCGGGCCGTACGGCTCAATTCTTTCAACGCCTCATGACTCATCATGCGCTGCTCGCCCAGCTCTGCGTCCAGGTTCAAGCCTTCAATCACACACAGCGCTGGAGGTTGCGCGCGGAGCATTTCTTCGGCCAGCACATGGCTTTCAACCTGCATTTCCGACAGCACGGTATCGAGCACGCTGACGAAGTCAGGCACACCACGGGTCAGGGCCAGATCAATCAGCTCCACACCCGCAGGAGCCGGCATGCCGGCGTCGACAATCATCAGGATGTCGCCGTGCCCCAGGGAAGCGATGACTCGGGACAATGCGATATTGAGTAAAGGTGTCTTTTTCATGCGGGCTTGAACCCCTGAACTTCGCGGGAGGTTGGAATCGATGGCTGTGCCCCGGCGCGCGTTACGGACAGCGCGGCTGCAGTCTGACCAAAGCGTATGGCGTCGTCCTCATTGCGGCCTTGAGCCAATGCAGCAGCGAAACCGCCCACGAAGGTGTCCCCGGCAGCCGTGGTATCCACGGCAACGACTGCCGGAGCCGGATAATGCCGAACGCCCTGGGCGCTGGCGAACATTGAGCCCTGCTCACCCAGGGTAATGATGACCTTGGCCGCACCCGCCGCGAGCAACGCGCTGGCGGCGGTTTCTGCGGAACTCAGCGAATCCACGGTTATGCCGGTGAGGATCGCCGCCTCGCTTTCGTTGGGGATCAGGTAATCGATCAGTGGAAACCATTGGGCCGGCAGCGGCGCCGCAGCCGGTGCAGGATTGAGGATGACCGTCTTGCCCAGCTCCCGGGCGCGCATCAGCGTATGGCTGACGGTTTCCATGGGCACTTCGAGTTGGCAAACGACGACATCAGCGCTTTCCAGTAAGGCATCGAAACGCGTCACGACCTTGGGGGTCAGCAGCCCGTTGCCACCTGCGACGATGATGATTGCGTTCTGGCTATTGGCATCGACCACGATGGCGGCGATACCTGTCGATACATCAGCCATCGTTGTCACCGCCTGACAATCAATCTGCTCGGCAACCAGCGCCGCACGCAATTGCTCACCGTAGGCATCGTCGCCCACGCAACCGATCATGGCCACGCGGGCGCCGAGACGAGCTGCGGCCACCGCCTGGTTAGCGCCCTTGCCGCCCGGCACCGTTGCGAACGATTCACCCGCCAGAGTTTCACCGGCCTTGGGCAAGCGGCGAGCGCGGGTCACCAGATCCATGTTCAAGCTGCCCACTACCACTACTTTTCCTGACATGACGTCTGCACTCTTTTTTCCGGTCATTACGCCGAATCAGCGTAATTCATTGAATACGTTAGTGGGTGGCGCGGTGGATTCACGCACGACAATGCTCGGCGCCACGATCACCTGCTGCACGTCGCCGCCACAAGGTTCGGCGATACGCCGTAACAACAGTTGCGCTGCAGTCTCGCCCAGTTGCAGGATCGACTGTCCCACGGTGGTCAGCGCCGGGTATACGAACTGGCTCATCTGGATGTCGTCAAAGCCCATCACTGACAGATCCCGTGGTACGCGAATATTGCGCTCGGCGGCCGCGCGCAGCACGCCGATGCCGATCATGTCGTTACCGGCAAATATCGCGGTGGGCGGATCGCGCTCCAGCAACGTCACGGCAGCCTGATAACCGCCAGGACTGGTGTAGTCGCTTTCTACTGTCCAGTGCCCGGCTGTTTCGATCCCGGCTTCCTGCATCGCACGTTGATAACCGGCCAGTCGCAGCTGAGCCACGCTGGTTTGCGCCGGTCCCCGGATACAGGCGATGTGACGGTGACCTAGGTCAAGCAGATGCCGCGTCGCCAGGTAAGCGCCCAGCTCGTGATCGATACGCACCAGATCAGCGGCGACGCCTTCCAGTTCGCGGTCGACGATCACCAGCGGCGTGCGCACTCCGGCGAGGCCGCCCGCCAGCCAGGTGTCGCCGCCAACAGAGGAAACGATCAAACCATCGACACGCTTCTCCAGCAGCACCCGAAGATAACCCCGCTGTTTTTCCGGGTTGTCGTCGGAGTTGCACAGGATCACGCAGAACCCATTGCGCTCGCAGTAATCCTCGATGCCCCGGGCCAGTTCGGCGAAATACGGATTGATCCCATTGGGGATCAGCAAGCCGATGGTGGACGTGGTTTTCGCCTTGAGTGAGCGGGCAACGGCGCTGGGCACGTAATCCAGCTGCGCGATCGCCGCCTCGACCTTGATCCGCACCTGCTCGCTGACCGGCCGGGTTTTGTTCAGCACATGGGATACCGTGGTGTAGGAAATCCCTGCCAGCGCTGCTACATCCTTGATGGTTGCCATGTCAGATCTGCCGCCGGGCGCGGTTGCTGCGATAGGTGTCCAGCACCACCGCCACCACGATCACCGCACCGGTAATGATGCGTTTGGTGGGCTCGGTCGCGCCGATCTGCGCCAGACCAGCCGCCAGCACCGAAATGATCAACACGCCGAAGAAGGTACTGATCACCGAGCCTCGACCACCCATAAGGCTGGTACCGCCAATCACCACCGCAGCGATGACTTGCAACTCCAGGCCGGAACCGGCGTTGGGATCAGCCGCTTCAAGTCGGGAGATCTGGAACAGCGCCGCGACCCCGGCCAACAGGCCCATCAGGGAAAACACCAGAATCTTGTACGGCTTGGGATTGATCCCCGCGAGCCGCACCGCTTCTTCGTTGGTGCCGATGCCGATCAGGTAACGGCCAAACACCGTACGCGTCAGTACGGCCTGAGCGATGAAGATCACCAGCAAGGCAATGATGAACGACGGCGAAATCCCGAACACAATGGGGTTGGACAGCCATGCGAAGGAATCGCCGATGTACGCCGTGCGCGAATTGGTCATCTGATACGCAACGCCCCGCGCCATCTCCAGCACGCCCAGCGATACGATAAAGGACGGGATGCGCCAGGCGACTGTGATCGAGCCGGTGATCGTACCCGCCAGCGTTGCGCAAGCCATGCCCAGCAAGGCCGCCGGAAACACACTCCAGCCCCAGCCCAATATCGCCACGCTGACTGCCGATGCAGCCAGTGCCAGCACTGAGCCTACCGACAAGTCGATGCCGCCGATGATCAACACGAATGTCATGCCCACCGCCAGCACCATCAGGTCCGGAATCTGGTTGGCGATCGTGCTGAAGGTTTCATACGACAGAAAGTGATCGCTGAGCAGGGAAAACAAGGCAATCATTGCCAGCAAAGCGCCAGCCAGACCCAGGTAACTACCCAGGCCGAAAAAGTTACCGCTGCGCTTGCCCGGCGCCGGCAAGGTCTGGGACGTGGTGGAGGTTTTCATGAGTCGTTCCTGGGCGCGGCTTCGGTGAGCAGCGCGTCACGTTTCTGGTAACCGGCAAAGGCGGCGGCAAGCAGTTCATCCTGGGTCCAGGAATCGCGCTCGAAGGTGTCGATCAAACGTCCGGCAGACAGCACGCCAATGCGGTCACAGATCAACATCAGCTCGCGCAAGTCGCTGGACACCACCACCAGCGCCCTGCCCTGTCGGGTCAGTTCGCCCAGCAGGGCGTAAATATCGAATTTGGCGCCGACATCGATGCCCCGGGTGGGCTCGTCAAACAGCATGACGCTGCAATCGCGCTCCAGCCAACGGCCGATCACTACCTTTTGCTGATTGCCACCCGACAGCTGCGAAACCAGTTGGGTCGGGCTTGAACTGCGAATACGCATGGCGTCGATCTGGCGTTGGGCGAGCGCCATTTCGTCACGCCCGTTGACCAGCCCGCCTCGTGAGATCGCGTCCATATTGCCCAACGCGATGTTGGCGCTGATGGATTGCGAAAGCAGCAGCCCCTCGCCTTTGCGGTCTTCGGTAATCAGCGCGATGCCTTGCCGGACCGCATCGACCGGGGAGCGAATTGTTACGGCGCGTGGCGGGCTGCCCAGCTCGATGCTGCCGCTGTCGGCCGGATCAGCGCCGTAGATCAGGCGCAAGAGCTCGGTACGACCGGCGCCAATCAGCCCGGAGATACCGAAAATTTCCCCGCTGCGCACCTGGAACGAAACGTCCTGCACCTTGCCGGCACGGCTCAGGCCATTGACCTTCAGCGCGACTTCGCCAATCTGTCGCGGCCCCAGATCAATCTGTTCGCCCAGCTCGCGGCCCACCATCAAGGTGACCAGCTGTTCGCTGTTGTAACTCGATATAGGCTCGACACAGACCAGCTTGCCGTCGCGCAGCACGGCGATGCGCTGCGCGACCCGGGCCAGTTCTTCCAGACGATGGGAGATGTAGATGATCGACACGCCCCGCGCCTGCAAGCGAGTGATCTGCTCGAACAACATCTCGACTTCGCGAGCGGTTAGCATGGCTGTCGGCTCATCGAGAATCAGCACATGGCAGTCGCCAATCAGATTGCGCGCGATTTCCACCATTTGTTGATGACCGATGCCCAGTTCGCTGACCAGCGTATCCGGATCAATGGCATCGAGCCCCACCTGAGCCATCGCCTTGAGCGCGTCTTCACGCAGACGCTTGCGATTGATCCAGCCAGCACGGCGCGGCAGGTTATCCAGGAACAGATTCTCGGCCACCGACAGGGTTGGCAGCAGATTCAGCTCCTGCATCACCATGCGAATACCGAGTTTTTCAGCCTGGGTGCGACTCAGTGGCTGATAAAGCAGCCCCTGAAACTGCATCGTCCCGGTGGTAGGGGTTTCCAGGCCGCCGATGATTTTCGACAGGGTGCTTTTACCCGCGCCATTTTCACCGGTCAGGGCCAGCACTTCGCCGCGCATCAGCGTCAGGTCAATATCGCCGAGAACAGGTTGGGCGTAGGTTTTACCGATGCCGGTAACAGATAGAACAGCGGCTTGAGGGGACGCCGACATAAAGCTCTCCATGCACCTGCCCTGGTCGGGCAGATGCAGTTGTTCGGCAAGGATTACGGCTTGGTGACCAGTTCGACCGGCGTTTCGATGACGCCGTTGGCGCTGTCGACTTTCTCGCCTTTGAGCATCTTCAAAGCAGTCTCGATGCCGAACACAGCCTGCTTGGCGGCAAACTGATCGGCAGTCGCCAGCACGCGGCCATCCTTGAGCATGGGCTTGATGGCGTTGATATTGTCATAACCCACCACCTGGACCTTGCCCACCTTGCCTGCGGCACGAACGGCAGCAACAGCGCCCAGCGCCATGCTGTCGTTACCGGCCAGCAAGGCTTTCAGATTCGGGTATTCAGTGAGCATCGCTGCAGCGATCTTATTGCCCCCACCGATTTCCCAGTTGCCGGACTGCGTGGACACCACCTTCATCTGCGCGGCGTCCATCGCGTCCTTGAAGCCTGCGGTGCGCTGCTGGGCGTTGGTGGTGGTCGACACTCCTTCGATGATGCCGACCTCATCGCCGGCGCTCAGCTGTTTGGCCAGGTATTCGCCGACCAGACGTGAGCCCTTGCGATTGTCAGGACCCACAAACGGCACAGTGATGCCTTTGCTCTTCAGCACATCGGGGTCAAGTTGATTATCGATGTTGACGACCGTAATCCCGGCGTCCTGCGCCTTCTTGATTACCGCCACGAGGGCCTTGGAATCGGCTGGAGCAATGACCAGCGCATTGACCTTGGAACTGATCATCTGCTCGACAATGCGGATCTGACTGGCCGTGTCCGACTCGTCCTTGATGCCGTTGGAGACCAGGTCAAAGTCACTGGCGTGTTCTTTCTGATAAGCCTTGGCGCCGTCTTCCATGGTCAGGAAGAATTCGTTGGCGAGGGACTTCATCACCAAAGCGACTTTTGGCTTATCAGCGGCCTGGGCAATTTGAGCAGTGAGGGGCATGACAGCGCTAACGGCGGTCAGCATTGCAACAGCGAGGAGACGTCCAGCAAAGGGCAGCTTCATGGGTTCACTCCGATCTTATGATTATTGTGTCGGGCAAGGTTACGAAGTAATGGATGCATCACTGCGCAAACGTTTGCGAGAAACGAACTATGAGAACCGGCTTAAATTTTGTCAACCCTGAAAACGGCCGCTCAAAACGCAGCGGCCGGGATGACTCAGGAAAACAGCGTAGCGGTTCTATGCGGTGGTGTTGACGCCGCCAGACTTGGCCATTTCCTTCATCAACTGAGCAGAAACCTGCTGAATAGCACCGGTGATGGACGATACCTGGCTCTGAAAGCCCATCACAGCAGTGGTCTTGGCTTCAGGTGTCGGATAGCTGGCGTTCTCGGCAGCCTGCATTTGCTGCTGGACTTTCTCCAGTTGCTGCTGCAACTCGGCCAGACGCTTGAGCAGATTGGCCGTAGCTGTGTTGACGCTCCCCGAGCCGCTGCTGCCGGAAGCGCCAATTTCGTTCATGTCGACGTTGACGTCGCCCTTCTTATCGCCCTCTTTATCTTCGGCAGCCGCTTGAGTAGCCGTCTGCGTGCTCAGGGTTTGCGAGGCCGTGGTGGCTGCCGCAGCAGTCTGACCGTTGATCAACAGGGAAGACGCTGGAAATCCGATCGAGAGTGACATGTTGATTCCTGGGTGGGTGAGTACTGCCACGTGCATCGGCCGCAACCTCGAAATCTTTACCCCGCCAGGACTCGATAGAAACAATCGCGTGTCTGGTCCTGATTCAACCAGACACGCGCGGCTTCTCAATCCTCCGGCTTGACCGTGGCGACTTCGTCAGCGCGCACTTTGATCATTTTTCCGGAGATGTCCTCGAACTCATAAAAACCATCTTTGGTCTTGGTCTTCGGCGCGTCCTTGGTGATGTATTGAGTACCATCCTGCAGCGTGACGACTGTCGGTGAAGAGCAACCGGCCAACACGAGGCAGCCTGCTATTACCGCAGGCAATGCCCAAAGTCTGATATTCATGTTCCCTCCTTGATTCGTTTGCTACCAGGCGAGGCAAACCTGCCTGCTGAATTCATCAGATTGATTTAAGGGACAATGGTTCGAATCTGCAGGTAATCCATAGGAAAAGTCGTCACGTCAGCACCTTTGCCCGCTTGATCCTACAAGAGAGTTGCGAAACAGCGCGCACTGAAATACTGTATGCACGTACAGCAAATCAGGAATACTATTCGTGGCAAAGCAATCCTCAGCAGCTCCGGCAACTCCCAGCTCCTACGAACGCCTTGGTGTTCGGGTGCAGAAAATAATCAACTCGCCCACCGCCCAAAAAGCCAAGGCCGCCCTGGTGTTTCGTCTGCCGGATGAAATCGAGGACGAGTGGAATCAGATGCTCGAAGAGATTGCCGAAAACGACAACGTTACGCTCGCCTGGCGGGACGATGGCGGCGTGCAGATATTCTGGACCGTGCCTAAGGAAGACTGATGGCATGCTGGTTCGACTGTTTACCCTGCTGTGCATCAGCCTGTTCCTTACTGCTCCGATCAACGCTTACGCCGATGCGCCCCATACGTTCAGCCAGGCCAAGAAGATCGCCTGGGGCCTTTATGCGCCCCAGTCGACCGAGTTCTATTGCGGCTGCAAATACAGTGGCAACAAAGTAGACATTGCCGGCTGTGGCTACGTCCCGCGCAAGAACGCCACTCGCGCCAGACGCATCGAATGGGAGCACATAGTCCCGGCGTGGCAGATCGGGCACCTGCGTCAGTGCTGGCAAAATGGCGGACGCAAGAACTGCACGAGAAACGATGATATCTACAAACAAGCCGAAGCCGACCTGCACAATCTTGTGCCCAGCATCGGCGAGGTAAACGGCGACCGGAATAACTTCAGCTTCGGCTGGCTACCGGTCAAAACCGGGCAGTACGGTTCCTGTCTGACGCAAGTGGATTTCAAAGCGAAGAAAGTCATGCCACGTCCGTCGATACGCGGGATGATCGCCCGGACTTATTTCTACATGAGCAAACAGTACAACCTGCGTCTCTCGCGTCAGGACCAACAGCTATACCAGGCCTGGAACAAGACTTACCCGGTTGAGGGCTGGGAGCAGCAACGCAACCAGCGCATCGCCTGCGTCATGGGCCACGGCAATGAGTTCGTCGGCGCTGTGGACCTCAAGCGCTGCGGCTGAGCCCTGCATGAACCTGCTCTGAAAAACACAAAAGGCCCGACGCGATAAAGCGTCGGGCCCTTTTGCTTGCGCAGGAACGCCGGTCAGGCGTTGTCTGCCGCATCCTCTTCAGACTGGATACGCAAGGCCCGCTGGATCATTAACTGGGACGCATAGTCAGCAGCCAATTGAGCCGCATCGCCGGGCTCGATAGCACCACGAGTGATCAGCCCGGTCAGCGCCGAAGCGGCAAACATATCCCAGATATCCTGTTCATCATCCAGCAATGACATGTGTAGGCCCTCGTTTGAATTTGAAGCGGCACTGTATCACTCACGGCCACGCAGATCTTCGCCAAACCCAAACGAATAGACGCTGAAACGCTTAAGTCAATTTCCTGCATCCAAGCGTACCAAAGGCAAAACTGGCCAATGGCCGCTGATCGGACGATGGCTCAAATCGGCACAAATCCGTGTAATTTTTCCTCCTGGGATACTGAAAACGGACTACGTTTGGAGACCTGACCCGCAGTACGATTCATGGCCGCTTGAAGTTTATTTGCACGCCTGTATCGATCTTGAAATGAAATGGTCACATCCAGCACGCATTAGCAGCTCACGGTGGCAAGTACAACGGATGTACCCATTTTTTAAGATTATGTAGCCAATACATCCACAGGCGGAAACGTTGATGACTGACCAAACGGATTTCGAGATTCATTACCAGTTTCGCGGAGAGCCGCGCCACTTCAACCACCAGGCATGGCATTTGTGCGAGAGCGATGCCTTGCATTTCGCAACCCTGCACGCCGGGGTCTGGAGCATCAGCGATAATATCGCCGCAGGACCGATCCGGATGGCCATTCTTCAGGCCGAAGGCGTGGGCGTGACGGCCGTTCATTGGAAAAAAACGTTCCCGGGCACGCAGATCTAAACAAAATGGAATCGTTACTGTCCCAATACCAAGCAGCGCTCATTAACCAGCAACGCGAGGTAAGCATGACCATCGACAAAGCTCTGGAAAAAGAAGTATTGACCCGACTCCTCCACGCTCATCCGAATGGCCTGGGCAAGGAAATTCTGGACAACTACAGAGGGGGAAACGCAGTGGCCGATACCCTTGAATATCTTCAGCAAAACGGTTTGATCCATGACGGCAGCGTGGAAGCCGCAGGCAAATCCGGACGCAACCTCAATTATCCAATCAAGCTCAGCTCTGCCGGCGTAGACAGTGCGAAAAGTCTCGAAGCCTGACCCTGCTTGTTAAAAGACCCGACCTGTTGCCAGGCCGGGTCTTTTTGTTTGCGGGCTTAAATGGCCGGGTATTCACCCGTGCCGTCGGGCCATGGGGTCAGCAATTCAAACCCCGTATCAGTCACGGCCACCATGTGCTCCCATTGCGCTGAAAGCGACAGATCCCGGGTCAGCACGGTCCAGCCATCAGCTAGCACCTTGGTCCCCGGTTTACCGGCATTGATCATTGGCTCAATAGTGAAGACCATGCCCGGCTTGAGCTTCATGCCTTTGCCCTGCGCACCGTAGTGGAGGACTTGCGGGTCTTCGTGATAATTGCGGCCAATGCCATGACCGCAATACTCCCGAACGACGCTGAAGCCTTCACGATGCGCGACCGTTTGAATGGCATTGCCGATGTCGCCCAGAGTGGCGCCTGGGCGGACGGCATGAATGCCCGCGCGCGTTGCTTCGTAGGTGGTTTGCACCAGACGTTTTGCCAAGGGGCTGACTTCACCCACGAAATACATCCGGCTGGTATCGCCGAACCATCCGTCCTTGATGACCGCGACATCTATATTGATGATGTCGCCGTCCTTGAGGATGTCCGACGCCGACGGAATGCCATGGCAAACCACTGCGTTAGGCGAAATGCAGGTGGTCTTGGTGAAACCGTGATAACCAACATTCGCCGGAATCACCTTAAGTTCTTTGACGATGTACTCGTTGCAGATGTCATCCAGTGCCTCGGTGCTGACACCGGCCTTGACGTACGGACCAATCATCGCCAACACATCGGCAGCGAGCCTTCCGGCGATCCGCAGTTGAATCAGATCTTCTTCGGTCTTGATGCTGACTGCGCCACTCATCGCGAGGCTACCTTTGCGTGTTCGGTAATATCGGAAATATCGCAGGTTTGCGCGCTGAGCACTGTGCCACCTGAGTGCTCGGCGCGAATAAGCATCTGACAGATCTGACTGTAATCCAGCGTCGGGTGCAATTCGGCCAGCATCCCGACGCGCATCCAGTGCTCAGCCTGGGCGTTGATGGAACGACTCAGCGCGGCGCTGGCCGACCGGATATTGGCATGCATCTGCTCGGAAATTTTGACGAGACCCATGATTCACCTCACATTGAATATACGAAGCATATATGTTTCGTATATCCAAAGGCAACACATGGTCCGATGGTGCGGAGGATCACTCGGGAATCGGCAGGCATTCGGAAAGGGATTGCGCCAACTGACCGATAGCGTCCTGATCAATGAGCGTCAGGTTACGGTAGTGAACGATGACCTCGCGCTCGGCATCATTAAGCGCTTCGGAGCTCAACGGCGTACGTCGGCCGGAAAGCAGGTAGAGAATGTCCACGCCCTTGATACCCAGCGCGGCAAGATAGTCCGACCGCGGCGTTCGCTCGCCACTTTCATACTTCCCTTGGGCGTTTGCCTCTACGCCACCGATGGCCGCAAACTGCTGCTGCGAAAGCCCAAGCGACTTCCGCTCTTCTCTCAATCGTGCGCCGAGGTTATTCATTAGGGTTTACCTGAAGCGGAATGTCATCCATTACCATACTCTCCATTTGCGTGGGTCGTCGCCTTAATAGAGGGTTAAGTCCCACTATCTCGGTCTAGCGCAAAGGGAATACGGTGTTTGACGCTATAACGCCAAGGACTTGATCGACGTTATCTCAAGACGGCGTACAATGCGCAACTTGTCGCAAAAGTACAGATGTAGTCGGAGACTCTAATAGTGGTGACTTTCCTGCTGGGCTGGTGTGTGCTCTCTATTCTTGGCACCTTGTTGGCGCTTCAGCTGATCCGCAGTGGCAAACGAAGCCACCGGGAACGCCGAGGCGACATAGATGCGCAGGCCGAATCCCGTGCGCCTGCAACGAAATCCTCCAGCGGCTTTCCTCGCTGACTATTCGCTGGCCAGGCTCGCATAGCGCTCGCCCCCATGCTGAGCGTTGGCAATGACCATCGAGACCGGTGACTGGCAGGCATTGAATTGACGCAATGCGCTGGCCAAGGCAAGAAAGTCCTCGCGCTGCATTTCATGAATACCGCTCATTGCGACTGAATGGTCGGCGGCGACGTTTTCAAATTGCTCCAAGGACATGGCGAACCCCTTTCTCGATATACTGTTTGAATATACAGTAGTTGCCTCGCAGGCGGAACGCAAGCGGGTGCGCGACGAGCGGTCAGTTCAACAGATGACCTTGCGACCCCATCCCCCAACCGGGCAATAGCCAATCATGATCAGCCGTGCGCAGAACGTTCAGGTTGTCTATAAAATCCAGCCGATTATAGGGGTGGTATTACATGACTGGCAATTCAAGGGGCAGTGGCAGAGCAGTCCGGCGGCCAACAGTATCAGGCAATAACCAGGCAGCAATCGGCTAACGCTCAGGCGCAGCGACTTTTAAGCTGGACTCTTGCTTGAAAGCCGCCATGGAGCATCGTTCATGAAAACCACATTAACGTTCTTTGTCGCTTTGCTGGTCGCTGCCCTGAGCGCCAGCGCCCTGGCGATGCCTTGCGGGCAAAATCGTCAGACCGAGGAAGTGATGCCGAGCAACAACGAGTGGGTGCGCCTGAATGTTGCCCAGGCGCGAACCGTCAGATTGCTGCCAGCAATCTAGACCGCCGCCAGTCGTTCAAGCCCCGCCCATTCAGCGCGGGAGATTGCGATGCCCTGGGTCAAGGATTTGGCCCGTTCTGCATAACGACGGTCACCGGGCATGCGCTCCTGGCCGACGCCATGCATCTGCCTGACCAACTCTTCACTGCGCTCGGCAAAATGCTGCCCGCTGCCCTTGTCCGGGTCGATAACGATAAACAGCTGGCCCGTCCAGGGAGTTTGTGCGCCTGGATGTTTCGACCAGTCGAACTCGAAGGAAAAATTGCCCCCGGTCAAGGCTGCGGCCAGTAGTTCGACCATCATCGACAACGCCGAACCTTTGTAGCCACCAAATGGCAGGAGCGCGCCACCGTCGAGGATCGCCTTGGGGTCCTGGGTCGGCTGACCGGCCCGATCAACGCCCATACCGGCGGGCAACTGACGCCCTTCCCTTGCGGCGATCTGCACGTCCCCATTGGCGATGGCACTGGTGGCCAGGTCGAATACAAGCGGATTACCGCCAGCGCGTGGCGCGGCAAACGCTATCGGGTTGGTGCCGAATAACGGTTTCTGTGCGCCATGGGGTACGACGCAAGTCATGCTGTTCACCACGCTCAAGGCCACCAGGCCTTGCGCGGCAAACGGTTCGACATCCGGCCACAGCGCCGCGAAGTGGTGCGAGCTGCGGATTGCCAGAATCGCAATGCCCGCACTGCGAGCCTTCTCGATCAACAACGGCTGCGCGGCGGCCAGGGCCGGCTGGGCAAAACCGTTGGCTGCATCAACGCGGATGAACGCAGCGCCAACGTCTTCGACCACTGGCACCGCCTTGCCATCCACCCAGCCACTGGCCAGTGACGACAGGTAGCCGGGAATACGGAATATCCCGTGGCTGTGAGATCCATCGCGCTGGGCGCTGGCACAGTTCTGCGACAAGACCTGAGCAACTTCAGGCGAAGTACCGTGGCGCAGGAATATCTGGCGCAACACCTCTGCCAGTTGGGTAAACGTGACGTGATGCAGGTCGAGACTGTCGCAAGGTGCAGACATCTGAAGCTCCGGTGTCGTTATTGGAAGAGCGAAATTGATGGGCCAACGTCGAGATTACTGCTCATCTTCAGGCAGGTAAACCGGACTCTCCGGCCAGATCCAGGCGTTTCTGGAAGAAGAATCGTCGATGACCCGGCGGATACTCAGCCAGTGTTGCGAACTCGGTAAAACCAAGCCGGCGGTAGAACTCCGGCGCCTGGAAGTCGAAGGTATCGAGCCAGATCCCGACGCAATTCTTCTCCACCGCCAGTTCCTCGGCCATTTTCATCAAGCGCGACCCGAGTCCCTGGCCCCGCGCCTGTTCCGGCACCGCCAGCAGTTCGATGAACATCCACCGATAAAGCAATTTCCCTGATAGTCCGCCAAGCACTTCATTGCCACTGTCGTCGCGCACCAGCAGCGCGAATTTTTCCGCGCCCGCATCGCCGGCCTGGGAAACGTTGTAGGCCCGCAGCGGCGTGAGGATCGCCAGGCATTCCTGATCTGTGGGGTTAAGGGTCATTTCGATACTCAGGCCCATTCGTTGCTCCTTCAAAAAATGCTGACGACAGGCAGCCTAGGCGGCTCGGCAGTTCGAGTAAATAGCTTCGTGGGGCTATACGGGAATGGGAATCGTGCTCTGTTACGGGAAAAAGCTGTAGGACATTGATATTCAAACGCCATGCCTGTTCTCGTCGACTCCTGCGCAGAGGTAGAATGCAGGCATTACCGGAGTGCCAATGAGCGATCCCATTTTTAGCGAAGCCGAATACGATGCCATCACCGATGCCGCTGCGCATTGGTGCATGCGTCTGCACGCCAGCGATTGCACCGCCCAGGAACGCCGGGCGTTCGAGCAGTGGCTGCACGCGCATCCGCTGCACGCCGTGGAATACGAGGCGGTGTTGGAAGTATGGGATGTCTCCGAGGCGATCACGCCGGTCAATCCTGCGCCGGTATCGGGCAACGTAGAAATGCTCGATGTTACCCGCGTGCGCACTTCCCCTCGCTGGCGCGCTTATGCCGCAGCAGCGGCGGTTGCGCTGCTGGCCCTGCCAACGGCGGGATATATCGGCTGGAATCAGGGCTGGCTGCCCAATGCTTACGACTCCTATCAGGCAAACAACACGACGCGCTTGATTACCCTGGCCGATGGCAGTCGGGTGGAGTTGAATCTGGGCACCGAGCTGACTTTTGCCAATTACAAGGACCGCCGCAGCGTAACGCTCAACAAGGGCGAAGCATTCTTTGAGGTCAGCCATGACCGCCAGCATCCGTTCGTGGTGAAGGCAGGCGCAGGCAGCGTTACTGTGACTGGCACCCGCTTCAATGTCTGGATGTATCAGGATCAAGTCAAAGTGATGCTGGTTGACGGCTCGGTTCAGGTCACCAGCAATGCCTCACAACCAGGCGTAGGCACGCACCTGGATCCGGGTATGCAGGCCAGCTACAAAACCGGCGACTTCCAGCCGCAGATCAGCGAAACCTATGCCAATGACACCAGCCTGGCCTGGCGCAGTGGCAAGCTGGTGATCAACAACCTGCCGCTGCATCAGGCGCTGCCACTGATCAATCGTTATCTGCCGCAGCCTATCCTGCTGGCGGACAGCGCCACGGGTGCCATCCGCCTCGGCGGCAGTTACAACACCGACGACATGGCCAGCCTGCTGGCGTCCCTGCCCAAGGTCTTGCCGGTGTTCCTGACCCACAATTCACAAGGCAACCCGGTCATCAACAAACGACCCGCCGGGATACCCAAAGGCTAGGCGTTTGACGCCAGCCCGCCTTAGCGCTGCCCTTCCTTGATGACGTGCACGCGATACTCCGGATCCTGCTCGATCTGCTGTTCGGTGAATGGCAATACGCCCCAGCGCTTATCAGAAAATGCCCGGGTCTGGTCGTTGCTGTGGGGCGAATCAGCATTGCTGGACTCCGATGGCGCCAAAAGTCCCACGGCTTGAGGGCCGTGTTCGTCGAACGTCACAACCTGCAAATAACTGCTGCCGCTGACCACTTCGCGCTTGCCATCGTTGCGCGGTATCGCGGTCATCGCGTTATAGATGCCCAGCACTGACGGCCCGCCGTGGATCGGCGTCTGCTGCGTGCCCACGGTCGAGACCTGAACATCACGCCAGTGACTGTTATCGCCCAGGCCGGCCTTTTCAAGCTGCTCGGCCGAGGCCAATAACGCCGCATGCAGCGCTTCACCTACCGCCGGTTGGCTGATGTCCAGGCCTCGCGGGGTATGCAGCGGATTGGCAGGATCGAATGCGATGCGCCATGCGTTCGGCACCTTCTGCAGGGCCTTGGCGAGATTCTGGAAATGCACGAAGCCGATACCCGCCTCCAGATTGGCGCTGCGATCCCACTGGGCGAGACTGGCGCAAACCGCCTTGATCTTCGCCACATCCGCTCCTGAATAACCGGCACAGAATTGCAGTACGTCGTCGAGCAAGGCGCCGCCTTCAGCCTCGGCCATGTACACGCGGTTATCCATGACCATCGCTTGCAGATCGGCAACGCCAACCCTGCCGGCCTGCTGCACGTCGCGCAGGCGCGCTACGGCAAATCGGGCGCGCATGCCAAGCGGCACAGCATCACGGCTGATCAGCGGTGAAAACCCCGTCAGCGGTTGCGCCGGATTGGTCATCCACGCCGAATCATTGGAGTTTTGCAGGTAATCGTTGCGCGCAAGGCTGGGCAATGCCGAGGCCGGGAAGATGCCCGCCTGGGCCGTATCCCTGGCGTTGTCCCAGGCGCAGATGCTGCGCGAGCCGTCGAGCACGATCATGTCCTGGCCGGCGGCCGGGTCACTGCATTGCGCCAGCTTCTGCGCGGTAACGTTGGGCACTACTGCGTAATTCATGTACAGCGCCTGACCGCGATCATCCACCGCGACCGTATTGACCCACGGGATGCCCTGGATTTTCTGCAACGACGCTTGCAAGGCGGCGAGGCTGGTCGCCTGGTTCATCGAATACCACTGCTGCAATACCCGATCATTGGTCTGATTTGCATCGCGCAGGCTGTAGGCATATTCGCGATTCCAGTCCAGCTTGCCCGGCCACTGCACGATAGGGCCGAACTCCGAACGATACTGGTCGCGGGATTGCTGCGAAGGTTTGCCGTCCTTGTCAGTCGCGGCCACATTGACGGTGGTCTTGAGCATGGCCCGGGATTGGCCATCGACCAGATAGCGGGTCGGATCCTTGGGGTCCAGCTTGAGGCGATACAAGGTGAAATGCTTCGACGTATCCACGGTGTGGGTCCAGGCCAGGTGTCGACTGAAGCCGATATTGATCAGCGGCAGGCCAGGTAGCGAGGCGCCCATCACGTCGAGCTTGCCGGGAATGGTCAGGTGCATCTGATAGAAACGCAAGCCGCCGACCCAAGGGAAATGCGGGTTGGCCAACAGCATGCCGCGACCGTTGGCGGAAAGCTCGCTGCCGATGGCAACCGCATTGCTGCCGCGCTCGAAGGCGAAGCTCTGCATATTGGCTTCGGCGACCTCGAACTCCTTGCTGGCAATGCTTGCCTGTTTCGCCGTTGCGCTGGGCGGAACCGCGCCAACCACTGCCTCGGCGAATTGCCCGAGGCCACCTTCAACCAGCAGGCGACGGGTCAGCTTGACCAGATCCTGTGGCGTGATCGGCCGCAACCAGGCCGCCTGCAGACACTGGCCCTGCCCGTTCTGGTCGCGGACCTCGGCGAGATAGCGGTTGTAGCCCGCGACGTAACCCTCAACCAACTGACGCACCTGCGGCGTCTGCGCCTGCCAGAATGCGCCGACTGCCTGCGGGCTGTTCAAGCCCTGGAAAAATACATCGCTGGTCAGATTATTGCGCCGTTCAAGGGTTTGTTTGTCCGGACCAAAAAAGCGCGAGCGCTCGCCATTGACCGTCACCACTTCGTTGGCCAGCAGACACAGATTGTCCTGGGCATAGGCGTAACCGATCCCGAAGCCCAGGCCTCGTTCGTCTTTGGCGCGTATGTGCGGCACGCCAAATGCCGTGCGGCGTATCTCGGCGCTGGCATGCCCTGCGGGCGCCTGGGCATGCACGGCGGAACTCAGGCAGAACAACAGCCCTGAAACGCAAATCGTCGACATCCGCTTGGAAATGATCACTCTGACTCCTGATGGTTTGGCTGACCGGCAGGCGCGAGCTCGCCGCCGCTTGTCGCCCCCATTAGACGAAGCCGGCAGGGGAAATTTAGCCGGACATGCCTGGGGCAAAGCGGGACGTCATCTGCATTGAGGAAGTTTTTTGCATTTCAGGTTGAGGATTTCTCGCGCTCGTTCGTCTTATTAAGCAGACAGATCACAAGAAGGGCCTGAAAGGGAATTTGCGCATGTTCAATCGTCAAGCAACCACTACTCGAACGATGCTTCGCCAATCAGCCATCGCCGCACAGACACCGGCCAGATCAGACGCAGAGCGGCCAGGCAATGAGCCCATTCGACAGCTGCTTAAAAGTTTCGGCCTGCGCACCAGCCTGGTCCGCCTGAAAGTCCTCGACGCCTTGCTGACCGCCACTGGCGAAGGTCAGGCATTGGGCGTGCGCGGCGTTCACAGCCAGATGCTGAAGCTGGATATCCCGTTGTCGTTTCTAAGCGTTCGTGAGGTGCTCAAGCGCCTGTGTGATGAAGGCGTCATCCTCCTCAACGCCGACAAAAGCTACAGCCTGCATCCGCGCGCCTGGCAATGGCTGAACGAGCCGGGCAAGCCAGCCGAATGATCGCTGCGCCCGCCCCACATGCCTTTAGCGTTTGACCTTGCGCCGCATGAAGCCATTGAGAACCACCACCATAATGGCGACGAAGATGGCTATGTACTGAAAGGTCTTTTCGGTGATCACGCCGATGGTCTGCAAATGCGACAGACCCAGCATGATCGCCAGCACACTCAAAGCAATCAAAAGGGAATACATCAAACGCTGTTTATTGGTCATTGCGAACTTCCTGAATTCTTCATGGACGGCATTCGTTGCCAAATGCGCGCCCATATTACGCCCATGCGCGTCGCGTTACATCGCCCAGCCACTTCCGTTGACGGATGTCACAGCACATCCAGACAACGAACCGTAGCCTGCACATGGTTTAATGGCGGTCTGTTCAAGGTCGATCAGCTGACCTCTCGCTAGATGCCAAGGAGTTCACCATGCCCCATGAAGGCAGCCTGTTACAGGCCGCAGTCGTGTTTTTGCTCGCCGCGGTTTTGACCGTTCCACTGGCCAAACGGCTGCAACTGGGCGCAGTGCTCGGCTACCTTTTTGCTGGCGTCATCATTGGCCCGTCGGTGCTGGGGTTGATCGGCAACCCGGAAAGCGTCAGCCATATTTCCGAGCTCGGCGTGGTGCTGCTGCTGTTCATCATTGGCCTTGAGCTTTCGCCAAAACGTTTATGGGTGATGCGCAAATCGGTCTTCGGCGTCGGTCTGGCCCAAGTGTTGCTGACCGGCCTGGTCATTGGCGGCGTCGCGTTGCTGGCGTTCGACCAGCCGCTCAATACCGCTGTGGTGCTGGGGCTTGGCCTGGCGCTGTCGTCCACCGCATTCGGCCTGCAAAGCCTGGCCGAACGCAAGGAACTCAACCTGCCCCATGGCCGACTGGCCTTCGCCATCCTGCTGTTTCAGGACATCGCCGCGATTCCCTTGATCGCCATGGTGCCGTTCCTTGCGGGCTCCGATCACAACCTCAGCGCCAGCGAAGGCCTGAATCACGGTCTGCGAGTATTGGGCAGTATCGCGATTGTCGTGGTTGGCGGCCGCTATCTGCTGCGACCGGTGTTTCGCATTGTCGCCAAGACCAAAATCCAGGAAGTGTCCACGGCGACCGCCTTGCTGGTGGTCATCGGCACCGCCTGGCTGATGGATCAGGTCGGGGTGTCCATGGCGCTGGGCGCATTCCTCGCCGGGCTGCTGCTCGCCGACTCGGAATACCGTCACGAACTTGAATCCCAGATCGAGCCCTTCAAGGGTTTGCTGCTGGGGCTGTTTTTCATGAGCGTTGGCATGGGTGCCAACCTCAGCCTGTTGCTCAGCGAGCCTGCCATTGTCCTGGGGCTGACGCTGTTGCTGGTGGGCATCAAGCTGCCGCTGCTGTTTCTGGTCGGTCGCCTGGCGGGTGGTCTGGGCAGACAGAGCGCCTTGCGCCTGGGCATCGTGCTTGCGGCTGGCGGTGAATTCGCTTTCGTGGTGTTCAAGATCGGCAGCGATCAAGGCCTGTTCGATGCACGCCTTTACGACATCCTGGTGCTGACCATCACCTTGTCCATGGCCATGACGCCCTTGTTGCTGCTGGCCATTGCTCGCTGGCTCAAGCCGAAAAAAGTGGTTATAGAAGTTCCGGACGAATACAAGGACATCAATACCGATTCGCCTCGGGTGGTGATCGCCGGCATGGGCCGCATGGGCCAGATCGTGGCGCGTATCCTGCGCGCGCAGAATATCCCGTTCGTGGCGCTGGATACCGCCGTGGAATCGATCGAGTTTTCCCGCAGCTTCGGCAATGTACCGGTGTTTTATGGCGACCCGCTGCGCCCGGAAATCCTGCGGGCCGCGAAGGTCGATCAGGCCGAGTTTTTTGTGATTGCCACCGACGATCCGGACACCAACATCAAGACCGCCGAACTGGTGCGCAAGCTGTATCCGAATATGAAAATCATCGCCAGGGCGCGTAACCGCCAGCATGTGCATCGGCTTATCGATGTGGGCGCCCAGGCCGTTCGGGAAACCTTCTATTCAAGCCTGGAAATGAGCCGCCAGACCCTGCTTGGTCTGGGCTTGAGCCAGGCCCAGGCGGACGCGCGCATCAATCGCTTCAAGCGCCACGACGAACAGGTGCTCGCCGCGCAGCATCTGGTTTATGACGATGCAGCCAAAGTGCTGCAAACGGCGCGGGAAGCGCGCAAGGAACTGGAGCAATTGTTCGATGCGGATCGCCGCGAGGAAGAGTTGGTCAAGGATTGATAACCTACCGCGTTGCGCAGTGCTCGGCAGGACCGGACTTGTCCGGGAAGGCGTCGGATTTGCCAAGGAGTATCTTCCGCGCTATCTCAGCCCAAGACTTCACTCAATGGAATGAAATTGACCCACTCGCCTTCGGCAAAAGTGCGCTCTTCCAGGACTTCGATCAGCCCATCAGCCCAGGCGGCGCTGCGCAAAACCCCTGAACTCTGGTTGCGGTAAAACACCGCACGGCCTTGCTCAAGACGGCCGCGCAGGTATTCGCGACGGTGACCCGGCCGCGTCCAGGCGAATCCCGCAGGCACCGGGAATTGCAGGGGGGTGACGTCTTGCACGCCCTGGCGCCGCAGCAGATAAGGCCGCGCCAACAGGGCGAAGGTGACCAGAGTCGAAGCGGGGTTACCCGGCAGACCGATCACCGGCACGCCCCGAAAATGGCCGAATGTCAGCGGTTTGCCGGGTTTGATCGCCAATTTCCAGAGGGACAACTCGCCCTCCTCGCGCAATGCATGACCGAGAAAATCAGCCTCGCCCACCGAAACGCCGCCGGTGGAGAGAATCAGGTCCACATCATTGAGCGCAGCCAGCGCCGTGCGGGTTTTTTCCAGGTCGTCCGGAAGAATCCCGGCATCAATGACTTCGCACTCCAGACGTTTGAGCCAGCTGCACAACAGCACGCGATTGCTGTTGTAGATCTGCCCCGGCCCCAGTGGCTGGCCCGGTTCGATCAACTCGTCGCCGGTGGACAGTACGGCCACGCGCACCCGGCGTATCACGTCTACTTCGCCCAAGCCGAGCGAAGCTGTCAGCCCCAGCTCAATAGGGCCAAGACGAGTTCCGGCCGCGAGCACCTTGTCGCCGACCCGGGTTTCCTGACCTTGCGGACGGATGTTCTGCCCGCCGCGCAACGGTTCGATAAAAGAAACCCGCTCATCGCCCTGCACCACCGCGTTTTCCTGCATCTCGACACAATCGGCACCTTGCGGAACCGGAGCGCCAGTGAAGATCCGCGCACAGGTGCCAGGCGTCAGGGGTTCCGGGGCCTGACCAGCGAAAATCCGTTGACTGACCTGCAGCGGTTCGCCGCGCCAGTCAGCGACACGCAACGCGTACCCGTCCATGGCGCTGTTGGGCCATGGCGGCAGATCCAGCGTCGAAATCAGATCCACTGCCAGCACACGACCCTGCGCGCTGGCCAATGGCAGCCGTTCACGTTCGGTAATGGGTGTGGCCGCAGCCATTTCCAGCAGCCGTGCGAGAGCATCTTCGACCGGCATCAGTGGCTTGTTCATGAACGACTACCCACGCGTTGCGCAGGGCTCAGCCTGCTTGAGGTGCGGCACGAAGTTGCACGGGCGAAAACGCGAATCCAGCTGCTGGGCGAGAATTCCGTCCCAACCGGTGCGCACCGCATTGGTCGAGCCCGGCAGACAGCACACCAGCGTGCCATTGGCCAAGCCTGCAAGGGCGCGGGACTGGATAGTCGAAGTGCCGATGTCGGGCACGGAAATCTGCCGGAACAGCTCGCCGAAACCATCGACCTGTTTATCCAGCAGGCAGGCCACGGCTTCTGGTGTGCTGTCGCGACCGGTGAAGCCGGTGCCGCCGGTGATCAATACGACCTGCACCTCGTCATCGGCGATCCAGGTAGCGACCTGGGCGCGGATCTTGTACAGATCATCCTTGAGCAGGACGCGCTCGATCAGGTTATGACCGGCCTCGGTAAGACGGTCGACAAACATCTGGCCGGAGGTATCGGTTTCCCGGGAGCGGGTGTCGCTGACGGTCAGCACCGCGATGTTCAAAGGCACGAAAGGTGTGTCAGCCTTGGCTTTCATAGGCTCAATCCAGTTGTCGAGGAAACAGGCCGGTGTTATATCACAGCACTCCTTTTCACTGCCTCGGTTAAGTCTGCCATGTCCGGTTCCGCTCCTCTCCCGCCCTGCTCGATCCTGCTGCTGGCCGGCGGCCAGGGTCAACGCATGGGCGGGCGTGACAAAGGCCTGATCGAATGGCGTGGCGAACCACTGATCCAGCACCTTCATCGCCTGACCCGGGCACTGACCGACGATCTGATCATTTCCTGCAATCGCAACATCGACCAGTACGGCCGCTATGCGGATCAATTGGTGCAAGACAATAACGCTGATTTCAACGGACCATTGGCGGGTATTCGTGCAGCGCTGAGCGTGGCGCGGCATGACTTTCTGCTGGTGCTGCCCTGCGACGTGCCTCTGGTCGACAGCGAGTTGTTGCAAGCGTTGCGTGAGACTGCTTTTGCGCACCCTGATCAGCCGGTAATGATCCGGGAAGGTGAACACTGGCAGCCGTTGCTGTGTATGATTCCCACCCGTCATGCCGCCGCTTTCGAAGCGGCCTGGCAGGCGGGTGAACGAAGCCCGCGCCGGGCCATGGAGCATTTTCAGCCGGTTGCCGTGCAGTGCGTGGCAGGCGACCCCCGCCTGGCTAACCTGAACACCCCGGATCTGTTGACGCGGATCACCGTTTAACGTTGTGCAGCCCGCAAGGGTTACTATTCATGGAACTTGCTGGCGGTACATACGTCTGAACGTCAGTTAACCAAAAGAATCCTCTGGAGACACAGTAATGAAACAACGGACCCTTCCCGCTGCCTTTCTGCTCGCATTGAGCCTCGCTTCCCTCGCTGGCTGCGCCTCGCCCACTGTGATCACCTTGACTGACGGCCGCGAAATCCAGGCTGTCGACACCCCTAAATTCGATGAAGAATCAGGTTTCTACGAATTCAAGCAACTCGATGGCAAAGAAACCCGCGTCAACAAGGATCAAGTGCGTACCGTCAAAGACCTTTGATGACGACATGATCCAGTTGCTGAAAAACCCGCCTGGTGCGGGTTTTTTTGCGTCTGGAATATGACTACCAGTCCAGCTTGATCTGACTTTCGAACGCTCGCGGCTCACCGCTCAGTGGATCGACGAAACGCAGGCCTTGCGCCAGTAGTTTCAGCGGTCGGGTGTAATCGTCCACGGCATCCTTGATGACCTCGGGATAAAACGGATCGTTGCAAATCCCGGCACCCAGCGCCGCCATGTGGACCCGCAACTGATGCTTCTTGCCCGTCACCGGATAAAGCCCGTAGCGCCACAGATCACCATTTTGCTCGCAGACTTCAATCCGGGTTTCAGTATTGCTGACGCCCGGACCTTCCTGCATGCGGAAGAAGGGTTCGCCCTCGATGAGTCGGGTTTTGTGCAGCAGTGGAAAATCCACGCCAGGCAAGGCCGCAGCGATAGCTTCATAGCGTTTGTCGATCTTGCGCGTGGGGAACAGCGACTGATAAGCCGAGCGCGTGTGCTTGTTGGCGGAAAACAGCACCAGCCCTGCGGTGTGCCGATCAATACGGTGCAGCGGCACCAGATCCGGATTGTCCAGACGCCGGATCAGGCGGCGCAACAGGGTTTGCTCGACGTATTCACCAGCCGGGGTCACAGGCAAGAAATGCGGTTTGTCCGCCACTACCAGATGCTCGTCGGCGTACAGAATCGACTCCACAACCGGGATCGGCGTCTCGTTGGGCACTTCGCGAAAATAGTGAATCCGCAGCCCTTCGCGGTACGCCAGAGCAGGCGCAATCGGCACGCCTTGAGCATCCAGCACCCGGCCGCGCGCCATGCGGTCCAGCCATTGCTCGCGACTGATGGCCTTGAAGTGGGCGCACAGACAGTCCAGCACCGTCGTCCATGAGCCCGCAGGCAAATAGAGCGTGCTGGCCTGACTGTCGGTGGCGGAAAAAACGGGATCGGACATGCGCGGGCTCTTGGTTGACTGGCGCGGCATTATCGCTCAAGCCGGGCACAGAACCCAGCGTGCCGACACCCGGATCAGATCACCCCGCAAGCCATGCGCTCGCCCCCACCGCCCAAAGGCTTGGGCACATCCGCATGGTTATCACCGCCAGCATGGATCATCAGCGCGTGATCCTTGACCTGCGAAAGCTTCTTCAAGCGCGGCGCCAGCACCGGATAGGTCGCCATGCCATCTGCGCTGACATAGATTGCCGGAAGATCCCCAAGATGCCCTTCGGCGTAGGGTCCAAGGTGCTTGCCGGTCTTGCCTGGATCGAAATGGCCACCCGCCGCCTCGGCGGCCACCTTGACGCCGTCCTTCATCGCCGCTTCGCAACTGGCGTTGGCATGCACATGAAAGCCATGCACGCCGGCGGGCAGTGATTTCAGATTGGGAGTGAATAACAGGCCGTAGGGGGTTTCGCTGATGATGACCTCGCCAATCGGCTGAGGCGCGTCGGTCGCGCTGACCAGATTCATCGGCACCGAGCGGGTTTCGGCGAAAGCACTGTTAAGGGATACAGCGCCAATCAAGCCAAGCCATAGATAAGATTTCATCAGTTCTCCAGGTCGGTCGAGACGTGTGGATGGCAGGAAAAACGTCGAACGTTTCACTGCCAAGATGAAAGGTGTACTGCGTTTTTTCCTGCTCTCACCCGTCAAAGGTTCTCGAAGCCTAGGGAACCTGGGCCGTCAGGTCAAAGTCTGGCCGTCTGATTTAATCTCTTGCAACACTAAAGCAGGCCAACAATCCCTTTCAGCGCTCATTTGCGCAAAAACGTCACGATCTGCTCGGCATCGAACGGCCAGTCCAACTCCGCGCCGGTATCCACGCGCCGCAGGACGGGAATGCGCAGAGCGTAATCATCGATCAGCCGTTCGTGCTCGCTGATGTCCACCAACTCAACCAGCAAACCATGCTCGACCAGCGGCAATAACTCGGCTTCAGCAACTTCGCATAGATGGCAACCCAAGGTACCGAATAGCTGGCATTCCGGAGGCATGGCAAGGCCCTCAAGCAGGAAACGGGCGGTTATTTTAGGCTCGCAGGACTATAGGCGTCGAGCGGCGCGAGTCACTATCCAACGGCTTACAACGGTTCGGCCGGGGTGCGCCAGTCCGGCGCCCGGAACGCCGAATCGGCGCCGGACATCTTCATTGAAATACGATCCAGCAGGGACTCGGCCGTGTACTTGGTCGTGGTCGAACTGAAGGCAATCAAGAGCAATCCGGCCACCAGCGCGGAGGACGGGATTCTCCCGGGGCGGATGTTTTCCAGCCCGAGCAGAAATACCAAGGCTGCGAGCGAGCCGACCAAGGCGCCGGCAATCGCTTCGGGCAATGGATGGATGAAAGGCGCCACGCAAAAAATGCTGAACGCCCAACCCAATGCCAACCCCAGCGCCGCGGCCGGCCAGCGCAGCGCCTGGTGCAGCTGGCGAGCCAACAGACTCAAGCCGACGATGAGCACCAGGCAGGTATTCATCGCGTGGCCGCTGAATACGTAAATACCCAGGCTTTCGATGGCCACACCCCAGCCCTTGAACAGGATCTTGCTGGTAATCACGATGGAATACGCCACCACCACCGTTGCGATCCACAACAGCGCCGAGCGGTGCGAACGGGTCGTCCATAACCACGCGGTAATCACCAGTACGGCGGGCAGCATCACGGTGATGCCGCCGTAGGGCGTAAGGGTATGCAGATTCATCGTGAAATAGTCCCCGCAGTGGCGTGCCTGGACGCCTATAAGAGCAGAACGCCTCCCGTTTCTGCCAGAAGATTCTTAACCGTCATTACCGAGCCCGCAGCCGACGATTGACGTTCAGTCCTGACTCACCGCGCCGATCTTGTGAATCGACAGGTCGGCACCGTAATACTCTTGTTCCTGGCTCAACCGCAGGCCAATGATCAGCTTGATCGCGCCGTAAACGGCGAAGCCGCCGAGCAGCGCTACCAGTACACCGAGCCCGCTGCCGATCACCTGGCTGATCAAGCTCACGCCGCCCAGCCCGCCGAGCGCTGTCTGGCCGAAGATGCCACAGGCGATACCGCCCCAGACACCGCACAAGCCATGTAACGGCCAGACGCCCAAAACGTCGTCGATTTTCCAGCGCACTTGCGCGGCGGTAAAACACCAGACGAACAACGCGCCGGCGACAACGCCAGTGAGCAATGCGCCGATGGGATGCATCAGGTCTGAACCGGCGCAGATTGCCACCAACCCAGCCAAGGGGCCGTTATGCAAAAAGCCTGGGTCGTTGCGCCCGACGATCAATGCCGCGACCGTGCCGCCGACCATGGCCATCAATGAATTGACCGCCACCAGCCCGCTGACGCCTTGCAAGGTCTGGGCGCTCATGACGTTGAAGCCGAACCAGCCAACAATCAGAATCCACGATCCAAGCGCCAGAAACGGGATGCTCGAAGGTGGATAAGCCACCAGCCGCCCGTCCCTGTAGCGCCCGTTGCGCGGTCCGAGCAGCAACACCGCAGCCAGCGCCAGCCAGCCGCCCATGGCATGAACCACGACAGAACCGGCGAAATCATGGAAACTCGCGCCAAAGGACGAGGCCAGCCAGCGCTGCAGGCCGAAATTGCCATTCCAGACCATGCCTTCAAAGAACGGATAGATGAACGCAACAATCAATACCGTGGCACACAACTGCGGCGCAAACCGCGCACGCTCGGCGATGCCTCCGGAAATGATCGCCGGAATGGCTGCCGCGAACGTCAACAGGAAGAAGAATTTCACCAGCACATAGCCGTGATCGGCGCTGAGCACCGCCGCAGGCTGCAGAAAGCTGACGCCGTATGAGATCCAGTAGCCTATAAAGAAATAGGCAAGGGTCGAGACGGCGAAGTCACTGAGGATTTTCGCCAGCGCATTGACCTGGTTTTTCTGTCGGACGGTGCCAACTTCGAGGAATGCAAAACCGGCATGCATGGCCAGAACCATGACTGCACCAAGCAGCAAAAACAGGGTATTGGAACTGTGGACCAATGTGTCAACGGCGCTTTGTAAGTTATCCATCAAGGCAGGCCTGTAAGCCGGAAAGGCACCAAAACAGCGCAATACAACAGATGACGCACCGAAGTGGTTCGGCTTCGCAATACCGCCACAAGCCTCGCGACCTGCTTTGGCGCATCATCGATGAGCCTGACGCGCAGTTCAGGATTTTCCAGGGAGTTTTAGGAAGAAAAATACCGGTTTTAGCCAGTTCCGCTGCCCTTGTGCTCTTAGTCGGCGCAATGGTGCGGATGGCGCACCAGTAAGAAGCAAAAGCTGTACCAATCGCCACATGCGGAGCACGCTGCAATTGAAATGAACCTTCGGCAATTCGTCGGACTCGAAACATCCATACGCCACTGAACGGAGAACACTATGTCCCGCCAAACAGCACAGAATGCCCAGGAAATTTTGATGAACGACTTTCAAATCCTGGTCGCAGACACGGAAAAGCTGCTTAGCCATACCGCCTCACTGGCCGGCGAACAGGCAGATGAGTTGCGTGGGCAGATTCAGGAAAGCTTGTCGCGGGCTCGCGAGACCCTGAAAGTCACTGAAGAGTCGCTGCGTGAGCGCGGTCAGGCTGCGGTAGTGGCTACCGAAGATTATGTCCAGACCAATCCATGGCAATCGGTCGGCATTGCTGCCGGCGTTGGTTTCCTGATCGGTCTGCTGGCTACAAGGCGCTAACGGCTATGGCTTTGGGAACGGAATCCGGTCCTGAACAGGACCAAACCTCATCGCCACGGCGATTGGGCGCGGCTTTCCTGGGTCTGCTGCACAGCCACGTCGAGCTGTTTGGCATAGAACTACAGGAACAGAAAGCGCGCACCTTGAGCCTCCTTTTGTTCGCGGGCCTTGCGCTGGTTTTCGCGCTGCTGTTGTTGACCGGGCTCTCGGCTTTATTGCTGATTGTGCTGTGGGACAGCTACCGGCTGGCCGGCATCATCGGCCTCTGCGTGTTCTACACCCTGGCCGCGCTGTTTTGTGCGATGCGTTTAAAAGCCGCCATATTCGACGAGTCCTCGCCCTTTAACGCGACCCTCGAAGAACTGGCCAATGACCGTGAGCGATTGATGCCATGAGCGTGCCCGAATCTCATCAAAAGCATACGCGCCGTGAACTGCAGAAAGCCCTGATCCGCCTGCGCATGGAAATGCACCGCCAGGAAATCCGCCAGGAATCGAGCCAGCTGCTTCAGCCGCTGCGCCGCGTTCGCGGCATGACGCAAAACTGGCAAGGCACACTGGGCATTAAACATGCGCCGCTCTGGGGTATGGGTGTGGTGACCCTGCTGGGTTTTCTCAGCGGTAAAGGCGCCAAAAGCGGTCGCAGCGGTGGCTTCGGTCGGATCGTGAAGCTGGGCGTCAGCCTGTTGCCGGTTATCCGCCTGGCCCTTCAAGGCCCGCCACGCAAACACTGATGGCATATTGACGCAGGCTGCAGCTGTTTGGCTGCATTCTTGCAACAGTCTGCAGAAGGTACTGAAGCGTCCATTCAAGGTTTGGCCTTGAGTGGACGCTTTTTGTTTGCCCGATAAAAAAATTTCCCGCGTTCAACTTTACTAAGGAGGCCATGTGATCGATGGGCAACCACTTGCCTGCTTTCAGCCGTTCATCGATACCGCTACTGGCCGTATTGCTGGTGTTGAAGCCTTGGGCCGTTTGCGTCAAAGCGATAATAGACTGACGTCAGTCGGCCCGTTGTTCGCCGATCCGAGGATGCCCGGCACCGAGTTGCGGCGCCTGGACCGAATCATCCGCGACAACGCAATGAGTCGGCTCCATGAGGCCCCGGATGACTGGTTCCTGAGCCTGAACATTTCCCCTAGATGGATCAGCCGGCTGAGACCCGATCAGGCGCTGCCCAGCCTCAAACAGTTGAAGAAGCACGGTATCGCGCCAGACAGGATCGTGTTCGAGATCACCGAACTGGGTGGCGACAGTCAACGTCTTGCGGAGGTCGTCAAACGTTACCGTGAAGCGGGAGCGAGGATCGCCATTGATGATTTCGGTGCCGGTTATTCGCAGCTTGATCGCGTGCTGGCCTTGCAACCGGACATTCTCAAGCTCGACATGCGCCTGTTCCAGGCTGCCGCGCGCGGCGGGCCGAGCAGTGATGTGGTCAAAGCGCTGGCGCAAATGGCCGAGAAAACCGGTTGCTGGATCATCGCTGAAGGTGTTGAAACCGAGGCTGAACTGCATTTTGCGCTGGAGTGCGGCTCGCGTTATGTGCAAGGTTTCCTGTTCGCCCAAGGGGAGCTTGAGTTCTTCCGGGCCGATGCATTTGTCGCGCAATTCGCTGAACTACGTGATCGCTATGTGCTGCGCAAGGTGGCCGAACGCGCCAGGCTGATGAGTCTGCGTCAACAACTGACCACCTTGATGTCGATCCTGCAGCGCTGGGATGAAGACCAGAGCCCCGTCAGCGATCTGCCAAAACTGCTCGACTACCCCTGGCTGCTGCGTTTCTATCAATGTGACCGACACGGAACGCAACTCACGCCAAACCTCGAATGGCGCAACGGTGCCTGGCACTCGGACGCTAAATATCTGGGGCATAACTGGTCATGGCGCCCGTATTTCTACCACTTGCTGGCTGAAGGATGGCATGAGCGACGCCTGAGCCTGTCGAACACTTACCGCGACGCTACCAGCAATCAGTATTGCCTGACTGCGGGTCAGTTCTTCGACAACGGCCAGCGCTTGCTGCTCATTGATGTGGATGCCGCTGGAATGTAAACCGACACCCACCTACCGCTTGCTGTCAGCGTCGTGAAACGGGAAGCTAGGCGCACTTAATCTATGGAGTGCGAGCCTTGGACTGGCAAACCCTGCTCAACCGCGAACGTCTTGGCAAAACCCTGCACAGCCCCGAAGAGTTGGGGCGCAGTCCTTTTCACAAGGATCACGACCGGATCATCTTCTCCGGGGCGTTTCGCCGCCTCGGGCGCAAGACCCAGGTGCATCCCGTATCGAGCAACGACCATATCCATACCCGCCTTACCCATTCGCTGGAAGTCAGCTGCGTGGGTCGCTCGCTGGGCATGCGTGTCGGTGAAACCTTGCGCAGCGCCCTGCCCGACTGGTGCGACCCGGGTGATCTGGGCATGGTCATCCAGTCGGCCTGCCTGGCCCACGATATCGGCAACCCGCCGTTTGGCCATTCTGGCGAGGATGCTATTCGCAACTGGTTCAATCAGGCTGCAGGCCGCGGCTGGCTGGATGCAATGAGCCCGGTCGAACGCGACGACTTCCTCAATTTCGAGGGCAATGCCCAGGGTTTTCGGGTTCTGACCCAGCTGGAATATCACCAGTTCGATGGTGGCACGCGCCTGACGTACGCCACGCTGGGCACGTACCTGAAATACCCCTGGACCGCGCGACATGCCGACTCCCTGGGTTACAAAAAACACAAGTTCGGCTGCTACCAGAGCGAGCTGCCGATCCTCGAACAGATCGCCCACAAACTGGGCTTGCCGCAACTTGAGGAACAACGCTGGGCGCGCCATCCGTTGGTGTATCTGATGGAAGCCGCCGATGACATCTGCTATGCCCTGATCGATCTGGAAGACGGGCTGGAGATGGATCTGCTGGACTATGCCGAAGTCGAGGGTTTGCTGTTGAGCCTGGTCGGCGATGATTTGCCGGACACCTATCGTCAGCTTGGCCCGGACGACTCGCGAAGGCGCAAACTGGCCATTCTGCGCGGCAAGGCCATCGAACACCTGACCAACGCTGCGGCGCGGGCGTTCGTCGAGCAACAGGACGCATTGCTGGCCGGCACGCTCAGTGGCGATCTGGTCGAACACATGCATGGCCCGGCAAAGCGCTGCGTGCTGGATGCCAAGGACATGGCGCGCAAGAAGATCTTCCAGGACAAGCGCAAGACCCTGCACGAGATCGGCGCCTACACCACCCTTGAGATTCTCCTCAACGCGTTTTGCGGCGCGGCGCTGGAACAGTTCGGCGGACGCACGCCGTCGTTCAAGCATCGACGCATTCTCGACCTGATGGGCAACAGCGCACCCGATCCCCATGCGCCACTGCACGCATCATTCCTGCGCATGATCGACTTCATTGCCGGGATGACCGACAGCTATGCCAGCGAAATGGCCAGGGAGATGACCGGGCGTTCGAGCCCCATGTAAGGTACCGAAGGGATGCCGTCCCACGCGTTGCCAAACGCCGGGATGGCATCTCTTCGGGCCATTTCAGCACCAGCACGCGCAGGGTGCGCATCAAAACTTCAGAATTGCCCTACACGCACACCGGAAAGGTCCTATCGCCTGGGTGATGGCACTGACCAATAATCCCGCCACTTTGATTGCCACTACTGGCACATCTCCCATTGGTCCAATAGCCACCGCCGATGCCGTTCGAGGGCTGCCGGTTCGCCTCGATCCGCACCGGCTTTGCGCCCGCACGTTGCCGGAAGCTCCCCCCATGTTTAAACACAACTTGCGCATCCTGCTGGTGGAGGATCATCCGTTTCAACTGATCGCCACGCAGATCCTGCTCAACAATCAAGGGTACTTCCTGCTTACCCCTGTCCTGACAGCTACCGAAGCACTGGCAGCCATGACGCGGACTCCCAAACCCTATGACCTGTTGCTCTGCGACCAGGGTCTGCCAGATTTTCAGGGCTTCGACCTGATTGAACGGGCCCACAAACTTGGTTTCGTCCGCCGCGCCATACTCCTCAGCGGACTGGACAATAGCCAGTTGCGCGCGCTTGAACAGATGGCACTCGAACGCGGCCTGCCGCTGCTGGGTTGCCTCAGCAAACCCCTGCACGGCCCGGATCTGTGCCGCATGCTCGATGCAGCCGTCGCCGAGCATGATTGAGCCACACGCAGAATGCGACAGCAGTTAAGGGATAAGTAGAGGGCCTATAAATTACTCAGTAACTGCTGTAGTCAAACAGCTTTTAGTTTGCAGGAAATTTCCCAATCGAAATAAACAACGCATTTTTTAATAACCGAATTCGCACGATATATTGTTGAAAATTTAAACAGCAACGCAACGAAAAATGGGCTCTGACGTACTCCGATACTTTAATTGTTGTAGGACATTTCCTATATACACCCTGCAGCGCAGTCTGTTCATGGGCCTGCTTGAACATCTGAGCTAAGGTGCGCGCTTTCTTCGCAGCTTGTATGGATTGAATCATGAACTCAGTTTTTATCATCGACGATCACCCGGTTATTCGCCTTGCCGTTCGAATGCTCCTGGAGAACGAAAATTATCAAGTGGTGGGTGAAACCGATAACGGCGTGGATGCCATGCAGATGGTTCGCGAATGCATGCCGGATCTGATCATCCTCGACATCAGCATCCCCAAGCTCGATGGCCTGGAAGTGCTGGCCCGGTTCAATGCCATGGGGCTGCATTCGAAAATTCTGGTCCTGACTTCGCAGACCCCCAGCCTCTTCGCCATCCGGTGTATGCAATCGGGTGCCGCAGGCTATGTCTGCAAACAGGAAGACCTCAGTGAACTCCTCAGCTCAGTGAAAGCCGTATTATCCGGCTACAATTACTTCCCGAGTCAGGCTCTGACCAAAGCTACTGGCGAAAACGGCCAACCCAGCGAAATCGAACTGTTCAAGTTGGTGAATGATCGCGAATTGATGGTATTGCAGCTGTTCGCTCAGGGCCGTACCAACAAAGAAATTGCCAAGGGAATGTTTCTCAGCAATAAGACCGTCAGCACTTACAAAACACGCCTGATGCAAAAGCTCAGGGTTAAAACCTTGGTAGAACTTATCGAGATGGCAAAACGCAACGAGCTCGTGTGAGGGACCGGATGTCCACGCGCATTAAACATTATTTGATATTGGTCGCCTGTGTCTGCATCAGCTGGAGCGCCCAGGCGCTTGCGGCTGACGGCGAATCCTACCGGCTGCTGAGTCGCTCCAGTCCCGGACACATGGACGTCAAGCTGGACAAGGCCCAGTGGCAGTGGGTACACGAGAAGCGCGAGCTGATCCTCGGTACTTCTGCCCCTGATTACCCACCTTTCGACCTGACTCGCTCAGGCCAGGAATACGAAGGGTTCACCGCCGACTATGCCGGCATCATCGCCGTGGCACTGGACCTGCCCGTCAAGGTCCAGCGCTTTGAGTCCAGAGCGTCCGCCATCAAGGCCCTCAAGGAAGGCAAGATTGATCTGCTTGGCAGCGCCAACGGGTTCGAGGCAGACGATGGCAGCCTCAAGCTTTCGACACCCTATGCCGTGGACCAGCCGGTCCTGGTGACGCGCGTCGGCGAGAAGCGCGCGCTGAACCAGGGCCTGCAGGGCATGCGTTTGAGCATGGTTTATCACTACTTGCCCGAGTCCAATGTGAAAGCGCTCTACCCGGGGGCAATCCTGAAAACCTACCCTTCGTTCCAGAGCGCCATCAACGCCGTAGCTTTCAATCAGGCCGACGTGTTTCTCGGCGATACCATCTCCACCCAATACCTGATCAACAAGGGCTATCTGAACAACGTACAGATGGCCAACTTCGGCAAGCATGAAGCCAACGGGTTTGGTTTTGCGGTACGCAACGAAGGCACCCCCTTGCTGGACATACTCAATCAAACCCTCAAATCCATCAGCGTCGATGAACGTATTGCGATTTCACGACGCTGGGGGGCCGACGATCTGATGTTGACCGATCAGAAACTGCAACTGACCCAGCGTGAGGAGCGCTGGATTGCACAGCACCCCACGGTTCGCGTGGTTATCAACGAATCCTACGCTCCACTGACGTTCTTTGATGCCAGTGGCAATTTCCGTGGCATCACAGCCGACCTGCTGGAACTGGTACGCCTGCGCACCGGGCTACGCTTCGAAGTCAGCCGGTCGCAAAGCCTGGCCGACATGCTGAACCGGGTAGACCAGGGTCAGGCCGATATGATCGGAGCGCTGATTCCCAGTGAAGAACGTGAAGATCAACTCAGCTTCAGCCGCCCTTACGTCGATAACTCGTTCGTGCTGGTAACCCGCAAGTGGCCAGAAAATCCACCCAGACTCGAGCAACTGAATGGCAAACGGGTGGCGATCATTGTGGGCAGCCCGCTCACCACCTACCTGCGTGACAACTTCCCCGATATCGTACCCATTGAGGTGGACAACCCTTTCCAGGCCATGGACATGCTCGCCCAGGGTCGAGTCGAAGGTGCAATCACATCGCTGCTGATCGCCAATTATTTCCTGTCTTCGGGTGTATTCGAGGACCGCCTGCAAATGACGGCGACCGTTGGCAACGAGCCTGCACTGATTTCCATGGCAACGTCTCGCAAAACCACCGAACTGAGCGCCATCCTCGACAAGGCGCTATCGAGCATTGCTCCGCAGGATCTGGCGGTAATCAACAATCGCTGGCGCTCGTACACCCCGGCCGGCGGTAACTGGTACGACTACCAGCGTCAGATTTATCAGATTCTCCTCGGTGCTGGCCTGTTGCTGCTCGGCTCGCTGGCCTGGAACGCCTACATGCGACGCCAGATCAAACAGCGCGAACGGGCCGAGCGTGCGCTCAGCGACCAATTCGAGTTCATGAGCGCCCTGGTCAACGGCACTCCGCATCCTATCTATGTGCGTGATCGCGAGGGGCTGCTGCGCATGTGCAACGACAGCTATCTGGAAGCATTCTCGGCGCGGCGCGAAGACATCCTCAACAAAACCGTTACCGAAGGCATTCTCAGTGATGTCGACGAAGCCCACGAATATGCCGCCGACTACAAACGGGTGATGGCCAGCAGCACCCCGTTGATCCTCGACCGCACACTGCATATCGGTGATCGACAGCTGACGATCTATCACTGGATCCTGCCGTTCCGTGATTCGGTGGGTGAGGTGCAGGGCGTCATCGGTGGCTGGATCGACATCAGCGAGCGCCGTCAGCTGATCGAGGACCTGCGCACCGCCAAGGATCAGGCCGATGACGCCAATCGCGCCAAGAGCACCTTCCTGGCGACCATGAGCCATGAAATACGCACTCCGATGAACGCAGTGATCGGTATGCTCGAATTGGCCCTGCGTCGCGCCGACCAGGGTCAACTGGATCGGCCGGCCATCGAGGTCGCCTACGGCTCGGCCAAAGATCTGCTGGAGCTTATCGGTGACATCCTGGATATCGCACGCATCGAGTCCGGACGCTTGACTCTGAGTCCGGAGCGCGCAAATCTGCGTCAGTTGGTCGAATCGGTGTTTCGCGTCTTCGATGGTCTGGCCCGGCAAAAGAGCCTGGGCCTGTTGCTTGATCTGGACCCTGCCATCAACACCGATGTCCTGATCGATCCGCTGCGTTTCAAACAGATTCTGTCCAATCTCATCAGCAACGCGATCAAGTTCACCGAGCAGGGCCAGGTGAAAATCAGCCTCCAGACCGAAACCAGCCCCGCCCCGCAACAGCTGCGGCTGCATGTGCTGATCCAGGACAGCGGCATCGGTATCAGCGCCGAGGATCAGCAGCGGCTGTTCGAGCCTTTTGCTCAGGCGGAAAACACCGGCCAGCAGGCACGTGCCGGCGCCGGACTTGGGCTGGTGATCTGCCGTCACCTGTGCGAAATGATGGGCGGCACACTGACCCTCAGCAGTGAGCCCGGCGATGGCACCCATATCCACATGACCTTTGATCTGACGACCCTGGAGCCGCTGGAAATCGCCGCGCCTGCAAAGGAAGCCCCACCACGGGAAACGACTGCACTGGACATTCTCATCGTCGACGATCATCCCGCCAATTGCATGCTCCTCTGTCAGCAGCTCGAATTTCTCGGTCATCACTGTTCGACTGCCGAACACGGTGCCCAAGGACTTGAGCTTTGGTTGCCAAAACAGTTCGATCTGGTAATCGCTGATTGCAACATGCCGGTGATGAATGGCTACGATCTGACTCGCGCAATTCGTAACCACGAGCAGGACGAGGGGCGCCAACGCTGCACGATATGGGGTTTCACCGCCAATGCTCAACCGGAAGAGAAGCTGCGCTGTCGGGATGCGGGCATGGACGACTGCCTATTCAAGCCCATCAGCCTCAAAGCGCTCAACGAGAGACTGGACAAGCTCCAGCCTCACGCCCGTCAGCGCGGCGAAACATCAGTTGCCGAAGTGTTCGATATGGGCAGCGTCAACCTGTTGACCGGTGATCGTCCTGACAACGTTCGGCGGCTGTTGGCGCAACTGCTGCTCAGTTGCGAGCAGGATCGCGAGGAACTCTCAAGCCTGCAAGCGGCGACGAATCAGGCAGATATTCGTCAGATGGCACACAAGATCAAAGGCGCGGCGCGGATCATCCGGGCGGTTCAGGTCATCGACAGATGTGAGGCGCTGGAAGATGCCTGCGGCGAGGACGAGCCCGTTGAGATCATTGAGGCGTGCCAGTCGGCCTTGGCCTCTTCGATGAGTGTTCTGGAGACAGCCTTGCGCAACGCGCTTCATCTGACAGATGAATCGGGCAATCGCAACGGGGGAAGTGAGGACATCCACGACTAGTCGCGGATCAACAAGCAGGGGGAATGCAGCAGAACAGGGAGGCAGGCGCGTGGCCTGCCTCCTCGAAACATCAGGCTACCGGATTGATTGGCTTTTCCGGATACCAGACGTCGATCAGCGGGCTGACGGTTACTTCGGTCAGTTCGCTGCGGCCCTTGAGCCAGGCTTCAACAGCAGCGCGCTGCTCTTCGTTGACCGAGCCACGCTTGATGAGGCAAACCAGACCGAAGTCATCGCCGCCAACATAACCCAGACCATTGGCTTCCATGGCGTCCTTGAGGAACTCCTCGAGGAACGCGTCGATCGCCTTGTCATCCAGATCTTCCTTGAAGTCCAGGTTCAGCTCAAAACCCAACTCCTGGAATTCATCCACGCACAGCTTTTTGCGCAGACGCTGGGAACGGTTAGTGGCCATTGAACAAATCCTCATAAGTAATATCGGGCGGCACTTTAGCAGTTTGGACGGCCGATTGCCTGCCTAACACGCCCAAGGTAGGGGATTGCCGATAAACAGGCGTGTGCGGCCCAGCTTGATACCTGATAAAAATAGCGGCCGGGACGCTCGCGCCAGAACACAAGTCACCGCCGGTTGGGGCATAATGCCGTCTATTCGACCATCAGACGGCTTTTTTCAGCCAACCGCCTGCGTCAGCTACTTATTTTGCCGAGGGAATCCATCCATGCCCTCTTATTTCTCCCCTCTTTGCAGTAGGGTTTTATTGAATGATCAAATCTTTGCGTCCTTTGTTTTTTTTCGCCCTTCTGCTGCCACTGGGACTGCCTGCCCAGGCAGCGGTGATCAACACCACACTGCCGCCCAAGGTTCAGCAAGCCCTGAAAGCCAGCAAGCTGGGCAACGACGCCTTGTCGCTGGTGATGCTGCCGCTTAACGGTCCAGGCAATCCGACGGTTTTCAATGCCGACGTATCGGTCAATCCAGCGTCGACCATGAAGCTGATCACCACCTATGCAGCGCTGGAAATGCTCGGCCCGACCCATCAATGGCGGACTGAGTTCTTCACCGACGGCACCCTGACCAACGGCGTGCTGCACGGCAACCTTTACCTCAAGGGCGGCGGCGACCCCAAGCTCAACATGGAAAAGCTCTGGCTGCTGATGCGCGATCTGCGCGCCAACGGCGTCCAGCAGGTCACCGGTGATCTGGTTCTGGATCGCAGTCATTTCGTGCAGCCGCAGCTGCCGGTGTTCGACGATGATGGCAACGACAAGAACAAGCCGTTCCTGGTCAAACCCGATTCGTTGATGATCAACCTCAAGGCCCTGCGTTTCATCGCCCGTAACGACGGCGGCAGGATTCTGGTTTCCGTGGAACCGCCGATCGCCAGCATCCGCGTGGAAAACCAGGTCAAGGCCGTTGCCTCCAAGCAATGCGCTGGCGAAGTGCGTTACAGCCCGATCCCGCAGGCGGACGGCACAGTCGTGGTCACCGTCAGCGGCCAGCTGGGCGATGGCTGCAACTCCCAGACCTACCTGTCACTGCTCGACCACCCAACCTACGCAGCAGGCGCTGTTCGGGCGATCTGGCAGGAACTGGGCGGCAGCATCCTCGGCAAGGACCGCGTCGACGTTGTGCCGGGCAGCGCGAAACTGTTGGCCAAGGCGTTCTCGCCGGACCTCACGGAAATCATTCGCGACATCAACAAATTCAGTAACAACACCATGGCCCAGCAGCTGTTTCTGAGCCTGGGTTCGGAGTATCGCAACGAAGCCGATGGCGATGACGCCAAGGCCGCGCAACGGGTGATCCGCCAGTGGCTGGCGAAAAAAGGTATCACCGCTCCGCATCTGGTCATGGAAAACGGCTCGGGCCTGTCCCGTGCGGAACGCGTCAGTGCACGTGAAATGGCGATCATTTTGCAGGCCGCATGGCGCAGCCCTTATGCCGCCGAGTTCATGAGCTCGATGCCGCTGGCCGGCATGGATGGCACCATGCGCAAGCGTCTCAAGCGCACGCCGCTGTTGGGCGAGGCGCATATCAAGACCGGTACGCTGAACACGGTTCGCGCCATTGCCGGCTTCAGCCGCGACAGCAACGGCAATACCTGGGCGGTGGTGGCCATCCTCAATGACCCGCGTCCTTGGGGTGCATCGTCAGTGCTCGATGAAGTGCTGGTCGAGTTGTATCGCCAGCCCAAACTGGTCAATAACACCGTTTCGATTCAGCAGCCATAAGCAAAAGGGGCCTGTCACCAGACAGGCCCCTTTGTCGATGACTCAAAGCGGCTCAGCCTCGACCCGATCACGCCCCGCCTGCTTGGCGGCGTAGACCCGCGAATCCACACGCAGCAGCAACGCATCGTCGCCTTCCCCTTCGCGCCAGCCAGCCACGCCGAAACTCGCGGTAATGACCCCGATACCATCGACCGGCTGGCTGCGCAGCTCACGCCACAAATCCAACGCCAGCTGATACGCCTGAACGGCATCGGTGCCGGGGCATAGCACCATGAACTCTTCGCCGCCCAGCCGACAGAACACATCCTTGCTACGCAGCCGCAGACTGATGCGCTGGGAAATGGCCTGCAACGCCCAATCGCCCATCGCATGTCCAAGCTGGTCATTGATCCGTTTGAAATGATCGATATCCAGCATGATCACCGACAGCGCTCCGCCATTACCCTGGACCCGGCCCAGTTCGACCGCGAAGCGTTCCTGGAAATAGCGACGGTTAAAGGCTCCGGTCAGCGAATCGGTCACCGCCAACCTGCGCAATTCCTCCTCGACCCGCTTGCGCTCGGTGATATCAATACAAACCGCCAGATAGCCAACCCACTGGCATTGCTCGTCTCGCACGGCTGTCACCAGCATATTGACTGACAATGTGCTGCTGTCACGCCGCACGAAGGTCCATTCCCGAGACTGGTGGATGCTTTCCTGACTGGCTTCGACAAAGATCGCTTCGCCCGCTGACACCTGGGTGCCATACCCGATACTCAGGCGCTGCGCGTGCTCTTCGAGCTCTGCCGTCAATTGCAGATCCTTAAGCGAGAAGCGCCCCACGACCTCGTCATTGCTGTAACCGAGCATTTTCTGTGCGCCAACGTTAAACGTGCTGATCACACCATTGAGGTCGGTGGCAATGATTGCCACCTCGGTAGCAGCGTTGAGCACATTGCGCAGCTGGCCGTGGGTGCCGCGCAATTGCTGCTCGCGCTGGCGCAGCTCGCAAGTGCGTTGATCCACCAGACGCAGGGCGCGCTGACGTTGCCCCACCAGGCTGTAGAGCAAGGCGCTGAGCATCACGCTCAGCAACCCGCCCAACAGGATCACGTTGACCCTTTGCGATGGGTTACTGGCGAGGAAAATCTCGGTTGGACGGATCTCCAGCAGATAGTCGCGATCCGCCAGGCGCAACAACGTGCTGACCCGCAAATCAGACTCGGCCGCCGCCGCGGGTGACTGATACAACGGCTCCGCCTGGCCGGTGGCAGCCAGGTCGCGCAGTGTCACGGCGAGGTTTTCCTGGGTTGGCAAACCTTCGGTCATCAGGGCGCTCAGGCTGATAACGGCCATGACAAAGCCGGCTACATCGTCTGCCCGTGTCGAAAATCTTGCCTCCCCGACCAGCACCGGGGCCAGCAACAGAATTCCAGTGGCCTTTGTGGGCTCCAGACCCACCAGCCGCAAGCGCGGAGTGGCGACCATGGTGCCGAGCTGGCGTCCGTGCTCCAGCGCTGCGTGGCGCATCTGTTCGGAGGCAATATCGAAGCCCAGCGGCAGTGGCAATGTGCTGCGCGACTGAGTGAAGAGCACCGGGAAATATTCCGCCCTTGTCGCGGCTTTCTGCAGCCCGCCCGCAGCGTCCAGCTCCCGCACGCTGAAGCCGTTCAGGCCCTCGCTGACCACCTGACGTTCGAAGGCCTCGCGCTCGGATTCGAGAACCCTGGGTGCCCACGAGTAGGCTTGGGTGCCAATCAGCAAAGGCGCGGCAAAACCATTGAATTCTGCGCGGCTGATTTGATCGGAAAAGACGAAGAAGCGCCGCAGGCTGTCCAGGCGATAAGCCTGGCCGTCAAGGCGTTCCTGAATGCGACTGAAATGCTCGTTGGCCAGCAGGCCGAAGCGCTGCACCAACTGGCGTTTGTAGAGTTCGAAGTTGGCGAGCGCGAGAATGATGGTCAGCACCGTCCCCAAAAACAGGGCCGTTATTGCAACGACCCAAGGAGAGGCCTGCTCGCTGATGAAGCCAAGAATCTTGCGGCGTACTGGGGTGGACGGCATACGCAGAACTCGCGGCGCCAGCACAGTGATAGATCATGCTGATCGTGGCTCTGTTATAGCTATTCGCCACTAGTTTGCCTAGCCTGAAATTGCAGTGCGTACCATGGATTCGTTACGCACTGCACATTGTTGCCAATCAGCGAGCCATGATCTTCCAGGCGCGATGGATCTTGCTGTTGCGGGCAAAGTCCGGGTCCACGGTCTGGGCCGTGATTTCTTCCACGGCGTAACGCTCGCCGAGGTTTTCATCAAGCACGAACTTGCGGAAGTTGTTGGAGAAATACAGCACACCGCCGGGCGCAAGACGCGCCATGGCCAGATCAAGCAATTGCACCTGATCACGCTGCACGTCAAATATCCCTTCCATACGCTTGGAGTTGGAGAACGTCGGCGGATCAATGAAGATCAGGTCGTATTCCTCACGACACGCTTCCAGCCACGCCATCACATCACCCTGCTCCAGACGGTTCTTGTCAGAGAAGCCGTTGAGCGACAGATTGCGACGTGCCCAGTCCAGATAGGTTTTCGACAAGTCGACGCTGGTGGTGCTGCGCGCGCCGCCCTTGGCCGCATGCACGCTGGCCGTCGCGGTATAGGCATACAGATTGAGAAAACGCTTGCCCGCCGCTTCGCGCTGGATACGCATACGCATCGGGCGGTGATCGAGAAACAGGCCGGTGTCCAGGTAATCCGTGAGGTTCACCAGCAGCTTGACGCCACCTTCGCTGACTTCACGGAACTGGCCCTGGGCACTTTGCCGCTCGTACTGCTTGGTGCCGCTCTGACGTTCACGACGCTTGATCACCACCCGGCTCTTGTCGATGTTCAACGCCTGCGGAATGGCCGCCAGCGCATCGAACAGGCGCGCCGAGGCTTTTTCCGGATCGATGGACTTGGGCGCGGCGTACTCCTGAACGTGAACCCAGTCGTGATACAGGTCGATGGCCAGGGAGTATTCCGGCATGTCGGCATCGTAGACGCGATAGCAATCGATCCCTTCGCGGCGGACCCATTTGCCCAGCTGCTTGAGGTTCTTCTGCAAGCGGTTGGCGAACATCTGCCCGCCTTCACTCAAGCGCGGCTGCTCGACAACCACTGGAGCCGGTTTGATCGGGTTGCCGTTCTTGTTGTACTTCTCGTATTTGCCCGGAGCTTCCAGCGCGCTGGTGTCTTCGGGCTCGACCTGTTCGCGCTCGATCTGGCGCTGTTCGGCAGTGCGCCGTTCGCCGGTGACGAACTGGTCAGGCAAGACTTTGATCAGCAGCAGCTTGCACGGCAAAGCGCCGTTCCAGAAGGCGTATTGCTTGTGGCTGCGAATCCCCATGCGTTTGCCCAGATCCGGAGCGCCGGTAAATACTGCGGCTTCCCAGTTCAGACAGGCCTGCCGCAGACGTTCACCGAGGTTCTGGTAAAGATAAAGCAGACTTGCCTCGTCACCCAGACGCTCGCCGTATGGAGGGTTGCAGATCACCAGGCCTTTCTGGTTCTGGTCCGGGCGCGGCTCGAAGGTGGCTACTTCACCCTGATAAACCTTGATCCACTCACTCAGACCCGCGCGCTCAATGTTGTTACGCCCTGGCTGGATCAGGCGCGGATCCGCTTCATAGCCGCGAATCCACAGCGGCGGCTTGGCCAGACCGGCCTGAGCACGGGCCAGCGCATCATCATGCAACTGGGTCCACAGCGCCGGGACGTGCCCGAGCCAGGCGGAAAACCCCCAGCGTTCACGCTTGAGGTTGGGCGCGATGTCGGCAGCCATCATGGCCGCTTCCACCAGAAAGGTGCCCACGCCGCACATCGGGTCAGCCAGCGCGCCGCCTTCAGCAGCAATACGCGGCCAGCCGGCACGGATCAGGATTGCAGCCGCGAGGTTTTCCTTGAGCGGCGCGGCGCCTTGCTGCAAGCGATAACCACGCTGGTGCAGGCTGTGACCCGACAGGTCCAGCGACAGGATGGCTTCGCCGCGATCCAGACGCAAATGCACGCGCAGATCGGGATTGAGCTTGTCGACCGAAGGCCGCAGACCATCCGGCGTGCGCAATTTATCGACAATGGCGTCCTTGACCTTCAAGGCACCAAAGTGCGTGTTATCGATGCCCGAACCGTTACCGCTGAACTCCACCGCCAGCGAACCGTCGGCTTCAAGGTGATCCTGCCAGTCGATATCCAGGACGCCGTGATACAGGTCTTCGGCGTCTTTCATCGGGAAGCGCTTGAGCACCAGCAACACACGGTTGGCCAGGCGCGACCACAGGCATAACCGGTAGGCGGTTTCCATGGTTGCGACGCCACGAATGGCCGAAGTGTGTTCCCGGGTCTCCTCAAGACCCAGCGCAGTGGCTTCCTCAGACAGCAGGCCTTCGAGGCCTTTCGGGCAAGTGAGGAAAAGTTCGTAACGTTCGGACATGAATATTCCAGGGCCGTAGCCATAAGCGGCGGGCAACGCATTGCCCTACCAGATTTAAAACAAGCGTCTTTCTTGGAGAACGCCTGCGTGGCACACACATTGTGCCGGTCCACCGCATGAGGTTATGACGTCAGTGCGGCAGTTATTTAACGTGGATTCAGCCTTTCTGCCAAAGCTCACAATGGCCAAAAGACACTGGGCTGAAAGCCACCCATTCAGCATGACAACTGCCGTAATAAAAAGTCACATCGTGACCCTTCGTCGAAAAGCCTCTGAATGCATTCAGCCATCACCCGCGCCTGAGAACCGCTCTCAGCTTGCGCCGAAACCCTCGACATTGCGGGCTTGTGGAAAATATCAACTTTGAAACACCTGAGGGCTTATGTCCCGCAGGTCACAAATGTTACGTGCTTATGACAAAACGATCATTCACAGCGCCCAATCCATTGGTTAGAACTCATCCCAGGTTGTTACTGCAATGGTAACGGCACCAAGCCCGCGACGCCGGCAGCGGGCACCAACGGCAGAAAATTTTCTGCCCGACCTCAGCAAGAGGTCCCAGGGACATTACAGTCAACAAACGAGGGCAACACCCTATGAGAAGACTTAAGCGTGATCCGTTGGAAAGAGCATTTTTACGCGGATATCAGTACGGCGTTCATGGTAAATCCCGTGAGCTTTGCCCTTTTACTCTACCGTCAGTACGCCAAGCGTGGATCAATGGTTGGCGAGAAGGACGCGGCGACAACTGGGACGGTATGACCGGCACTGCGGGAATCCACAGACTCAACGAACTTCACGCGGTCGGGTAATCAGGTAACTTCCGACCAGTCCAGTAAATCTCTGAAAAAATGACCTAACCAGGCGCGTCCCATCCGGGCGCGGGGCGAAAGCCCAGGGGCTCCTCAGGAGCCCCTTTTTTATGCCTGACGTCTGGGCATTGCCGCGATGGCGTCCACCGACTGGCGAATCAGCGCCGGGCCTTTATAGATGAAGCCAGAGTAGATCTGCACCAGACTGGCACCGGCGGCGATTTTCTCAGCCGCGTGCCTGCCTTCGGTGATACCGCCCGCCGCGATGATTGGCAGCCGCCCGGCCAGTTCACCGGCGAGGATCTTCACCGTATGCGTGCTCTTCTCGCGTACCGGCGCACCTGACAACCCGCCCGCTTCGTCACCGTGCGGCAAGCCTTCGACGCCCTGACGGCTGAGTGTGGTGTTGGTGGCGATGACGGCGTCCATGCCCGATTCGATCAGCGCCGCTGCAACCAGCACGGTTTCTTCATCGGTCATGTCCGGGGCGATCTTGATCGCCAACGGCACGCGCTTGCCATGCAACTGGGTCAGCGCCTGCTGACGGATGCTCAAGGCTTCCAGCAACTGCTTGAGCGAATCGCCGAACTGCAGGCTGCGCAGTCCCGGCGTGTTGGGCGAGCTGACATTGACCGTGACATAGCTGGCGTGGGCGTAAACCTTGTCCAGGCAAATCAGATAGTCATCCACGGCGCGCTCGACCGGCGTATCGAAATTCTTGCCGATATTGATGCCCAGGATACCGCTGTACTTCGCGGCCTGAACCCGGCTGATCAGATGATCGACGCCCAGGTTATTGAAGCCCATGCGATTGATAATCGCCTCGGCGTGCGGCAGACGGAAGATCCGTGGTTTCGGATTGCCCGGCTGCGGGCGCGGGGTTACCGTGCCGATTTCAACAAAACCGAAACCCAGCTGGGCGAAACCGTCGATGGCCGCGCCGTTCTTGTCCAGCCCTGCCGCCAACCCGACCGGATTGGGAAACTCCAGGCCCATGACCGTCACCGGCAGGCGCGCAGGCGCCTTGCTCAGCAGGCGATTGAGCCCCAGGCGTCCGCCTGCACCAATCAGGTCCAGGGACAGGTCATGGGAGGTTTCCGGGGAAAGTTTGAACAGTAACTGGCGGGCCAGGTTATACATGGGCGGGCGCGACTCGTCGAAGCTGAATTCAGGGCGGCGATTATAGACGTCTGAGCGGGCGGGCGCGAGGCATGCGCTCAGCTTTTAACCGGACGGCGTCGCGGCGCTCGCTTGAGCTGGCATATCGCTTGCTTGGAACAGTCATCAGCACTCGTTCCAACGGCGGAGCGCGGCACAGACAATGGCGTCGTTTCGTCCTTGCTTTATGCAACGGCTTGAACGACGCTTTTTTTATGGAAGATCCTGTCATCGGGCCAGCCGTACCGACTCCCGAGGCAGGCTTTTCCGAAAGGAAGACACGTTTATGAATACCTCCACGAACGACCCGCTCGCCTGGGTGAATGGCAGCGATGGGCCAGAGATGAACAGCCTCGACCTGGGCTTCATGGCGTTATCCGACAGTGCATCGTTGGTGGTGGCCGCCACTCAGGGGTTCGCCCAGCCTTATGGCCTGACCCTCAATCTCAAACGCCAGGCTTCCTGGGCCAACCTGCGTGACAAGCTGGTCAGCGGCGAACTGCACGCGGCCCACAGTCTTTACGGCCTGATCTACGCCGTGCAACTGGGTATCAGCGGCGGTCCCGCGACGGACATGGCGGTGTTGATGGGCCTGAACCAGAACGGCCAGAGCATCAACCTGTCCCGCCCGCTCCAGGAAGCGGGCGTGATCACTCCTGAGGCACTGGACCGGCGCGCGCACCAAAGCGGCCCAAAGCTGACCTTCGCCCAGACTTTTCCTACCGGCAATCATGCGATGTGGTTGTATTACTGGCTCGCCAGCCAAGGCATTCATCCACTTCACGACGTGACCAGCGTCGTGGTGCCGCCGCCGCAAATGGTTGCGCACCTGCAGGCCGGGCGTATCGACGGCTTCTGCGTCGGCGAACCCTGGGGCGCCAGTGCCGTGCAGCGACAGCTGGGTTTCACCTTTGCCACCAGCCAGGCGATCTGGCCGGATCACCCGGAAAAAGTCCTGGGTTGCACCCGCGAGTTTGTGGAGCAAAACCCCAACACGGCGCGCGCACTGGTCAAGGCCGTTCTGGAGGCCAGCCGTTTCATCGAAGAAAATCAGCAAAACCGCCGCAGCACTGCGCAGCTGCTCAGTGGCAAGGACTATCTGGACGCGCCGGCCAGTTGCATTGAGCCGCGTTTGCTCGGCGAATACAGCGATGGGTTGGGCAACCAGTGGCAGGATAACCACGCGCTGCGCTTTCATGGCGGTGGCGAGGTGAACCTGCCGTACCTGTCCGATGGCATGTGGTTCATGACCCAATTCCGCCGCTGGGGCTTGCTGCGCGAAGACCCGGACTATCTCTCGGTCGCCACCCGCGTTCACCAACTGGACCTGTATCGCCAGGCGGCGGGTGAAGTGGGCATTGAAGTCGCTGCTTCGGCCATGCGCAGCAGCCAGCTGATCGACGGCAAAGTCTGGGACGGCAGCGATCCGGCCGTCTACGCGCGCAGCTTCAAGCTGCATGCGCTGGCCGACACCGCCCCCGCCGTTGTCAGTCGCTGAGGGCCGCAATCATGCTACGTATCCTGCTAATCAACGACACGCCGAAAAAAGTCGGACGCCTGAAAGCGGCGCTCTCCGAAGCGGGATTTGAAGTCATCGACGAGTCCGGCCTGATCATCGACTTGCCTGCACGGGTGGAAGCGGTTCGCCCGGACGTGATCCTCATCGACACCGAATCCCCGGGCCGCGACGTTATGGAACAAGTGGTGCTGGTCAGCCGTGATCAGCCGCGCCCGATCGTGATGTTCACCGACGAGCATGACCCCGACGTGATGCGTCAGGCGATCAAATCCGGGGTGAGCGCTTATATCGTGGAAGGCATTCTTGCCCAGCGCCTGCAGCCGATCCTCGATGTCGCGATGGCACGATTTGAGAGCGATCAAGCCTTGCGTGCCCAACTTCAGGCACGCGACCAGCAATTGGCCGAACGCAAACGCATCGAATTGGCCAAAGGCCTGCTGATGAAAATGAAGGATTGCAAGGAAGAAGAGGCCTACACCCTGATGCGCCGCCAGGCCATGAGCAGACAGCAGAAACTGATCCAGGTGGCCGAACAGATCATCGCCATGAGCGAGCTGCTGGGGTGATGCGGGCCAACGAAAAAGCGTTCTTCGCTTCTCTGGCCCAGCTTTTGCTTAGTTAATCACACAGGTAGCCAACGGCGGTTGCCCCACCTACGACAAAGACGTCGCACACCTCTTTCGCCAACGCGAATCGGGTTGCGGCGTTTTTTGCGTTTTGGCCCCAGTGACTGGGGTCGGTGGAGCCACCGAGGTTATGGATGCTCCACCTGCAGGTCTTCGCCCGCTGCGGTTCACGAACCGACAGACTTCCTTTATGCAGATGAGGTGTTCAATGAATACAAGTTTCTGGAAAGCCGGCCACAAACCGACTCTGTTCGCTGCCTTCCTGTATTTCGACCTGAGCTTCATGGTCTGGTACCTGCTTGGCCCCTTGGCTGTGCAGATTGCCGCCGACTTGCACCTGACCACGCAACAACGCGGCCTGATGGTGGCAACGCCGATTCTGGCCGGTGCGGTGCTGCGCTTCGTAATGGGTTTGCTGGCTGATCAACTGTCGCCGAAAACCGCCGGCATCATCGGCCAGGTGATCGTCATTTGCGCCCTGTTCGGTGCCTGGAAACTGGGTATCCACAGTTATGAGCAGGCGCTGATTCTGGGTCTGTTCCTTGGCATGGCGGGCGCTTCATTCGCTGTCGCCCTGCCGCTGGCCTCGCAATGGTACCCGGCCGAGCATCAGGGCAAAGCCATGGGCATCGCCGGTGCAGGCAACTCCGGTACGGTTCTGGCCGCATTGATTGCGCCGGTTCTGGCCATGGCATTCGGCTGGAGCAACGTGTTCGGCTTCGCCGTCATCCCGCTGGTCCTGACCCTGATTGCCTTCTGCCTGATGGCACGCAACGCACCGGAACGCGCAAAACCAAAGTCCATGGCGGACTATCTCAAGGCATTGGGTGATCGTGACAGCTGGTGGTTCATGTTCTTCTACAGCGTCACCTTTGGCGGTTTCATCGGCCTGGCCAGCGCCCTGCCCGGCTACTTCAACGATCAATACGGCCTGAGCCCGGTCACCGCCGGTTACTACACCGCAGCCTGCGTGTTTGGCGGCAGTTTGATGCGTCCGTTGGGCGGCGCGCTGGCCGACCGGTTCGGCGGGATTCGCACCTTGTCCGGCATGTACGCCGTGGCCGCTATCTGCATCGCCGCCGTAGGCTTCAACCTGCCCAGCTCGTGGGCGGCACTGGCGCTGTTCGTCGCGGCGATGCTCGGTCTGGGCGCAGGTAATGGCGCGGTATTCCAGCTCGTCCCACAACGATTCCGCAAGGAAATCGGCGTCATGACCGGCCTGATCGGCATGGCTGGCGGCATCGGTGGCTTCCTGCTGGCAGCTGGCCTGGGTGCAATCAAGCAAAACACCGGCGACTACCAACTCGGCCTGTGGCTGTTCGCCTTCCTTGGCGTGCTGGCCTGGTTTGGCCTGCTCAACGTCAAGCGTCGCTGGAGAACCACTTGGGGTTCGGCAGCAGTTACCGCCGCCCGCGTCTGAGGTTGGCAATGAGTCTGCAACTGAGTTTTGCCCAGTGCAGCGCCAGCGGCCCGCGACCGGAAAACCAGGACGCTCTGCGCCTGGTGACGCCGGTCCCGGCGCTCGCCGCCAGCAAGGGTTACCTGTTCGCGGTTGCCGATGGCGTCAGCCAGTGTGTGGATGGCGCACTGGCTGCGCAATCCACCTTGCAGGCCCTGGCGCTGGATTATTACTCCACTCCGGAAACCTGGGGCATCGCCCAGTCACTGGATCGCCTGTTGCTGGCGCAGAATCGCTGGCTGTTGGCCAATGGTTTGCTGACCACCTTGAGCGCGCTGGTGCTGCGCGGTCGTCGATTCACCTTGGCCCATGTCGGTGATTGCCGGGTTTATCGCTGGCACCGAGGTGAATTGCAGCGCATCAGCGAGGACCACGTCTGGGAACAACCGGACATGCAGCATGTGCTCAAGCGCGCGCTGGGGCTGGATCAGTACGTGGTCATGGATTACCTGGATGGCGAACTGCGCGAAGGTGAGCGGCTGCTGCTGGTCAGCGACGGGGTTTGGGCGACCCTGGGCGATGCCAGCATCCGCTCGATTCTCACCGAACAGGACGACCTCGACAGCGCGGTGCAGACCCTGGTCAATGCCGCGCATCTGGCCGGCAGTCAGGACAATGCCAGCGCTCTGCTGATCCACATCGACAAGCTGGGCCAGGATGATCTCGGCGATACGCTGGTCCAGCTTCAGCAATGGCCGTTGCCGCCAGCGCTGAAAACCGGTCAACGCTTCGAGGGCTTCGAAGTGGTCAGCCTGCTGGCGCAATCGCGTCAGTCATTGCTTTATCGGGTCCGCGACTCGCTTGGCCAGCGTTGGCTCCTGAAAACCCTGCCAGCCAATCGGCATGACGAAACCAACGCAGGGCAAAGCCTGTTGCTGGAAGAATGGTTTCTGCGGCGGGTGGCCGGGCGCTACTTCCCCGAACTGCATCCTGCCCCGGATCGTCAGCATCTGTATTACCTGATGCGCGAGCACGGTGGCCGCACGCTGGCCGAGCTGTTTGAGCTCAGCGGGCCAGTGTCCGTGGCGCATTGGCAGGATCTGGCGACTCGCCTGCTGCGCGCCGTGGGTTTGCTGCATCGGCGCAATATCATTCATCGCGACATCAAGCCGGAAAACCTGTTGCTGGATGACGATGGTGAATTACGCCTGCTGGACTTCGGCCTGGCGTATTGCCCCGGGCTGTCAGCGCCCGCTGACGAACTGCCCGGCACCCCGAGCTTTATTGCGCCCGAGGCCTTCAACGGCGCAGAACCCGGTCCACAGCAGGACTTGTACGCCGTCGGCGTCACGCTCTATTACCTCCTGACCGGCCATTATCCGTATGGCGAAATAGAGGCGTTCCAGCATCGGCGCTTCGGCACGCCGGTTCCCGCCAGCCGCTATCGGCCGGATGTGCCGGACTGGCTTGATCACAGCCTGCAACAAGCCCTGCACGCCGAACCGGATTCACGCTACGAAACGGCGGAACAGTGGCTGCTGCAACTGGAACAGGCCGAACACCGGCCAGTGGTTCAGCATCGACCGTTGCTGGAGCGTGAGCCGCTCAAGGTATGGCGCACCCTGGCACTGGTGTCGTTGCTGGTTAACCTGATCATGATCATCTGGCTCTTGCGCCACTGAGCATTGCGCCCCGCTTCGGTGCGAGATGCACCAAAGCGGACGACTTTCCCATCAACTGTAGAAGCGAACCTGGTGGGAGCGAGCTTGCTCGCGAAGCCGTTCAGCTTACGCCTCGCCAACAAGTTGGCTCCCAAAGGCCCAAGACACGACATCAGTAAAATCTGGCACAACCCATGCATATTCCATCCCAAGCAACTTACATTTGGCCCTGACCTTCAACGACGAAGGCCCGGGCTTCCCGAGATAACGGGATCGGACAAAGGCGTCCTCGCTAGGTAACTGGCGGGACGCCTTTTTTGTTTGCACGGATTTTGTCGAGCGCGCCCTTGGTGGATCTCGGAGGCAACATGAAAAAACTCAAACTGGTGATGATCGGCAATGGCATGGCTGGGGTGCGAACCCTCGAAGAGCTGCTCAAGCTCAGCGATGACCTGTATGACATCACCGTGTTCGGCGCCGAGCCGCACCCCAATTACAATCGCATCCTGCTTTCGCCCGTGCTGGCCGGAGAGCAGAAATTCGATGAAATCGTGCTCAACGATCTGGACTGGTACCTGAGCAACAACATCAGACTGCTGCTCAATCGCAGCGTTGTCAGAATCGACCGGATCAAAAGAATCGTCACCGCCGACGATGGCACTCAGGCCCATTACGACCGCCTGCTGATCGCCACCGGCTCCAAACCATTCATTCCGCCGATCCCCGGCAACACCCTGGATGGCGTCATTGGCTATCGGGACATCGCCGACACACAGCAGATGATTCACACCGCGCGCACCCATAAACATGCCGTGGTCATCGGCGGTGGCCTGTTGGGGCTTGAAGCGGCCAACGGCCTGAAGCTGCGCGGCATGGACGTCACGGTGGTGCACATCGGCAAATGGCTGCTGGAACGCCAGCTGGATCAGACCTCGGCGCAGTTGCTGCAGCACGCGCTTGAAGAGCGTGGCCTGAAATTCCGTCTTGGGGAACAAACCAAGGCGTTGCTTGACGACGGCGAAGGTCGGGTCAAGGCCGTGCAGTTCTCCAACGGCGATGTCGTGCCTGCGGACCTGGTGGTGATGGCCGCCGGCGTACGCCCCGCCATCGAGCTCGCCCAACAGGCGGGCATCCCGTGTGACCGAGGCATTCTGGTCAGCGACACTTTGCAGACCTTCGACCCACGCATCTACGCCATCGGCGAATGCGCCAGCCATCGAGGAACGGCCTACGGCCTGGTCGCGCCGCTGTTCGAACAAGCCAAGGTTTGTGCCAATCACCTCGCGCAACTGGGTTTTGCCAGCTACAAGGGTTCGGTGACCTCGACCAAACTGAAAGTCACCGGCATTGATCTGTTTTCCGCTGGCGACTTCATGGGTGGCGATGGCACCGAAAGCATCACCCTGCGCGACCCCATCAGCGGCAGCTACAAGAAACTGGTGATCAAGAATGACCTGCTGGTGGGCGCCTGCCTGTACGGCGACACAGCGGATGGCGGCTGGTACCTGCGGCAGATTCGCGAAGGGCGCTGCATCGGCAACAGTCGCGATCACTTGATGTTCGGCGAACACAGCCTCGGCGCTGCCACCGATGTAAATATGGGTGTTGCGCTATGCGCCTGACCGAGACCGAGGTCCAGACCCCATCCCTGACTCAGATCACCGCATCGACCTGCTGTTATTGCGGCGTGGGTTGTGGTGTCTTGATCGAGCATGACGAAGATAAAATCCTCGGTGTCAGCGGCGATCCACAGCATCCGGCCAACTTCGGCAAGCTGTGCAGCAAAGGTTCAAGCCTGCATCTGACCGGTGATCTCAGCGCCCGAGCCTTGTATCCGGAACTGCGCCTGGGCAAATCCCTGGCGCGCAGCGTCACCGACTGGGATACGGCCCTGGATCACGCCGCCGAAGTGTTTGCCCGGACCATTGCCGAACACGGCCCGGACAGCGTGGCGTTCTATATTTCCGGGCAACTGCTGACTGAAGACTATTACGCCTTCAACAAGCTGGCTCGCGCCCTGGTCGGCACCAACAATATCGACAGCAATTCGCGCCTGTGCATGTCCTCCGCCGTGGTCGGTTACAAACGCAGCCTCGGTGCCGATGCGCCACCGTGCAGTTATGAGGACATCGAACTCAGCGATTGCGTGCTGATCGTCGGCAGCAACATGGCCTACGCCCACCCGATCCTGTTTCGGCGCCTGGAAGCTGCAAAAAGCAGCCGCCCGCAGATGAAAATCATCGTCATCGACCCGCGTCGCACCGACACCTGCGAGCTGGCCGATCTGCACCTGGCGATTCAGCCGGGAACCGACGTCGCGCTGTTTCACGGCATTCTGCATCTGCTGCTCTGGGAAGGCTGGATCGACCGTGACTTCATCGACACCCACACCGAAGGCTATGCCGAGCTCAAGGCCCTGGTCCACGACTACCCACCGCAACGGATTGCCGAGCTGTGCGGCGTGTCCGTTGAGCAATTGCAGACCTGTGCGCGCTGGGTCGGGCAGGCGCCGAGCTTCCTGTCACTGTGGTGCATGGGCCTGAATCAATCGACGTCCGGCAGCGCGAAAAACAGCGCACTGATCAATCTGCATCTGGCCACCGGGCAAATTGGCCGGCCGGGTGCCGGGCCTTTCTCCCTGACCGGTCAGCCCAACGCCATGGGCGGACGGGAAACCGGCAGTCTGTCCAACCTGCTGCCCGGCCACCGGGAAGCCGCCAACCCCGAGCATCGCGCCGAAGTCGCCGAATACTGGGGGATCGACAGCTTGCCGGAAACACCGGGGCTGTCCGCCATCGAACTGTTCGAGCAGGTTCAGGCTGGCAAGATCAAAGCCTTGTGGATCGCCTGTACCAACCCCGCGCAATCGCTGCCCGACCAACATAAGGTCCAGCAAGCCCTGACCACTTGCCCGTTTGTGGTTCTGCAAGAAGCCTTTCGCACCACGGAAACGGCGCGCTTTGCCGACCTGCTGCTGCCCGCCGCCAGTTGGGGCGAAAAGGAAGGCACGGTAACCAACTCCGAACGGCGTATTTCCCACGTGCGCCGGGCGATTCCGGCACCCGGCGCAGCACGGCCGGATTGGGCGATCACCGTGGATTTCGCCCGACGCCTGCAAGCCCGACTGCAACCCGATGCGCCTGCGCTGTTCGAGTTTGCCCGGCCACAGGCGCTGTTCGACGAATACAAAGTCCTGACGCAGGGCCGCGACCTGGACTTGTCCGGCATCAGCTACGCGATCCTCGACCAGAGTGGCCCGCAGCAATGGCCGTTTCCCCAAGGCGCAACGCTCGGCACGCCAAGACTGTACGCGAACGGGATTTTCCCTACGCCGTCCGGCCGCGCCCGCTTCCTTGCCGAAGCCTATCGCGCGCCCAGCGAGCTGCGTGACGCGCGTTATCCGCTGACCCTCAACACCGGGCGGCTGCGCGACCAATGGCATGGCATGAGCCGCACAGGCACGGCGGCGCGCCTGTTTGGTCATGTCAGCGAAGCGGTTCTGGGTCTGCACCCAGACGAACTGAATCGCCACCGCTTGCAGTCTGGCGATCTGGTGAGCCTGACCAGTCGCCGCGGCAGCATCGTGGTGCCGGTCGGCAGCGACGATAGCCTACGCGCCGGTCAGGCATTTTTGCCCATGCATTGGGGCGATCGCTTCCTCAAAGGCGGGGTCAACCTGCTGACCCAACCAGCATTCGACCCGCTGTCCAAGCAGCCGGAGCTGAAGCATTCGGGCGTACGCATCGACAAGATTGACCTGCCCTGGAAGCTCTTCGTCCTGATCGAGGGCGATGTGCAGACCTTGCTGACGGCGATACGCCCGCTGTGCGAAGCCTTCGATTACCTCAGCCTCGGCCTGGCCGGTCGGGAACGTCCGGGCCTGGTGATCAACGCGGCCAATGCCAAAGCACCAGAACCCGAGCTGTTGCAGGAAATCGACCGGATTCTTTGCCTGAATGAAGGGCCGGTCATGGCCTATGACGACCCAAAGCGCTCCATCGGCAAGCGTGTGCGTCTCGAAAATGGGCGGATTACCGCCGTGCGGCTGGCGGGGGAAACCCTGGCTCGCCACTGGCTGCAAAACCAATGGCTCGAAGGCAGCCTCAATGAAAACTTGCGTCGCTGGTTGCTGGCGCCGCTCAGCACGCCGCCGGGCGCGGGCTCGACGCCCACGCGTGGCGGCAAGATTTTGTGCAACTGCATGAACGTCAGTGAAGGAGCAATCGTTACCGGCATCGCTCAAGGCCTGGACTTGGGTCAATTGAAGACACAACTGGGCTGCGGCAGCATGTGCGGCTCCTGCGTGCCAGAAATCAAACGGCTGCTGACAGCAGTCGCGATCAATTAAGAGGTGAGCAGCATGAGTGCAAAAGTCTGGCTGGTGGGCGCAGGTCCCGGTGATCCGGAGTTACTCACCCTCAAGGCCGTGCGGGCGTTGCGGGAAGCCGATGTGGTGCTGATCGACGATCTGGTCAATACCGCCGTGCTCGAACATTGCCCGAACGCGCGAATTATCCCGGTCGGCAAACGCGGCGGCTGTCGCTCGACGCCGCAGGCATTCATTCATCGCCTGATGCTGCGTTACGTGCGCCAGGGCAAATGCGTGGTGCGCCTCAAGGGTGGCGATCCGTGCATTTTCGGGCGTGGCGGCGAAGAAGCCGACTGGTTGCGCGCGCGCAAGGTCGAGGTCGAACTGGTCAATGGAATCACCGCTGGCCTTGCTGGGGCGACTCAATGCGGTATCTCGCTGACCTTGCGCGGCATCAGTCGCGGCGTGACGCTGGTCACCGCGCATACCCAGGATGACAGCAGTCTGAATTGGCAAGCCCTGGCGCAGACCGGCACCACATTGGTGGTGTACATGGGCGTGGCGAAACTGGCGGAAATCCGCGACAGCCTGCTGGCCGGCGGCCTCGCCGCGCACACGCCCGTGGCGATGATCGAAAATGCTTCCTTGCCGCAGCAGCGCGAATGCCGCAGCTCCCTGGCCGACATGCAGCGCGACGCCGCGACATTCCAACTGAAAAGCCCGGCGATCCTGGTAATCGGCGCAGTGGCTGCTGCCGATCAGGCAGAAATGGCCGACTGGCTGCAGAGCCAGGCCAGCGTAGGTTGATGCACTGATCAGTGAGAAGACACGTAAATCGACGGTGAAATCGGTGCAGGCAAGGCATAACTGCGCCGGATGCGCGCCACTTCGCTATGCGGCGTGAGGCCGAAGAAGCGTTTGAATTCACGACTGAATTGCGACGGGCTTTCATAGCCGACACTGAAACCGGCGATTGCCGCGGTCATGTCGCTGCGCAGCATCAACAGTCGCGCCTGATGCAACCGCGTCGACTTCAGGTACTGCATCGGCGATGTATCGGTGACTGCGCGAAAGTGCGAATGGAAGCTGGACGAACTCATGCCCGCCTCCTTCGCCAGGCCGTCCACATCGAGAGGCTCCTGATAACTGGCATGAATACGCTGGATCGCCTTGGTGATCTTGCCGAATTGGCCCTGACTGTTCAGGGCGGCGCGCAACGAGCCGCCCTGCTCGCCGCAGATGATTCGGTAGTAAATCTCCCGCAACAGTGACGCTCCCAGAATCCGCGCTTCAGTCGGATCGCTCATGGCTTCGAGAAAGCGCAGCGTGGACTGCCTGAGCGAATCCTCCATGGCCGAAGAGTACATGCCTCTGGGCTGCGCCTGCGTGGCGCCTTGGCCCTCATCGACTTGCAGCATCAATTCGGCGGCGAGATTGAAATCCAGACGCAGATACACCGCCAGCATGGGTTCTGCGGCGCTGGCATCAGTTTCCATGGTGAACGGCACCGGCACCGAAACCACCAGGTAATGCTGGGCATCGTAAAGGTAGGTTTCATCGCCGAGATAGCCGCGCTTGCGGCCCTGACAGAGGATCACGATGCCCGGCTCGTAGAGCACCGGGGTGCGCGTCAAAGGCCGATTGGAGCGTAGAAAGCGCACATCATCCAGCGCCGACAGGTTGTAGCCTTCATCAGGCGCCAGCTGCTCCATCAACTCAATCATGCGCGTTGTCGTATCGTGCTCTTGACTCATTGCTACCTCATTCAGCCGTCGGTGGACCGGGTCAGCGATTCCCAGGCGTCGATTTGCTCCAGCCTGCTCTGCAGTTCACTCCTGATCAATTGCAGCGCATCGCTGCCCAGCAAAAGATGCGCAGGCGGTGTCGGGCTGGCGATCAACTGCAAAATGGCCAGCGCCGCCTTACAGGGATCGCCCAACTGCTTGCCGCTTTTATCTTCGCGTGCCTGTCGAATCGGATCAAACGACGCATCATAGTCGGCAATCGCCCGCGGGCTTCTGAGCATCGACCGCCCCGCCCAGTCGGTACGAAACGAGCCCGGCGCTACAGCAGTGACGAAAACATTGAAGGGCTTGAGCTCCTTGCTCAGCGCATCGGAAATGCCCTCAAGAGCAAATTTGCTCGCGCAGTAATAAGAGATGCCCGGCATGGTGATAAACCCGCCCATGGAGGTGATGTTGATGATGTGACCGGTCCTGCGCTGCCTGAAATAAGGCACAAACGCCTTGGTGATTGCCACTGCGCCGAAGACATTTACATCGAATTGCCTGCGCATTTCTTCGATGGGCGACTCCTCGAAAATGCCTTCGTGGCCATAACCCGCGTTGTTGACCACCACGTCCACCGGGCCAAAGTCGGCTTCGGCCTTGGCTATTACCGCGTCGATGGCGGTGAAATCAGTGACGTCCAGAATCACGCCATGCGCCTGATCCGACGCGCTGGTTTCGAATGACTCCAGCGCCGGAATATTGCGCACCGTGCCGATCACGCGGTGCCCTGCTGCGATCGCTTCGTTGGCTAAAGCTTGACCGAAGCCGCTGCTGACGCCGGTGATGAAAATCGTTTTTGCAGCTGTCATGACAAGTCCTCGATCAATGTTTGAGAGGGCCATGCTACGACTTCGGGCATCGAATCCGATGACCGTTTCCTCCGTGGATATTGCCTATTCCTCCAACTCTCGCACCCGTGGTTCATGGGATATTTACGCTCGAGGGTTAAATTCCAGGCAAAGAAAAGCCCGGCATAAGCCGGGCTCTTCTATTGAAGCGATTTAAAGCGGGCTAATTACTTAGCTTGGGCTTCAACTTCAGCTTCTACGCGACGGTTAACAGCGCGGCCAGCGTCAGTTGCGTTATCAGCAACTGGACGGGATTCGCCATAACCAACCGAGTTTACGCGACCAGCGCCAACACCGTACTGGTTAACCAGAACCTGTTTAACGGCGTTTGCACGACGCTCGGACAGTTTTTGGTTGTAAGCGTCAGGACCGACGGAGTCAGTGTGACCTTCAACAGTGGTGGTAGTCGATGGGTACTGTTGCATGAAGTCAGCGAGGTTCTTGATATCGCCGTAGCTGTTAGGCTTGACTACGGATTTGTCGAAATCGAACTTCACGTCCAGCTCAACACGAACCACTTCGGCAACTGCTGGGCAGCCATCAGCGTCAACAGTTACGTTGGCTGGGGTGTCCGGGCACTTGTCGACGTTGTCGCACACGCCGTCGTTGTCGCTGTCGGAGCACACTTCAGCTACTGGAGCTGGTGCTGCTTCAACTTTCTTCGAACCGCCACCGAAGTTTACGCCGATACCGACGCTTGGAGCCCACTCGGTGTCGCCTTGGTCGATGTTGTACTGAGCTTCAACGCCTGCACGGGCATAGAAGTTTTCGGTGAAGTAAAGCTTGGCACCGCCGCCAACGTTGGCGAAAGTGGAGCCGTTACGACCACCGCGGCCGTTCTGACCGATGCTCTGATCGGAGAAACCAGCCGAGACGTACGGGCGCAGCATGTCGCCCGGATTGTTGAAGTGGTACAGAGCGTCAAGAGCGGTATCGGAACCCTTGATGTTCTTGCCCGAGTCGCTACGAACGTTGTGCACTTCGTCGTAGCCCAGACGCAATTCAACATCGTCAGTCAGGAAGTAGCCAACAGAGCCGCCGAACAGGTTGCCGTTGTTTTTGAAGTCACGGGCACTGTCGTACATTTCTTTCTTGGCGAAGCCTTCGATTTCGACTGCGCCTTGGCCTTGTGCCAGAGCGCCGAACGATGCAGCGGCAACAATAGTACCAATGGCCAAGCCCAAGGTGTTTTTCAGTTTCATCCGTTAAATCCCCATCTGGTGATTGTAAAGCAGTCCCACATATAAGGGACAACTCGTGGGCAAGTCTATCAGAACTTGCCCGATTGTTAGAGGTATTTGCACCGAGTTAAGTTTCGGTAACGCCTGCAAATTTCTCACGTAATTTATCAAGAGCCCGCTTGTAGCGCATTTTCGTTGCGCTCAAGCCCATGTGCATGATGTCTGCGATCTCCTGAAATTCCAACTCTGCGACAAATCGCAGCACCAGAATTTCCCGATCAATCGGGTTCACATGCACCAGCCAGCGATCGAGTCCACCCGGCTCCTCAGGTTTAGGCGCCTTGTCATCAGACGCTTCCTCAAGTGGATCCAGACTCAAAGCGTCCATCAAGCGACGCTTACGCCGTTCCTTTCTGTACTGCGTAATGCATTCGTTGTAAGTGATGCTGTAGAGCCAGGTCTTGAATTTCGATTTGCCCTCGAAATTCTTCAAGCCATACAACACCTTGAGCATCACTTCCTGACAGACATCATCTGCATCGCGATCGTTCCCTAAATAACGTGCACAAACGTTAAAAAGTGTCCTCTGATAGCGACGCATCAATTCTTCGTAGGCCCGCGTCACGTGAAACAGCTCGACGTGCGCGCGCGCGACCAACTCCTCGTCAGAGAGCTCGCGGGGGTCGTAGCGCATCGGTAGCGGTTGGGGTTTATTCAAAACAAGTCGTGCCGACAGTCGGGTCAATGTCCACCACTGTCCGGATTCCGGCGATTCGTGGCGGCATACATTAGCAGGTTAGCCGCCTAACGGCTGCTCACTCGCTGTTCGAGGAGGATTCGGTTGGACAATGAAACCAACTCTCCCTCATCGGTCAGCAGCGTGGTTTTCACCGTGCCGATCTCTTCGATCTGGCCTTCGACCTCGCCCACACGCACTTGTTGCCCTACCTGATACAACTCCCGCACATAAATTCCCGCCAGTATCTGGCCCGCGATTTCGCGGCTTCCAAGACCCATGGCCAGTGCAACTGCCAGACCAACGGTAATCAAACCAATCACAATGACATGGTTCAGGAGATCGGTCTTGACCTCCAACTGGCTGATCGCCACCGAAATACTGATGATGATGACCAGGCCCTGGGCAATTCTTCCCAGCCCGGCCGAGTAATCCAGCCCTACGCCTTCAGCGGCTCCGCGCACCAGGCCGTTGACCAATTGCGCCAACAGCACTCCCACGAGCAACACCAAGGCAGCGCCAAACACCTTCGGCAGGTACAACGCCAGCATGTCCAGTGTTGCGGAAACCCGCTCAAGTCCAAGCGACTCGGCCGCCGACACGAGGAAAATCAATAATACAAACCAGTAGACAATCTTGCCAATCAGCGTCGAGATCGGCACTTGAACGCCCGCGCGACTGATCAGCTTGGTCAAGCCGGTACCGCCCATCAGGCGATCCAGGCCCAGCTTGGCCAGTAACTTGGAGAGCAATGTATCGAGCAGCTTGGCAACAACAAAACCCAGCAAAACGACAACAAGGGCACCGAACAGATTAGGGATGAAATTTGCAACTTTGGTCCACAATGCAGTCATTGCGGCAACCAGGCTCTGTGTCCAGAGATCCAATTCCATGTTCAGTCAGCCTTATCGACAGAGCGAGCGTTAACTTCAAGTGTGTTGCGGCGCGACACCGGTGAAACGTGGGCCGAACCATTGTTCAGGGCAATCATCATGGCTTGCGACCAACGACCCAGAAGGCCGAACAGTACGCCCGCGCCGACCTGACGGTTAGCGGTCTTCAAAACTCGCCCCAGGCACGCATCGTCATCCCGGCTGGAGGAAGACGAATTGAGCATGTCGCGCAAAGATTCTTCAAACGGATCGTGCATAAGGCACCTCACGTAACGTCACTAAAAGACGCGGCCAAATTTGCATGAGTCACACGCCTTTGGTCAGGCCTGGACAAATATCTGCGTTTTTACACCCAGCGCAGGCGTCTATACAGCCACCATTGGCCCAACGCGACCGCGATTATCAAGGCACAGGCCACCAGAAAACCGTAAGGACTGGCGGAGCCCGGTATGCCGCCGACGTTGATCCCCAGCAACCCGGTCAGGAAGCTCATCGGCAGGAAAATACCGGTGATAATCCCGAAGCGGTACATGGTTTTATTCATCCGTTCGCGCAGGCGCCGATCCTCGGATTCGAGCACCAGACCCACGCGTTCACGGGTCAACTCCAGTTCTTCGAGATAACGGGTAAGGCTGTTGTTCAGCTCGTTCCAGTAGTCGGCATCATCGTCGACAAACCACGGGAACTTGCTGCGGGTCAGCTGCGCGTAGATGTCTCTTTGCGGCGCGAGAAAACGCCGTAAGCCAGCGGCTCGGCGACGGATATGCAGCAACGTTCCGTGATCGGGCGTATACCGCTCGTCGGCATCTATCTTTTCTTCTTCTATATCGACCGATTCAGTCAGGTCGCCGACCAATGCCTGGACTTTATCGGTGAGGTATTGGGCCAGGTACAGGATGAGTTCGGAGGCGGTTTTCGGCCCCTTGCCTTCATTCAGCTGCTCAATCAGCTCGTCGGTGGCGCGCAGCGGACGCAGGCGCAGGGAAATGACTTGCTGGGCAGCGGCGAAGATCCGCACCGAGACCATGTCCTCAGGCTCGGCCCCCGGATTGAGATTGACCCCACGCAGGAACAGCAACAGGTTGTCGTCCGGCAACGGCAACAAACGTGGCCGGGTGTTTTCTTCGAGCAGCAGATCGCAGGCAAACTCGCTCAAGCCGCTGGCGGTGCGCAACCAGGTATGGGTTTGCGGATGACCCCGGTCCCAGTGCAGCCAGACACTCTCGTGCGGCTGCAACTGCAGGCAATCCAGTTCGGTCCGAGCGATGAAACGCGCCCCGCCACTGCCATCCAATACGAGAGCATGTACCAGCCCCCACTGCGCGTTTTGCTCGTCGAACATTCGTACTTCGCTTATTCCGGCATTTTCAGTGGAGAAGGCGAAACGATCACGCCGTTGTTGTCGGCATACACGTATTCGCCCGGACGAAAGGTCACGCCGGCAAAAGTGACCGGGACATTGAGATCGCCGATGCCGCGCTTGTCGGTCTTTTTCGGGTGACTGGCCAGCGCCTGAACGCCGAGATCGGTCTGCGCGATGACATCTACGTCGCGGATGCAGCCGTAGATGACCATGCCTTCCCAGCCGCTTCGGGCGGCCTTTTCGGCCAGCATGTCACCCAGCAAGGCGCACCGCAGGGAGCCGCCGCCATCGATGACCAACACTTTGCCCTTGCCGTCCTGCTCGACCTGTTCGCGCACCAGCGAGTTGTCCTCGAAGCACTTGAGGGTGACGATTTCGCCGCCGAAGGAATCACGGCCGCCAAAATTGCTGAACATCGGCTCAACGACCTGCACCAGTTCCGGGTAGGCATCGCACAAATCGGGAGTGAGGTAATGCATGAAGTAACTCCTGTCAGTGAAGGTTCATCAAGGGGCAAATGGATCTGCTGAGGCGTAGCTTAGCCGCAACCGGCCGGCAGCGAAACGATCTGGCTCAATGCATTGCGGCCATCGGTTGCTCCGACAGCTCGGGTACAGGCATGCAGCGCTCGTGCAGCCAGTCCTTGACCAGCGGCCAGACCTCGCGCTGCGCAGCTTTGCTGACCAGCATCTGCACGTGGCCGAAATCCTCGGAGAAGCCCTGCTCACGGCCCAGGCAGATGAATGTGCGCTGCTGGGAGCCGATCTGCTCGTAAAGCTTGCGACAGGCCCAGACCGGGTCCTGATGATCGCCCGCCGCCGCTACCACCAATAAAGGCACATTTACCTCGGCCAGACCCGCCCACCAATCGCTGTGCTTGTCACCGAAGCGGCCAAACAAGCCATGCCAACGCAGGCTTTCCAGCGCGAGGCCAATTGGCTCGTCTTCCGGGCCACGTTTGAAGCGTGGACCGGAAATGTGCTCGAAGCGCTTGAGCAGTAAACGACTGGACCATTGCAGCGGAGGGATTTTAAGCGGCCAGTAGGTGCGGCTGATCTGACTGCCAAACAGCGCTACCGAAGCCGCGCTGTCCGGTCCCAGATACTGACCGCCCAGGGCTGCCGCCAAGGTTGTGCCGCCCAGCGAATGGCCGATCCAGTGGGCGACCTGCCCGCTCTGCTCGGTGACAAATGCCGCGATGGCCGGCAGGTCGTAACGCGCATAGTCGGCAACCCGGTTGTGGCGATAGGCCTGATTGCGCGCAGACAAGCCATGCCCGCGCATTTCCGGAATCCACACATCAAAGCCGGCCCGTGCCAGATACGCCCCCAGGCCAATGCCTTTGGGCGAATACCAGAACCGCCGATTGGAAAAACTGCCGTGCAACAGGATCACCGGCACGCCGCGCGCATCGGGCTGCGCAACCAGCCCCAGACGGGTCAAGGCGATTTCGACGCTGGCATCGGGACTGTTGGCGGGTTTGAGGCGATAAACGTCCTCGATCAGATCGCCACGTCGCTCGGCGCTGATCAAGGCCACAGGAAAAAGGCTGCTGCTGCTTTGCATATTGCTCTGGTAAGAAATTGGCTGGCCTTGGGTGGCCGTCCAGATTGAACATAAAAAAGCCCCGACCCACGTCAGCAGGTCGGGGCTTGCCTCAGTAGGATCAGACCGGAGCCTGAGCCTCAGCCAGGAAGAACCAGGTTTCCAGTACGGAATCGGGGTTCAACGAGACGCTTTCGATACCTTGATCCATCAACCAGCGCGCCAGATCCGGGTGATCCGACGGGCCCTGACCGCAAATGCCGATGTATTTGCCAGCCTTGTTACAGGCCTGGATCGCGTTGGACAGCAGTTTCTTGACCGCCGGATTACGCTCATCGAACAGATGCGCGATGACGCCGGAGTCACGGTCCAGGCCCAGGGTCAGCTGAGTCAGATCGTTGGAGCCGATGGAGAAGCCGTCGAAGTATTCGAGGAACTCTTCAGCCAGAATCGCGTTGGACGGCAGTTCACACATCATGATGATGCGCAGGCCGTTTTCGCCGCGTTTCAAACCGTTTTCCGCCAGCAAATCGATCACCTGGCTCGCTTCGCCCAAGGTACGTACGAACGGCACCATGATTTCAACGTTGGTCAGGCCCATCTCTTCACGGACACGCTTGAGCGCGCGGCATTCGAGCTCGAAGCAGTCGCGGAAATTCTCGCTGATGTAACGCGAGGCGCCACGGAAGCCCAGCATCGGGTTTTCTTCTTCCGGCTCGTAGAGCTTGCCGCCGATCAGGTTCGCGTACTCGTTGGACTTGAAGTCCGAGAGGCGCACGATGACCTTTTTCGGGGTGAACGCCGCCGCCAGGGTGCTGATGCCTTCGACCAGTTTTTCGACATAGAAACCAACTGGATCGTTGTAACCGGCGATGCGCTTGTCGACGCTGTCCTTGATGTCCTGCGGCAGACCGTCGTAGTTAAGCAGCGCTTTAGGATGCACGCCGATCATGCGGTTGATGATGAATTCCAGACGTGCCAGGCCGACACCGGCGTTGGGCAACTGGGCGAAGTCGAACGCGCGATCCGGGTTACCGACGTTCATCATGATTTTGAACGGTAGATCAGGCATGGCATCGACCGAGTTGGTCTTGATGTCAAAGCCCAGCTCGCCTTCAAAGATATAACCGGTGTCGCCTTCGGCACAGGAAACCGTCACACCCTGGCCATCCACCAGCACCTGGGTGGCGTTGCCGCAACCGACCACGGCCGGAATACCCAGCTCACGGGCGATGATCGCCGCGTGGCAGGTACGACCGCCACGGTTGGTGACGATGGCGCTGGCGCGTTTCATGACCGGCTCCCAATCCGGGTCGGTCATGTCGGAAACCAGCACGTCGCCGGGCTGGACCTTGTCCATCTCGGACACGTCTTTGATGATGCGGACCTTGCCGGCGCCGATGCGCTGGCCGATGGCACGGCCTTCAACCAATATGGTGCCGGTTTCCTTGAGCAGGTAACGTTCCATGACGTTGGCCTGGGAACGGCTCTTCACGGTTTCCGGACGCGCCTGAACGATGTACAGCTTGCCGTCATCACCGTCCTTGGCCCATTCGATGTCCATCGGGCACTTGTAGTGCTTCTCGATGATCATCGCCTGCTTGGCCAGCTCGGAAACTTCTTCGTCGCTCAGGCAGAAACGCGCGCGATCAACAGCGTCGACGTCAATGACCTTGACCGATTTACCAGCCTTGGCTTCGTCGCCGTAGATCATCTTGATCGCCTTGCTGCCCAGATTGCGGCGCAGGATCGCCGGGCGACCGGCTTCAAGGGTACCTTTGTGAACGTAGAACTCGTCCGGGTTTACCGCGCCTTGCACCACGGTCTCGCCCAGGCCGTACGCGCCGGTGATGAACACCACGTCGCGGAAGCCCGATTCGGTGTCAAGGGTGAACATCACGCCTGCGGTGCCGGTTTCGGAGCGGACCATGCGTTGCACGCCAGCGGACAATGCCACCAGCTTGTGATCGAACCCCTGGTGCACTCGGTAGGAAATGGCGCGGTCGTTGAACAGCGAGGCGAACACTTCCTTGGCCGCGCGGATCACGTTCTCGACGCCACGGATATTCAGGAAGGTTTCCTGCTGACCGGCGAACGAAGCGTCGGGAAGGTCTTCGGCGGTGGCGGAAGAGCGCACGGCAACAGCCAGATTCGGATTGCCTGCCGACAAGGTGGCGAAGGCCGTGCGAATTTCAGCGTTGAGTTTCTCGGGAAACTCGGCGTCCATGATCCACTGACGAATCTGCGCGCCGGTCTTGGCCAGCGCGTTGACGTCGTCGACATCAAGAGCGTCCAGGGCTGCGTGAATCTGATCGTTCAGACCACTCAGCTCAAGGAAATCACGGTAGGCCTGAGCCGTAGTGGCAAAGCCACCAGGCACCGAAACGCCAGCACCTGCGAGGTTGCTGATCATTTCGCCGAGGGATGCGTTCTTGCCTCCCACATGCTCCACATCATGGACGCCGAGCTTTTCGAGGGAAACTACGTACTCTACCAAGGTGATCTCTCCACTAACTATGTTTGTTGTTGGGAAAAGCTCATGCACCCGGAACCTGTACTGCGCTTCCGGGCGTTTGTGGCCTGGGCCATGAAAATAAGTGAGAATGCGGACCACCCAGGCCCGCATGCGCGCCTATGATATCCAACAATCGTCACCAGCTTAAGGCCCAAGGCGCAAATGAAACGATCCGCTTTCTTTATCTCCGACGGCACCGGCATCACGGCCGAAACTTTGGGCCAGAGCCTGTTAGCGCAATTTGAGAACATTACGTTCAACAAGTTCACGAGGCCCTACATCGACAGCGTCGAGAAAGCGCGGGCGATGGTACAACAAATCAACAATGCCGCCGAAAAAGACAATGTGCGCCCGATCATCTTCGATACCATTGTCAATCAGGACATCCGCGAAATCCTTGCGACGTCCAACGGGTTCATGATCGACATTTTCTCGACCTTTCTCGCGCCACTGGAGCAGGAGCTTAGTTCACACTCTTCCTACTCGGTGGGCAAATCGCACTCCATCGGTCACAACTCCAACTACATGGAGCGCATCGAGGCGGTCAACTTCGCTCTGGACAACGACGACGGCGCACGTACTCATTATTACGACAAGGCGGACATCATCCTGGTGGGCGTCTCGCGTTGCGGCAAAACCCCGACTTGTCTGTACATGGCCATGCAATTCGGCATCCGCGCCGCCAATTATCCGCTCACCGAAGACGACATGGAGCGCCTGCAACTGCCCAACGCGCTCAAGGAACACCGTAACAAATTATTCGGCCTGACCATTGACCCAGATCGGTTAACCGCGATTCGCCACGAACGCAAACCCAACAGCCGCTACGCCAGCTACGCCCAGTGCGAGTTCGAAGTGCGAGAAGTGGAAAACCTGTTCCGCCGCGAAAACATCGCGCACATCAATTCCACGCATTTCTCGGTGGAAGAAATCTCGGCCAAGGTGCTGGTCGAGAAAGGCGTGGAACGGCGCTTCAAGTAACACGCCTTGAACCGTCCCAAGTTATGCGGTCCGCATCGGCCTCTTCGGGGACAAGTCCCCTCCTACCGGGCCTCGTATCGGTCGGTAGGACCGGACTTGTCCGGGAAGGCGTCGGGTGGGCCGAGGAAAATCTTCAGCGCACGCACCGCACCCGTCGAAAACAATTCCTCTTATCGAGTCGCCCCTAAAGCTGCCACAACTCCATAAACCGATGCACCGGCAGCGCTTCCAGGCCTGCCTGATCCTTGCACACAGCCATTAGTTGCTCGCAACGCTGCGCAGCGAAACGGGTGGCCAGGTTGTTTTTGAATTTCTCTTCCAGCAGCGGGATGCCATCGGCGCGACGTCGGCGGTGACCGATGGGGTATTCGACTTCCACCTTGTCAGTGCTGGAACCGTCCTTGAAAAACACCTGAATCGCGTTGGCAATGGAGCGTTTGTCTGCTTCCAGGTACTCACGGCTGTAGCGTGGATCTTCAACGACCTCCATCTTGTCCCGCAGTTGATCGATGACCGGATGGGCCGTATGAAACTCGTCCTCGTAGTGCTCAGCGACCAGGGTGCCGAACACCAGCGGCACGGCGATCATGTATTGCAGGCAATGATCGCGATCAGCGGCATTGGCCAGCGGCCCGACCTTGGAGATGATGCGAATCGCCGATTCATGGGTGGTGATGACGATCCGGTCGATTTCGGAAATGCGATTGCGTACCAGCGGGTGCAGCGTGACCGCCGCTTCGCAGGCCGTCTGCGCATGGAATTCAGCAGGGAAGCTGACCTTGAACAGCACGTTTTCCATTACATAAGTGCCATAGGGCCGGGACAGGCTGAATGCGCGCTGATCCTCGGCCTTGAGCGCCAGGTCTTTATTGGTGTGACTGAACAGCACGTCGTAAAAGCCCCACTGCGGCGCGGTCAGCACACCCGGAATGCCCATTTCGCCGCGCATGGCAATGTCCGCCAGACGCACCGCGCGACTGGTGGCGTCGCCCGCCGCCCAGGATTTGCGCGAACCGGCATTGGGCGCATGGCGATAAGTGCGCAACGCCTGCCCGTCGACAAAGGCGTGGGACAGCGCCGCAAGCATCTGCTCGCGACTGGCGCCCATCAGTTTCGCGGCGACGGCGGTGGACGCCACTTTCACCAGCAACACGTGATCCAGTCCGACGCGGTTAAAGGAGTTTTCCAGGGCGATAACGCCCTGAATCTCGTGAGCCATGATCATTGCTTCGAGCACCGCCCGCATCCTCAGCGGCGCTTCGCCAGCTGCCACGCGCTTCTGCGACAGATGATCGGCCACCGCGAGAATCGCGCCGAGGTTGTCCGACGGATGCCCCCATTCCGCTGCCAGCCAGGTGTCGTTGTAATCGAGCCAGCGAATGGTGCAGCCGATATCCCAGGCAGCCTTGACCGGGTCGAGGCGCAAATTGGTGCCGGGAACCCGAGCGCCAAAAGGCACAACGGTGCCTTCGACGATGGGGCCCAGATGCTTGGTGCATTCCGGAAAACGCAAGGCCAGCAAGCCGCAACCCAACGTATCCATGAGGCAATTGCGCGCGGTGTCCAGGGCCAGCGGGGACTCAACCCGGTAGCTCAGCACATAATCGGCGATGTCCTGCAGAACCTGGTCATAGTCCGGGCGGTTGTTCAGATCAACGTTGCTGGTCATTGGCTTCACTTCGTGAAGAGCTACAAGCTGCAGGTTTTAAGCTGCAAGCAAGAGCTGCGTGGAAGTTAATTTCATCTTGAAGCTTGTAGCTTGCATCTGCAGTCAAGCCTGCACCACCCTCACCCACCCTTCCATCAACACCCGGGCACTGCGGCTCATGATGGCCTTGGTGACCTTCCATTCGCCGTTGCTTTGCACCGCTTCTGCGCCGACCCGCAACGTGCCGGATGGATGGCCGAAACGCACCGCTTCACGCGTCACTCCGCCAGCAGCCAGGTTGACCAAAGTTCCGGGAACCGCCGCCGCAGTGCCGATGGCGACAGCGGCTGTGCCCATCATGGCGTGGTGCAGTTTGCCCATGGACATGGCCCGCACCAGCAGGTCGACACTCTCGGCTGCGACCGGTTTGCCGCTGGACGCCAGGTAATCGGCAGGCCCCGCAACAAAAGCCACCTTGGGCGTGTGCTGGCGCTTGGCCGCTTGGTCCAGATGCTCGATCAGGCCCATGCGCAGCGCGCCATAAGCGCGGATGGTCTCGAACATCGCCAGCGCCTTGGGGTCGCCGTTGATATCACCCTGCAACTCACTGCCGGTGTAGCCAATGTCGCTGGCATTGATGAAAATTGTCGGAATCCCGGCATTGATCATGGTCGCCTTGAACGTGCCGACACCCGGCACCTCAAGGTCATCCACCAGATTGCCGGTGGGGAACATCGAGCCGCCCGCGCCCTCTTCGTCGGCTGCAGGATCGATGAATTCCAGCTGCACCTCGGCGGCCGGAAACGTCACCCCGTCCAGCTCGAAATCACCGGTTTCCTGCACCGCGCCGTCGGTAACCGGCACATGCGCAATGATGGTTTTGCCGATGTTGGCCTGCCAGATACGCACCACCGCGACACCGTTGTGCGGCACACGACTGGCCTCCAGTAAACCATTGCTGATAGCAAACGGACCGACCGCTGCCGAAAGATTGCCGCAATTGCCGCTCCAGTCGACGAAAGGCTTGTCGATCGAAACCTGACCGAACAGGTAATCCACGTCGTGATCGGGCTTGCTGCTTTTCGACACGATCACCGTCTTGCTGGTGCTGGACGTCGCGCCGCCCATACCGTCGATCTGCTTTTCATAGGGATCGGGGCTGCCGATCACCCGCAACAGCAAGGCGTCACGGGCCGCGCCGGGCACCTGCGCGTCGAGGGGCAAATCCTGCAGTTTGAAAAATACGCCCTTGCTGGTGCCGCCGCGCATATAAGTAGCGGGGATTTTGATCTGTGCCGGGTGAGCCATAAATAAATACTCTTAAGCCGTGGTCGATTCGAGGAAATCCTGGGCAAAACGCTGCAACACGCCGCCCGCTTCATAGATCGAGACTTCTTCAGCGGTGTCCAGGCGACAGGTGACCGGCACCTCGACGCGCTCGCCATTCTTGCGATTGATCACCAGGGTCATGGTGCTCAACGGGATGCGCTCACCCAGTACGTCGAAGGTTTCGCTGCCGTCGATGTTCAAGGTATGCCGGTCAACCCCGCGTTTAAACTCCAGCGGCAGCACGCCCATGCCCACCAGATTGGTGCGGTGAATGCGCTCGAAACCTTCGGCGGCAATCGCCTCGACGCCCGCCAGCCGCACGCCTTTGGCTGCCCAGTCTCGGGACGATCCCTGACCATAATCGGCGCCGGCAATGATAATCAGCGGCTGCTTGCGCTCCATGTAGGTTTCGATGGCTTCCCACATGCGCGTGACCTGGCCTTCCGGCTCGATCCGCGCCAGTGAACCCTGTTTGACCTTGCCGTCGACCTGCACCATTTCGTTGAGCAGTTTTGGGTTGGCAAAGGTCGCCCGCTGCGCGGTCAGGTGATCGCCGCGATGGGTGGCGTAGGAGTTGAAGTCCTCTTCCGGCAAGCCCATTTTCGCCAGGTACTCACCGGCGGCGCTGTCGAGCATGATCGCGTTGGACGGCGACAGGTGATCGGTGGTGATGTTGTCGCCCAGCACGGCCAGCGGGCGCATGCCCTTGAGCGGCCGCGCGCCGGCCAGCGCACCTTCCCAGTACGGCGGACGGCGAATGTAAGTACTTTGCGCGCGCCAGTCGTACAGCGGCGTGACTTTCTCGCCGTCGTCAGCCTTGATCTCGAACATCGGGATATAAACCTGACGGAATTGATCCGGCTTGACGCTGGCTTTGACCACCGCGTCGATTTCTTCGTCGCTGGGCCAGATGTCTTTCAGGGTCAGCGGCTTGCCATTCAGATCGGTGCCCAGCACGTCCTTCTCGATATCGAAACGGATGGTGCCGGCAATGGCGTAAGCAACCACCAGCGGCGGCGAGGCCAGAAATGCCTGCTTGGCGTAAGGGTGAATGCGTCCGTCGAAGTTGCGGTTGCCGGATAACACGGCCGTCGCGTACAGATCACGATCAATGACTTCCTGCTGGATTTTCGGGTCCAGCGCGCCGCTCATGCCGTTGCAGGTGGTGCAGGCAAAACCGACGATGCCAAAGCCAAGCTTTTCCAGCTCCGGCAGCAAGTTTGCCTCTTCCAGATACAGCTGAACCGCCTTGGAACCCGGCGCCAGCGAAGTCTTGACCCACGGCTTGCGGGTCAGGCCAGCGGCGTTGGCATTGCGCGCCAGCAAGGCCGCAGCGATCACGTTGCGCGGGTTGCTGGTGTTGGTGCAACTGGTGATGGCGGCGATGATCACCGCACCGTCCGGCATCAGGCCCGGTTCGTTTTCGACGACACCGGAAATCCCTCGCGCCGCCAGCTCCGAGGTAGGTACCCGGCGATGGGGATTGGACGGTCCGGCGATGTTGCGCACCACACTGGACAGGTCGAACTTGAGCACGCGCTCATAAACGGCGGATTTCAGACTGTCGGCCCACAGCCCGGTTTGTCTGGCGTAGGTTTCCACCAGTTTGACCTGCTCAGGCTCGCGACCGGTCAGGGTCAGGTACTCCAGGGTTTGCTGGTCGATGTAGAACATTGCCGCCGTCGCACCAAACTCCGGGGTCATGTTGGAAATGGTCGCCCGGTCGCCCAGGGTCAGCGCGTTGGCGCCGTCGCCGAAAAACTCCAGATAAGACGAAACCACTTTCTCGCCACGCAGAAATTCAGTCACCGCCAGCACGATGTCGGTGGCGGTAATACCCGGCTGGCGCTTGCCCACCAACTCGACACCGATGATGTCCGGCAGGCGCATCCAGGAGGCGCGCCCGAGCATCACGCTCTCGGCTTCCAGCCCGCCAACACCAATGGCGATCACACCCAGCGCATCCACATGCGGCGTATGGCTGTCGGTGCCGACCAGCGTATCCGGGAACGCAACGCCGTCCAGTGCATGCACCACCGGCGACATTCGCTCCAGATTGATCTGGTGCATGATGCCGTTGCCGGGCGGGATCACGTCGACGTTCTTGAAGGCTTTTTTGGTCCAGTTGATGAAGTGAAAACGGTCTTCATTGCGCCGGTCTTCAATGGCGCGATTGCGCTCGAAGGCATCTTTCTCGAAGCCGCCGTGCTCCACCGCCAGCGAGTGATCGACGATCAGCTGGGTCGGCACCACCGGGTTGACCAACGCCGGATCGCCACCTTGCAAAGCAATTGCATCACGCAAACCGGCCAGGTCCACCAATGCGGTCTGGCCAAGGATGTCGTGGCAGACCACCCGCGCCGGGAACCATGGGAAATCCAGGTCGCGGCGGCGTTCGATCAACTGGGTCAAGGACGCATCAAGCGTTGCCGGATCGCAGCGCCGTACCAGGTTTTCAGCGAACACCCGGGAGGTGTACGGCAGCGTGTCGTAGGCGCCGGGCTTGATTGCATCGACCGCCGCACGGGCGTCGAAGTAGTCCAGGCGGGTGCCGGGCAGCGGTTTGCGATGTTCAGTGTTCATGCGCGGGGACTCATCACGGAATTCGGTGGGTGGACGGGGAGCTCATCGGCGGCTCCCCTGTCGCGGTCAATCAGCGCTGTTCGATCGGTACGAACGTGCGCTGTTCGACGCCGACGTACTCGGCGCTCGGACGGATGATGCGGTTGTTGGCACGCTGCTCGAAGACGTGAGCGGCCCAGCCGGTCAGGCGCGAGCAGACAAAGATCGGCGTGAACAGCTTGGTCGGAATGCCCATGAAGTGGTACGCGGAGGCGTGGTAGAAATCGGCGTTGGGGAAGAGTTTTTTCTGTTCCCACATGGTCTTGTCAATGGCTTCGGACACCGGATACAGCACCGTGTCGCCCGCTTCATCGGCGAGTTTCTTCGCCCAGCCCTTGATCACTTCGTTACGCGGATCAGAGTCTTTATAGATGGCATGGCCAAAACCCATGATCTTGTCTTTGCGTTCGAGCATCGCCAGGGTGCCTTTGACCGCCTCCTCGGCCGAGCTGAAACGCTCGATCATGGCCATGGCCGCTTCATTGGCGCCGCCATGCAAAGGCCCGCGCAAGGTGCCGATGGCCGCTGTGACGCAGGAATACAGGTCCGACAAAGTCGAAGCGCAGACCCGCGCGGTGAAGGTCGATGCGTTGAATTCGTGTTCGGCGTAGAGAATCAGCGAAACATCCATGACTTTGACGTGCAGCTCGCTGGGCTTCTTGCCCAACAACAGATGCAGGAAGTGCCCGCCAGTGGATGTTTCGTCGGTAACGCAACTGATGCGCTCGCCGTCGTGGCTGAAGCGATACCAGTAGCACATGATCGCCGGGAATGCGGCCAGCAGCCGATCCGTCGCATCGCGTTGCTGATCGAAGCTCAGTTCAGGTTCCAGCGTGCCAAGCATCGACGCGCCGGTGCGCATCACATCCATCGGATGGGTGTCGGCGGGAATCCGCTCCAGCACTTCCTTCAAGGCCTGCGGCAGGTCACGCAGTTTTTGCAGCTTGGCCAGATACTCGTCCAGCTGGGCCTGGGTCGGCAGTTCGCCGTACAACAACAGGTAAGCGACTTCCTCAAAACGCGCCTCGGCGGCGAGCTCGCGCACGTCGTAACCGCGATAAGTCAAACCGGCGCCGGCCTGGCCCACGGTCGACAAAGCAGTTTGTCCTGCAACCTGGCCACGCAGGCCAGCGCCGCTCAATACTTTTGCTTCAGCCATTGCTCTCTCCAATTTTGAATTTGTTAGGGAATTGGCAATTATTTCGTGGGAGCGAGCTTGCTCGCGAAGAGGCCGTCACGTCAGGCACATTCGCGAGCAAGCTCGCTCCCACAAGGTTCGCTCCTATCTGGATTTCATCAACCCTTCTTCTGCGCGAACAACGCATCCAGCTTCTGCTCGAAGACGTGGTAATCAATTGCGTCATACAGCTCCATGCGGGTCTGCATGGTGTCGATCACATTTTGCTGGGTGCCGTCGCGGCGAATCGCGCCGTAGACGTTTTCCGCCGCCTTGTTCATGGCGCGGAACGCCGACAAAGGATAGAGCACCAGCGACACATCGGCGCCGCGCAGCTGGTCCACGGTAAACAGCGGCGTGGCGCCGAACTCGGTGATGTTGGCCAGGATCGGCGCTTTGACCCGGGCGGCGAACAGCTTGTACATATCCAGTTCGGTGATGGCTTCCGGAAATACCATGTCGGCGCCGGCTTCAATACACGCCGCCGCCCGCTCCAGCGCAGACTCCAGACCTTCCACCGCCAGCGCATCGGTACGCGCCATGATCACAAAGCTATCGTCGGTGCGTGCATCGACGGCAGCTTTGATGCGATCGACCATTTCCTGTTGGGAAACAATTTCTTTATTCGGACGATGGCCGCAGCGTTTGGCACCCACCTGATCCTCGATATGAATCGCCGCCGCGCCGAACTTGATCATCGAACGCACGGTGCGCGCTACGTTGAACGCCGATGAGCCAAAGCCGGTGTCGACGTCCACCAGCAGCGGCAGATCGCAAACGTCGGTAATGCGCCGCACGTCGGTCAAGACATCATCCAGCCCGGTAATCCCCAGGTCCGGCACGCCCAGTGAACCTGCTGCTACGCCGCCGCCCGACAGGTAAATCGCCTTGAAACCGGCGCGCTTGGCCAGCAAGGCATGATTGGCGTTGATCGCACCCACGACTTGCAACGGGCTTTCACTGGCAACGGCATCACGAAAACGCTGACCGGGAGTGCTTTTGTTGGAATTCATTTCTCACCTCGGATGGGGGATTGGACAGTGCCCGGCATTTGGGCGCCTTGTTCGAGCATATGGCGCTCGATATTGCGTTTGGACGCAGCGATGTGACGGCGCATCAACAGCTCGGCCAGCTCGCCGTCCCGTTCGGCAATGGCATCGAGAATGCGATGGTGCTCGGCAAATGCCTGACGTGGTCGATTGGGCGTCGTGGAAAACTGAATGCGGTACATGCGCACCAGTTGATAAAGGTCGCCGCAGAGCATCTGGGTCAAGGTGCGGTTGCCGCTGCCCTGAATGATCCGGTAATGAAAGTCGAAATCGCCTTCCTGCTGGTAATAACCGACGCCAGCCTGAAACGCCGCGTCGCATTCGTGTGTATCCAGCACCCGGCGCAGCTCATCGATTTCTTCGCCAGTCATGCGCTCAGCCGCCAGACGACAAGCCATGCCTTCCAGAGACTCGCGAATTTCGTACAACTCGATCAGCTCGGCGTGACTCAGGGAAACCACCCGCGCGCCGACATGGGGAACGCGCACCAACAGCCGCTGCCCTTCCAGCCGATGAATCGCCTCACGCAGCGGCCCACGACTGATGCCATACGTACGCGCCAGCTCAGGCTCGGAAATCTTGCTCCCCGGCGCGATCTCGCCCTTGACGATGGCCGCCTGGATACGCCGAAAAACATTCTCGGACAACGTCTCCGAATCGTCCGCCGCAGGGGCGATAACCTCAAGCGTATCCAGCATAGTGTCGACACCTTATGAATCCATGGCGCCAAAACTAGCCAAAATCGGGGTATCGGTCAAATGAAATCATGTGATTGTCGACAATCGTCTAATAACCCGTGCGCAACAGCAGTTCCCCGTTGGAGGCTTGCCCGCGAATGAGTCTGCCCAGGCGAACGATGTCGACAGGTACGCCGAGTCGCGGGGCAAGCCCTGCTCCAACGCAATTGCAATCCAATCCAGGCAGTAAGGCTAAAACCCTTCATGCTAGAATGCCGCCCGCGCGTGACGGCCGTTAGTGGCCTCATGCCAGCGGATTTTCCTCTCCAGATTGACGATCATGCCTGCACTATCGCTGCACGCACGGCTCCGAGGATCGTTCTCAATGCACCAGGATTTATGAATTTAAAGCCCCTCCTTACCCTTTGCCTGTGTTTGCTGCCAGGTGCCGTCGTCGCTGGCGACAAGACCGTCTACGGCCTGAACGAATACGCCGAGCTCACTGATATCGACCTGCAAGTGGCCGCCAAGCTGGACACCGGAGCGAAGACGGCGTCGTTGAGTGCCCGGGACATCAAGCACTTCAAGCGCGATGGCGAAAGCTGGGTACGCTTCTATCTGGCGATCGATGATGCCCATGCGCACCCCATCGAAAGGCCGCTGGCCCGGCTCAGCAAGATCAAGCGGCGCGCGGATGATCGGGATGCCGATGACGAGAAAAAATACACCGCGCGCCCGGTTATCAGCCTCGATGTGTGCATGGGTGGCGCTTTACGCACCATCGAAGTGAACTTGACCGACCGAAGTGCTTTCCAATATCCGCTTTTGATCGGCTCCGAGGCGTTGAAACGCTTTGATGCGCTGGTCGATCCCAGTCTTAAATACGCAGCGGGCAAACCCGCTTGTGCAATTACCGCTCAAATCACCGAGTAAATAGATGCGCTCTCTTACACTCCATCTGAAAATCCTGATCGCTGTGCTGGTGACGCTGGGCATTGCGATCACGGCGTATCAGATTCTGGCGCTGGGCATCCCGGTGACCGAGGACGAAACAGACGACCTGTGGAACATCGATGCCAAGGTCGAGTTCGTCGCCAGCCCGAAAGACCCGGTCAAGATCCAGATGTTCGTGCCGCCGCTGGCCCGGGATTACATCAGCCTCAATGAAAGCTTTATCTCCAACAATTACGGGGTGAGCGTCAACCGCGTTGATGGCAATCGCAAGGTCACCTGGTCGGCGCGACGCGTGTCCGGCAGCCAGACGCTGTATTACCGGCTGGTGCTGACCAAGCGCTACAGCGGTGAGAAAGCCAAGATCAAAGGGCCGATCTTCCGCGACAGCATCGTCGTCGAAGGCCCGGAAAAAATCGCCGCCGAAGCCTTGCTTGCGCCGATTCGCCAGCATTCGGCGGACGTCGAGACGTTCATCACCGAAGCCATCAAGCGGGTCAACAACCTCGCCGACGACAACGTCAAGTTGCTGCTGGCCGGCGATACGTCGAGTTCCAACAAGGCGCGGGTCACCGAGCTGTTGCTGTCCATTGCCCACGTGCCGCTGGAAAAGGTCCACACCATCCGGCTGGTGGCCGATCAACCGCAGAGCCCAGAGCTGTGGCTGCGCAGCTTCAACGGCAAGAACTGGCTGTATTTCAGCCCGGATACCGGCGAGCAAGGTTTGCCGGAGGACCGCCTGCTGTGGTGGACCGGTGACGAGAATCTGATCACCGTTGATGGCGGCAAAAAAGCCACTGTCAGCTTCAGCCTCAACAACAGCGAAATGAACGCCATCCGCCTGGCCAAACTGACCGACGCCAGCACGGACGCGGACTTCCTCGAATATTCCCTGTACGGCCTGCCGCTGCAAACCCAGCAGACCTTCATGATCATGGTGATGATCCCGATTGGCGTGTTGGTGATCCTGATCCTGCGCAACCTGATCGGGCTGCAAACCCTCGGTACGTTCACGCCGGTGCTGATCGCCCTCGCCTTCCGGGAAACCCAGCTGGGCTTTGGCATCGTGCTGTTTACGATCATTACCGCGCTGGGCTTGTCGCTGCGCTCGTATCTGGAACACCTGAAGCTGCAAATGCTGCCGCGACTTTCGGTGGTGCTGACCTTCGTCGTGGTGCTGATCGCGGCCATCAGCCTGTTCAGCCACAAGCTGGGCCTTGAGCGCGGGCTTTCCGTGGCGCTGTTCCCGATGGTGATCCTGACCATGACTATTGAACGCCTTTCCATCACCTGGGAAGAACGCGGCGGCGGCCACGCCATGAAAGTCGCCATCGGCACGCTGTTCGCTGCGTCGCTGGCGCACATCATCATGAGCATCCCGGAGTTGATCTATTTCGTGTTCACCTTCCCGGCCGTGCTGTTGATTCTGGTGGGCTTCATGCTGGCCATGGGTCGTTATCGCGGTTATCGCCTGACCGAGCTGGTGCGCTTCAAGGCCTTCCTCAAGGAAGAGCAAAAATGATCGGCTGGTGGAAAACCTGGAAGGCACTGGAAGCCAGAGGCATCATGGGCATCAATCGGCGTAACGCCGACTACGTGCTCAAGTACAACAAACGCAGCCTGTACCCGATTGTGGATGACAAGATCATCACCAAGGAACGGGCGATTCAGGCCGGCATTCATGTGCCGGAAATGTACGGGGTGATTTCCACCGAGAAAGAAATCGACAAGCTCGACGAGATCATCGGCGGGCGCAGCGACTTCGTGATCAAGCCGGCACAGGGCGCGGGTGGCGATGGCATTCTGGTGATCGCCGATCGCTTCGAAGGCCGTTACCGGACGATTTCCGGGCGGATCATCAGCCATTCGGAAATCGAGCATCAAATCTCCAGCATCCTCACCGGCCTGTATTCGCTGGGCGGACATCGGGACCGGGCGCTGATCGAATACCGCGTCACTCCGGACCAGATCTTCAAAAGCATCAGTTACGAAGGCGTGCCGGACATTCGCATCATCGTGCTGATGGGTTATCCGGTGATGGCCATGCTGCGCCTGCCGACACGGCAGTCCGGCGGCAAGGCCAACCTGCATCAGGGCGCCATCGGCGTCGGTGTCGATCTGGCCACCGGCATTACCCTCAAAGGCACCTGGCTGAACAGCATCATCACCAAACACCCGGACACCACCAACGCGGTGGACGGCGTGCAGCTGCCCAATTGGGACGGCTTCATGAAACTCGCCGCCGAATGCTACGAGCTGTGCGGCCTGGGTTATATCGGCGTAGACATGGTCCTGGACCAGGAAAAAGGCCCGCTGATCCTCGAACTCAACGCCCGGCCCGGCCTGAATATCCAGATCGCCAACGACAGCGGGCTGACCCATCGCACCCAAGCGGTGGAAGCGCGCCTGGAGCAGTTGGCGCTGGATGGCACGATTGAGACGCCGGAAGCTCGTGTGAAATTTGTGCAGGAGTTGTTCGGCCATGTGCCCGGCGTTTGAGCACTGCGTCCTGTCGCTGCCCATTTCCGACACCCTACTAGGAGCCGTCCTCACTCGGGACTACAATCGCTGCCCGCGCTTCTGACTGATGTATTCGAATGTCTACCTGCTCTATACACCCGCTGCCTTATTGCGCCGATCCGGCGCAACACTTCGAACGTATCCGCCATGCCCCGGGCGCGGTGTTGCTCGATAGCGGCCGACCCGATGCTGATCGCGGGCGATTCGATCTACTCAGTGCCTGGCCGCTTTGTTCACTTAGCGCCGACGAAGAAGAGACCGGCAGCGAGTTCTTCCAGCGCCTGCGCGAAAACGTCGCTGCCCTTGGGCCTGCGCAATTGCCTGCGGATTGCTGCCTGCCTTTCGCCGGAGGGTTGATCGGTTATCTCAGTTACGATTTCGGTCGCCGCCTCGAACCTCAGGCCAACAGCGCCCTGGATGACTTGCGACTGCCTGACGCCCGATTAGGTTTGTACGCCTGGGCATTAATCACCGATCACCAGGAGCAGACCAGTCAACTGGTATTTCATCCGGAACTGGAACCTGCCGAACGTCAGCGTTTGAGCGACCTGTTCAGCTCACCGGCGGACAACCGGGCAGCCACATCATTCCGGCTTGATAGCGACTTCAAGCCCAACCTCGACGCAAGTGAATACCGCAGCGCCTTCGAACGAATCCAGACCTATATCCACGCCGGTGACTGTTACCAGGTCAACCTGACCCAGCGTTTTCAGGCCGATTGCCAGGGCGACCCGTGGGCGGCGTATTGCGCGTTGCGCGCGGCCTGCCCTACTCCGTTTTCCGGGTTTATCGCTTTGCCGGATGGCGAGGCGATCCTGAGTGTGTCGCCGGAGCGCTTCGTCAAGGTCAGCGAGCGCCAGGTCGAAGCCCGACCGATCAAAGGCACCCGCCCGCGCGGTCGTGATGCGGCCGAGGACCGGGCGTATGCCGAAGAGCTGTTGGCGAGCCCCAAGGACCGCGCGGAAAACCTGATGATCGTCGATCTGCTGCGCAACGATCTGGGGCGCAGCTGCCGGATTGGCTCGGTGAAAGTCCCCGAGTTGTTCAGCCTGGAAAGCTACCCGAATGTGCATCATCTGGTCAGCAGCGTGACTGGCGAACTGGCGCAGGATCATGACGCGTTGGACTTGATCGCTGGCAGCTTTCCGGGCGGTTCGATCACCGGCGCACCGAAGATCCGCGCCATGCAGATCATCGACGAACTGGAGCCCACGCGGCGTGCCTTGTACTGCGGCTCGCTGCTGTACCTGGACGTGCGCGGGGAAATGGACAGCTCCATCGCCATTCGCAGCCTGCTGGTCAAGAACGGCAAGGTTTCCTGTTGGGGCGGCGGCGGGATCGTTGCCGATTCGCAGTGCGAGGCGGAGTATCAGGAATCGTTCACCAAAGTACGGGTGTTGCTGGAGACGCTGCAGGGGCTTTGATACACCTGAACCGCCTCGGCCTTTTCGGGGACAAGTCCCTCCTACGGTTGAGGGCTTACAAACTCAAATCCCGATTCGAAGCCTTGATGAATTGCTTTTTCAGATCTTCAAAGGTGTGCACGGCCGGGAACTGGGGGAATTCGCGGATCACGTTTTCCGGGGCATGGAACAGAATGCCCGCATCCGCTTCGCCCAGCATCGTGGTGTCGTTGTATGAATCCCCGGCGGCAATCACCCGGTAATATAGGGTTTTAAAAGCCAGAACCGACTGACGCTTGGGATCTTTCTGACGCAGCTGATAGCTGACGACCCGGTCGGTCTCGTCGGTAATCAGGCGATGGCAGAGCAAGGTCGGGAAGCCCAGCTGACGCATCAGCGGCTGGGAAAATTCATAGAAGGTGTCCGACAGAATCACCACTTGAAAGCGCTCGCGCAGCCAGTTGACGAACTCCACCGCGCCGTCCAGCGGCTTGAGGGTGCCAATCACTTCCTGAATATCCGACAGCTTCAGGCCGTGTTCATCGAGAATGCGCAGGCGCTGCTTCATCAGCACGTCGTAGTCGGGAATATCCCGGGTGGTGGCGCGCAACGATTCGATACCGGTTTTTTCAGCAAAGGCGATCCAGATTTCCGGGACCAGCACGCCTTCCAGGTCCAGACAGGCAATTTCCACAGGACACTCCTCGATGGACTTCATCGTCAAAAAGAACCGGCACTTTAGGGGCTGTTGCTGTTTCAGCGCAACTTGAGCGCAACAACTGTAAACCGGCCAACTCGGCGAAAGATTTTGTTAACATCCGCGTCACTACGAGCGCCTAAGCGCCAAATTTAGGAAACCGCCTGATGAGCCAACCCTTCGACGTCGTGGGTCTCGCCGCGACTTACGCCAACAAGTCCCCGCAGGACATCCTGAAACTGGCCTTTGAGCATTTCGGATTTCCTTCAGCGGTGCCGAGGATGTGGTGCTGGTGGACATGGCCTGGAAGCTGAACAAGAACGTCAAGGTGTTCAGCCTCGACACCGGCCGCCTGCATCCGGAAACCTATCGTTTCATCGAGCAGGTGCGCGAGCACTACAAGATCGATATCGAGATCATGACCCCGGATCAGCAGAAGCTCGAACCCTTCGTCAAGGAGAAGGGCTTGTTCAGCTTCTATCGCGACGGTCATGGCGAGTGCTGCGGGATTCGCAAGATCGAACCGCTGCGGCGCAAGCTGGCGGGCGTCACCGCCTGGGCCACCGGACAACGTCGCGACCAGAGCCCCGGCACACGCAGCCACGTCGCGGCACTGGAAATCGACACGGCTTTTTCAACGCCGGACAGGACCTTGTACAAATTCAACCCACTGGCGCAGATGACCAGCGAGGAAGTCTGGGGCTACATCCGCATGCTGGAGCTGCCGTACAACAGCCTGCACGAACGCGGTTTCATCAGCATCGGCTGCGAGCCATGCACGCGGCCCGTGCTGCCGAATCAGCACGAGCGCGAAGGCCGTTGGTGGTGGGAAGAAGCCACGCAGAAGGAATGCGGTTTGCATTCGGGGAACTTGATCGCGAAGGTTTGAGTGCCGCAGAACCCGTTGGAGCGAGGCTTGCCCGCGAAGCAGTATTTCAGGTTAAAAACTCTGCCTGGTTTACTGACCTCTTCGCGAGCAAGGTGGGTCGCCACCCCGGTCGCTCCCACTTGATTGATTGAATCAATGCGCCGGTAATTCCACGCCGTCGAACAACTCTTCCAGCTCTTGCTTGTTGTGGCACGCAATCGCCTTGGCCATGACTTCACGGGTCAGGTGCGGGGCGAACTTCTCGATGAAATCGCACATGAAGCCACGCAGGAAGGTGCCGCGACGGAAGCCGATGCGGGTAATGCTGGCCTCAAACAGATCACTGGCATCGAGCATCACCAGATCGCTGTCGAGCTTGGCATCCACGGCCATTTTCGCCACGATGCCGACACCCAGGCCCAGGCGTACGTAAGTCTTGATGACGTCAGCGTCGGCGGCGGTGAACACGACTTTCGGGGTCAGGCCGCGATGGCTGAAAGCCTCGTCGAGCTTGGAACGCCCTGTGAAACCGAACACGTAAGTCACGATCGGGTACTCCGCCAGCACCTCCAGCGTCAGCTTCGGCACCTTGGCCAACGGGTGGCCTTGCGGTACGACGACGCAACGGTTCCAGCGATAGCACGGCATCATCACCAGGTCGCCGAACAATTCCAGAGCTTCGGTGGCAATGGCGAAATCCACGGTGCCATCAGCAGCCATTTCCGCGATCTGCATCGGCGAGCCCTGATGCATGTGCAGTGCCACGTCTGGATATTGCTTGATGAAATTGCTGATCACGGGCGGCAACGCATAACGCGCCTGGGTATGCGTGGTCGCAATCGACAGGGTGCCTTTCTTCTCGTTGGAGAACTCCTGCGCAATCTGCTTGATGCTCTCCACTTTGCGCAGGATTTCGCCGGCGGTGGTGATGATGCGCTCACCGGCGGGGGTGACGCGGGTCAGATGCTTGCCGCTGCGGGCGAACACTTCGACACCCAGTTCGTCCTCCAGCAGACGAATCTGCTTACTGATACCGGGCTGAGAGGTATACAGACTCTGAGCCGTCGCTGAAACGTTGAGGTCGTGGTGCGCCACTTCCCAGATGTAGCGCAGTTGTTGAAGCTTCATATGTGTCCCTCAAAGCAGGAAGACGCCCAAGGCATCAGCGACGCTATATAACTGGATTAATGGTGAAAACCAGACAACTAGAACTTTTTATCACTTTTAAGCGGCAAAGGCACGCTCGATTTTTCGCCTGAGCCTCTTCTCACTGGCGCGCGCCCTTGCCGCAGCCCGGCACCAGGTAAACCGGAACCTCCGACAGTTGCAGAACCCGGGCTGCCGTGCGGCCAATCGGTGCGGTGGCTTCTGTTCCGTGACTGTGACTGCCCACGACCAGCAGGTCGACCTCAAGCTGTTGCGCCTGCTCCAGAATCACGCTGCATGGATCACCCTGCACAACCCGCACGGTGCGGATCAAGGCCAGATCCTGATGACCTTCCCCCAGTTCCTCGCGAAAGCCGTCCAGCACTCGCTGCTCAATCCCCTCCAGCACCGTGTTGAGCCCCTGGTGATGCAGTTCTTTCAGCGCATCTTCGCTCAGATAACTTTGTAGTACAGATTCAGCAAACAACCCCATGGGCTCAACCACATGGACCACATAAAGCTCCGCGTTAAAAGTTCGAGCGAGTGCCAGCGCGTGCTGCATGACATAGGGCGCATACAGACTCAGGTCAGTGGCATACAGCATCGAACGAATCATACGACCTCCCGAACAGCCAGAATGGCGGAGATGGATTCAGCTTAGCAGCGCGCCAAAAAGTGCGACGACGATTACCCGTTCGTGGGGCAAAAGTTCAAAGTTTTATTTCGTTGCTGATGCCGTGAGGTACGTGGCCGGTGGCGACCACATCGCGGGCTTTCTCGCAGTGACCGGGCTGATCATCAAAGAACACGTCGGCTGCGAAGGCTTCAAGAAACGCGGATTTTTCCAGGCCGCCAAGGAACAGCGACTCGTCCAGGCGGATGTCCCATTCGCGCAGTGTACGAATCACCCGTTCATGCGCGGGTGCAGAGCGTGCCGTGACCAATGCAGTGCGAATCGGACAGGCTTCCTCGGGGAACTCGCGTTGCAGCAGATTGAGCGCCGCCAGGAACGGTTTGAACGGGCCGCCGCGCAATGGCTCGCGGGCTGACTGGCGCTCACTGGCTTGAAAGGCTTCAAGACCGCCCGACTGGTAAACCCGCTCCGACTCGTCAGAAAACAGCACCGCATCGCCATCGAAGGCAATGCGCAGTTCGGCACTGGCGGCACGTCGCGCCCCGCCCGAGAGAATGGTCGCTGCGGCGAATCCAGCGTCCAGGGCACTGCGCACATCCTCGGCGTGCGTGGAAAGAAACAGATGGCAGCCGAAGGCCGCCAGATAAGGATAAGGGCTGCGACCGCCGACGAATGCCGCGCGGGAAATGTCCAGGCCGTAATGCTGAATCGAGTTGAACACCCGCAAGCCAGTGTCGGCGCTGTTGCGGGAAACCAGAATGACCTCGACCCGCGCCTTGCTCATGCTCGCGTTTAGGCTCAACAGCTTCTGCACCAACAGGAACGCATCGCCCGGCTCAAGTATCTCGTCTTCATGAGCGATCTGATATTTGCGGTACGCCTCAACGCCATCGGCCATGTAGATCGCATGACTGTCACGCAGGTCGAACAAGGCGCGGGAGGAAATCGCCAGGACCAGTTTGTTGCCTTGATCGTTTGCCATGATTCCGCCTTGCAGCCTGATCAGCTGTTTCGTGTATCGATAAAAGCCAGCGCCTGATACAGCATGCGCACACGCGGCATGTCACAGCCCGCCTGCGCTGCCGCAGCCAGTGGCACAGCGTAGATAGCCTCAAGTTCGAGGGGGCGCCGCTCCTGAAAATCGTGATACATGCTGGGCCGATAATCCGGCATTTTCTCGGTGACGGTGAACAGGTGGTCGGCGAAACCTTCGGGTAATACGTGGCCGCAGGCTTGAGCCCCCTGCACCACTTCGGCCATCAGCGCCTGGATCAGCTCGCGACTCTGCGGGTCGGCCATCAGCGGCGTAGTGCTGGCTTGCAGCAACGCCGACAAACCGTTGTAGGGGATGTTCCAGACCAGCTTCTGCCAGCGCGCCAGTTGCAGGTTGGGCATGGCATGCGCTTCGAGGCCGGCGGAGCGGAGCAGGCTCGCGCCCTCTTCCACCAGCGCAAACTGGCTGGCCGCATCGTTCGCCGGGCCGCTGTGATAACCCAGGCTCACGGCGCCAAACGCCTGATGCGCGACGATTCCCGGAGCCGTGCGGTGCGCGCAGACGAAACACAGCCCACCCAACAGATGCAGCGAATCAGGTAAACGGCTGCGCAGGCTGTCTTCGACGCCAAGGCCATTTTGCAGGACCAGCACCTTGGCCCCAGGTGCAGCGGCTTGAGCAATGGCGGGTGCCAGTTCGGCGTTGCTGGTGGCCTTGGCGCCCACCAGCAGCCAATCACAGGGCGGCATGTCTGCAGCCGAGGAATAAGCCTGCACCGGATCGAGCGTCAGCTCGCCAAACACCGCGCTGTCCACTCGCAAGCCATGCTGCGTCACTGCGGCAAATTCACTGCGCAGCAAAAAATGCACATCGAAACCGGCGCGTGCCAGCATCACGCCATAAAAACCGCCGATGGCGCCGGTGCCGATAATTCCGATTCGGGGTCGCGTCACTTCATGGCTCATGCCGATCTCCTTGCTTGTTGATTGCCGGGTTCATGGCAGTTCATCGGGTTCGCCGGTCAATCCCAGGCTCAACGCGTCGCGGATTGCGCTGTCGGTAAGCGGCGTGCGCAGCGCGCCGAAAAACTGGCCGTCGCGCACGATGAACAATGCAGGCAGATGAAACACTTCATAACGCTCTACCGCACCGCCGTTTTCCTCGGCATCGATCCAGCACAATCGCTGCACGGGTAAATCCAGCCGGGGCAGCTGTTGCCGGGCATAACGGCAGCTTGCACAACCGACGCTGGTGAAGATCAGCAGCGAAACACCCGCCAATTGCAGCAGTTGTTGGTCGACATCAAAGTCGCTCAGTTCAAGCTGATCCAAGAAAACGCCTCCTGTAAGGCAGCACACTATCCGTTTCCCCGCGGGTGCTTGCAAATATCCTTGTAACGCACGAAGACGAAAAAACCTGCATTAACAGTGACCATCCAGCCTTTACCAATGGATAAAGCGGTGTTTGCCCATTGTCGAACAACGGCCTAACGCGCTAAGGTTCCGCTCCCCGCTGCGCTCCAATCATGCTGGCTTCGCCGCACGGGCTACGTAGGCGGCCAGCACCGTGACCTGATGAGAACACGATGGCTGATCTACCGATTGACGACCTCAACGTTTCTTCCAACGAGACTCTGATCACGCCGGATCAGCTCAAGCGTGAAATCCCGTTCTCCGCTGCTGCTCTGCGCACCGTGAGCCAGGGCCGCGAAGTCATCCGCAACATCCTCGACGGCAAGGATCATCGCCTGTTCGTGGTAATCGGGCCGTGCTCGATCCACGACATCAAGGCTGCCCACGAATACGCCGAACGCCTCAAGGCGCTGGCTGCGGAAGTGTCCGACACCTTGTATCTGGTGATGCGCGTCTATTTCGAGAAACCGCGTACAACCGTCGGCTGGAAAGGTCTGATCAACGATCCGTACCTGGATGACTCGTTCAAGATTCAGGACGGCCTGCACATCGGTCGTCAACTGCTGCTGGATCTGGCTGAAATGGGCCTGCCAACCGCAACCGAAGCGCTGGACCCGATTTCTCCGCAATACCTGCAGGACCTGATCAGTTGGTCGGCCATCGGCGCACGCACCACCGAATCCCAGACTCACCGGGAAATGGCTTCGGGCCTGTCCTCGGCAGTCGGCTTCAAGAACGGCACCGATGGCGGCCTGACCGTGGCGATCAACGCGCTGCAGTCCGTTTCCAGCCCGCACCGGTTCCTCGGCATCAACCAGGAAGGCGGCGTCTCCATCGTGACTACCAAGGGCAACGCCTACGGTCACGTGGTGCTGCGCGGCGGTAACGGCAAGCCAAACTACGACTCGGTGAGCGTCGCGCTCTGTGAGCAGGCGCTGAACAAGGCCAATATCAAACCGAACATCATGGTCGATTGCAGCCACGCCAACTCCAATAAAGATCCGGCCTTGCAGCCGCTGGTCATGGAAAACGTCGCCAACCAGATTCTGGAAGGCAACCAGTCGATCATTGGCCTGATGGTTGAAAGTCATCTGAATTGGGGTTGTCAGGCAATTCCGAAAGATCTGTCGGAATTGCAATACGGCGTATCCGTAACCGATGCCTGCATCGATTGGGAAAGCACCGAGAAAACCCTGCGCAGCATGCACGCCAAACTCAAGGATGTGCTGCCCAAGCGCGAACGCGCTTAAGCCTGCACGCAAAAACAAAAACGCCGGGCATTATGCTCGGCGTTTTTCATTGCACGGTCAGACGAAGGCGTAAGTCAGATCTTGGCGGCCTGGCGCTGGTTACGTTCCATGTAACGCTCGACATAGGAACATGACGGAATCACGGTGTATCCCATTCTGTCGGCATAATCGAGCGCCTGCTCGGTAAGCGCCGCAGCAATACCCCTGCCACGCAGGGCATTGGGTACGAAGGTCCGGTAAATATCCAGAGTCTGCTTACCCAGGTCCATATAGGTCAGGTAGGCACGGTGACCTTCAATATTGATCTCGAACTGGTGACCGTTCTGATCATGGTGGATGGACAACGCCTCGCTCATCACTACTCCTCGCGGGTCTTGGAATTGGACCCCTACCTTACCGATGTTTTTCCGGCGAAGGAACATCTACGCCACCCCGTGCCTGTTTTGGACACCGAGAAGAGCTTTGCTGATCCCAACAAAAGAGCACCTGCAAATAGTAGGCGTCATTGGGGAATATGCTCAAGCGTGTCGACCGCAAAAAATTGCGATTGAACATCTGATGAACCGATCCCCACCGAGTCTTGTCGATTGAGACGTGCTTGCCAATTGAAAGTCACGCCGGCATTGCTCGGATACATCAGCAATCAGCCGCAGTCGTTAATGGCAAAGGCATGAGTCATTGACTAACGTTGGGTGTAGGAACGTCGCTTTCGTTGGAGAGCCCGGCGATCCTGCGCGTCACAGCGAGCGAAATCGCACCGACACAAGACTGATTATTTTCCGGATAAACAGCGTGAACAGTTTCACTGAACACTTTCAAAGCCAAGAAATTTTCTGCTTCTTGCGCTAGGTCAGTTTACTTACTACAAACAATGGGTAGTATGTACGCCGGTCATTTTCTCACTTTCGAGAGATGACTAAATTGAAAAAAAGTCCTTGAAGGGGAACACGATGAACAACGTTCTGAAATTCTCTGCTCTGGCTCTGGCTGCAGTTCTGGCCACCGGTTGCAGCAGCGTATCCAAAGAAACCGAAGCTCGCCTGACAGCTACCGAAGACGCAGCAGCTCGTTCGCAAGCTCGCGCTGATGAAGCTTATCGCAAAGCTGACGAAGCTTTGGCTGCAGCTCAAAAAGCTCAGCAAACTGCTGACGAAGCCAACGAGCGCGCTCTGCGTATGTTGGACAAGGCTAGCCGCAAGTAATAATCCCTCGGGATTATTGATAAGCCGACCCGGTTCCGGGTCGGCTTTTTTGTGCCTGCGATTTTTGGCCGACGAGCGCAATCTGTTGAAGCGAGGCTTGCCCGCGAAAAACGCTAATGCCGCGTGCTTGCTACACCGCGCTGCGACTGGTTCGCGGGCAAGCCTCGCTCCAACCAGAATCCGTGTATGCCTTACTGCAACGGCAGCGGATTACTGGCAGCCACCGCCGAGCCCGGCACCGCGATTTCCACCGGCATGCCATCTTCAGCGGCCACGACGTCGCGAACCAGATCCCAATTCATGCGCAGGTTATTGGCCAGGTCTTCGCGCTTGAGCAAGGCGTTGATCACTGCCGTGTGCTTATCCACGATCGATGGATTGCCGCTTTCGTCGAGCGGGGTGTGCGCTTCGAGATACACCTTGCCGCCGCTGATGCCAAATTTGTATGGCTCGCTCATGATCCGCACCGGCGTACCGACGGGAGCCATGCCCGCCAGTTCAAGCACGTTGTTGTTGTACATGCGGAAACAGCCGTGGCTGGTGCGCATGCCAATGCCGAACTTCTTGTTGGAACCGTGAATCAGGTAACCGGGCAGGCCCAGGCCGAACTTGAAGGGCCCCAGTGGATTGTCAGGTCCGGCCGGGACCACGCTTGGCAACGGATCGCCATCAGCGGCGTGCTCGGCACGAATCGAAGCCGGAGGCGTCCAGGTCGGATTAGGCGTCTTGGCGATGACCTTGGTCACCGCAATCGGTGAACCCCAGCCTTCCCGGCCGATACCCAGCGGATAGGTATGCACGACGTTCTGGCCTTTCGGATAGTAGTAAAGGCGGTATTCGGCGAGGTTGATGACGATGCCTTCGCGTGGGCCCGGCGGCAGCACGAAGCGGGTCGGCAACACGATTTGCCGGCCTGCGCCCGGCAGCCATGGATCGATGCCCGGGTTGGCCGCGATCATCTCCAGATAACCCAGATCGTACCGGGTACCGAGGTCGGCGAAGGTATCTTCGTACTTGGCCGTAACCGTCTGCACCTGGCCTACTATATCTTCGCCAGGCGGCGGCAGAGGGAATTCCAAAGCGGAAACAGAGCCCGCCGCACACAGTGCAGCAAGCGACAGACAGCGGGTAACGGCTGGAATGCGCGACAACATCCGGGGAATCCTTGGCAACGACGGCGGGTAGAAAGAAGCGAATTGTACACCGCTGCCAAAGCAATCGGGAGCCGGCGTGCTATTACTCGTTGAAGCGCAATTCCGGCCAGATCGGCCGTGTCCCGCGCTTCTGAGCCTCGACAATGGCACGGCACAATGAGCACAGGCGCTCGTCGCGAAATACCGTCCTTTCCACCGCCGACCAGCGCGGTTGAGCCGGCAACAAAGTGCCACACAAGGTGCGGTCGATAGTGCCACCCAGCTCAAGTTGCCGGGCAACCAGATGCACCTTTACTTCCTGGCACGCGAACAGGTCGAGCTGTTCATCAGGCTCGATCAGTTGATAGGCATACAGGGACCAGGCGGGACGGGGCATGGAGGGCTCCAGATCGGGGGGCGCCACCTTAGCCGAAAGCCCCCCGCTAGAAAAGCCTCAAAGCAGCGGTTTTAGCGTCGGCCAGACATTTTCCAGCAACTTGCTCTGCGCTCCGGCAGCCGGATGCAGTCCATCGGCCTGCATCAGCTCGGGAACGCCGCCTACGCCTTCGAGGAAAAACGGCACTAGCGGCACCTTTTTCTCTTCCGCCAGATTGCTGTAGACCGCCTTGAACGCATTGGTATAACGCGGCCCGTAGTTGGGCGGGATCTGCATGCCCAGCAGCAGCACCTTGGCGCCTGCTTCCCGGGACTTGTCGATCATCGTTGCAAGATTTTGTTGCAAAGAAGCTGGCTGCTGGCCACGCAGGCCATCATTGCCGCCCAATTCGAGGATCACCAGTTCCGGCTTATGCTCTGCAAGCAGCGCAGGCAGCCGCGCCTGACCTCCCGCGCTGGTGTCGCCACTGATGGAGGCATTGACCACTTTGTCGGTAAAACCTTCCTGTTTCATGCGTTGTTCCAGCAACGATACCCATCCCACGCGGGTATCCAGGCCGAAAGCCGCGCTGATACTATCGCCAACGATCAACACCGTGCCCGCCGCCGCTCCTTGTGACAGCAGCAGCAACCCCAGGCCAGCACTTAAAAACCACGCACGCATCGGATTCTCCATGAGTGAAAGTATTCTCAGTGCTCTGAGCCTCAGTAAAGTGGTCCCCAGCACCGAAGGTGACCTGACCATCCTGCACGAACTCTCCCTGGAACTAAACAAGGGCGACAGCCTGGCCATCGTTGGCGCCTCGGGTTCGGGCAAGTCCACGCTGCTCGGCTTGCTCGCCGGCCTCGACCTGCCCAGCGCCGGCGCCGTGGTTTTGGCTGGACGCAACCTCAGCGAGCTGGACGAAGACCAGCGCGCCCGGGTGCGCTCCGAACACGTGGGTTTTGTGTTCCAGTCGTTCCAGCTGCTGGACAGCCTGAATGCACTGGAAAACGTCATGCTGCCCATGGAACTCAAAGGCCGCAACGACGCCCGCGAACAGGCCCGCGTACTGCTTGAGCGGGTTGGTCTGGGCAAACGCCTGACTCACACACCGCGCCAGCTGTCCGGTGGCGAGCAGCAGCGGGTCGCCATTGCCCGTGCCTTTGCCGCCGACCCTGACGTGTTGTTCGCCGATGAACCGACCGGCAATCTGGACAGCCACACCGGCGAACGGATCAGCGATCTGTTGTTCGAACTGAACAAGGAGCGCGGCACGACCCTGGTTCTGGTTACCCACGACGAGCGCCTGGCTCACCGCTGCCGACGCCTGATCCGACTCGAAGGTGGCCGTCTGGTCGCCCCATTGGAGCCTTGATGGCACGCCTGCCCTTTGTTCGTCTGCTCAACCTTGCTGTCCGCCAACTGCTGCGCGATGCCCGCGCCGGTGAATTGCGCGTGCTGTTCTTTGCCCTGTTGGTGGCCGTTGCCGCCAGCACTGCCATCGGTTATTTCGGCGCTCGCCTCAACGGCGCGATGCTGATGCGCGCCACCGAGTTTCTGGGCGCTGATCTGGTGCTCGAAGGGTCAAGCCCGGCCAAGCCGCAGCAGATCGAGGCAGGCGAAGCGCTCAAGCTCGATCATTCTCAAGTGGTGATTTTTTCCAGCGTGATTGCCACCGATGCCGGCATCCAGCTGTCCAGCGTCAAGGCTGTCGACACCGCTTACCCGCTACGCGGCGAACTGAAAAGCGCGGCCGATCTGTATCAACCCGAGCAAGTCAGCCAGGGCCCCAAACCTGGAGAAGCCTGGGCCGAGTCGCGGATGTTTCCCGCCGTTGACCTGAAAATCGGCGACGACATCGATGTTGGTTCGAAAACCCTCAAGCTCACTCGGGTGCTGACCTACGAACCGGACCGCGCGGGTAATTTCTACAGCCTCACGCCGCGCGTAATGATCAATCTGGCGGACTTGCAGGCCACTGGCGTCGTGCAGCCGGGCAGCCGGGTCAGCTTTCGAGAAATGTGGAGCGGCCCGCCTGAAGCCCTCGCGGCCTATCGCAAGGCCATCGAGCCGGGCATGGAACCGCATCAGGAAATCAAGGACGCGCGTGATGGCAGCCAACAGATCGGCGGCGCACTGGGCAAGGCCGAACGTTATCTGAACATGGCGAGTCTGGTGGCCGTGCTGCTGGCCGGGGTCGCCGTGGCATTGTCGGCATCACGCTTCGCCGTGCGGCGCTTCGATGCCAGCGCGCTGATGCGCTGCCTGGGTCTGTCGCGTAACGAAGCATTGCTGCTGTTCAGTCTGCAATTGGCGATGCTTGGGTTGCTGGCCAGCCTGAGCGGCGCGCTACTGGGCTGGGTCGCGCAACTCGGGTTGTTTGCCCTGCTGCACGACTTGCTGCCCGCCACCGTTCCGCCGGGCGGCCTGATGCCCGCAGTGGCTGGCATCGGCACCGGACTGGTGGCCCTGGCCGGCTTCGCCCTGCCGCCGCTTGCCGCCCTGGGCCGGGTTCCACCCTTGCGCGTGCTGCGCAGGGACATGCTGCCAATCCCCGCCAGTTCCTGGCTGGTGTATGGCGCTGCGCTGCTGGCGCTGGGCCTGATCATGTGGCGACTGAGCCTGGACCTGGTGCTGACGTTCGCCCTGCTCGGCGGCGGCGTGATTGCCGCCGTGGTCCTTGGCGGCCTGCTGCTCTTGGCCTTGAAAAGCCTGCGTCGTTTGCTGGCGGGGGCTTCGTTGCCGTGGCGCCTTGGCCTGGGCCAGTTGCTGCGCTATCCGTTGGCCGCAGCGGGACAATCCCTGGCTTTTGGCCTGATCCTGTTGTCGATGGGCTTGATCGCGTTGTTGCGCGGCGAACTGCTCGACACTTGGCAAAACCAGCTGCCCAAGGACGCGCCGAATTACTTCGTGCTCAACGTGCTGCCTGATGACAAGGAGCGCTTCAGCCAACAGTTGACGCAGATCTCTTCTCATTCGGCGCCGCTGTACCCCGTCGTGCCAGGTCGCCTGATGAACATCAATGACAAGCCGGTCAGCGATTTTGTCACCAAGGATTCCCGTGGCGAAAACGCTACACGCCGTGACCTGAACCTGACCTGGGCCGCTGACTTGCCCGAAGGCAACACGGTCACGGCCGGCAATTGGTGGCAGGCACCAGCCGACGCCTCCGCCGCGACAACTCCGGGGGTTTCGGTCGAGGCCCAACTGGCCGAGAGCCTGAGCATCAAGATGGGCGATCGACTGAGTTTCAATGTCGGCGGGCTGACCCGTGACGCTGTGGTCACCAGCTTGCGGGACATCAATTGGGACACGTTCCAGCCCAACTTCTTCATCATCTTCGAACCTGGCACCCTGCAGGATTTGCCCACCACGTACATGACCAGTTTTTACCTGCCGCCGGGCAAGGACAAACAGATCGTAGACCTGTCGCGTACATTCCCGTCAATCAGCCTGTTGGGCGTCGAAGCATTGCTGGCACAAGTGCGCAGCATCCTCGACCAAGTCACCCTGGCGGTGCAGTTCGTCTTGCTGTTCGTGCTGGCGGCAGGCATTGCGGTGCTGTTTTCGGGCTTGCAAGCCACTCTTGACGAGCGCATCCGCCAAGGTGCGCTGGTGCGTGCATTGGGTGCCGAGCGCAAGTTGCTGGTCAAGGCGCGGCGCATCGAGTTCGGTCTGCTGGGCGCGGTGAGCGGCCTGTTGGCGGCGCTGGGTTGTGAACTGGTGAGCTTCGCACTGTATCGCTACGCCTTCGATCTGGTCTGGTACCCGCACGCATGGCTGCTGTTGCTGCCAGTGATTGGTGCGCTGCTGGTCGGTGGCGCGGGCGTGTTCGGCACGCGGCGGGCGCTGAATGTCAGCCCGCTGACGGTATTGCGCGAGGGTTGAATACTGTCGGGTTGCTTCGCTGATCGGGTTGATCAGCGAGGCAGCCATCAGCCGGGATAGGTGATGCTATTGATCCACCACAGCATCTCGCCATTCGGGGTCTGCACCACGGCTTCATCGCCCTCTTCCTTCTTCAGCAGCGCGCGGGCCATCGGTGAGTCGATGGAGATGTAATCATTGCGACCGTAAATCTCGTCGTAACCCACCACGCGGAATTTCTTGATCTCCCCCGCTTCGTTCTCGATCTCGACCCAGGCACCAAAAAACACTCGGCCTTCCTGCTCCGGCGAGTAGGCAACCACGCGCACGTCTTCGAGACGCTTGCGCAGATAGCGAACCCTGCGGTCGATTTCCCGCAGCAGCTTTTTGTTGTATTGGTATTAGGGGCCTAGTTCCAAACATACTATTCTTATTAGCTATGTCTCCCTGCACATCGATGGCCACACTGATACCGGTGCCAGAGCGGCACGGTTATACCTGGAAGCGAACTCCAGAATTCGAGGGTAATGTCCCGGCCACTTGGGCTTTACCGATCATGCCTTGTAGCGTTCCCTGCTTACCTTCCAATCCGAGGGATTCCCACCAAGCCCGCCGATCTCTTAGATCATTCCTGCTTGCATTACCGGTGGCAGAATTCAGGCAAGCTCTATCATTGCCCCTTCAAGAAACAACAGGCCATTCAAGCAGGCGAGTCTCTCCCGGTCACTATGGTCTGTAGCAACATAGAGGCGCTGATCTGCCTTGCGTAGGCCGGGCGAGGGATCGCGCGCGTACCTGATTTCGCTGTCAAAGATAGCTTGGCTGATGGGCGTTTAGAAAAGGTACTCAGCAGTAGCCTGGTAGTAGGTAGTACCCTCCACGTCGTTTGGCCGAGCAGCAGGCAAATGGCGCCCAAGGTACGTGCATTTGTGGACTTCGCCTTAGAGAGTTTTTCCACCGGACTGGTCAGCTAAGCGCCAGTGCCACTAGGTGATCTGGATCCCTAGACCCCAGGGCCGCTTTTGGCTGACCTGTGCCTTTCGCCACCGCTTGCTCTGGATCGAGTTCACCCAGTCGTGGAGCTAATGTGCACTGGTCACGTCCGATGCAAACGACTGGTCAAGTCGAATGCAAATGGGTCGTCAAGTCCATGCAATTACCCAGCCGACTCAGCCTAGAAAGGATCATAGCCAGCCCATGGCGTTTCGCTATGCACCGCTTGAACTTTCGGTGTTCCTAGCGCAAGTGACCGGCGCCGTAATATTTACGGACCTTCCGATTTTCTGGCGGCAGTTGCATGCCGCTACGCAAGCTCAACCTACAGCTGCATACTGGCTGCCGTTTACAAATTTTCCCGACCAGTTGATCTTCTCCCTAGCAGAGGTACCTCACGAAATCTATCGAATGCGGACATCTGTAGTTTTAGCCAATTTCCGAGCGGTTTTTAGATATGTATCAAAGTTGCTTATCGCGGCTGAGGGCGATATTGCAGGCCAATTTGAGCAGCTTGCAAATGACACAGGTGTTACCTCTCTGGTCGCTCAGGATTTTGGGGCAAAGGAATGTCCCGCTGTTTTTACACGACGACTCAGAGTTACGATTCCCGATGAAGGTTTTGCCTATGCCGGTGTGCAATGCCAAGTCCTAACCTACGGACATGAGGACGCACTCAAGACCGTTCCACTGGCTCTGTTTGATAGAACTGCCATAAAAACGTCATTTCGAATATGGCAGCTTTTTCTCGCATACGATCTGCTCAAGCGGTTGAAATCGATCTGTAAACGATGCCCCTTTTTCGTTGCGCTATGGAGCTTCTCCCTACAAATAGGCTAGCAATTGCTTCCTGAAATGCTGGGAAAAACTCACTTGGTAGCCAGGTCCAGATGCGCCCACGCCCAGTGAGACGATGTTTGTAGGGGCGGCACCGATGAATTGTTGATCTTCGCTTTCAATGTTTTTACCCCGGCCATTGTCATTGCCAACCGGGTCACTCATTCCTAGTTCTGAGCTGAAACGGAAATCTGATACCTGCACCTCATTTAGCACCGCCAGATCATCCGGCAAGTCTTCTGCAATTCGCTCGGCAAAGCCTTGCAGCGTCGGCTCCGCTAGCATGAATAACCAAGCCTGATTATCCGATTCACCTGTTCGTCGAAGCACTCGTCCTAGCACTTGCCGATAATGCAATTCGGTGCGGATGCGACTGAGATAACAGCACACTTGGAGACGTGGTATGTCGGTGCCTTCACTGATCATTCCAACGGCGACAATCCAACGACAGGAACTTTGCCTAAATGCATTGATCACTTGCTGAGCATCAGGAGTTTTGTTGGTAACGATGCGGCAAGCTTCCCCTCTGGCATTCAGGGCTTGAGCAATTTCTTGAGCGTGCTCAATGTCCGTGGCTACTACCAACCCCGCGGCATCCGGCTTAGTCTCGCGAACGTCTCTTAGCTTGCTGCAGCCAAGATCGAGCAGTTGAGCGATCACCTCATCATGCCGAAGCAGTTCTTCGTAGGTGATTGGAGATTCTCCCAAGAGACTGGCAATGCTGGGAAACACCCTTACGGAGCTATCAGCACCGGTTTCCTCAATGAGCTTGACTTTCTTATTGTCGAGTAGGGTAATTCGAGGAGAGCGACAAACACCGTCTGCGATTGCTTCTTTTAGGCCATACCGGTAGTCGCAGATCAAGCGCCCTTCAGGTGTGGAGTATCTTGCCAATGCGATGGCTCGCTCATCAGAGCGCCATGGGGTTCCGGAGAGGGCCAACGTAAAGGCAGCGCGATCCTGTATTCGGTGTAGGATCTGCTGTCCCCAAGCGTTGCACAGCAGCGGATCATGGCCAGCACAGTGGTGGATTTCATCGAAGACCACGAGCACACGATAATCATCAAGAAGCTGCCAGAAAGCTTCATCTCGATGTTCCATGGCTTGGTAGGTGAATGCCGCACCCGCGGCACCGATCCGACCGTCAAGGCGCCTGCCAAGTACAGCAGCAAAGGTTGAACGAAAACCCTCCACAACCTGGCAGGACGGCGCGAAGCACAAAACTAGCTCGATTCTATCTTGCTTGAGCAATCGGCTAGCCAACTCTGCCGCCATACGCGTTTTGCCGGCGCCAGGCGTTGCCTGGCAGAAAAAATGTGGCATGACAGTAAAGTGGGCCAACGCCGTGTCGATGCATCTGTATTGCCAGTCTCGGAGCGATCTAATCATTGTGTGGCGACAAGCGTCTTGAGTGTTTTCTCGATCGCGCGGAGATGGCCCAGCAAACGCGAACTGCGGTCTCTCGCTTCTAGATACTCACTCTCGACCTTGTCACGCAGATACGGCATCTCATCCAGAAGCAGCTTGTACCGCTCCGCCTCGCCCATCGAAGACAGGAAGTCCAAACGGATTTCTTTATGGAGCGATTCTAAACGCTGATCTGAACCGGTCGGAGGGGCTAGAGGTGCGGCCGCATCATCCAGCGTTAAAGGCTTATGGTGCGGTCGCGGCGCAGTTTTAAGGCTGCTCTCAAAGCCGTTATCGATAAGCTCCAACTGCAAGTGAGCCGGAATGGGTTGTAGGTGGTAGACCTGTCCCCGCGCAAGACGCTCTTCATCGTGTGCAAGCCAGCCAAAGCGTAACATTCGGCGGATCTGCTCATACACATAGCGGCGCACATCACCGATACGAAAAGTCATGCCATCCAGGCGTTTGGCATATGCATCTCGAAGTTCCCGAGTCGTAAACGTTGAATGCCCTTCCTCGTGAAGCAGCTCATACAGACGCTTATCGAAGATATACGAGGCAGATTTCATTGAGGCACCAGAAGAGTTAACGCGAAGGAAATACGGATTATAGTCCGTGGCTCCTGCGTCCGCAAACACACGATAGTGCCGCCTCATGTGAAATTGAGGCGGGCATGGATACGTTGGCGAAAGCGTTAGGGGAACTCATTCGGGCACAGAGAAAGGCCCGCAGGGTTTCTCAAGATGCACTAGCTCTAGCCTGCAACATCGACCGTAGCTATATGGGGCGGATTGAGCGTGGCGAAGTGAACATCACGGTTGAGAAGCTGTACCGCATCGCAAGCGAGCTCGCTTGTGATCCATCCTGCCTATTACCTCAGATGTCAGAGCTGTAGATCTGCATCTAGTCAGGAGCTGCTCTCTAGAAGGCTGAGGTTGCCACCCCTGTCATCTTGCTTCGTGCACGGGGTGACCAAGCGTCGACTCCAACGCCTCACGCAATGCCTTGGTGTCCAAGCTGATGCAGAAGCACTGGCTGTTTAGGGGCTCTATCGATATTCCGGCCAGGGACGTAGCAGCGGCGGCCGTCGACAGGAAGGTCGTGTCGTGATCAAACAAGGGCATAACCGATGTAGGCATCACTGTCTCCGAATGGGCCCAGGGGTCATTCGAACCGCGTCACATGCGCAGATTCGACAGTGCCTGAAAGGTCGACAATCAGGCAGTTCGTTGTCGATGGCAGTGGCGCATTAATGGGGCAGACCCTGTTTATGCGCTAAGCCACAGTTCAACCTTGTCTCGGCTTGGGATGCCACCGGAATGAACGACCTTGCCATCAATGACGACGCTGGGTGTCGACATAACCCCATAGCTCACAATGTCACGCAGCTCTTCCACTTTTTCCAACTTTACAGATACACCTTTAGCCTGGGCGACTTGCTCGATGATGGCTATCGTCGACTTACAGTTCGAGCAGCCGGTACCTAGAACTTTGATGTCTTTCATAATGACCTCTACAGGTGCATTCAGAGAACAAAGTTGAAGACGTAGCCAACGATGAGAATGCCGACGGCCACGACACCAATAAATGTGGCTATGAGGCGGACCTTCAGCACCTTGCGCAAAATCACCATCTCGGGGAGGAGAGCGCAATGACACTCATCATGAAGGCCAGGACCGTGCTCAGCGCCGCGCCTTTGGCAAGCAGCGCCTGGACAATGGGAATGACCCCCGCCGCATTTGTATACATAGGTCTGCCGATCAGAACCGCTAGCGGGACAGACCACCACGCCTCTTTGCCCATAAAGCTGGCCATGAAATCTTCCGGCACATACCCATGAATACCTGCGCCGATATCCGTCAGGTCGTCGACGATGGTAGCGGTCATCATCGACTTAAGTGGACACCATTTTTAGTCTTTTTAAGCGGACGCCCAACTGCGGCGTGCAATTACAGCCGCTGGTTGATGCGCTGCGCGAAGCCGTGCTGACGCATGGCGTCGTCCACGCCGACGAGACCCCGGTACAAATGCTGACACCTGGCGCGAAGAAAACTCATCGCGCTTATGTCTGGGCTTATGCCACCAGCCAGTTCTCCGATCTGGCGGCGGTCGTTTATGACTTCAGTCCGAGCCGTGCTGGCGAACATGCCCGAGCCTTCCTTGGCCACTGGAGCGGTAAGCTAGTCTGCGACGACTTCGCTGGCTACAAGGCAGGCTTTGAACTGGGCGTCACGGAGATCGGCTGCATGGCCCATGCACGCCGCAAGTTCTTCGACTTGCAC